>Ga0180009_10004162_pt1 | contig 16121 bp, 19 predicted proteins | sample OS_PC_MetaG_FD_123537 | JGI IMG/M metagenome (GOLD analysis project Ga0180009, IMG submission 123537) | Groundwater microbial communities from the Aspo Hard Rock Laboratory (HRL) deep subsurface site, Sweden - OS_PC_MetaG | ecosystem: Environmental > Aquatic > Deep subsurface > Groundwater...
AACTCCGGCGTCATCCAAGGGCTTATGTGGCGGACATACACAGAGGAAGGAACCCTCGCCTATTCCTTCCTCGACTCGCTTGTGGCGATGCGCCCCTACTATGTTGCCCGGGCATTCGGCGGCGTTCTCTTTCTGGCCGGCGCAATCGTGGGCTCCTACAACATCTGGATGACAGTGCGAGCAGTACCCCAAGCTGCCGACACCGGCAAAGACACGCCCCAGCCCGAAAAAATTGCGGTCGCGGGAGAAGAATGCGATGCCCGAACTCTTCCACCGTAAACTAGAGCGCTCCACCATCGGCTTCGTTCTGGCCATCATAGCCGTCGCAAGCGTGGGCGGAATCGTGGAAATCGCGCCGCTCTTCACCATCGACGAAACGGTCGAGGAAGCCCCCGACATGCGGCTGTATACGCCGCTCGAGCTGGCAGGCCGCAATATCTACATCCGCGAAGGTTGTTACGCATGCCACAGCCAGATGATCCGCACTCTTCGCGACGAAGTCGAACGCTATGGCCCATATTCGCTTGCCGTTGAATCCCGTTATGATCACCCCATGCTGTGGGGCTCGAAAAGAACGGGTCCGGATCTGGCTCGCGTTGGCGACAAATATTCCGATCTTTGGCACGTTTCCCATCTAACAAACCCTCGCGATGTCGTTCCGGAGGCGAATATGCCCGCCTATCGATGGCTGGCGCGGAACCCGCTGCAGATGGAAGATCTTCCATTACATCTCGCGGCACAGCGCGCGGTCGGCGTACCCTATACTGACGACATGATCGAAAATGCCGCGAAGGACGCATACGGGCAGGCGACTCCCGATAGCGATGCCGCATCGGGGGTTGCCGAGCGATACGGGGAAGAGACGCAGATTCGAGCTTTCGACGGCGTTGCCACGCGCGTCACGGAAATGGATGCTCTGGTGGCATATCTTCAGATCCTCGGGCGCATGACCGACGCGGCCTTCGAACACACAGCGGCACCCCAGGAGCCGCCAGAACCAGTCAAATGATGAACAAGGAGCTCACGTGATGGAGATCGATCACAATGCTCTCGTTTTCTTTCCCAAAAGCTGGGGCCTTCTCTACTTGGGCGGGTTCGCGGTTTGCGTTGTCGTCTATACCTTCTGGCCTTCTAACAAGAAGCGCTTCGTAAGGGCGAAAGAGAGCATTCTCGACCCGGTGGATAAGCCATGGCAGTAGAAGAACGCGATCCGGTCAGCGGTCGGAAAACAACCGGACATGAATGGAACGGGATAACGGAGTTGGACACTCCCGTTCCGAAGGGTGTTCTAATTTTTCTGATCGTCACCCATGTGTTCGCGGTCCTCTGGTGGTTCCTGATGCCAACATGGCCGCTTGGGACCAGCTATACAAAAGGATTTCTGGGGGTCAATCAACACAGCACCGTTGAAGAAAAGCTCGTGACCGCACAGGCAGGACGCGCTTCCTGGATGAATAGAATTGAAGCCGAGAGCTTCGAGCAGGTTCTGGCCGACCCGCAGCTCATGTCGATTGTCGAGAGCACTGGCCATCGTCTGTTCGGTGACAATTGCGCCGCCTGCCATGGCGTCGACGGAAAGGGCCGCGCGAACTACCCAAACCTGACAGATGACGATTGGTTGTGGGGTGGCTCAGTGGAAACCATCGCCGAGACGATGCGTGTAGGGATCAACACTGAACACCCGGAAAGCCGTTTTGCGCAAATGCCCTCCTTCGGCGTCGACGGAACACTCAACCGCGAAGAAATAAGTAAAGCCGCAACTTACGTCTATTCTCTGAGTCATCCAGAGTTTTCGACGGAAGAGGTCAAGAAAAAGATCGAAAGCGGGAAAGAGGTTTTCCAGGCCAATTGTGCTTTTTGTCATGGCGAGGATGCGCGAGGAAATCAGGAGATTGGCGCGCCCAATCTGGCCGACGCGCGTTGGCTCTATGGCGGTGATCTGCAAACCATCGTGGATACTATTCATGGCGGACGGCAGGGGCACATGCCCACTTGGGACGAACGGCTGACAGTGGGAGATATCAAGATACTCGCTCTCTATGTTCACTCGCTGTCGAAGGAAATGCGATGATCCACAGCCAGGTAAAGGCCAGCATCAAGACAAGGCTTTTCATATGGAGCCTCGTTTCAGCGGTACTTTTGCTGTTCTTCGTCGCCAATGCGCACCTCGTATACGTTGCGTACGACTCCCAGCCGGATTGTATGCCGCATCTCAAGGAAGCAGGTAACAACGGGAACTTCAGAGCAGCGAAGTCTGCCTGCTGAGGAGGAAAGACCTATGAACGAAGTCGACAGCTCCTACGGCTTACTGAGCGAGACCTCCAGCATTGCCGAAACAAGAAACAAGAGTCTGCAGAGACATCTTCCCTTCTCTTTCGGCTTCAAATGGCTCCGCGCGGGGTGGCATGACCTGATCATTCATCCTGGACAAAGTTTGGCTTATGGTTTCGGCGTTTTTCTTGTTTCCCTGCTCGTTGTTATGTTGCTGGCTCAGCTCGACCTGGACTACATCCTTTTTCCTGCACTAGCCGGCTTCATGATCGTGGCTCCCATTTTGGCTGTCGGACTTTACGAGAAAAGCCGGACGTTGGAGAGCGGGGAACGCATAACTCTCCGGCGGATGTTCAGAGCCAAACCAAAAGCCGGTGCGCAGATCTATTTTGCCGGCGTGATGCTTTGCCTCCTCATGCTTCTCTGGATGCGCGCCGCCGTTCTTCTCTATGCCCTCTTTTTCGGCGTCAGGCCATTTCCGGGGCTCGATCACATCCTGGGGTTGCTCGTTACGCAGCCACTTGGGTGGTCAATGCTCATTGTGGGCACGGCGATCGGCAGTCTCTTTGCTTCATTCGCTTTTGCGATCAGCATTTTTTCCATTCCCATGCTGCTCGACCGCCCTACCGATGCGATGACGGCCATGGGCACAAGCATGGCGCTCGTCTGGAACAATTTCATTCCAATGGTGGTTTGGGGCACGATCGTCGTGGTTCTTTTCGCAATATGCGTTCTTACGGCGCTCACCGGGTTGATCGTGATTTTTCCTCTGCTGGGGCACGCCACTTGGCACGCCTACCGAATGGTCGCCCAATCGGACCAATAGAAGTCATGTAAGAAGCGGTGTTCTTCTTACTTGGACTATCTAGCCGGTTCGTCAGGGAGGCCACGTTTCCCGATCGCAGAAAGCGATTCAATGACTGTCCTCGTATGGCTGATTCCAATAGCGCTGGTAATGGGTTTGGTCGCTTTGTGGGCGTTTATGTGGTCGATAGAAAGCGGCCAATATGATGACCTTCAAGGCGCGGCGGAACGAGTTCTGCTCCATCCACAGGAGGACCGCCCGTTACCAGATGAAAAAAGATACAGTTCACGCGAAGAAGGAAATAATGTTGAAGGTAATGGTTATGAGAAATGACCTTTTCGGCGCGCGCCGCCTTGATCATTCGATTGGATATGGTTCATGTCCGAGCTACTAAAGCACAAGATCGATCCGGTTGGAGCGGTGGCATTCATATTCGGAGCCGCCGTTGTCGTCCCCAGCATAGCCGCCCTTGGCATCACCCTCCTGGCTGTCGCCCGCGTCGTCTTTGCTACCTGAAGGATGACGCGTTCAGGGCCTAAAACGGTGGTCATTCGCGTTTCGTCTCCGCCAAACGGAAGGCGTTGCGGGCTTTCAATAAATCCTGCCGCGACAGAATACCCACCACATGGCGGCTCGAAGGATCGATGATCGGGATGCGTACTATTCCAGTCTCGATGATGATATCCGCTACCAAGCCGCTCGGGCTATTGGGGTAGGCAAAGGGTTGAGAAGCATCAGCGAGCGCATCAGCAATCGTGGTACCGTCGGCGCTGCTGGCACTTTGCCAACGGAGCGCATCGGTTCGCGACACCAAGCCGAGAAGTCGCCTTTCGGAATCGACAACAGGATAGCTGCGATGTTTTGCTTTCTCACGAAAGAAGGCAAGTGCCTCCGCAACTGTGGTCGTCCCGGGAAGGGTTTTTGGATCTCGCGTCATAAGCTCTCCCGCTTGCATCAAGTCCAGCGAGTCAACCGAGTATTCCTGCAGTACATGACGCCCGCGTCGCGCGATCTTCTCCGTCAAAATGGACCTGCGCATCAGCAATACGCTCACCGCATATGCACAACCCGCCGCGGCGATCGTACAAGGAAGCATCTCGTAATGTCCGGTAAGCTCCACGGCGAACAATGCACCCGTGATGGGCGCTCTCATAGCACCGCTCATGATGCCGGCCATCCCCACCATTGCCCACTCCCCCGCCTCGCCCGGCAGAAGAAGACCCATGAGCGATCCGGCTGCTCCTCCCAGAATCAGAAGTGGTGCCAGCACGCCACCCGACGTGCCCGAACCCAGCGCGATAAGCCAAACGCAGGCCTTTACGATAAGCAGAGCCGTTACCACCTGCACCGCCAGGGAATTGTCGAGCAAAGATTGGATGCTGGTATATCCTGCCCCCAAAACATGCAGGTCGATGAGCCCGCCTATTCCGACTCCAACGCCACCTATAGCAGGCCACCACATCCAGTGGACAGGCAATCTGTGAAACAGGTCTTCTATCCAATATAGCGCCGTGGAAAGCAGCGTCGCCTCAAGGCCAGTAACAATGCCGATGCAAGCCGCAGCCGCAATTGATGCAGGCTCCACCACCATCGTCGTCAAAAAGGAAAAGATCGGTCCGCCGTCGATCATCAGCGGACGCCACAGCCAGGCGACGAGTGCTGCGGCGACCACAGGAACAAAACTTCGTGGTTTCCACTCGAATAGTAGAACTTCGACCGCCAGCAAGATGGCGGCAAGCGGAGTGTTGAAAATTGCCGTCATGCCGGCAGCGGCGCCGGCAACCAGCAATGTCTTGCGCTCAGCCGCACTAAGATGGAAGCACTGAGTAAAAGCGAACCGATTGCACCTCCGGTCATTATTATCGGGCCTTCTGCCCCAAACGGGCCACCACTGCCAATGGAGACTGCGGAAGATAGGGGCTTTAGAGTGGCGACTTTCAACGAAAGCCTGCTCTCGCCGTATAGGATGGCTTCTATCGCCTCAGGAATTCCGTGGCCGCGAATTTTTTCTGATCCGAATCGGGCCATCAATCCCACGATCAAGCTGCCCATCGCAGGTACCACGAGAACACCGAAGCCGATTGACGTTTCGGTGATCGATGCGGGAGCTACCGATACACTGCCGAACCAAAAAAGGTTAGTCGCAAAAGCGATTAGCTGGAGTAAAATCCATGCTCCGCAGGCCCCGCCTGTGCCAACCACCAGCGCCATTCCAGCTAACAAGATCATCCGCCAATCGGCGCTGTGATCAGCGAGCTGGTGATAATCAGCGATACGTCGGGACTTCGTTCAGGACCTTTATGCCTCGCTCACCTTTTTAATTTATTATATCGTATTACGACATTTCTCAATACGAGCTTTTCCGTTGACCGAACGCCCTCTACGAGACTTCGACTATGTGTTGCTGGCAGATTTTCGAGCAGCACTGCGCTCATTTGCAGCCTTCAGCGAAGCGAAGGCGGCAGAAGTCGGGCTTTCACCTCAGCAACATCAGTCGTTGCTTGCCATCCGCGGTTCTGCGCCGGAACAGGCTACCGTTGGCCATCTCGCCGAACGGCTGATGCTTAAACCTCACAGCGCTTCTGAATTGGTGAGCAGACTCGAAGCATTGGGTTTGATCCAACGCGAGACAGCAGAAAATGATAGACGAATGTCGATTCTCCTCCTCACAGATCGAGCAAGAGAATTGCTTACTCAGCTGTCTAAGCATCATCGCGACGAAATCCGTCGACTTAAGCCGCTTCTGCTCGACCTCCTCGAGCGCTTCAACTGACAAGCTCACGGACAGGTAATTTTCCTGTTGCCAGATGTATGCGAATTTTCGACGCTGCATTACTGATCTGAAAGGGCATGCATCTCTTAGCGGAGATCCAGATTCTAATAGACAGTGCTAGTCTCCATATTGTTGGGTCGAAACCTACGTTTCCCCCGGGTAATGAAGCTTTGTGACAGCCTTCCCGACGAGGGTGGTGACGCGATGCGGTCGTATCACCGCGTCACCAGTTTCTTATCTATTCCGCTGCACACCGATTACCTTCAACGAACGCCGATCGCCATATCGAGTGTTCCAGGAAATTGTGTTTCCGATCTTCATTCCAAGAAGCGCAACACCCACGGGAGAAGCAAGTGAAACGACCCCTTCTCTCGATGCGGCATTCTCGGGAAACGCCAATGCGAGACGTTCTACGCGACCCGTGGCGCCGAAAATAAATTCGGCGGTCGAACCCACGGTGACCACGTCGAGCGGCACACGAAACAATGGTACCAGCCGAGCTCGCTCCAGTTCCCGCTCGAGGAAACGTCCGACTTCGGGAATTGCGTCAATCAGCAGTTCCGAAACTTCGCAAATCTCATCGAACTGTTCTTCGGCCACGACAATCGGTGGAAGGTCGGCGAAGGCCTCCGTCATTCTCTCTATGATTGCCATTACGCAGCCTCCGGTCCGTCGTCTGTGCGACCTTGAGTCATCCGCGCTCGAGCCTCCGCTTCCGGCTGATTTTCAAGCGCCGATATTTCAATGCGGAGCTTCCTTCCATCGAATACCTCCGCCTCCACCGTCTCTCCCGGCTTCCTGCCGATAAGAGCAAGGCCCACTGGGGTCAAAACGCTTACGTATTGCCCGTTTGGCACCTGTTGGTGACCAAGAGTCAGCAATCGACGTTGTTGAACGTCGCCATCGATGCGGTATCGCACAGTTGTACCGAGCGTGATTACATCCTCGGGCATTTCATCAGAGTGCAGGATCTGAGCTACGGACAAGAGGTGTGCGATCCATTGACGCATCGGGTTCAGCATGTCGATTTCTTCGAATGCCGTTATTTCGAGGCGTCCATAGTCATGGGAGCTAAGCACCCGCCGGGGGTGTCTCGGTTCGTTGATTCTATTAGCTTTATATGAAGGCAAGCGCGTTGCGCCGTTGTCCTTGTTCGACATAGCGGAATCCTCACAGCGGAACGGCGTTGCAGCCGCCCGTCTATCTAGTTCAAATTTGGTGTGAGAACGATGTCCCCGGACTTCGCGCGCGCATGCGCCGCGTCGGCCCGGGGCTAAACTCCCGCGAGCAACGTACCAGGCGCAAGAAACTGAAATTCGTTCGCGAATTGCATAAAATAAGTCTACTGCATTTCAAAAAGTTGTCAAAGTACACGGATCCTGGATCCTTTTGCGCAAATCAGCGATCGATCAGCAGTTTTTGCTTCGACAGCCTCGCAATGACTTTTTGGTTGATCCGCTCGCAGCGTTCGCCGAGGAAAGGAAACGCGTCCTGCATGGTGGAGCTGAAAACTTCGTTCAGCTGAACGCGCAACTGACGGCGTGCCCGGTGTAGACGCGTCTTGACCGTCTCTGCCCTGATCCCCAGTGATGCTGCCGTCTCCTCCACAGAACAGTCCTGAATGTCCCGAAGGACGAAGACGAGACGAAACGGCTCGGGTAGCTCGTCGACGGCATTCTCTATGAGGGTCCGTATCTGGGTGCGGGCGACCTCGGCTTCGGGATTTTCCATCACATACGCTCCCCGAAACGGAATGACCAGCGAACCGTCCTTCTGTGCAATTTCGACCTCCGCGAGATCCACCGTTTTCTTCCGGCTCCTCAAACGTCCCCGAGCTTCGTTGATCGTGATCCTAGTCAGCCATGTCAGGAGGCTCGAGTCGCCGCGGAACGTCGAGAGCGCCTTGAATGCCTTGAAATAGCTTTCCTGCACGACATCTTCAGCTTCTGAGTCGTCCGACATTATGGCCCGGGCGACACGGAACAAGGGCTGGTTGTATCGCTGCATGATCGCGCCGAACGCGCCGCTCTCCCCCCGGCGCGCATGGGCGAGCAGATCATGCTCCTCCATGTCGGTATAGACGGGTGCGGCTTCCGCTCGGGCAGTCGGCATAGCGTGATCCTCCCAAATAGAGATTAGATGAAAAAGAAGCGCAAAGGTTCCCGGCATCGATCCTTTTTGTGCATCGGCGGAAAGGGATTTCGGGAACCTTGCCGTCCCTTCTCCATCAAATGGGCATTCCCATTTCCAAGAGCGAGACAAGACATGCCCCTGCGCCCTCTTCTATCGACGGACGACACCCCTGCCCTCGAAACCGCTCCCGGCAAGCGCAAATGCTTTGCGCGCCACGAACGTGTCAGCCGTGAAGAAGCCGAAGCCGCCGTGCGTACGCTGATCAACTGGGCCGGAGACGATCCCTCCCGCGAAGGTCTTGTAGATACGCCGGCCCGCGTGGTCCGCGCCTACGAAGAATGGTTTTCCGGTTACGGACAGATGCCGGATGCCATCCTCCAGCGCACGTTCGGCGAGGTCGCCGACTACGACGAAATGATCGTGTTGCGGGACATCCCTTTCGAATCCACCTGCGAACATCACATGGCGTCCATCCGCGGCGTTGCCCATGTCGCCTATCTGCCGAGAGAACGCGTTGTCGGCATCTCGAAGCTCGCACGCCTGGTCGATGCCTATGCGCGCCGGCTCCAGATACAGGAGCGTCTGACGGCCGAAATTGCGGGCACGATAGACAAGGTGCTCAAACCTCGCGGCGTAGCGGTGATCATCGAAGCCGATCACGCATGCATGACCTCTCGCGGCGTTCGAAAACATGATGGCTCTCTCGTCACCCGGTCGTTCAAGGGCGCTTATAAGAATGAACTCGCCCGCCGCGAGGTGCTGAAAGCCCTGGGTGTTTGACAGCACCCGATACGGGAACCTTTTCCGCAATGCCCCATCAAATGAATATGCCCGCAACCGGGCAATATTCATCGGGAGACGAACCATGCTTAAACAAACGGCAATTGCCTTCATCTTTTCACTCGTGAGCACGATATCCCTGGCGCAGGAAGCACCGCAGCTGAATGACGCGCAGATCGCGCATATCGCCTATACCGCCGGACAAATCGATGTGTCCGCCGCGAAACTCGCGCTCGAGAAAAGCGAAGACCCGAAAGTGCGTTCCTTCGCCGAGCTGATGGAGAGCGATCACAGCGCCGTCAACGAGGAAGCGCTCGCGCTTGTGAGCCGCCTGAACGTCACGCCGGAGGAAAATGCGGTCAGCTCTTCGCTCGCCAGTCAGGCCCTTGAAGCCGAACAGCGCCTCCGCTCGCTGTCGGGCGGTGAATTCGACCGGGCCTATGTCGAAAACGAAGTCGCATATCACCAAGCCGTGAACGACGCGCTCAAAAGCGTTCTCATCCCCAATGCGCAGAACAGCGAGCTGAAGTCGCTTCTCGAGACGGGACTTGCCCTGTTTCAGGAGCATCAGAGCCATGCGGAACACCTGCTTCACGAGATGAAGTAACCGTGCGCCTCATTTCTCGTCGAACGATGCTGGCGATATTGGCAGGAGTGTCCTTCACTCCCGCCGTCGCCGCGCGTGCCGACGCACAGCTTCATGTGATCGAGATCGACAAGATGAAATTCGGCGCCGCGCCTGCCGAGATTCATGTCGGAGATACGATTGTCTGGAAGAACATCGATCTCGTGAAACATACCGCGACGGCGCGCGACGGATCGTTCGACATCGATCTTCCGCGCAAGTCGCAGGACAGCATGATCGTCAAAACGCCGGGTACGGTGGAAGTCTATTGCCGGTACCATCCGGGCATGGTCATGACGCTTGTGGTCACGGCGTGACAAGCGCCCTGTCGCCCGGAGGAACAGTCTCCTCCGGGCGAACAATGCTTTCTTGCAGATCAGCAGGCAGCGAGACCGCATTGCAATCCTGCAATGAGGTCGCTCTCCGCTTCTAGGCCGACCGACAACCTCAAGAGCGTTTCCTTTATGCCTGCCCTGCCCCGGGCTTCCTCACCCATATCGGCGTGGGTCATTGTCGCGGGGTGCGAGACGAGGCTTTCGACACCGCCAAGCGATTCCGCGAGCGTGAAGAATTTGACCGCTTCGATGAACCGCCGGACCTTGTCCACGCCGCCTTCAAGCTCGAAGCTCAGCATCGCGCCGAACCCCTTTTGCTGGCGACGCGCGATGCCGTGCGTGTCGTGGCTCTCAAGGCCCGGGTAATAGACTTTCGAAACGGCGGGGTGATCCGCCAGATAGCGCGCAATGGACATGGCGTTCGCCTGCTGCTGACGCATCCGCGGATAGAGCGTTCTCAGGCCCCGCAGCGTCAGCCACGCATCGAAAGGCGCGCCGCAGCTTCCAACGGCATTAGACCAGTATGCCAATTCTTCGGCCTGCCCGGGATCGGCGGCGATCACGGCGCCACCAACAATGTCGGAATGGCCATTCAGATATTTTGTGGTCGAATGGATGGCGAGATCCGCACCGAGTTCTAGCGGACGCTGGCAAGCGGGCGACAGGAAGGTGTTGTCGACGGCAACCTTCGCCTCCGCCTCATGCGCAAGCGCCGCGAGCGCGGCAATGTCAACGACCCTCATCATCGGGTTGCTTGGTGTTTCCACGATCATCAGAGCCGGACGGTCCTCCAGTGCGCGCCCGACTTCGCGCATATCGCCCTGATCGACGAAGCATACCTGAAGCTGACCGAGCCCGGCGCGGGCCTTCAAAAGGCGCATGGTGCCGCCATAGCAATCGTGAGGCGCCAGAACCAGGTCGTTCGGACGGAGACGGCCGACCAGAAGATCGATCGCAGCCATGCCGCTCGAAGTGATGACGGCGCCGGCACCGCCTTCAAGAGCGGCCAGGGCCTTCGCGAGCATGTCGCGGGTAGGATTTCCACCACGCCCGTAATCATAGGGGCCCTGCTGCTCATATCCCGCGAAGGCGTAGGTGCTGGATAGATAGAGCGGCGGCACAACGGCGGCGTAGGAAGGATCGCTCGCAACGCCATAGGACGACGCGATCGTTTCCGGTTCGGGACCGCCGCCGGCGTCTCCGTCAGTCATTGAAGAACCGCCCCTCGGTTACTTCGCGAACGATTCCGGCGTGGATACAGAAATCGCCGAACCGTTCGCCCGCCTTGCGTTCGCGCGCATAGCGGCCGATGGCATCGTCCAGCACTTCCAGAATGGCGGGCTCGGCGACATTCTCCCGGATCATCCGGTTCAGGCGCTCGCCGTGAAAACCGCCCCCGAGATAGAGATTGTATTTTCCCGGCGCGCGTCCCGTGAGCGCGATCTCGGCGATGTAGGGCCGCGAGCAGCCATTGGGGCAGCCGCTCGTCCTGATTGTTATCGCCTCATCGCCCAGACCATGCCGCGCGACGATCTCCTCGATCTTCGTCAGAAGCTCGGGCAGATAGCGCTCGCTTTCCGCCATGGCAAGGCCGCAGGTCGGCAAGGCAACACAGGCTATGGCATTCTTGCGAAGTGTCGAAATGCCCTTTTCGGACAGGCCATGCGCGTGAAGCAGCGATTCAATGCTTTCCTTTTCGCCCTCCTCCACTCCCGCGATCACGAGGTTCTGGTTCGGCGTCAGACGGAAGGTACCCTTGTGTACGTGTGCAATATCCCGAAAGGCATCGAGCAGACGAAGGGTCAGGCGGCCGCTCTGCACGAAAACGGTTCGGTGATGGCGTCCGTCGGGCGTCGTGTTCCAGCCGAAGCTGTCTCCGTTGGTAGTGAATTCAAACGGGCGCGCTTCCTCAAACGCGGCGCCCATGTTCTTTTCGATCTCGGCCTTGATCCAGTCCAGCCCCTTGTCGTCGATCGTGTATTTGAAGCGGGCGTGCAGACGGTCTTTCCGGTCGCCATAGTCGCGCTGAACCGCCATCACCGCATCCGAACAGGCGACGACACGCTCGACGGGCACAAAGCCGATCAGACTTGCAAGGCGCGGATAGGTATGTGGCGCTTGATCGGTTCGTCCCATGCCGCCGCCGATGACCACGTTGAAGCCTTCGAGGCCGTCGGGGCCGCCAATGGCAATGAAGCCGAGATCCTGCGCATAGACATCGATGTCGTTGGACGGAGGAAGCGCAAAGCCGATCTTGAACTTTCGCGGCATATAGGTCCGGCCATAGAAGGGCTCTTCCGGTTCGGACGAGGCGACCCGTTCATCTCCGTACCAGATTTCATGATAGGCGCGCGTCTTGGGGATGACGTGATCGCTTACGCGCTTCGCCATCGCCGCAACTTCGGCGTGAAAGAGCGAACTTTGGGGGTCGATGGTGCACATCACGCCGCGGCTGTCGTCGCCGCAAGCGGCAACCGTGTCCAGCAGGGTCTCGTGCAGACCGCAAATGATGGGGCGCAGGCTGTCTTTCAGAACCCAGTGAAACTGAAAGGTCTGCCGCGTCGTCAGCCTCAATGTCTCACCGCCATGCGCGCGCGCAAGCTCATCCATTTTCAGCCATTGCGCTGAAGTGCAGACGCCTCCCGGAAGCCGGACGCGGATCATGAACTGATAGGCCGGTTCGAGCTTCTGCCGCCGCCGTTCGTCTCTCAGATCGCGGTCGTCCTGCTGATAGATTCCGTGAAACTTCATCAGCTTCACGTCGTCCGGCGAGGGAACGGCCCCCGTTATCCTGTCCAGAAGTCCTTCGGCAATCGTACCCCGGAGATAGTCGCTCGCAGCCTTCATCCGCTCGTCGGCGCTCAAGCGGTCGAGAGATTGAGAAAGGTCGTGGCTGCGATCGACGGAGTTTGTGGTCATTATATTGCCTCAATAGACGTCGCGCTGATAGCGGTGATCCGATTGCAGGGAGCGGACATAATCTTCGGCGGCATCGCGGCCGCTATGTCCCTCAGAAGCGACGATATCGATCAGCGCCTGGTGCACATCGGGTGCGAGATTGGCCGCATCGCCGCACACATAGACATGAGCCCCCTCCTCCAGCCAGGAGAACACTTCGCGGGAGCGCTCCTTGAGCCGATGCTGAACATAGGTTTTTTCGCTGCGATCGCGCGAAAACGCCACATCCATGCGCGTGAGCGTTCCGTCTTTCAGCCAGCCTTGCCATTCCGTCTGATAAAGGAAATCGGTGCGGAAATTTCGCTCGCCGAAGAACAGCCAGCTCCGGCCCGTGGCGCCGCGGGCTTCCCGCTCTTGAAGAAAGGCGCGATAGGGAGCAACGCCCGTGCCCGCGCCAATCATAATCGCGGGAACATCGTCGGCCGGCAGCCGGAAATGGGCGTTGCCCTGGATATAGACGGGCAAGAGATCGTCGGCTGCGACACGATTTGCAAGCAGGCTGGAGGCAACGCCTCCCCTCGGCTCTCCATGCAACTCGTAGCGCACGGGAGCGACCGTCAGATGAGCTTCGTCCGGCGCGGCAGCAAGGCTCGACGCCAGCGAATAGAGGCGAGGCTGGAGCGGGCGTAGTGCGCTCAACAGCCCTTGCGGCATGACATCGGAAACCGGAAAGCGGCGCACGATGTCGACGATATGATGGGTATGAAGAAAGACGGAACGTTCTCCGGCGCGGTCTTCGTTCTGAAGCGATTTGAGTTCCGCCGAGTTACTCAACATGGCCCAGTAGTCGAGGAAACGAGGTGTCGCGGCCGTTACCTCGAAACGATGCGTCAGCGCTTCGCCGAGGGTCGTGTGCGCCCCTTTGAACTCGACCGTCTCTTCGGGGGCGAGCGACAAGGCCTGAAGCAATGTTTCGACGACGGCCGGATCGTTCGACGCGGCAATGCCCAGCGCATCTCCCGGTTCGTAAGCGAGCCCCGAACCTTCGAGAGAGAATTCGATATGCCGCGTTTCCTTCGTCGATCCCCGGCCGACGATGACAATGTTTTCAAGCACCCTGGCCTGAAACGGATTTTTCTTGCTGTAGCTCGCGGCGGGAGATGCGGCAGGTGTTTCCGGTCGCGCGGTGGAAACGGAAACCGTACTCGCTTCCGCTGCCAGAAATTCGACTATCCTGTCCGTCCAGCTGGCGGCGGGCTCCTCGTAATCGACATCGCAATCGACGCGGGGCTCGATCCTAGTCGCGCCAAGCTCCTCGAAGCGGGCATCGAGCCGCTTTCCCGCCTGGCAGTAGAATTCGTAGGTGGAGTCGCCGAGCGCGAGGACCGCAAACCGGGAACCATTGAGTTTCGGCGCCTTGCGGCTCTCCACAAACTCAAAAAATCCCACGGCAGGTTGTGGCGGGTCTCCTTCGCCATATGTGCTGACGATAATCAGGATATCCTCTTCCTGACCGAGTTGCCGAACCTTGTATTCGGCCATGTCGGTCAGTGTGTTCGCGACCCCTTTCGCCTGCAGAGCTTCGGAAAGGGCTTTTGCAATGTCGGCGGCATTTCCGGTTTCCGTTCCATAGAGGATGGAAAGCTTGCGCGCCGATGCGGCCACAGACTCCGTCGTACCGGCTTGCCTGGACGAAGCGAGGCCCGCCTCCAGTCCCGCGAAGTATCCGCTGAGCCAGCGGGCTTCTTCAGGCCCGATTGTCTGGAGCAATTCCTGAACAAGGAGCGATTGTTCAGGGGTCAGCATCTTTCCCGGGGACTCGGATCGGGTCACGTTGCATCTACCTCAGCAGTTGGCTCCCCCTCCCCCGCGCCTCTGCCCGCTCATTCGGGCAGACCGGGTGCTGTTTTCGTGAAGCCGTTTCGCTAGGCGCAGATGTGCGTGGTTTGCTTTCACAAGACAAACGCATATTGTTTTTGTTTCTAAGCAATTTCTTGAATACCAACGGCGTTCCGCTTCGGAAGCGGAGCCGGATTCAGCCGTTGGACGGCGTATCACCACCGGCATTCGGCCCGTTCTTCAGAAAGCTGTCCGTCAGGCCAATGTTGACTTCATGGCTCTCGAGCATGGCTTTCAAATCCCGATGCAGTTCGTCGCTCCGAACCCGGGGCATCAGTTCCCGCAGCTTTCGCACCACCCAAGATTGTCCGCGGTTCAGAAAATGCAGCCGGTCGTGGAGATCGCCGATCGCCATGGCCTTTCCGAAAAACGCACCGCATTTCAGCGACGGCGAACCGCCGGCCTTGCGGATGTGCCGGAAAAGCATGGCGCACCACCGGACTTCATCGTCACGAACGGCCCTCAGCAACGCAAGCTCGTCTTCATTCGCCAGTCCCTTTGCGCTTGCAAGCGCAACGCGCGCACCCGCACGTTCCGCTTCCAGCAATTCATTCAGGGCATCAACTATTTCCTCGCGCGGCGCGAAGCCCATATAGGCGTCATCGGCCTCCGCCGCATAACAGGCCGGGGAAGAAGGTTCATCCGTCATACCGCGATCTCCGCCGCCGCGCGCAGGCCGCTGCGAATGCGCGCCATCACGCCAGGATCAGCTTTTGTCGAATGCACCACATAGGCCGAGTACGAGAATTCGGGACTGTCCGGCACGAGCGCGAGGCGGCCCTCCTCCAGATAGGACCGGATAAACCCCTTGCGGAAATAGCCGCTTCCTCCCGTGGCCAGAATATATTCAAGCGCCAGCGGTCCGTAGCTGATCGAGACAACGGGGTTCGGCTGGTCGGGAAAGGCGGCCTGATAGCTCGCGGCAAACTCCTCCCCCCAGTCGATCCGGACATGGTCTTCCGGCGCGAGAGGCCTGTTCGCCGGTGTTGTCCGCACGAAGACGAGCTTCTCCTCGAACAGAAGTTCGGCGATCACGCCGGGCCTGCTCTGCGCGGCATAGATCACCGCAACGTCGAGCGAGCCGTCCTGAACCTGCTCCATCAGGCGCTCGGACATATCGATCTGTGTACTAACGGCAATCTCCGGGCACTCCCTGCGCATCCATAGCAGCCAGTGACGCAGCAGCGGGCTCCACAGGCTGAGCTCAGCCCCGATGGTAACTACTGTATCCCTACCTGGTGGCAGGGCGACGGCATGGCGTGCGCGGTCCCATACCTGAACAAGCGTGGTGGCAAAACGCAGAAACTGTTCTCCGGCAGGTGTCAACTTCGCGCCCGCCTTATTGCGCACGAAAACCGGACGGTCGAGCCGGTCCTCCAGAACGCGTATGCGCGCGCTCACGGCCGTCTGCGTTAGATTCAGGTTGCTCGCAGCACCAACAAAACTGCCAGTCTTCACGACTTCGAGGAAGGTCCGCGCGACATCGATATCCATCCCTCAACATCTTTCATTTTATTTCATAATTATATTCATTTGCTTGCTCTTCTTTCGCAAGTGAATAGTGGAGACAGATGGTCATGTGAAGCGAAGCAATCTGATGAC
>Ga0180009_10004163_pt1 | contig 16121 bp, 13 predicted proteins | sample OS_PC_MetaG_FD_123537 | JGI IMG/M metagenome (GOLD analysis project Ga0180009, IMG submission 123537) | Groundwater microbial communities from the Aspo Hard Rock Laboratory (HRL) deep subsurface site, Sweden - OS_PC_MetaG | ecosystem: Environmental > Aquatic > Deep subsurface > Groundwater...
GATTTAGGCGAGACATGAAGGCCACTAGCGAAAACAATGGCTTAGTGTGGCGTTCAGCGCGCCTCAATTGACAACTCCTGTGCGGCACCAACAGGTCAATTAAGGCGCGACGCCACACTAGATTGGCCAAGGCGATGCGGGCCTAACCGGATCTGGCGAAGCGCGGCTGGCGATCGGCGATGATCTGCTCGATCGACGCGCGATCGGCATCCAGATCCGGGGCGGCGGGGCGTATGGCCGGGTCGTCGAAGCCGGTGACCTTGATCGGATTTCCGGCCATGCGGATTTCGCCGGCGGCTTCGTCGTGGGCGCTGATTATCATGTTACGGGCGGTGACGTGCGGATCGGTGACGACCTGGGAAATGTCATTGATCGGGCCGCAGGGGACGCCGGCATTTCCGATGATTTCCAGCCATTCGGAGGCGGGTTTCGAAGCCAGCGCATCTTCGACTTCGGCGCGCAGGCGTTCGCTGTTTTCGGTGCGCGTAGCGTTCGAGCCGAAGGCGGGGTCCGCCGCCAGCTCCGGTTTGCCGAGGGCGGTTACCAGCTTGGCGAACAGGCTGTCGTTGCCAGCGGCGATGATGATGTGGCCGTCGGCGGTGGCGAAGGCTTCGAACGGTGTGATCGAGGGGTGGCGGGCGCCGAGCGGGCCCGGCACGTCGCCGCTTGCCAGATAGCGGCTGATGGCGTTTTCGAGAATGGCGACCTGACAATCCAGCATCCCGACGTCGACGAAGGCGCCCTTGCCATTGCGCTCGCGGTCATGGACGGCGGCGAGAATGCCGGAGAGGCCGAACAGGCCGGCGGTGATGTCGCCAATCGAGGTGCCAACGCGCGTCGGACCGCTGTCGGGATAGCCGGTGACGCTCATGATGCCGCCCATGCCCTGGACGACCATGTCGTAGGCGGGGCGCTTGGCGTAGGGACCGGAGTGACCAAACCCGGAGACGGCACAATAGATGAGCTGCGGATTGAGCAGTTGCAGCTTCTCCCAGCCGTATCCAAGCTTTTCCATTGTGCCGGGGCGATAGTTCTCGACGAGGATGTCGGCACGGGCGACGAGATCCTCGAAGATGCGGCAGTCGTCGGCATCCTTGAGGTTGAGCGCGATCGATTCCTTGCCGCGGTTGAGCGACATGAAGTAGGCCGACTTGCCGCCCATGAAGGGCGGGAAATGGCGCGCGTCATCGCCGGTTCCAGGCGTTTCGACCTTGACGACCCGAGCCCCGAGATCGGCGAGGACCATGGTCGCGTATGGTCCAGCCAGAACCCTCGACAGATCGATCACGAGGAGATCGTCGAGCGGGCCTTTTCTTGTCATCTCGTCACTCCAGTTCAGTGCGGCGTGGTCTTTCGTGCGGCGGCGCGGAGCGATTGGTGGGCTCCTTCGAGCAAGCAGTACTACGCTGTTCCGCCTGGACGTCGGCGGGTTAACCTATCGCGGCGCCCATCATGTAATTGGGCAGGAACGTTACGATCTCGGGGAAGATGCACAGGATTACGATCGCCAGCACCATGCACATCACGTAGGGGAAAGAACCCGCCAGGATGGTGCCGAGTTTGATGTCCGGTGCGATGCCGTTGATGACATACAGGTTCAAACCGACCGGCGGCGTGATGAGGCCGATTTCCATGTTGATGGTCAAGATGACGGCGAACCAGTAGGGGTCGAAGCCCGCCTGGGTGATGATCGGCAGCAGGATCGGCGCGGTCATCAGGATGACGGCGACGGGCGGCAGGAAGAAGCCCGCGACCAGCAGGAATACGTTGATGATCGCCATCAGGACCCAGCGGTTGACGTCAAGGCCCGAGATCCATTCGGCGATCGACTGGGTGACGAATGTCGAGGACAGCGTGAAGGCGAACAGTTCGGCGGCGCCGATGATCATCATGATCATGATGGATTCGCGGATCGAACCGCGGAAGATCTGAACGAGCGGTTTGACCTGCCAGATCCGGTAAATCACGATGACGAGAACGATACAGAACAGCGCGCCGGCGCCGGCGGCTTCGGAAGGCGTGGCGACGCCGCCGTAGAGCACCCAGAGAATGCCGACGATGATCGCGATGAAGGGAAGCACGCGGGGAAGTGCTTCGAGTTTTTCCCTGAGCGTGAACTTCTGTGCAACGTCGCTGAGGCCGATACCCTGCAGGCGGCAGGAAATGATGGTCCAGGCCATGAACAGCGCGGTGAGCAGCAGGCCCGGCAGGATGCCGGCGATGAAGAGCCGGCCGATCGAGGTTTCGGTGGCGATGCCGTAGACGATCATGGTGACCGACGGCGGGATCAGGATGCCCAGCGTGCCGCCGGCGGCGATCGATCCGGCTGCGATGGTGTCGGGATAGCCGCGGTTGCGCATCTCGGGGATGCCCATCTTGCCGATGGCGGCGCAGGTGGCGGGCGAAGACCCGGACAACGCGGAGAAGATCGCGCAGGCGCCGAGGTTAGATAGAACGAGGCCGCCGGGTACGCGGTTCAGCCATCTATCCAGGGCTTCGTACAGGTCCTTTCCGGCAGGGCTCGATGCGACTGCCGAGCCCATCAGGATGAACATCGGGCTGGCGACGAGGCCGAACGAGTTGAGGCCGCCGAAGAAGGTTTCGCCGAGAATGCCAAGCGAACGCGGGCCTTCAGTGAGATAGAGCGTGCCGACCGACACCGCGCCAAGGGCAAAGGCGATCGGCATGCCGGTCGAGAGCATGAGGAGGAGAACAAAGAGGACGAGCATTCCGATTTCAAGCGGTCCCATCAGAGTTCCTCGCGCACGGTCGAAAGTTCGGAAGCTGAAAGCGATTGGCCCTGTGTCAGCTTGATGAGTTCAGCGACATATTGCAGGCAGAGCATGCCTATACCGAGCGGCAGCGGCAGTAGCGGTATCCATAGCGGCAGCGCCCAAACCGTGTCCGTACTCCAGCCTCCCTCCCAGGCTTCGTGGAAATAAATCCAGCCGGAGTAGGCGAGGACGATGCAGAATGCGAGGCTGATGAGGCCGCCGATCATTTCGAGGATGAAGCGGCCGCTGCCGCCAAGCATCGTGGGCAGCAGGTCGACTCCGACGTGGCCGCGATGGAGCAACACGTAGGGCGAGCCGAGGAACGTCGACGCCATGATCGAGTAGATGACGAATTCGGTCTGCCAGACGGTTGAAGCATTGAGGGCGTAGCGGATGAAGATCATCTGGCACACCACCAGGACGGCGGCAGCCAGCAGCACCATCGAGATCGCGCCGAAGGTCTGCGAGATCCGGTCCACTGTGCGAAGAAAGAATTTCATCGGCCCCTCCCGTCAATGGGTCGAAACTCGCCCAACCCGCAGCAGCGGATAATGGGACGAGCGCAGGCGCGTCTCAACGGCAAGCAACCATTGCATCGAGCGATATGGCGGCCGCCAAGCGAACTGCAGAAAAATGGGCCGTCCGATGGGACGGCCCAAACATTCAAGCGCTGTTATTTAACGGCGAGTGCCTTGTCGATCAGCTCCTGTCCGCCAGGAACCTTTTCAGCGAAGATCTTGTAGGAGCTTTCCTTCGCCTTGGCGAGCCAGGCGTCGTAGTCCTCAGCCGACATTTCGGCGATTTCGACGCCGGCTTTCTTGTAGACGTCGACGAGCTTGTCATCGAGCTTCTTGGCTTGGCCGTTGAAGTACTCTTCGGCCTTCTTGCCGGCTTCAGTCAGAGCCTTCTGCTGGGCTTCATCGAGCTTGTCCCAGGTTGCCTTGGAGACAAGGATCGGCTCGTACATGAACCACAAAGCATTGGCGCCGGGCTGGGTCAGGCACTTGACCTGCTCGTAGAGGCGGTAGGAGACGAACGAGCCCGACGAGGTGTTGGCCGCATCGAGGACGCCGGTCTGCATGCCGGTGTAGATTTCCGAAGACGGCATCGAGGCAATCGATGCGCCGGCTGCGACAAGCATCTGCTCGAAGGCCGGGCCGGCAGCGCGGGTCACCTGACCCTTGATCGAGTCGGGGCTGGTGATGCAGTTCTTCTTGGAGGCGAAGCCGCCGGCAAGCCAGGCATCGGAAATAACGACAACGCCGGCATCATTGATGATCTTCTTGATGTCGTTCATGAAGTCGGAGTCGTTGAGGCGCTGCGCGCGGTCGTGGTTGCGCACGAGACCGGGCATCAGGGTCGCGGAGAATTGCGGGTGGCGGCCGGGGGCGTAATCAAGCGGGAATGCCGAGATGTCGAGCTGACCTTTGGTCAGTGCGCCCCACTGCTCCTTCGGCTTGTGCAGCGATGCACCCGGATAGACCTGGACCTTGAGGCCGACGTTGGCGGCTTCGACTTCCTTGGCGATCATCTGCACCATTTCGTCGCGCGGGTCGCCCTTGCCACCCGGCCACTGGTGTGAGGCCTTGAGGGGGATGTCTGCTGCCTGGGCAGCGAATGCGGTTGCGAACAGCGCCGCGCCGGCGATGCCGAGTGTTTTGATTGACTTCATCATTGGGGCTTCTCCCAGAAACCATTACAAAGTGTATGCACTTTCTTGCAGCGCATGCAGGGTAGGCATAATCCGCGCATGTATACATAACAAGCAGAAATTTTCATTTTTGGGCTGGCAAGTGTCATGGAACGATCGAGATCCTTCAAAAAGGTTCTTCTTTTCAATGGCTTGCAAATTTGTTGATGCGTGCAGGATAATGCCTTATGCATACGAGAATGAATTCTTCAACGCAGACCATCCATCGCAGCCGCAACGGGCAGCAAAGCGCGGCCGAGGGTATCCGGCAAGTTCTCGAGGACGAAATCGCGGACGGGCGACTTGTTCCGGGGGCGCGGCTGGAGGAAGTCGAGCTGGCCGGACGCTTCGGCGTTTCGCGTACGCCGGTTCGCGAGGCCTTGCGGATGCTGTCGACGTCAGGGCTGATCGAACTCAAGCAGCGAAAGGGTGCGGTCGTCGCGACGTTGAGCACGGAGCGGCTGATCGAGTTGTTCGAGGCGATGTCGGAGCTGGAGGCGGTGTGCGGGCGTCTTGCCGCGCGCAGGATTACGGAGGGTGAGCTGAGTGCGCTGCGCGTGCAACACGAGTTGTGTGCGGCGGCGGCAACGAATGCCAGGGGCTCGGAAGAAGCCGATGCCTACTACGATGCGAACGCGACGTTCCACTCGCTCATCTACAAGGCCTGCCACAACGATTACCTCGCCAACGAAGTGATGCATCTGCGCCGGCGGCTGCAGCCCTACCGGAGGCTGCAACTGAGAATGAAGGGCCGCATCGGGGAATCCTTCGCCGAACACAAGTCGATCGTGGAGGCGATTGCGGACGGAGATGAAGTGCAGGTCGGGGACCTGTTGAGGAACCACGTGTCCGTGCAGGGCAACCGCTTCGCGGACTGGCTTGCCAGCGTCAACGCCGTCTATGGCGCCGCTGCTGCCTGAGACCCCCATTGCCTTGATCTGAAACGAACGCGAAGGGGCAGGCGTGCCGCCCCTTCGCTGTTGTCATGCCATCAGCCCTTGACGTTGACGACCTGGCGCAGGTGGTGGACCACCTCGATCAGATCGCCCTAAGCCGCAATCACCGACGAAATGTCCTTATAGGCTGCTGGGCTCTCGTCGATGACGTCCTTGTCCTTGCGGCACTCGATGCCCTCGGTGGCCGCGCGGTGGTCTTTGAGCGTGATGCGCTGCCTTGCCTCGGTGCGCGACATCGCGCGCCCGGCGCCGTGCGAACACGAACAGAAGCTGTCGGCATTGCCCTTGCCGCGGACGATGAACGAGCCGGTGCCCATCGATCCGGGTATGATGCCGAGGTCTCCGGTCCGAGCGCGAACCGCACCCTTGCGCGTCACCCACACGACCTCGCCGAAGTGCTCTTCGAGGGTCGCGTAGTTGTGGTGACAGTTCACCGCCATGTCGCCGATCTGGAACTTCGGCAGATGCTTGCGCAGCACGCGCAAGACCTGCTCCATCATCGCCTGGCGGTTCTCCCACGCGTAGTCCTGCGCCCAGTTGAGCGCGAAGACGTAGTCGTCGAAGTGCTCGGTGCCTTCGGTGAGGTAGGCGAGGTTCTCGTCGGGAAGGTTGGAGATGTGGCGCTCCATATCCTTCTTGGCGAGCCGGATGAAATACTGGCCGATGACGTTGCCGGGACCGCGCGAGCCGGAGTGCAGCATCACCCACACGGCATCGTTTTCATCGAGGCAGATCTCGATGAAGTGATTGCCGGTGCCGAGCGATCCGAGCTGGTGGACCGGCGCCTTGTGCGAGATCTTGGGGTGACGCTCGACAATCCGGAGATAACGTTCCTCCAGATCGCGCCAGCGCGTCGAAACGCTGTTTGGAACAATTTCCCAGCCGCCCTTGCGCGAGCGTCCCTTCGCCGAGACGAAGCCGTGCGGGACGGCGTGCTCGATGTCGGAGCGGATCGTTGCCAGGGTGTCGGGCAACTGGCTCGCGTTGAGCGTCGTTTTCCAGGCCATCATGCCGCAGCCGATGTCGACGCCGACGGCTGCCGGGATGATCGCCTTCCGGGTCGGGATGACGGAGCCGACGGTGGCGCCCATGCCCCAGTGGCAGTCAGGCATCGCAGCCACGTGCCTATGGATGATCGGAAGTCTTGCGACGTTCTTCATCTGCTCGATCGCGGCGTCCTCGATCTGGACGTTCCTGGTCCACATCAGGAGCGGCGTGCCGCCTTCGACTTCGATTTCGTTGAAACCGCTCATGGCAGTTCTCCAATGCCTTGGCGCACGTTCAAGGGTGCGCAATATTGATGTCGTGAATAGCGCGCGAACGGCCTTGCCTCCAGCATCGTCGTTTGAAGATGCAGGCAGACGGGATCGGCGCTCGTTACACAGGGGAAAAGACAACCGGCCGGAGGCGCGGCGAAGTGCGTGGGAAGCACGCCTTGGAGCCAGCGGAAAAGAGGCGCTTATCGCCTGTTGCTTTGGGCCAGGTTGTTCATAATGAGCGTCATTTGGGGAATTATGGCGCGCTTTCAAGGAGCGGCAGCCGACTTTCTTGGAAATTGATGACGGCTTATGGCAAGGTGTCGGAGCGCGGCCTGATATTGGGCCTGCGGTGGTCAGTCAGCGGCAAGGCGCGATGAAGCACTACAGCAATCGTGTTTCCCAAAGTGAAGCCTGGACCGGCGTCGCCGACTGCAGGAACTGTGCGATCCGCAATTCGGCGCTGTTTGCGGGACTGGACGAGGCTGCCTTCGACACCATCCACAGGCCGATCGACCAGATCAGCTATCGGCCCGGCGCACAGATCTATGCCCAGGATGACGACGCGTCGTCGATCATGACAATCCGCACCGGACTGGTGAAATTGACGCAATATCTGCCGGACGGAAACCAGAGGATCGTGCGGTTGTTGTGCTCGACCGATATCGTCGGTCTCGAAGCGATGGTGGCGCCGCGTTACGAACATACTGCCGTGGCGTTGCATGCAACGCAGCTGTGCCGGATTCCCGTCGATACCGTGCGGGAGCTGTCGGTGGCGCGGCCGCAGCTTTGCCAGGACCTGATGGCGCGCTGGCATCTGGCCTTGAATGACGCTGACCGCTGGATCACGGAATTCTGCACGGGGCCGGCGCGATCACGGGTGGCACGGCTGCTGAAGTGGCTTGCGGAACGCAGTGGCGGGCTCAATTGCGAATTGTTCAGCCGCGAGGATCTTGGCGCCCTGCTCGGGCTGACGACGGAAACGTCGAGCCGCATCATCGCTGAATTCAAGCGGCAGGGGTTGATCACCGAATCCAGAACCAACGTGTTCACCTGCGATTTGCAGCGGCTTGATGCGATCTACTCCTGATCGCGTGGCGGCGAACTCACCGTCTATCTGCAACCGGCGGGTGCCACCCATTAGACATCTGCCAGTGTTAGGCTGAACAATAGGATCGCAGATGCCGCGCATGGGGTCGGCGCACGCTATGCGGAGTTCACAGCTAGTGTAGCGCACCTAACGTTTGGTCCCCAGTTGCGGCTTGGCCCGTTGCCAAACGTTTGGTGCAAAAGCTACACGAGAATCATAGTTTTGCTCGTGTTCCTTGTGGCTCCGACACTTGGTCGATAGTGTGCTGCAGGGGAAACCAAGTGTCGGAGCCGGAACACTACAATGCGCGTTCTCATGTCGATGGTTTGCCTTGCGGTCTCTGCTGTCCTGCTGCCGGCCAGTGCGGAGCCGGTTGCCGAATATCTCGGGGCAAGTTCTGTCGAACTCAAAAACCCGCATGATTTGAAGCTGACACCTGACGGGAAACATCTGCTTGTCTCCGATGTCGGAAATAATCGCGTGGCGATTCTCGATCCCGAATCGCTTGAGCTTGTCGGGGAATTCGGCAGCGATCATCAGTCGGGGACACATGATGTCGAGTTTGACGCGGCGGGCCGGCTCTATGTCGCCGACACGCACAACAACCGCGTCACGATTTACGAGTTGGACGGGCTGACTGCGAAACTCGTCGGCGAACTGAAAGACGGGATACGCGGACCTGAAGGCGTGCTGGCGCATCCCAACGGTCGTATTTACGTCGGCGGTGCGTGGTCGGGCAACGTCGTCGCGTTCGAAGACGGCAAGCCGGTTGCGGAACTCAAAGGTCTTGCGGCACCCCACGACCTGGAGGTGCTCGCCAACGGCGATATCTGGCTGTCGGATTCGGGAAATAACCGGATGCTGCTGCTGTCGCCGGAACTGGATATCAAGAAAGAGCTGAAGGGCGCGCCCTACAACTTCAATGGCGTGCGCTACATGGACATACTTGCCGACGGCACGCTGATTGTCGGCGACAAGGACAACCATCAGGTGAAGATCATTTCGGGTGACGGCGAAATTCTCCAGGTGATCGGTTCCGGCAAGGGCGGCAAGGGGTCTGGCGAGTTCAGGACGCCGGAGGGTGTCGAGGTCAGCGGAGATAACGTGTGGTTCTCTGATTCCGGCAAAGACCGCGTGGTGCGTTATCGCCTGCGGATGCAGTGACGCGGACCCGGCGCTGCCACAATCGATCACCACTTCGTGCGATGACCGTTCGTGTTTATCCGATAGGGCCTCAAAATGTTGAAGCCAGTCGACGTCAAGGCCGAACTTCTCGGCGCGGACTACAAGCGCGACCCCCGGCCGACGTTCGAGCGCCTGCATGCGCGCGGTGAAATCGTGCCGGCGCGGATGCCGTTGTTCGGGGACGTGCTGCTGGTCGTTTCGCATGCCGGTGTGGCGGCGTTTCTGAAGGACCCCAAGCGTTTCGTGCAACATCCAGCCAATGCCGGCGTCTCCTGGCTGACCAATCTTCAAGCCTGGATGCCGCGAACGATGCGGGCGGTGTCCGGCAGCATGATCACGCAGGACGATCCCGAGCACAGGCGTCTGCGCGGGCTTGTAGATCAGGCGTTTTCGCGGCGGGGGGTCGAGGGCTTACGCGGCAGGATCGGCGAGATTGCAGATCAATTGCTCGACGCGGTGCAGGCGAGTTCGCGATGCGATCTGGTCGATCAATTCGCGCGCCGGCTGCCGTTGATGGTGATCGCAGAACTGCTCGGATTGCAGAAGGAGGATCACGACAAGCTGCAAATCTGGGCGCAAGGTTTGGTCAAGGGGACTTCGCTGATGTCGCTGGCGATGACCGTGCCGCGCATGAGTCGGATGGGTGGCTATATCAGGCGGCAGATCGCATCGACGCGAGCGAGGCCCCGGCCGGGTCTGCTAAACGAACTGATTCTCGCGGAGCGCCATGGAGACAGGCTCGACGACGACGAGTTGCTCGCAATGGTGTTCCTCTTGTTCTTTGCCGGACACGAAACGACGACGCATCTCATCAGTGTCGGCACACTCAGCTTGTTGCAGCATCCGCAGACCTTGGCCCGTGTGAAGGGCGATGCGTCGCTGCTGGCCCAGACAGTCGAGGAACTGTTGCGTTTCACCTCCGTCGTGGAGATGACCAAGCCGCGCCACAACACACGCGAAGGCGAATTCCTCGGTTTGCAGGTGAGGCGCGGACAGATGATGTTTGCATGCCTTGCCGCGGCGAATTTCGATCCCGAGGTGTTCGACAAACCCAACCGTTTCGATATCGACCGCACGCCCAACCCGCACCTTGCGTTCGGCAGTGGGGTGCATTTCTGCCTCGGGCATCAACTGGCGCGGCTGGAAGCTCAAATCGCGCTGGAGCGTTTGTTTTCGCGTTATCCGGATGTGTCGCTGGCGGTTTGCGGGCAAGATCTGTCTTGGAAGACGAACCTTGGGCTGCGCGGGCTCAAGACGATGCCGGTAAGGCTGGGATAGCCAATTTTTCGCAAGTGTTGCCCAAACGGTGTGCAAGTATTTTCTTGGACGCGGTTTTGCGGCACAGCGGGGTTACATGAGCCGCCGCCAGTCCCTATGGTAGTTGCTCGATCCAGAGGCGCCCGTTCGATGGGGGTCTGTTGTCCGGCGCCGGAGTCCTGCGGGAGGTTTCGTCAGATGGCCGCAGCTGTTGCTGCGTAGTTGGAACTTTTTCCGACGTTCCGGCGTAAATCATCACACCGGAGAAGATATCAAACCCATGTGTGGAATTTGCGGAGAAATTCGCTTCGACGACGGCGTTGCGTCGTCCCAGGCAATTGCAGCGATGTGCGAGGTCATGGTTCCAAGGGGACCGGATGCGGGCGGCATGGTCGTGCGCGACCGTGTCGGCTTTGGGCATCGCCGCCTGCGTATCATCGACCTTTCGTCGCGCGGGGCGCAGCCGATGGTCGATGCCGAACTGGGGCTGTCGCTCGCCTTCAACGGATGCATCTATAACTACAAGGAGCTGAAGGCCGAACTCGCCGGCAAGGGCTATCGCTTCTTTTCAGACAGCGACACGGAAGTGATCCTCAAGTCTTACGCCGAATGGGGAACGCGGTGCGTCGAACGCTTCAACGGGATGTTCGCGTTCGCGATCCATGAACGGGACAGCGGCAGGGTTATTCTGGCCCGCGACCGCCTCGGGATCAAGCCGCTCTATCTTGCCGTGCCTGACGGCGGCAGAGCCGTGCGCTTCGCGTCGTCGCTGCCGGCGCTCATCGCAACGCCGGGGCTTGACCGGTCAATCGATCCGGTTGCCCTGCACCACTACATGTCGTTCCACGCCGTCGTGCCGCCGCCCTATACGATGATCAAGGGCGTGCGCAAGCTGCCGCCTGCAACCGTTGCGGTGTTCGAGGCGGACGGCAGCCGTACCGATCAGGTCTATTGGGCGCCATCTTTCGAGCGCACCGGCGAGGATGTCGAAACGACTGCGGACGAGTGGGAAGCGCGCGTTCACGATGCGCTGATGCTGGCGGTGAAGCGTCGGATGGTCGCCGACGTACCTGTCGGGGTGCTGCTCTCGGGAGGGGTCGATTCAAGTCTCATCGTCGGGCTGCTTGCCGAAGCGGGTCAGCGCGGTTTGAAGACATTCTCGGTCGGCTTCGAATCGGTGGGCGGCGAAGAGGGTAACGAGTTCAAGTACTCCGACCTGATCGCCCGGCATTTTGGCACCGAGCACTTCAAGATCCAAGTGCCGACGGCCGACATGATCGCAGCGCTGCCGGCAACGATCGCGGCAATGTCCGAACCGATGGTGAGTCACGACAACGTCGGCTTCTTTCTGTTGTCACGCGAAGTCCAGAAACATGTGCGGGTGGTGCAGAGCGGGCAGGGTGCCGACGAAATCTTCGGTGGGTATCACTGGTATCCGCCGCTGGTTGCCGGCAATGCCGGTGTTGCCGACTACAGGGAAGCGTTTTTCGACCGCGACCATAGCGATTTCGCCAAGGCGGTCACGCCGGAGTTCCTGGGTGACGATTTCAGCACGGCATTCGTCGAAGCGCACTTTGCTTTGCCGGGAGCGAATACGGCCGTCGACCGGGCGCTTCGCATAGACACGCAGATCATGCTGGCGGACGATCCGGTCAAGCGGGTCGACAACATGACGATGGCCTGGGGACTGGAGGCGCGCGTGCCATTTCTCGATCACGAGCTGGTTGAACTCGCCGCGAAGATCCCCCCTGAGCACAAGCTGAAGCAGGACGGCAAGGGGGTGCTGAAGGATGTTGCCCGCAAAGTGGTTCCTGCCGAAGTCATCGACCGGCCGAAGGGCTATTTTCCGGTGCCGGCGCTCAAGTATATCGAAGGGCCGGTGTTCGATATGGTCAACGATGCGCTCAAGTCCCAGGTATCGCGCCAGCGGGGCGTTTTCCAGCGCGACTATGTCGACATGCTGTTGGCCAATCCGCGCGATCACATCACCAAGCTGCGAGGTTCGAAGCTCTGGCAGATTGCGCTCCTGGAATTGTGGCTTCAGGCGCACGAGCTTTGAAGCCGTTTGGGACGCCATCGGGACTGACGCTAGATAACGGGCAACCCTGAGAGGTTGAAATGGTTGAGCAATCCAAAAAACAGTCGCCGTCCAAACTCGAAGATATGGCTTCCCTGAAAAGCTGGGGTGCGCCGTGCGAGTGGTTCGAGGAGCATGGTTGCGAAGAGGCGATCGTCGATTGCGGCTGGGGGAGGCTGATTTTCGGGCAGACGTTTCGTGATCCAGGTAACCTCGCTCGGGTCCTGCAGCAGGAAACGAAGGGGCGCCGCGATATTGCGTTCTACGTGCGCGAGCCGCACGTCGTGCTGGCGGCGGCGCCGCTGGCGCTGTTTCTCGACCCGTCGCATACGTTCCGCCGCAACTTCGACAGTGCGCTTGCGGAAATCGAGGAAGATGGGCTTTCGATCCGCTGTGCGACAGTCGACGACGAAGACGTCATCAACGCGATCTACTCAGCACGAGGGATGATAGCCCTTGAGCCAGGCTTCATTGCCAAAGCGGCAACGAGAAATGAACTCGTGATCCTGGTGGCCGAGGAGCCTGCGACAGGAGGCGTCGTCGGTGTCGTGATGGGTGTTGATCACGTTGCGGCTTTCCAGGACCCCGATAACGGATCGAGCTTGTGGGCGCTGGCGGTCGATACGCGCGCGCGGCGTCCGGGGATCGGCCGGAAATTGTCGCTGGAACTCACTCACCGATTCGAAAAGCGCGGCAGATCGTTCATGGACCTTTCGGTGATGCACGACAATACGGATGCCATTGCGCTGTATCGCAATCTCGGCTTCGAACAGGTGCCGGCTTATTGCGTGAAGAAAAAGAACGTCGTGAACGAGAGGCTGTTCGTTGGACCTGAAAGCGACGACAAGCTCAACATCTATGCGCAGATCATCGTCGACGAGGCGCGCCGGCGCGGGATCACCGCCGAGATAGAAGATGCGGAGGCGGTACTGTTCCGGCTTACCTTCGGGGCAAGGACGGTTGCCTGCAGGGAGTCGCTCAGCGAGTTGACCAGTGCGGTCGCCATGAGCCGATGCGATGACAAGGCGCTGACGCACCGTTTGTTGAAGAAGGCCGGGCTGATGGTGCCGGCTCAGGAACGCGTTTGCGACGAGGCGCAGGCACTGGCATTCCTGGAGCGGCATCACAGGGTGGTGGTCAAGCCGGTCAAAGGCGAGCAGGGCCATGGCGTCTTCGTCGATCTGCAAAGTGCGAAGGGGGTGAAAGCCGCGCTTAACGAAGCGGCCAAGATCAGCGACGACATCATCATAGAGCAGTTCGTTTCAGGCAAGGACGTGCGGGTCATCGCAATCAACGGGGAAGTCGTTGCGGCGGCGATTCGGCAGCCGGCTTCTATCGTCGGAGACGGCAAGCACTGCATCCGGGAACTCATTGAAAAGCAGAGCCGCAGGCGGGAAGCCGCTACCCGCGGAGAGAGCAAAATTCCGATCGACGAAGAAACGGAGCGCTGCCTTCGGCACGCCGGGCATTCATACGAAACCATACTGGAAGACGGCGAGTTTCTCGAAGTGAGGAAAACTGCTAACCTGCACACGGGGGGAACGATTCACGACGTAACCACTGAATTGCATGTTTCGCTTGCCGACGCCTCGGTTCGGGCAGCAGCTGCCCTTGGAATGCCGGTCGTAGGACTCGATCTCATCGTGCCGGCAATCGACCAGCCCGCCTATTGGTTCATCGAAGCCAATGAACGGCCGGGGCTCGCGAACCACGAGCCTGCGCCGACGGTTGAACGTTATGTGGATTTCCTGTTTCCCAGCACACGGTCGGGGATGTCTTGATGGAGGATGATGACGGCATGAGAGATCTTGATATCGATATCGCTTACATGAGGCGGATCCTCAAAGAGCTTCTCGATATCGCCAGTCCAACCGGGATGACAGATCATGCCGTCGGATACGTTTGCCACGAACTTCAGGCACTCGACATCCCATTCGAACTCACTCGACGCGGAGCCATTCGCGCGGATCTGAAGGGGCGACGGAAGAGTCCGCACCGCGCCGTCGTCAGCCATGTCGATACGCTGGGCGCAATCATCAAGGGATTTCACGCGGCCAACGGCTGGCCGAAGGTTTCACCGGTCGGGAGCTGGTCGGGGCGCTTCGCCGAAGGTGCGCGCTGCACCGTCTTTTCCGATGGCGACCGGCGCACGACGGGGACCATCCTGCCGCTCAAGGCGTCGGGACATACGTACGGAGATGAGATCGATACGCAGCCGAGTTCGTGGGAGAACCTGGAACTTCGACTGGACGCGCGAGTCGCCAACGAGCAGGACGTGCTCAACCTCGGAATCAATGTCGGCGACCTGATCGCCATCGATCCGCAGCCGGCTTTCGCGCCGAACGGTTTCATCTGTTCGCGCCATCTGGATGACAAGGCTGGTGTGGCGGCGGTGCTGGCGGCGGCCAAGGCGATCAAGAAGAGCGGTGTCGAACTGCCGATGGACTGCCACCTCCTGTTCACGGTGTCCGAGGAAGTGGGGGTTGGCGCTTCGCACATTCTGACCGGAGACGTCGCCGAGCTGTTATCGGTCGACAACGGCACGATCGCGTCGGTGCAACACACTTGCGACTATGGCGTGACGATCGCCATGCAGGATTCGACAGGCCCGTTCGACTGGCATTTGACGCGCAGTCTCATCGGGCTTTGCCAGCGCTTCAGCATCGATCACAGCCGGGACGTCTTCAACCACTATCGCAGCGATTCAGCGGCGGCGCTGGAAGCAGGCAATGACATCCGTACTGCGCTCGTGTGTTTCGGTCTCGACGTCTCGCACTGGTATGAGCGCACCCATATCGATTCGCTGCATTGCCTGGCGCGGCTGTTGGTTCTTTATGTGCAAAGTCCGGCGCTGTTCGATCGCGATGCAAAGGCGATCGGTCCTATCGGAGACCTGCCGGCGGCGGATTAGGCCGGCTCGGTCGCAGTCGGGATCATTCGGCCGAGACAAGTTTTTCGCTGTTGATTGCCGACAGCCAGTCGCCGAACCGGTCGCCTTGGACCGAGACGTGCTGGCGCATGGCTTCGGCGGCGGCGTTGGCGTCACCGGAGACGATCGCTTCGGTAATGCGGGTATGCTCGGCAAAGGAGGCTTCGATGCGGCCGCCGACACGCAACTGCAGGCGGCGATAGGGTTGCAGCCGCCGGCGCAATCTTTGCACCTCATCCAGAAGGAACGAGTTGTGAGCGCCTTGCGTGATGATCGCGAGGAAGAGCGCGTTCTCTTCATAATAGTGGTCGCTATCGCCGGAATCGCCGGCCTTGCCGCATACTAGGTGCTGGTGGCGGAGTGATGCGCGCTCGGCTTCGGTCATGCGGCGGGCCGCGAAGCTGGCGCAGGTGGCTTCCATCTCCGCCATCACTTCGAGCATGTCCAACATGCGGTCGAGACTCAAAGAGGCTACGAGTGCGCCTCGGCGCGGGCGCAGTTCGATCAGGCCAGAGGCGGACAAAAGGCGTAACGCTTCGCGGATTGGCGTGCGTGACACGCCGAAGCGTTCTGCGAGTGCGACTTCCTCTAGCCTGGTCCCGGGGGCAAGGCCGCCTGATGCTATTTGTTCTTCGAGAACGGTGGCAAGCTGGGAGGCATGATTGTCGGACATCTTTGTTACGTCTCCCGGTTTCTGCCGCGCTGAATTATGGTCTTTTTTATCGGCAGTTCGACAATAGAACATTGTAGCTGGCGGTCATTACCCGCAAGCAGAAAGCTTGTCCTAGTGTTCCGACTCTGACATATGGTTCCCTGCCGGGAACCTGAATGTCAGCCCGGAACACTAGGCAACCTTTTGATTGCGTTCTGGATTCACAAACATTTGACGACCTCCACCCGGGAATCA
>Ga0180009_10004164_pt1 | contig 16118 bp, 17 predicted proteins | sample OS_PC_MetaG_FD_123537 | JGI IMG/M metagenome (GOLD analysis project Ga0180009, IMG submission 123537) | Groundwater microbial communities from the Aspo Hard Rock Laboratory (HRL) deep subsurface site, Sweden - OS_PC_MetaG | ecosystem: Environmental > Aquatic > Deep subsurface > Groundwater...
TAAGTTAATAGCATTAGCTGTTGGCATAGCTTTTGTAATGATCCTAATAGGTCTTAGCGTCTATTTAGGTTTTATTTTTTATTTTATTAAGAAACATGTTGTTAAATTTAAAGAACGTTTTAAATAACTTTATATTCTAAGCATTTTGGTTCTTCATTGATAACACCTACTTTATAAGGAATAATTCCATGAAAACCACATAAAGGATTGAAGAACAAAAATAATATTAAAGCCAAATTATCAATACTCAATATATTTTCCTCATTTATATCCACCTATATTCTAAACATTTAGGCTCTTCATATTCGCCACAGCCCTTTTGTGTACAAATCCTTAATTCTCCATTAAATATATCACAAACATTACAACCATCAAAGTATTTTTTACATTTTGAAGGAATTGTTACTTTCATTCTAATACAACTAGGTTCTCTATATGTCTTACAAATTTCTTCATAACATTCCCAATTTCCTTTTTTTAAATGACATATATTACAACCATCATCATAACTTAAACAATTTTTAGAAGGATTAAAGAGAGGAGGATCACCATATTTCCAACATTTCGGTTCTGTAAATCTTTCACAACTTTTATCAGCACATAACCAAGACCCATTTATTAAATCACAAACATTACAACCATCATTATATCTTATGCAATCTTCAGGAGGATTAAATTCAGGCTTTATTTTTGAAACTAGGCATTTTGGTTCTTCAATAAATTCACAATCCCAATTTGTACATCTTAATTCTCCTCTAAACTCACTACAAGTATTACAACCATCATAATAAGATACACAGTCTTCAGGCATCTTTAATATATCTGAAATAGGAACTTCCTGTCCTACTCCACAACCAGGTCCTTTACATCCTCTCCCAAATAAATAATTATCACAACCACTAACTAACAACAATATCCCAAAAATTATCAATACCAAAAATATTTTTCTCATAAACTTACTAAACTTCAACAATATAAAAACCTAACTCTAACTTCAACGCTTAGCCTTTCTTTGATAATAAAGCATCATACTACCAATCACTACATGGAATACAAATATTATAATCATCACAATCATCACCTTATTATGCAACTTAACAGCTAAAGAATTAGCAATATTTATCTTGCCCAACAAAGCAAAGCCGCTAACAAAAACTATCGTAACTAACACTAACAAAACCCAAGCTAAAACTTTATTCAACTTCACTGTAATTTCATTAAATATCCAACTCATTTGAACTCCATATAAAGTAATAATATTAATATTACAACTCCTATGACTAACAACAACAAATCAATAAACTTACCTTTAATCTCAACTCTAGCTAAAGCATTACGAGCTCTACCTAAAACATGAATTAAAATCAAGGCAGCTAAAAAACTGCAAACAGTAAAATGCAAATATAATGAAATAGATTTAGGAATTATAACTAACCTAGTTATTGAATAACCTGTTAACAAAAACAATACAAATAAAGGAATTATCAACCATAAAACTTTTCTTTCTACATCAAACAATTCATCCATAACAACTGTAAAAAAATCAATACGTTTTTTCATAATAAAAAAGAAAGAAGCTAACTAGCTTCAACTTCAACTAAGAATTGTGCAAAAGCGCAGGACATTTCACTAGGACAATCTAATTCTAATTCAATTAAATAAGCTCCAGTTCTTGCATCTTTTGGAACTCTTAACACTAAATTATCTTTATAACCTTGCCCATTTTTAAGAGTTCTACCATTTCTTGTCCAAGTAAACCAACCTTTTACTTGTTCTTCAGTCATTTTACCAGAATCTGCAATCCTAACATCATATTTAAAAATACCATCGTCATAGTCAGTATTTAGAACATTTACAGCTATAGTCTCTGTATCTCCTTGTTGTACACCTACATTATCTTTAGTTAAATAAATCAATTCGCCACTTTGACCAAAAAGCTCATTTATTTGAGTGTTAGTAAGCTCAGTTATACCTTCTTGTTGTTCAGTTATACCGGTAAAAGTAGTATATACAAACCTTAAACCAAGAGTTAATAATGTTACACCAATAACAACAATAATGATAGTCTGCATTGACATTTCAATAGCGCCTTTTTTAGATTCAATCATGAAATCACCTCTTATCCTTATTAGATATTAATAATTTAATATTGAAACAACGTATATAAAACTTATGTTTTAATAACCATAACCTTTCTCAATAATTTTCTCTCTTATTTCGTCAGCTTCTATCTCCCTATCATATAAATCCCTTTCCAAATGAATAATATCAGTAAACGGAGAATAAAATTCTTTGTTAGAAATCTCTGAAATAGTTGGTCCAAAACTCAAAAATAAAGGCACTAATGTTGTTTGATTAAAATAAATATTCAACCAATAAGAAGCTTCAACAACTTTTATAATTCTTTTTTTAATATCTTTTGACCATCCCCAAATCTTTTTATTTTCTTCTCTAGTAGAATTAACTGCCCCATATGCTTCTTTTCTCATAGAAGGTAAGTACAAATCTTTAAGGTCTTCAATAACTTCTTTTTTTCCTTTATTAGTTGCCATCTGGCATAAAAGTTCATCTAATAGTGCATATTCTATTTTAACCAGCAATTCTTCTCTTTTATATTTCTTATAATTCCATTTATTTAACATAGAATGATTTTTAGAATAAATATTTCTAATAGCATGCAAAGATTCATGATTATAAGAACTATAAACCTCCGGCCCTTCAATAGCCATACCTAATTTCTTAAAAATTAAATAGTCGTGGTCAAAATCAGAAAAATTTTCTTTGGGATAATATGCTCCCCCAGCCCATTTATCCAAATTTGTTGCTTTTTTAACTTTTTCAAAATTTTTTTCAGGAAGTTGTATATCGAATAAAGTGCTTCTTAATCCAAATAGTTCTTCAAAAGAATTACGTTTAAGTTCTGTATGCAATTCAACATAACCATCTAAATCTTTAGGTTCAATTTTTTTATTTCTTTTGTATCCTATGTTATGATTCAAAGCGTCTGTTAATTCTTCTTGCAAGTTATCAGAACTATAAGAAAACATCTTATTTAATAAATCCCCGTAATTTAATTCAAACAATGTTTTTTGCATAAGATTCTCAGAAATTTGTTTAAAAATCCTCTGCCGCATATTTAATTAAAGACAAAGACATTTATAACATTTTCTTAAAAGAAAAACTCTTATAAACTTAAATCATAAAGGAAATCTTATGAAATGCCTAGGTATTGAAAGTACAGCACATACATTTGGAATTTCAATAATAGAAGATAAGAAAGAAATAGCCACTGCTTCACACACCTTTACAACAGAAGAGGGCGGCATGATTCCCATGGAAGTGCAGAAGCATCATTTAGAGTTTAAAGATAAATTATTAAAACAAGTTTTAGATGAATCTAAATTAGAATTAAAAGATTTAGACTTAATTTCATTCTCAAAAGGTCCTGGATTGCCACCATCATTAGTAGTTGGTAAGGATTTTGCAGTTAAGTTAGCAAAAGAGAACAATGTGCCTTTGATAGGTGTCAACCATATTTGCGCTCATTTAGAAATTGGAAGGATGATTACAAAAACTAAAGATCCTGTGTTTGTTTTTGTTTCTGGAGCTAATACACAAATAATTGCACATGAAGGTGGCAGATACAGGGTTTTCGGTGAAGCTTTAAGTATAGCTTTAGGCAATGCTTTGGACAAATTTGGTAGGATTATAGGATTAGGTTTTCCAGCAGGTCCTAAGATAGAACAATTGGCTAAAAAAGGACAATTATTAGATTTGCCATATGTTGTAAAAGGGATGGATGTAGATTTCTCTGGAATTATTACAAAAGCAGAACAATTATTCAAAAAAGGTGTAAAAAAAGAAGATTTATGCTTTTCATTACAAGAAACGTGTTTTGCAATGTTAACAGAAGTTACAGAAAGAGCATTAGCACATTGTGATAAAAATGAATGCATTTTAATTGGTGGAGTTGCAGCCAACCAAAGGTTTTGTGAAATGTTAAATGATATGTGCGAAGATAGAAATGCTAAATTCTATCCAGTACCATTAAAGTATTGTGGCGACAATCCAATAATGATTGCATGGCAAGGAATTTTAGAATATAAGTCTACAAAAAGATTAGAAGATTTAGAAAAAGTAGATATTAATCCTGTTTGGCGTATTGATGAAGTTGAAGCTACTTGGTATTAATCAAACCTTCAATAAACCAAAGTATTTGTTCGGCACCATCTCCTTTAAACTTGAAAGCACTAACTTTCTTCTTAAGTTCAGGAAGTTTATGAATAAATTCATCAATTTGTTTTTTCAAAGCTTCAGAATGCATTTCATTCCCAATCATAGCAATATCTTTCAAAGAAAAAGCATTAAGTTGTTGTTCAATATGTTGCTTTATCGGAAATACCAATAATGGTTTATTGTAAATCACTGCTTCAGATAAAGTTTTTTGGCCACCTAAAGTTATTACGCCTTTTGAAACTTTTAAATACTTAAGAAAATCTTTTGAAAATTTAAAATGTTTAACGTTTTTTGTTTCTTCTAAATCAAAATTAGAACCAAAGAAAATAAAATATTCATTAAATTTGTTAGCAATTTTAGATAAGTTTTTTGCTAAAGACAAACCGAAGTTTGAACCACCAAGCATTACTAAGATTGGTTTTCTTTCTAAATTTAATTCTTTCATTAATTTCTCTTCACTAGGCAATTGTTTTGGCCAAACCCTTACTATAGGATCAACATAATGATACATTAAATTCTTTTTCTTTGGTTTTAAGAAAGTAGGGATTATAACAAAATCAGCTTGATCATAGATTTTTTGAAAATATAACGCCTGAAGTTTCATAATTGGATTTACTTTATGCACTTGTTTGTATTTATCATAAAGATTAGGATCTAACCCAAAAATCACAACACACTTCTTCTTAACAACTTTAGCTAAAGTAATTCCAGAGGGTTCAAAATCAGATATTATTATATCTGGTTGAAATTTCTTTGCTCTTCTTTTTAATTTCAATGCAGTAAAAAACCAAACAAAAGGTAATAAATAATTCTTAAAAATAAAAGGTAATACATTGAACTTCATCCTCTCTCCAGGAATTTTATAACCTGTAATTTTTATTGTAGGATATTTTCTTTTAAAATAATCATAAGAAGCACCATAGCCAACTATTAATACCTTCATATCAGAATACTTTTTCTTAAATTTGTCAATAATAGCATCTACCCTAGTTGAATCTCCTAATCCTATTCCTGTAACAACAAATAATATTCTCATCTTACTTTGTAAAACTTCTCAGCTAATTTACAACCATGTTTTTTACCATACTGTCTTGATCTAAAATATACTGGCAACCATAACAGGTACATGTATTGCCATTGACTTGTAAAGTATTTCATATACTTTAATTTTTTCTTATAAAAATTAGTTATATCCTCAAAAAGCATAGGCTTATTGCCTTGCAATATGTTCCAAACTTCAAATTCATAAACAGGATATTTCTTTCTAAAAGAATCTACTGTACACAATACTGTTTTATTTACAGCTTGATGATCAGGATGAGGATCAATTGAAGAAGGAATATAGATTTTTATAGGTTTATACTCTTTTATTAAATCTTTAACCATTTGCATAGCATTAGATGTTTCAACATCAGCTTTAACTTTAGTATCTCTTAATCCAAGAAAGATTGTCTTTTCAATACCTATAAATTTACTTGCTTTTTCAGTTTCTTCTATTCTTTTACTAATCATAACAGCTTCTTGAAAATGAGGATGACTGCTTTCACCATAAGAAAATACAGCTTTAACTATATTAAAACCTTCAGAAACATATTTAGCAATAGTCCCACCCATTCCAACGGCTTCATCATCCGCTACGAATGGGCACAAAAGATTAGAATTGTGCCCGGTTTAATTATCATCACCTCCTACTGCTCTTAAAAAAGCTCTTTTTTGAAAAATAATTTCTTTTTTTAACATAATATTCAATGGATTTAACAATTTATTAATGTTACTTATGAGCAAACCAAAAAGTCATTTTAGTTTTGTCTTTTTTATCTAATCTACAGAACCCAAAACGCTCAAACTGAATCATATCATTTTCTTTCAAATGTTCTACACTTTTTTCAGCCAAACCTTTTTTTAAAGAACCATCAGGCATTAAAACTTCTACTTTAACATTATCATCTTTCACAGGTAACCAATGCATCATCCTAGCTTTTAACTTAGAATCATGCTCTTCAGAAACAAATTCTTTCTTCTCAAAATTAAACAAATGAATAAATCTTATAATTCCTGTAAAATTTTCTTTGCTTGGAACATAAAATTCATCAGTAGTTTCAAAAAATCTTCCTCCTTTCTGCATATCAGGATGTAAATTTAATTCAACTTTCATTTTAGGAGCATTCTTTATTTTGATTTTCTTAGGATCTTCAACAAAAAAGTATCTTCTAGCAACAAAGTCAATCAATTTTCTATTTTCAGCATAAAGATTTTCAATAGGAACTGTTATTTCATTCTGATTAACACCCAAACTTAACGAAAAGTTCCTAATAGCTTCAGGCAATATACCTCTCCTCTTCAAAGATTGTAAACTCCAAGTTCTAGGATCATCCCAGCCTGAATAAATTCCTTCCATAACTTCTTTCTTAGATTTTGATTTAGAAATTTTAACACCTTCCAACTGTACTAAAGCAGTATGAATCAGTTCAGGATGTTTCCAACCAAAAATATCCCAAATATATTTTTCCATATCACTTTCCATCATTAAATCTTTTCCTCTTAAAATATGAGTAGCTCCAAGCAAATGATCATCAATTGCCCATGAAAACTCTAACAACGGCCAAACTCTATATTTTTTGCCAACCCGGGGATGTTTTCTTTCACAAATTCTAAACAATACCCTATCTCTAAATGCAGGATTAGGATGATCCATGCTAGTTTTAATTCTTAAAGCAGCTTCTCCTTCCTTAAATTCATCAAACATCTTTTTCCATAAATCTAAAGTTTTTTCAACAGAAGTAGCTCTACAATCACAAATCTTTCCTTTTACTCTATTTTCTCTTAAAGTCTCTGAATCACAAGAACAAACATAAGCTTTCTCTTTTTTTATTAACTCTTCAGCAAACTCATAATAAATTTCTAAACGATCGGATTTATAAATAATATCTTCCTCAATATTAACTTCTATCCATTTCAAACTTTCTGGAATTAAGGTATAAGCTTCTTCACTAATATTTTTTTCATTAGAACCTATAGTATCATCCATAACCAATATTAACTTACCACCATACTTCTTAACATAATAATCATTTGTAACATAAGTTTTAGTATTTCCAATATGTAATGGGCCACTTGGATAAGGAGCCAATCTCATTACTACTTTATCTTTAACATTTTTTAACTCCGGCAATTCTCTCTCTTTCTTAACTTCTTTTTTTTCTAACAACTCAGGAGCAATCTTTTTTAATTTATCCAACTGATCTTTTAAAGACATTGAATTAACTTCTTTGATAACTTGAGAAACTTCTTTAGCAACATCTTTCATTTTGGATTTTAATTTAGGATTTTCAGAAAGAAGCTTACCAATAATAGCTCCAGAATTAGCTTTACCATTATATTTCACTGCATTTTGCAGAGCAAATTTTAAGATGTCCATTTTACTCAACCATTAACTTTACTGGGAAATATTTACTTATAATCTCCTGCATCCTTTTAAGGTTTGTCTTCTCTCTGCCAAAAATCTTCCCTTTTTCAGATATATCTTTGGCTTTTATAATGATTTTATCATCATCTTGCTTAATCTCAGCAGGTTTTAATGGAAAAAGTAAATTTAATGTGAATTTACTAGGGTTAGAATCAAATTGGATTATCTTAACTTGTTTTTTCATTATTCTTGTTAATTTCTGGATATTAGAGCCACCTTTGCCAACAGCTTTACCAATATCTCCTTGATTAACTACAAAAATCAGAGTAGATTCCATAATAAAACAATCTTTAACTCCTGCTCTTGTTATTTTTTCAAATAGGTTTATCAAGCCTATAGTTTGCATATCATAACTTACCATCTTTCTTTATTAATAACTCAACACAGAAACATTAAAAGGTTTTTTACAAAGTAGACCTATTTCTTTATCAGGCAAATCTAACTGAATAACTTTAGCTCCAGAAATTTTTGCATAATGTTCAACTTGTTCCTTAACATCAGATTTACAATTTGAAGCAAGAAAAACAGTTTTAGTTTTTCCTAATTTTAAACTTTTAATTGTCCTTTCAGTTCCAATTGTTAATTTTTTTTCCTTAACTGCTAGTTTTAATTCATCGCTCATTTCTTTTTGCCCCCTTCTTTCTTCATACTAGTCACTAAACTTGGCAATCCAGTACCTAATGGAACTGGCTGATTAATTAAAATATTTTCAACAACTGAATTTAGGTAATCAGTTTCACCGGACAAACTTGCATTAATTATATGTACAATTGGTGTTTCAAAAGAAGCTCTTGCTAAAACACTTTCTTTTTCGCCAGTAATTCCGCTTCTGGTAACTCCTTTAATTCCACCAGTAGTTGTCATTAAATCTGATATAAACATGATATGCCTTGCATCAATTTCTAAACCTTGATCATTCAAAACTTTTGAAGATTCATTAATTATTGTTTGTCTTGCAGCTTCAATTCCAAAAACTCTAACCATTTCAAAGATATCATTAGAAATTGTTGTAGTTTCATCAACTGCATCAATCTCTAATACTTTCTTCAAACTACTACCTGCTGCCATTAAAATAAGTTCATCTTTTCTTTTAACAGGCAAAACTTGACTTATGCCTTCAATACCTTTAACATGTGCTAACTTAACTTTTTCTTTAATAGCATATACTGCAGGCAAAGTAATTTCCTTTAATTTTGGTTTAATAATTAATAAACCATCTTTTTCAGAAACTTCAATATTTTTCATTGAAACTTGAATTGCTTTCAATACTTCTTCTTCTTTAATCTGTAAATCTCTTAATCTAGATTTATTCAACTTAACTTCAATATACATATGTAAAATATTAACAGAAATTTCTGAAAGGATATCTGATAATTTTATTTCTTTAATCATTGAAATCAATCTTTCTAATTCCCTATCATCTTTAGGTTGAGATTTTAAATGAATCTCCATCATAGGAGTCTTAATCTCTTTTCTAGCATCAAAAATTTCAATTAATCTAGGTAAACCTAATGTAACATTTGCTTCTGCAACTCCTGCTAAGTGGAATGTTCTTAATGTCATCTGTGTACTTGGTTCACCAAATGATTCAGCTGTAATTACACCAATAGCTTCTCCAGGGTGTATCTTAGAAGTCATGTATCTTTCTAATAATTTATCTAAAACTTCTTTTTGTTGCTTTTTATTAAGATTGAAATCAGTAGCATGCTTCCTAAAATCATTCAATAATGGTTCTGGGACCTTGCCCTTATATTCCTTTAATAATCCTTCATCAATCATTCTTACCAGCTACCTCACTAACTATTTTTTTAACATCAATTGTTCCACCATCACTTTTAGATACATCTAAGCAGTCATCACCATAACTAAACTGAATGATAGATTGATTTGCATCTCTTACAGTAAAATCATATTCAATTTTTAAGTCCTGCATTGCATTAGCCAATCTCCTATACAAGTAACCGGATTTTGGAGTTCTTAAAGCAGTATCCATCAGAGAATCCCTTCCAGTCATAGCGTGGAAAAAGAATTCAATTGGATTCAATCCTTTTTTATAACTGTGCCTAATAAAACCTCTTGCTTCAGGTGATAAATCATTATGTTTAAATAAAGATAAAGTTCTTTCTTTGTAACCCCTATCAATTCTTTTACCTCTCAAAGCTTGCTGACCTACTAAAGCAGCAGTCTGAGCCAAGTTTAATAAATTTCCCTTAGCACCACATTGGGACATAACTAAAGTGCTATTTCCAGGTCTAGAAGTTTTACCAATAAGTGTTCCCATTTCATTTCTTGCTTCATTCAATCTTTGCAAAATCATTAATTCTAAACTATCTTCTAAAGATTTTGTTGGAAAAGGTTTAAGTTTACCTGCATGAAATTCTGCAATAAATTTATCAACATCAGCTAAAGCTAAATCTAAAATAACTTTAACTTTATTTTGAACATCTTCAGGCATGTCAGCATCAGCAGTCTTAACTGTAAATCCTCTCTTTGCCAAAAAAGCTATGCCTAATCTAAAGATTTTACCAAAAATATCTACAGTAGTAATTTCATCATAAATTCTGTGAATGTCTCTTAATAATGTTCCATTACCTTCACCAATTGTATTTGTATCAATAATTCCACTTAACATTTGTCCGTCTTTAATATGTACAAATGAATCCGTTTCACATTTCTTACCTTGACAAACTTTATGTTTCTTGCAACTCTTACACAACCCTATAAAATTGAAATCTTTTGGTAAGACTGCAGAAAAAATTTCTTTTCCATTAACATTTGCTTTAAACTTCTTCAATCTTTCAGTATCGGTAACACCAATGCTTAATAATAATTGTACAGCTTCCTCTTTTGACATTGTTAAATCTTTAGTCAAAAGATAATTTCCAGTAACAGCATCCTCAATTGTTCCAATAACATTCAATCCGTTTTTAGGGCTCATAACTTGTGTTTGAACTTCCATTAATATTTCAGCTTCAGCAATAGCTTCCTGAGTCTGAGGAACATGTAAGTTCATTTCATCACCATCAAAATCAGCGTTATAAGGATTACATACAGCTGGATTCAATCTAAATGATTTTCCCGGCAACACTCTCATTTTATGACACATAATAGACATTCTGTGCAAAGATGGTTGTCTGTTAAACAATGCAATGTCTCCATTTACAATATGTCTTTCAACAATTTGTCCAGGACTTAGTTCAGTAATTAATAATTCTTGAGTTTCTGCACTAATTTTCTTCTTCTTACCATCAATCATGATAACATAATTTGCACCAGGATAAATTTTTGGACCATTTTTAATAAAAGTCTTTAACCATTCAATATTCCATTCAGTAACAAATTCAGGCAAAGTTAATTCCATAACAATTTGTTTAGGTACACCAACTTCATTTAGTCCAATTTGAGGATCAGGAGAAATAACTGTACGTGCAGCAAAATTAACTCTTTTACCTGCTAAGTTATGCCTAAATCTTCCTTCTTTACTTTTAATTCTTTCACTTAATGTTCTCAAAGGTTGACCGCTCCTGTGTCTTGCAGGAGGAATTTGAGGAACAGAGTTGTCAAAGTATGTAGTAACATGATATTGTAACAAGTCCCAAAGATCTTCAACAATAATTTCTGGAGCACCTGCATTAATGTTCTCGAATAAACGTTGATTAATTCTTACAATGTCTCCAAGCTTATGTGTTAAATCATCTTCTGCTCTTTCACCAGATTCCAAAGTAATACTTGGTCTCATGGTTACTGGAGGGATAGGTAATACAGTTAATATTGACCATTCAGGCCTTGCATGTTCTGCTTTTAATCCTAATAAATATACATCATCATCAGGTACTTTATCTAATCTTGCCCTAACTTCAATAGGATTCAATCTTTTATTATCTTCCATGAAAGTTGTTGGTTTTTCTAATTTTACTGTAAATTGTTTTGTTTTACAATGAGGACATTTTTTAATATTTCTTGAAGACAATCTAACTAATTTTGAAATTCTTCTAAAAGTTGTAGTGTCATTTCTTTCTAAAGCTTTGTCCATTTTAGATTTATACTTTAAAACATCTTCAGCTGAAATCATTAATCTTCCGCAATCATTACATGTAGACTGTAAAAAGGTCATAATAGTTTTAACATAATGGATGTGAACAACAGGTCTTGCAAATTCAATATAACCAAAGTGTCCTAAACATTCTTTTAATTTTCCAGAACAAGTTTTACATCTTAAACCTGGATCAATAACTCCAAGACGAATATCCATCAAACCGCCATCTACTGGATAACCTTCTCTATCATAAAGTTCAGGCGTAACTACTTTAGCAGCCGCCATTTTCTTAATCATTTTAGGTGAAAGTAAACTAAATGTTATCCTGTCAATTTTTTTGTATGTATATTTTACCATTTTTTAACCTCAATACTTACTCTTCAAATGAAGTTGTGGATAAACTCCCAATGATTTTAATTCATCTAACAATAATTTAAAAGCATAACTTAATTCAACTGCAGTAACTTCAATGTTAGCACCACATTTTGTACAAAATGCTTTATTACGCATTGAATCATGTACAGCTAGCATACCACATTCTTCACAAATATAAATAGTAGTTTTATCTGAGTCAAATCTTTCTTTTAACAATAGAGATGCACCATGTGCTACAAAACAATCCTTCTCCATTTCTCCTAATCTTAATCCACCACCTTTGCTTCTACCTTCAATTGGTTGTCTTGTCAATAACTGGATTCTACCAGATGCTCTTGCATGTAACTTGTTTGCAACCATATGTTTAAGTTTCATATAATACATGTTTCCAACAAAAATGTTGGATTCAAATTCTTCACCAGTCATACCATTATACATTCTTTCAGTACCATTTTCTCTAAAACCCAATTCTAATAATAATTTTCTTAAATCAGTTTCAGATTCAGCACTAAAAGTACTAGCTTCAATTTGTCTTCCAGCCAAAGCTCCAACTTTACCACCTATTATTTCAATCAAATGCGAAATAGTCATTCTAGATGGAATACTATGGGGTGAGAATATTAAATCTGGAACTACGCCAGATGTAGTAAATGGCATATCAGCATGAGGAACAATACATCCGATAACTCCTTTCTGACCATGTCTGGACGCAAATTTATCTCCAATTTCTGGAATTCTTAAGTCTCTCAATCTTACTTGAACCAACTTGTTACCTTCTCCATTTTCAGTTACAACAACAAAATCAACAATCCCTTCTTCACCATGCCTAACAGTTAATGAACTTTCTCTTCTCAAGTTAGCAGCAATACTAAACTCTTCTAATTCACCTAAGAACCTTGGCGGTGATGTCTTTCCAATAACAACATCGTCTGCATGAACTTTAGCTCCAGGATAAACAATGCCATCATCTTCTAAAAACCTATAATCTTCTTCAACCCTGTAAGCTTTAACATCTTTATCCGGCAATCCAATTTCATCAATTAAACCACCCTGGTATCTTAATTCTTCAACAACATAAGGTCTGAAATAAGTTGACCTTGCATATCCTCTATCAACAGAACCTTGGTTAATAATTAATGCATCCTGCATGTTAAATCCGCCGTAACTCATTAATGCAATAGTTACGTTTTGTCCAGAAGGATGTTTTTCATAATTGATAACATCATGCATAAAAGATTTAACTACTGGTCTTTGAGGATAATGCATTACACTAACATCTGTATCAATCCTTACCAAGAAATTTGAAACATATAATCCCAATCCTTGTTTCTGAGTTTTAGAACCCCTATTAAGTCTAGAAGACTGACCAAAATTAGCATAAGGTACTAATGATGTAATAACTCCTAAGATTGAGATTAAACTAATTTCTAAATGAGTATGTTCTTTAGTAACATCTTTTGACTTTAATGCAATATAAGCATCTTCTTCTTCATTAGGATCTAAATATTCTAATATTGACTCGTCCAATAAATATTGCCAATCAATCTCTCCATTTTTCAATTTTGTGATATGTTCTTCTTTAAGTTTGGGAACACCATTCTCAACAATAATCAAAGGTCTCCTTGCTCTACCTTTTGCAACATGAATTGCAACTTCACTAAAATCAACATCATAATTTATGTTTAAAGTTTTAGGAAGTTTACCATTTCTTCTTTCTTCTTTAACTAACTTAACAAACTCTTTAGGATTATCCACGATACCAACAAATTTTTCATCTAAATATACATCAACCATTTTATTGAGCTCCTAATTTCTTTAATCCAAAGGATTCTAATTGTTTCTTTATTTTATCTTCTTGCACTTCTTCTTGTGCAATTTCACAAAGCATAGATAAATTCTTTCTTAAACCAATAGGAGTACCTTCAGGAGTCTCTATCGGACATAATCTTCCCCAATGTGTACAATGCAATTCTCTTGCTTCAAAGTTTTCTTGTGTTGCAGATAATAAAGAAACTACTCTTGTCAAATGTGATAAAGTTGAAATAAAATTAACCCTATCAATATTTTGGCTTATACCTTTTCTACCGCCAACCCAAGATCCTGTAGCCATTGCACTTTTTAATCTTGAAGTCAATAATTTATCTCTAATAATTATTTTAACAGAATGGAATTTTCCTCTCTTAACTAATCTTTGAAAATTATATAAAATATCATTTACAAGAACTTTCATATTAACTCTTAACAAGTCAGCCATTAAGTCACCACTTAACTTTAATTTTTTGTTTTTATAATGGTCTTTATCTTCTGGGACTTTACCATCTTTTGCAACTAATAAGAACCTCTTAATAATCTTGCATAGGTTATAAGCTTTTAATGCTCTATCTCTTGAAGTTAAACCTACATGAGGTAATAAAAATTGATCTAACTGCTCTAAAACTTTGTCTGTTTTACTTTCTTTAGGTTGAGCTGTAATATTTGATTTTGTTGCCAAAAAGTTTAATGCATCCTCGGAAGTTTTAAGTTCCATAGAATTGTATAAATTAATATAAACATCATCATATGGCTTTTCATCACAAATTATTTCCATAATGTCTTGATCTTTAACTAATCCTAAGGCCTTTATTACTGCCATCATGGGTACTCTTTTAAATCTTGTAAATGAAATATAAATTACGCCATCTTTCATTTGTTCAACTAGATGAGGTATACTGTAAGAATTTTTATGTGAAAATAATTTAGCAGTAAACTTACTTGGACCAATAGCATTATGTTGAACAAATAATTTATTAGGTAATAAATCTTCAACAGTAATTAAAACTCTTTCATTTCCATTAAGTAAAAAATATCCTCCAGGATCTTCTGGATCTTCAGAATGTTCTATTAATTCTTTTTTATTTAAATTATTTAAATGGCAAAGTTTAGATTTTAACATAACTGGTAATTTTCCTATAGGAGTTTCAAAAGATTCTCTTTGAACACCATCAATATGAACTGAAACTTCTAAATAAATTGGGGCCGAATAAGTTAATTGTCTTAATCTTGATTCTATTGGATAAATTGGTCTATGAGAACCATCAGCTTCAACAATACTTGGTTTTTCAACTCTAACTTTACCAAATTTAATTCTAAAATCTTGAACATCAGGAGGAATTATTGTTGGAATAATGTCTCCAACTTCTTGTATAATATTAGGCATTTCTTGTTCTACAAAATTATTAAATGAACGCATACTTGACTCAATAAAAGAATGTTTTTCAAAATATTTTTTGATTAATAGATTTTGATCTTCAGGCATTGCCTACCACCACCCTATAAAATATTGATTTACCAATTGTAGGACTTTTTCTTTCAATTTTTATCAAATCACCTTTTTTCACTTCTAACTCTTTTATTGCAGGATCATTTTTAGAAATTTTTGGTAACTGAGATAAAGAAATATTATACTCTTCTAGAATTTTTTCTTTTTCTTCTTCTGTTAATTTTGTGTGTTTTGGCACAAAAATATGTTTTGTAATGTTTATTTCTTCTGACATTTTTGACCTTTTGATTTTTGATTATTCTGAACCGGACGGGATTTGAACCCGCGACCCTCTGATGTCTTCACCAGATGTTAAAAGTATCATCATCAAACAGTTTCCACCATTTGTTCAGATGCTCTAGCCAGGCTGAGCTACCGGTCCACTGCAACGCCCTAGCCGGGATTCGAACCCGGGTCGCGGCCTCGACAGGGCCGCATGATAGACCGAACTACACTACCAGGGCAGTTCAAAATTTTCCTATATTTTTATAGAGCTAACTGAAACTCTAAGTTCATAGCTCCATCTATATAGAAAAATTTCTTGCCATTTTGAATTTTCAGATTTAACTCATTTATATAACTTTCGGTTTTACGTACTTGTTAAGCTAAAGTGTATTCTTGAGTATCTATGATTTATATACTACAGTAGCGAAATCCTTATTAATTAGTTTAGCTACATTGTAGCTAAATGAAAAAAGCAACAAAGA
>Ga0180009_10004165_pt1 | contig 16117 bp, 14 predicted proteins | sample OS_PC_MetaG_FD_123537 | JGI IMG/M metagenome (GOLD analysis project Ga0180009, IMG submission 123537) | Groundwater microbial communities from the Aspo Hard Rock Laboratory (HRL) deep subsurface site, Sweden - OS_PC_MetaG | ecosystem: Environmental > Aquatic > Deep subsurface > Groundwater...
CGATGCCGGGACCGATCCGGGGAGGCTGCGCCTCCCCTCAAGCCTTAGCCTATCCTGTGCGTTGGGTGCCATCTACAGTAATTTCGTCTCGTGCCGCTGTCTCACCCACGTTGGCACAGAGGGGCCGAAGCAAGCCGTCAAGCAGGTGGATCGTCTGCTGAGCAATGTGAAGGTGGATCCAGAAGTCCTGCGGAAAGTGTGGGTCACCTACATCATCGGACAGCGTGAGGAGGTCGCGATCGTACTGGACTGGACGGAGTTCGATCCGGATGACCACGCTACCATCGCGGCGTATCTGCTCACTGGCCATGGTCGTGCCACGCCATTGATGTGGAAGACAGTCTCGAAGAAGACGTTGAAACGACGTCGGAACCGCTACGAGGATGAGCTTCTGGAGCAACTCAACGATGCGATTCCTGAGGTCGTTCAGGTTACTCTGTTGGCGGATCGTGGGTTCGGCGACCCAAAACTCTACGAGTTCCTGAGCGGTGATCTGGGCTGGGACTATATCATTCGCTTTCGAGAACATCCTGGTGACCACGGTGCGAGGCACATCTCACCCAGCCCGAGAATAGGTGACCCCTTCCGGTCGGGCGAAGATGCTGCGCAACGTTACGGCAACCAGCAGCCAGGCGCCGGTACCCGAGAAATATTCGCGGTGATATGAGGGGATGCGTCAGGGTCCCGCCTCGCCAATAAGAGGAGTTTATGCGACGAGCTTGACATTTGAGCCCACGGCGAGAAGCTACGCGAGTAGCTAAGGCGTACGTTATCAACCGGTGAGCGACATGGAACCCAAAAATCTCATTTGCATCGCGACTTCGATACATCCGGACTACGACGCGCGGGTTTTTCGGCACGCCAAGTCGGTCGCTTCCATGGGGTTCGAGGTAGACCTCATCGCACCTTGGACCGAGAATACCAACCCGCTTCCATGGGGCCTGCGGATCGTACCTTTTCCGCGCGTCAGGAGGCGCTACCTCCGTCCCGCCCAACTTCCCGCGCGGATGCTGCCCCTTCTCATGGCTCGTCCATACAGACTCTTTCATTTCCACGACATCGACATTCTTCCGATGTTCGCGGCTCTTAAACTTATACTTCGGCGGCCGGTTGTTTATGACAGCCACGAAAATTATGCGAACGAAATGCTTTATCGATCGTGGATTCCACACCTATTACGGTTTCCGCTCTACTGGGCGATGCGAGTCGGCGAGCCGACCCTGGCCTCGATCATCCGAGACGTAGTGACGGTCGTTCCCAAGCAAGATCGGACCTTTCCGTCGATATGGTTCCGCCGGAACATGGTGCAAAACTTTGCCGACCGGGCCACGGAGACGGGCCGGGCAGACGACTACGACGCCCGACCTGATGCCTGCGTCTTTGTCGGCAAGCAGTACGAGGACAACGGGACTCTTCTCTTTCTCGACGTGGCAGCGGCCGTGATAGAGCGAAAACCGCACGTAAAGTTCTACACGACTGACTACTTCGACCACGCTCCGCTTAGGGAGAGGTTCGTCCGTGGGATCCGTGAGCGAGCGCTTGATGAAAAGGTGGTGCTTCTGCCCAGGGTGTCGCCGCCGGAGATCATGAGCGTTCTCAACAAGGGCACGATCGGGCTCGCTCTCGACCTGCCTGTCCCCCACCGGATAGCTGCTCTGCCGATCAAACTAGGCGACTATATGGCCGCGGGACTGCCGATCGTGGCGGCTGATTTGCCCAATAGCCGGCGGATGCTCGAGAAAACCCGTGCGGGATTTCTGGTGAAGCCGCGAGATCCTGGATCGTTTGCGGATGCTATCATTAGGCTAGTAGAGGACCGGAAGCTCGGGAAGGAGTTGGGCGAGCGCGGTCTTGTAGCCTTTCGAGAAAAATATAACTGGGAGAGCCAAGTGGAACGCTTAGGGCTTGTCTACGAGCGACTGCTGAGGGAGCCGTGATGGAAACGATCAATTGTGATCTGTGCGGTTGCTCGAATGCAACCTACCTCTTCTCCGAGCGAGGCTACCTCCTTCAGCGGTGCAGGGAGTGCGGAATGCTCTATGTGAACCCCCGCCCATCAGTCGAAGAGCAGTCAAAATGGGTAGAGGAGGGGCGTACGGCCGGACAAAGCCCCATCACGCTTACGGATCACTACTCGGATAATTCTAGACGCTTGCAGTCTTATTATTGCCACGTCCTCAATCTGCTCGAGCCGAGTCGCGTTCCCGGGGCGATCCTTCTAGATATGGGTTGCGCGACCGGAGGGCTTATGGCGGCTGCGGTGGCGCGAGGCTGGCAGGCAGCCGGGATCGAGCCAAATCTCACTCGAGCCGAGTTGGCCAAAGCACATGGCAGGATCTACAGAAGTATAGAGGAAGTTCCACGGAATTTGACGGCGATCACGTTAGTGAATGTATTTTCGCATCTTCGCTCGCCGAGGGCATTCTTCCAACAGGCCGCGGAAACGCTTTCTCCTGGGGGGCGACTCTATTTGAAGACCGGTGAGCTAGGACGCATTCGCAAGAGTCTGCTCCGAGACTGGGAGATTCCGGACCACCTTTTTTTTGCCGGCCTGGGATGTGTTGAGAAATACCTTGATGAGGCGGGGCTTACCGTAGTCGAAAAGCGGCGCACGGACCCGGTTGCGGAGCAGTTTTCGGAAGAAAGCTTGGAGATGCGCGGTAGATCTTTTCCGGCATACGTGGTGAAGCGAGTAATTAGTATGACGCCGGGTGTGCGAGCCGCCCTCATTATGGGTTTACGAATCTGGCGATTCGGCGCCGAGGTCTACTCCATCGAGGTGGTGGCAGAAAAAGCGTGCTGAAAGCGTCCGCGCTACCGCGGACACTTTCAGCACGCAGAATGAGAATCTCCACGCCTGACAAAAGACTGTGGTGCTTGGAGGAACGGCCGAATGACGTATTGCAAAATGATTGATCTGCCAGCTGCGAGGGTGCTCGGCAGCATCACCTCAACGCGATGCACCTGGATGGTCAAGTACCTGTCTTTCATCCCTCTTCGGGAAACATGCAACAAGGTCCTCCCCTGACGCATCCCCTCATATCACCGCGAATATTTATCGGGTGACTATATGCTCCAAGATAGTCCTTCCGATAACGTCGAGCGTGTCAGGAAAATGTGTGCCTTGAGTCCTAAAACGAACGTGCCGAGGATCATTATCACCACTCAGGTCTACCCGCCGGAGATCCATCCGACGGCAGTTATGGTGAGGGAATTGGCGGAATACCTGGTGTCGGTGGGCTGGGACGTAACGGTGTGTGCGGGATACCCGCACCACCCCAGTGGCCAGCTTTATCCAGGGTGGCGAAAGAGATTGTCGGAGCGAAGCTGTCGGGGTGGTGTCGAGATCATTCGATCCTGGCATTTGACCTATGCAAGCCGTTCCATTGCCGCTCGCGCGGCAACCTTCATATCTCAAACGCTGGGTAGCACACTCACTGCGCTGTGTGCCAGACGCGCAGACGTCGTGCTGGTCTTTGGTCCACCGCTCGTGGGACCGAACTTTGGTGTGCTGGTGGCTCTCCGACATCAGGCAAAACTGGTTACTGTCATTTACGATATCTATCCTGATATCGCGATCGAAGCCGGCAAAGTTAGTCATCCACTCGTCATCGGAGCTGCGCGGATCGCCGAGCGTATTCAGTACCTCCGATCGGATCGGATCATCGTCCTGTCGGATGGATTCAAGCAGCGCTTGGTGGCAAGAGGAGTACCGGAGCGCAAGGTAACTGTCGTGCCGGTCTGGCTGGACACGGAGGAGATCCAGCCCAAGGAGCGGTTGAACGCTTGGCGGCAGGAACAAGGAATCGATGCTGGCACGCAGGTGGTGCTCTACGCCGGTACCATCGGGATCATCAGCAACGCTCGGATTGTCGCCGATGTGGCGTTGCGGCTGCGCGAACGGGATGATGTTCTGTTCTTGTTCGTCGGAGAAGGTGAGGAGAAGGCGCCTGCGATGCGGCGCGTTGCCGAGCTGGGGTTGGATAACGTGCGATTCCTGCCATTCCAGCCTCGTGAGCGATTGTCCGAGATGATGAGCACAGCCGACATTTGTCTGGTCACACTAGCTCGGGGGCGGGGACTCACGAGCGTACCGAGTAAGGTGCAGGGGTACATGGCTGCGGGGCGACCGGTAATCGCCTGTGTTGATGAGAAATCGGACACAGCGCGTGAGCTCCTCGCTGATGACGCAGGCCGGGTGGTTCAACCAGAGGATGCGGAGGCTCTCGCGTCCGCGATCGCGACAGCATTGGACGATGCGGCCTGGCGATCAAGTGCGGGCCGTCGCGGAAGGCAAGCGCTAGTGGACCGCTACGACAGAGACAAGGTGCTCGAGCGGTTTGAGGCTGCCCTCTCTGCCAACGTGGGTGAGACAGCAGCACGAGACGAAATTACTGTAGATGGCACCGATCGCGCTGAATAGACTACGGCTTGAGGGGGGGCGCAGCCTCCCCGAATCGGTCCAGGCATCGCCGCAGCGATGTCGGGTGCCATCTTACCTCCGGCCGCAGGCCCGGGGGTTCGCGTTGCCTCAACTGGCAGAGGTTGTGGAGAATATCGGTGGTAATTGACCGTCGAAATGGAGCCGCATGAATACTCTTGCACGGATGAGAGTTGGAGACGTAGACGACGTAGTTGGCGTCCACCTGCTTTCCTTCGAGGGGTTCTTCCTCAGCTTCCTGGGAGAGCAGTTTCTGCGCCTGTACTACCGTAGTATCCTGGATTTCAATCAATTGGGCATTGTCGCGCGCCGCGAAGGTCGGGTTGTGGGGTTTGTGGTTGGCATCGACAACTCCTTCGGCTTCTATCGACAGCTGATTCGTCGTCATCTAGTTGAGTTCGCGTTGGCGGCCATGCCGGCGGTGATTCGCAAGCCCACTATCATTGGGCGGCTGATGCGCGCTCTGTTCAAGCGCTCGCGCCAGGAGGAGGATGGCGTGCCGACGGCTACACTGACCTCGCTCGCAGTGCTGCCAGCCGCTCAGCGAGACGGGGTCGGTGCACAGCTGGTCGGGCAGTTTCTGGCCGATATTGGTGGACGCGGGATAAGGCGCGTGTTACTCGACACGGACTCTCAGGACAACCAGCGAGTGCAGCGCTTTTACGAGCGACAGGGGTTTGTCATCGCGCGACGTTACGTCACGGCCGAGGGCCGTCCGATGACCGAGTACCGGTGGGAGCCGCAGGCTCAATCTTCGGAAAGCGAGGGGGACCTATGAATCAGGTGCCGTTTTTTCGGCCGGCGATCTCGGAGGTGGAGATCGAAGAGGTCGTGGCGACTCTGCGGTCGGGCTGGCTCACCACGGGGCCGCGCACTCGGAAGTTCGAGCAGTGCTTCGCCAAGCGGGTCGGCGCGCCCCACGCCGTGGCCGTCAACTCCTGCACGGCCGCGATGCACCTCGCCCTCGAAGCGTTGGAGGTGAAGCCCGGCGATCGGGTGCTGGTGCCGACGATGACCTTTGCTGCCACCGCAGAGGTGGTCCGATACCTCGGGGCGGAGCCCGTGCTGGTCGACTGTGAGCCGGACACGCTCGCGATGCGGCTCGAGGCGCTAGAGGAAACGGTGACGGAGCTTGCGTCGGGCCGCGCGGTTCCGGGTTTTGCGGCCGGTGCAGCTCCGGTGGGGATCATACCTGTTCACGTGGCAGGGCTGATGTTGGACATCGGGGCGGTGGCGGATATCGCCGCTCGGCACGACGCCTGGGTAGTCGAGGACGCGGCGCATAGCTTCCCCGCCGCCTGGCGCCCTTCGGCCGACCGACCCTGGCAGCCATGCGGTGGAGGTGATTCCGCGGCCACGTGCTTCTCCTTTTACGCCAACAAGACCATCACTACCGGCGAGGGCGGGATGGCAGTGACGGGCCAGCCGGCGATTGCTGAGCGGATGCGGGTTATGTCTCTGCACGGCATTTCGAAGGACGCTTGGAATCGGTACGACTCGGCCGGCAGCTGGTACTACGAGATCGTCGCACCGGGGTTCAAGTACAACCTGACCGACATCGCTGCCGCCCTGGGGCTGCATCAACTGGCTAGAGCAGCGGAGCTCCAGCGCCAACGAGCGGAAATTGCCGAGTTCTACGATCAGGCCTTCCTGGACTGCGGACCGGTGGAGGCGCCTCCGCGGGACGTGAACAGACAGCACAGCTGGCACTTGTACTACCTGCGGCTCGACCTGGATCGCCTCTCCATCGATCGGGGACAGTTCATTGAGGAGCTGAAGCGTCTGGGCATCGGTTGCTCCGTTCACTGGATGCCGCTACATCTGCATCCATATTACCGCGAGCGTTACGGATACGAGCCCGAGCATTTTCCCACGGCGAGCGCGGTGTGGCAGCGGCTGGTGAGCCTACCGATCTTTCCCGGGATGAGCCGCACGGAGCAGGAGCGAGTGGTCGACGCGGTGCTTACCCTGTGTGAGCGTTTCGGCCAGTAGGACAGCACACTCCTGGAATAAGCGGAAAGAGGGTTCGCGGGGCGTGGCGTTTTCCCGGAGCGCTTGGCCCGATGGAGGTAGCATGTACAGTCTTGGCGATCGAATCGCGAAGCGTTTCCTCGACGTAGCGGCCTCGGCCTGTGGCCTCGTCGTTCTCTCGCCTGTGCTCGCGGCCACGGGCGTGCTGGTCAAGATATCGTCGCCAGGGCCAGTCCTTTTCCGTCAGCAGCGCGTAGGACGGAGAAAGCAGCTATTCAGCCTCTTCAAGTTCCGCACTATGCGGACCGATACAATGGGGCTATCGATCACCGCCGACGGGGACCGGCGGATCACGCCCATTGGGCGGATCCTTCGTAAGACAAAGCTCGACGAGCTGCCGGGTCTGTTGAACGTGCTGCTCGGCCACATGTCCTTGGTCGGTCCTCGGCCGGAAGTTCCCGACTACGTCGACGGTCATTACGCCGAGGCGTGGGACCGCGTTTTCGAGGTGAGGCCGGGGATCACCGATCCGGCGACCATCGAGTTCCGCAATGAGGAGGATCTGCTGGCCACCGCCGACGATCCGGAACGGATGTACGTGGAGGAGATTCTGCCGCATAAGGTCTCGATGCAGCTCCGATACATAGACGAGGCGAGCTTTGCCAGGGACATTCGAGTCCTATTTGAGACCCTTTTCGTGATAGTATATAAGCTGAGGACGTGAGCACGCTGATTCCAGCGTTCATCGGACCCAGCACGAACCGCCTGCAATCGGATCAGATTTGAACAGAAGAGCTCTTCAGCTAGTATTGGACAGCTTCATTCTGAGCCTCGCCTTTGGGGTGGCTTATTTGATCCGCTTCGATGGCATGCCGCCTTCTGGCGTGCGTGGTACGGCGTTAATCCAAATTCCCTATGCGACTCTTCTGCAGTTGCTGATTCTCAGTCTAGCCGGATTGCACAAGACGAGCTGGAGATACGTCAGCTTGGCAGACGTACCGCGAATAGCTGTCGGACTCGGTGCTGCTACTGCGCTGTTGATGGCATTGCGGTTCGGGCTGCCGGACCGGTTCCAGATCGGGCGGATTCCTCTCGGCGTTATTGCTGCTGATGCGATGCTGGCAGGTGTTGGACTGATCGCTGCGCGTATTCTTCGCCGGCTCCAGTCCGAGCATTGGGAGCGCAAACGATTTGGAGCAGTGCGTCGAATCGAGGCGAAGCGAGTGTTGCTCATTGGGGCTGGGCGTGCGGGGGCGATGGTCGCTCGGGAGCTAGTGAATAGACCCGATGTAGGCATGACACCTGTGGGGTTCATTGATGACGATCTGGGAAAAATCGGCACATACATCCATGGGCTGAAGGTGTTTGGAGGCACGCAAGAGTTGCACGACGTGGTGGAGGGCCACGACGTGAGGGAGGCGATCATCACGATCGCAAATGCTACGGGGGAGACGATTCGGAGGCTGTTTAAGCTTTGTGAGGAAGTACCTGTGCCGGTGCAGATCATTCCGGGGATTTACGAGATCCTGGATGGTCGCGTGAGTGTGACGCGGATGCGTAAGGTGCAGATCGAGGATCTTCTGGGGCGTGAGCCGGTGGAGTTGGATAAGGATGGCATTGCTGGATTCTTGCGCGGGAAGCGTGTGTTGGTGACGGGGGCTGGCGGGAGCATCGGGTCGGAGCTTTGTCGGCAGATGTGTGGGTATGGTCCAGCCGAGCTCGTGATGCTTGAGCAGGCAGAGAATCCGTTGTTTGCGATTGACGGTGAGCTCCGGGGCCGTTGGCCAGAGATGAGGCTGGTGCCGATCATCGCTGATGTCTGTGATACGAAGCGGCTGGAGGACGTGTTCGGGATGTGCAAGCCGGAGGTGGTGTTTCATGCAGCGGCGCACAAGCATGTTCCGATGATGGAGCTTAATCCGGGTGAGGCGATCAAGAATAACAGCATGGGTACGGCCAAGGTGGCGGACGCGGCGGATAGGGTTGGGTGTGAGGTCATGGTCATGATCTCGACCGACAAGGCTGTGAACCCGACATCGGTGATGGGGGCGACCAAGCGGGTGGCCGAGATCTATGTGCAGGCGATGGCGCGCAAGTCGAAGACGAGGTTCGTCGCAGTGCGGTTCGGCAATGTTCTTGGAAGCGCGGGGAGCGTGATACCGATCTTCGAGAAACAAATCGCCAGCGGTGGGCCGGTGACGGTGACTCACCCAGACATGCGCCGATACTTCATGACGATCCCCGAAGCTTGTCAGTTGGTCACTCAGGCGGCATCCATGGCGGAGGGAGGGGAGATCTTCGTGCTGGACATGGGCGAGCCAGTGAAGATCGTGGATCTGGCCCGGGACATGATTCGGCTGTCTGGTTTCACTGAGGGGCGAGACATCGAAATCAAGTTCACCGGCATACGCCCGGGAGAGAAATTGTACGAGGAGCTTGCGTTGGATGTCGAAGGCGTGAACAAGACGCTGCATCCGAAGATCTACATCGGGAAGCTGGAGCCCTACCCTTGGGAGCAGGTGATGGAGATTTACGACAAGTTGCAGCATGTCACAGAAACACGCGAGATTCTGGCGGTGCGAAAAAGGATGGCGGAGCTGCTGCCTGAGTTCCAGGATGCGGCTAAGGATGACGCGGTCAGCCTGGAGGAGATACTAAGCCGAACGCCTGCGATGGGGAGTGACCAGCAGAACCCGCTCAGGAGTGAGCAATGAAAACTGGATCGTGCATCTATGTGGCTGGCCATACGGGTTTGGTGGGCTCGGCCATCATGAGGCGTTTGAAGCGTCTTGGCTTTACCAACCTTGTAGTGCGCGATCTGGCTGAGCTTGACCTGACGTGCGCCGGAGACACCGACGCCTTCTTTGCCGAGGCTCGGCCCGAGTATGTAATCCTGGCAGCGGCCAAGGTGGGTGGGATACACGCCAACAACACACATCCGGCGGACTTCATCCGCATAAACTTGCAAATCGAGACGAACGTTATCGATGCGGCGTTTCGGCATGGGGTGAAGAAACTGCTTTTTCTGGGCAGCTCTTGCATCTATCCCAAGCATGCGCCGCAGCCCATGCGGGAGGAGCATCTATTGACGGGGCTGCTGGAACCGACGAATGATGCTTACGCCATCGCTAAGATCGCGGGCATCATCATGTGCAAGAGCTACAATCGGCAGCATGGGACGAACTTTATCGCGGCCATGCCGACGAATCTGTACGGACCGGGGGACAACTTTGATCTCGAGTCGAGTCATGTGTTGCCGGCGATGATCCGCAAGTTCCATGAGGCGAAGGTCGGTGGGGGAGAGGTGACGCTCTGGGGTACAGGCACGCCACGGCGTGAGTTTCTGTATGTCGATGATCTTGCCGATGCGCTGGTGTATTTGATGGAGAACTTCGATGCGTCGCCGGAGAAGGTGTTTGTGAACATCGGTGTGGGGGAAGATGTCTCCATCGCGGAGTTGGCGGCGCTTGTTGGCAAGGTCGTTGGGTATGAGGGCGAGGTGGTTTGGAATACCGAGATGCCGGACGGGACGCCTCGGAAATTGCTGGACGTTGGCCGGCTTCACGAGCTGGGCTGGAAGGCTTCCACGGGCCTGGAAGATGGGATTCGTAAGTCCTACGAGTGGTTTGTCGGACAGGTGGAGAATTAGACGTAGTAGCAGGCGGAGTTAGATGTAGTGTCGAAACAAAAAGTAGCATTGGTGACTGGTATCACAGGGCAGGATGGGTCGTATTTGGCCGAGTTGCTGCTGGAAAAGGGCTATGAGGTACACGGCGTGATTCGGCGCGCCAGCTCGTTCAATACGGAACGCATCGACCACCTGTACCAGGATCCGCATGTGAAAGATCGGAGCCTTTTTTTGCACTATGGCGATCTCACTGACGGATCCAACGTCTCGCGCTTGGTCGAGAAGCTGGCCCCGGATGAGATTTACAATCTGGCGGCCCAGAGCCACGTGATGGTCTCCTTCGACGTGCCTGAGTATACGGCGGAGGTCGTCGGGGTCGGGACGATTCGTTTGTTGGATGCGATCAAGGATGCGCGGATCGAGACGCGGTTTTATCAGGCGTCGACCTCGGAGCTCTTTGGCAAGGTGCAGGAGATCCCGCAGCGGGAGACCACGCCGTTTTACCCGCGAAGTCCGTACGCCGCAGCGAAGCTGTATGCTTACTGGGTCACGATTAACTACCGTGAGGCCTACGGGCTCTACGCGTGCAATGGCATTTTGTTCAATCACGAGTCGGAGCGACGCGGGGAGACGTTTGTGACCCGCAAGATCACACGCGCGGCGGGGCGAATTGCCAAGGGACTTCAGGACACGGTGTACTTAGGGAATATGTCAGCCAAGCGCGATTGGGGGTACGCTCCAGAGTACGTGGAGGGCATGTGGCGGATGCTACAGCAGGATGAGCCCAAGGACGTCTTGTTGGCTACCGGGGAAACGCATTCGGTCGAAGAGTTCTGCGCGCACGCCTTTGAGGCAGTGGGTGTGCCACTGACGTTTGAGGGTGATGGAGAACAGCGCCAAGGTGTTGATTCCGAAGGTCGGGTTCGCGTTGCCGTGGACCCGCGTTACTTCCGCCCAACAGAAGTGGAGCTGCTGATTGGTGATCCGAGCCTGGCTAAGGAGCATCTCGGATGGGAGCCGAAGATCACCTTCGCTGAGTTGGTAAAGCGCATGGCCAAGCATGATCTCGGTCTGGCGGAGCAGGAAGCCCGGATGAAATGTTGAGGCTGCGGATCGTGAGTCTGTGGTCAAACCGGCGCTGACTTCCCATTTGACACCCGAATCGCGCCTCTCTATAATGAAATGGAGCCTGTGTATCAGCAATAGAGAGTTCTAGGAATGTCTAAGAAATTTCCGATAGATAAGAAGTCTCCGGTGGCGTTTTTGAATCGTGAAGAGGGACAGCTCTCTCGGCGTGGGTTCATCGGCGCTTCGTCGGTGTTGCTGGTGGCGGGTGGTGTGGCGGCGAGTGCGCGGGTCGCTTCGGCAACGCCGCACAAAGCTGCGACCGGTGCGGCTGTTGATGGTGCGGGGGGGCCCAAGCGGCCGCGCTACAACAGCAACCTCGTTGCTCAGCACTGCTCTCACGGCTCTCACGGCTCGCATGGCTCGCATGGCTCGCATGGCTCTCACGGCTCGCATGGCTCGCATGGCTCGCATGGCTCTCACGGCTCCCATGGCTCGCACGGCTCGCACGGCTCCTGGTAGTCGCCCTTCGTCTGCTTTCGCAATCCAACCTATCTTGTCGTTCCCGACATCTCTGTTGTGCCTTGTCTGCGTTGTGTGCCGGCCGCACCGTCCCGATTGACCGGACGGGTGGTGCCGGATAGACTCGGATCCCGTGAGCACCTCTTTCCCATTCAATCATTGGCGCGTGCGCTTTTCTGGCGAGACCGACGTGGGGCGCAAGCGTGACCACAACGAGGACTACTTCTATCTGCCCGACGAGGAGATGATCGGCATTGTGGCTGACGGCATGGGGGGCCACGCGGCCGGTGAGGTGGCCTCGGAGATGGCCGTGGAGACGGTCATTCAGTACTTCCGCGACACGCTGCACGATGAGCAGGTGACCTGGCCTTTCAAGGTGGGCCATGGGCGGCACAACGAGAATCGCATGTCGACCTCGGTGATGTTGGCCAACCAGCTCATCTTCGAGGGAGGGCAGACGCTTCCCGGGGCAAAGGGCATGGGCACCACCCTCGTGGTGATCCTCTTTGCCGAGGACTACGCCATGCTGGCTCACGTGGGGGACAGCCGCATCTACCGGCTGCGGGAGCAGGAGCGCGAGATCGTGCAGCTCACCGAGGACCACGCGTTTGTTACCGACTATGCGCGCATGAAGGGGATCACCATCCAGGAGGCGGCGCAGACGGTGCACCAGTCCAATGTGGTGAGTCGCGCCCTCGGCATGAAGGAAGAGGTGAAGGTGGACGTGGCGCGGGTGGCCCCGGGACTGGGGGACGTCTTTCTGTTGTGCACCGACGGCTTGACGGACATGTTGACCGACGAGGAGATTCTGGAGATCACCTTGTCCCAGCCCAATTTGGACCGCGCGTGCGACGACCTCATCGCGGCGGCCAACAAAGCCGGCGGTAAGGACAACATCACGGTCATCCTCGCGCGCATCGAGCCGCAGGTCTGAGCTCCTCGCAGCGCGGCGATCCCGGCTACTTCTTTAGGGCCGGCCCCGTTCGGGGACCGTCGTCACGCAGATCCACCGGCGTGAATTGTCCGTCTGGAGCGATCACTCCGCCGTGCACGTCTGCCTCCGCGCGGGCGCCGGCACAGACCACTGCCCGGGAGACGGTGACGCCTTTGGCCACCTGGGCGTTCGGGCCGACCACTGCTTCCGGTCCCACCTGTGCGCCCGCCGCGATCCGGGCCGCGGGGCCGATGAGGGTCGTTTCGTGCACGTGCGCGTCTGCGTGCACCTGGGCCGTCGGGTGCAACCCGCACAGGGGCCCCGGCGCGAAGAGGGCCCGCCCCCGCCCCCGTCCCAGCCCCCGCCCCGACACCAGGTTGAGGTTGCCCTGCAGAAACCGCGACGGTGTGGAGTGGTCCCAGAAGTAGCCGTCATGCACGTAGCCCGCCAGGGGCGTACCGGCAGTGAAGCCAGGTCGATAGCCGGCCCGAACGATGCAGCAGGAGCCGTCGGGCAGGCTTCGCACGAAATCCGGCTCGAGGATGTGGATGCCGGTGAACATGTGGTCTACCACGGGGCCGTTGTGCTCGGGGCCGTCCGGCGCCGGCTCCCCGAGAAACCGCCGCACCCGACCCGCGGGGTCCACACCGATGGCGCCCCACTGCGCCGCGTGGGGATCGGGCTTGAGCACCATGGTGGCCTGGGCGCCCGTGGCGCGGTGGTGGGCCACGGCGGCGTGCAGGTCCAGGTCCACGACGATCTTGCCGTTCATGAGCACGAAGGTTTCGCCGCCGAAGAAATCGAGCACTTTCTTGACGCCGCCGCCAGTGCCGAGGATCTCGCCGTCCTCCTGGGAATAAGTGATCCGCGCGTCCAGGTCTCCGCCGTCGCCGAGCTCGTTCCGGATGAGCTCCCCGCGGTGGTGCAGGTTCACGACGATGTCGCGGACCTCGTGGCCCACGAGCCAGGACACGGCCCAGCGGATCAGCGGCACATTGCAAACGGGGAACAGCGGCTTGGGCAGCGCCAGCCCCAGCTCGCCGAGCCGCGTGCCAAACCCCGCGGCGAGGATCATCGCCCTCATCAGAAGCTCAGGCTCCAGGTCAGGTTGAGCAGCAAGATGAGAATCATGGCCACCGCCAGGATGATGACGCCTGTGACGGTCACGATCTGTACCACGTGCTGGATTTTGGACAGTCTCTCGGCCTGAGCTGCGCGCCGGGCCCTCTGCTCGGGTGGTAGCGCGTCCTCGTCCCGCCAGCCCGGGTCCCCGTTGTGCCAGGAGTCCCCGCTGCTGCCGGCCGCCACCTCGCCCTCGAACTCGGCCATGAGGGCGTCTCGTTCGGCGGCGCCCTGACGATGGAGCAGGACGTTCGTGTAGACCATGGGCAACACCACCGCCAGCAGCAGCAGCGCCGTGAAGGCCAGTCCGATGATCATGTACGTTTGCAGACGCCGCCGCCGTCGCTTGAGCCTGCCCGCGTCGACGGCCGAGGTGTCGGCCACCCAGGCCGTCGGGTAGTGGCGGTTGTCCAGGCGTGACAGCAGGTAGGCGGCCGCGCGCCCCGACCGGATGTCATTGGCCATGAGTCGCCCTCCACGCAGCAGCGCGTCGATGTGGGCGTGGGTGCGATTGTCCGAGGGGAGGAGTTGTTTCTTCACGGCCTGGGCCAGTCGTACAAGCCAGCGGAGGTCCGAGGGCTCGGCCGGGTCCACAAAGAGCGTGCGGCTGGCGATGCCCTTGCCCGGGCTGGCGAAGTCGTCGGTGGCCTGCAGCCGGAAGATCCCGGGTTGGCGCGGCACCACGATGCGGAACCGGGCCAGGCCCTCCTCGATGGCCTTGGATGCCACGTAAAACCGATGGCCACCGGCGAAGGCCTCCAGGTAGACGTGGCCGGAGCGGGACTTGGTCTGCACGTTGACGCCCAGCTCGACGCCGGGTTTCACGACGAGCTGGTCCGGCAGGATGGCCGCCTGGGCAATCCGCTGGTCAAAGTTGACGGTGGTGGAGGCGGTCTTGCCGTCGGCGGTTTTGTAGCTGGCCTCGAGGCTGAGAGAGAGCCGCCGCGAGATTACTTTGAAATCGTGCAACCCGAGGGCGTCGGTACGGGTGGGCTTCACCACGAGCATGCCCGGGCGGGTGTCGTGAAGCATGCCGCCCCTGAGCTTGATTTCGAAGGGGACCTGCACCGGGAGCCCGGTGGCGTCGGTGGTGCGCACGGTCATGCGTTCGATGAGCTCGCTGGAGACGTTGCGCCCGGCAGGGGGCAGGATCTCGAAGCGCACGCCGTCGGGGCCGGGCGGGGTCGGGACGATCTTCGTGCCCTTTTTGGGAGGATCTGTGAGCACCAGGGGGAGTGTGGCCCCCGGAGCCACGACCTTGACGGGCACCGTGGCCGTAAACTCCTGGTCCAGGCGCTTGGCGTACACCTTCAATTTGTAATATCCGGGTCGCAGGCGGGGCAGCGAGAAGTTGGCGTCCAAGGCAAAGCCGGGACCGGCGCGTCCCTTCATGAGCGTCAGGGACTTGATGCCGTACCCCTGCAGCACCAGCTTGGCCTTGAAATGCCGCTCGTGCTTTTTTCGGATGCGGTTCCACACGGCGACGCGGAGCGCGTTAGGGCGGTTGGACACGAGCTGCGTCCGGACCTGTGCGGCCCGGAGCTGTTTCACCGTGGTCGGCTTGCCCCCTTCGGCGGTGCCGAAGATCTGTAGGGCCTGGGTGATGCCGAGCTGGGACACTGCGATGAGCCCGGAGCCGAAGGCGATGGCCAGCAGCGGGATGGCGCCCAGGACCAGGCGCCGGATCCACTTGTTGGGCAGCAGCCCGGTCAGGGACCCGGGTTTTGCCGGGGGCTCCCACGAGGCCAACGCCTCGAGATCCTCGGGATCGGGCGGGTGATCGTGGATCTCGTCTTCGCGCATGGGGGCCTTTGTACTCCGGAACGGTGGCGGCACGATACCAGCAGGCAATTTGGGCGGTCAAGGGCAGTGACCGGGTCTGACCAGCCGCGTGCCGGACTGTGATCAATGTCATTGCTCTTGCCCATGGCTTTACCTACACTGCGCCGGTGTCGAGGAGATGAACCATGAAGTTGTGTGTGATCGGAACCGGATATGTGGGTCTCGTGGCGGGCGCTGGATTTGCCGAGTTTGGCAACACGGTGACCTGCTGCGATATCAACGCTGATAAGATCGAACGGCTGAATCGGGGAGAGATCCCCATCTTTGAGCCCGGGCTCAAAGGCCTCGTTGACCGCAACGTAGAGAAGGGTCACCTCACTTTTACTACGGAGATCCAGAAGTCCGTGGCAGATGTTGACCTGGTCTTTCTGGCTGTGGGCACCCCCATGGGCGACGACGGCCGGGCGGATCTGTCGGCCCTGTTTGCGGCGGGCCGTGACGTGGCCGCGGGGATCCGCGGCTTCACGGTGATCGTGGACAAGTCCACAGTGCCCGTGGGCACGGCGGACGCGCTCGAGAAGGAGATGCAGTCGATCACGGACCAGGATCTCACGGTGGCGTCGAACCCCGAGTTCCTCAAGGAGGGGGACGC
>Ga0180009_10004167_pt1 | contig 16114 bp, 13 predicted proteins | sample OS_PC_MetaG_FD_123537 | JGI IMG/M metagenome (GOLD analysis project Ga0180009, IMG submission 123537) | Groundwater microbial communities from the Aspo Hard Rock Laboratory (HRL) deep subsurface site, Sweden - OS_PC_MetaG | ecosystem: Environmental > Aquatic > Deep subsurface > Groundwater...
GGAGTTGGTGGTGGAGGGAACCGGGCTTTTCCGCAGCCGGGCCCAGGCCGAAGCCCATTTGGAGGCCGGTGCCAAGCGGGTCATCATTACCGCCCCGGGCAAGGACGTTGACCTCACCGTGGTCATGGGGGTGAACCACCGCGACTATAGGAAAAGCAAGCACTACATCCTCTCCAACGCCTCCTGCACCACCAACTGCCTGGCTCCGCCGGCCATGGTGCTGCACCAGGCCTTTGGCATCGTCAAGGGCTTGATGACCACGGTGCACTCCTACACCAACGACCAGCGCATTCTGGACCTGCCCCACAAGGACCTGCGGCGGGCCCGGGCGGCGGCCATCAACATGATCCCCACCTCCACCGGGGCGGCCCGCGCCCTGGGCCTGGTCGTCCCCGAGCTGGCCGGACGCTTCGACGGCTGCTCGGTGCGGGTGCCCACCCCCACGGTGAGCCTGGTGGACTTCACCGCCGTGCTGAACAAGCCCACCGACACCAAGGGCCTGCACCAGGCGCTCAAGAAGGCGGCCCGGGGCAAGCTAAAGGGCATCATGGCCGTGGACGAAGGGCATTTGGTTTCCATGGACATCAAGGGAGACCCCCACTCATCCATCGTGGACCTGGAGTTCAGCCAGGTTCTCTCCGGCGACCTGGTGAAGGTGCTGGCTTGGTATGATAACGAGTGGGGCTATTCCTGCCGGGTGGCGGACCTGGCCGCCTTCATGGCCTCCAAGGGGCTGTAGGGCCAACAAGGTCTTGTGGGAGGCCGGCAGGGCGTCCATCTCCCGTTTGCCCAGCCAGCGTGACCGCAAGGCCCTATTGCCTGCGAATCAGGGTCCCGGCCAGCCGGGGCCCATCTTTTTTCCAGGGTGGTTGCCGAACCCATTATTTTGAATAACTCAAGGCCAGCACCGCCTGGCCAGTGTTGGGATATACCTGAAAAACCTTGTCCAGGCGGGTGAGTTGGAAAAGCGAACCAAGGTTTGCGCCCATCCCGGACAGCACCAGCCGCCCACCTTGTTCGTTGAGAGACTTGAGGGTAGACATGATCACGGTCAAGCCACTGGAGTCCATGAACTCCACGCTGCCCAAGTCCAACACGAGCTTGTTGCAGCCATTTTGGGTGTGTTGATGCAGCCGTTGGTGCAAAGGCGCGGCGACGATGGCGTCAAGCCGGATATCCTGAATGGTCACCACCAACACGTTGCCAACCAGTCTTTCCTCAACCCGCATCGGCGGACCTCCTACGGATAACGCGCCTCCCCTGCCGGACAAAAAGCTGTTTTCTGCCCGGCAGGTAGGTTAAGCTGTGCGTGATAATAATTTTAGCATAGAGCAAGGGCTTGATTTGCATGATGATGGAGGAGACCCGGCCGTAATGGAGACAGATACGGGTCTAAACCGGCGGTTGTGGGCCACCCTGGTTCGCTTTCTGCTTCTATACCTGCCCGTTGCCCTAGTCCTCGCCCTCACCACCTACCTCTTCTACCGCATCGAGGCCAACAACGAACGTCGGCTGCTCAGAAGCGAGCAGTACCACCAGGTTCAGATTCAAAAGGAAGCCGTGGTGGCCATTCTCGAGGGAGTGGTCATCGACGCCCTTATTCAATCAAAGCACAACCTTCTGGAAGGCCTCCACGGCGCGCCCAACGCTCAGACCTTGGGCGTATTGGCCCAGGAGTTGGCCAAGGTCTTAGAAACCACCCCCATGTACCGGCGCATCCAGTTCATCGATCAACATGGCCGGGAGTTGCTGCGCTTGGAGCAAGAGCACGGACCCATCCGCGTGGTCAAGGACCAGCCCCCCCCAGACCTTTCCTCAGAGCCCTGGGTGGCCAAATCCCTCAAGCTGCCTCCCGGACGGGTCTACGTTTCCCCCATGGAGCAGGACGCCGTTGAGGGGGCCATCAGCCGGGTGGCCGCCCCCGTCTGGAACCGCCGGGACCAGCGGGTGGGCTTGGTGGTAATGGACTACCGAGCCGGCCGGGCCATAACCAAGCTGGCCGGCCTGCGCCCGGGCCAGGGTGTGGTGTTGCTGCTGGATCAACAAGGCCGCATTTTGCTTGGCGGCCGCTACCAGGGCTCTCCCCAGCTCAAAGCCAGCGAAACCTTTTCCCAGCGCTGGCCCCGGATGTGGGCTCAAGTGGCCGAACAGGAGCAGGGGCAGATATTCGCCCCGGCCGGCCTCTTCACTTGGGCCACGGTGGCCCCTCCCCTGCCGGGGCAGGGACACCCCTGGTGGAAGGTGGTTTCCCTGGTGCCCGAGGCCAAGGTTGACGCAGCGGTGGGCATCTACCTGGTGCAGCTCACCCAGCTGTTGACCGTGGTGCTTTTCGTGGCCGGACTGATCTGCTGGTTTTTGGCCTGGACCCAGGTGCGCCACCGCCTGGCCCAGAAGGCCCTGGCCGATAGCGAGCAGCGCCTGCAGGACATAATGACCTTTTCCCCAGCCGTCATCTACCTAAAGGACCGCGCCGGCCGCTATCAGTTCGTCAATCGCCTCTTTGAGCAGCTGATGGGCATCAAACAGGAACAGGCCCTGGGCATGACCGACCAGGAGTTGTTTTCTTCCCATACCGCAAAGGCCCTGCACCGCCACGATCATAAGGCGCTGGTTGGCAAGGGCCCCCTGCACAGCGAAGAGCAAATCCCCCAAGAAGATGGGATGCACACCTACCTCTCGGCCAAATTCCCCCTGCGAGACCCCGGCGGCCGCGTCTACGGCGTCTGCGGCATATCCACCGACGTCACCGAATTGAAAAGAACCCAGGCCGAGTTGAAGCGGGCCAAGGAGAAGGCCGAAACGGCCAACCGGGATTTGCGGGACAAGCAAGACCGGCTGGACGAGGACCTCCTGGCCGCCGCCGGCATCCAGCGCACCCTGTTGCCCTACAATTTGCCCCGCCTGCCCCAGGTGGAGTTGGCCTGGAAGTTCGTGCCCAGCGAGGTTATCGGAGGCGACCTTTTCCACGCCCAGCCCCTGGGGCCCGAGCACCTGTGCCTTTACATGCTCGACGTCAGCGGCCACGGGGTGCCCGCATCGCTGATGACGGTTTCGGTGCACGAAACCCTGGACCCGGCCAGCGGCCACGTGACCAAAGACGATGTCAGCGGAGCCCCTCGAGCCCTGCCCCCCGGCGAGGTGTTGGGCATTCTGGACCGCGAATACCCCCTGGAGCGCTTTGGCAAAAGCTTCAGCATCGTTTATATGCTGCTGCGGCTTTCCGACGGCGAGTTGTTCTACTCCAGCGCCGGCCATCCTCCCCCCATACTGCTGAGGGCAGGGGGCGAGATGGAGGAGTTGACCGCCGGAGGCACCCTCATCGGCCTGGACGGCGTGGTGCCATTCGAGGAGGGCCGGGTGGTGCTGCGCCCCGGGGACAAGTTGATCCTCTACACTGACGGGGTGGTGGAATACCGCGACCGGGGAGGCGCCATGTTCGGGGTGGAGCGCCTACACCGTCACGTGCTCCAGGGGGCCGCCCTGCCGGTGGATGAACTCATGGAGTCACTTTGGCCAAAGCTCATGGCCTTTGGCCACAACCGCCCGATCGATGACGACGTAAGCATCATGGGGCTTGAGTACCGGGGCCATGGCCCGGGCTCATAACTGGGCCTGGGCCCACTGCACGATTTGGGCCGCCGGCATGGCCCCCGAGGTGCGGGCCACTTCGCGGCCTCCCCGGAAAAGCACCATGGTGGGTATGGAAGAAATGCCGAGCTGGGCGGCCAGGGCCTGCTCCTGCTCGGTGTTGACCTTGAGCAGGCGCACCCTGGGATGCAACTGGGAGGCGGCCTGGGCAAAGGCCGGGGCCATCATCTTGCAGGGGCCGCACCAGGAGGCCCAGAAATCCACCAGCACCGGCAGATCCTCGGAGGACATTATCTTGCCGAACAGGACCGCATCGGCCTCCACCGGCTGGCCGGTAAGCAAGGGAGCCTTGCAGCGGCCGCAGGCCGGCCCCTCACCCAGACGCTGTCCCGGCACCCGGTTGGTGGCGGCGCACTTGGGGCATACCATATGAATATCGTTGGACATGCTCAATCTCCGGTTAATCTTTCGCCTGCCTCCCCTCAATGGAGACCAGACCCTCAATATGTTTTATGATAAGTCCGTAGAAGCCGGCTTGCAGCTTCGAGAAGTCACAAATTCGCTTGGTGTCCCATGAGGCAAACCCGTAATCCGTCTGACAAGAATTTGGCCGGGCTGGTCTTGGCCGCCGGCCTGTCCTCGCGCATGAAGGGCTTCAAGCCCCTATTGGACCTGGGAGGCGACAGCGTCCTGGCCCGGGTGGTGGGATTGTTACAACAGGCCGGGGCCGATCCGGTGCTGGTGGTCCTAGGCCACCGGGCGGCCGAGATGGATCCCCTGGTGCGCCGCCTGGGGGCCCAGCCGGTGCTGAACCCGGATTATGAACAAGGCATGTTCAGTTCACTGCGTGCCGGGCTGGCCGCCTTGCCCGGCCAATGCGATGCCTTCTTCCTCTTGCCGGTGGACATCCCCCTGGTGCGGCCTCACACCCTGGGCCGCCTGGCCACGGCCTGGGCCCAGGGCCAGGGCCCTGTGTTGCACCCCACCTTCCAGGGCCAATGGGGCCACCCGCCCCTCGTCGCCGCCCGCTTGGCCCCAGCCATCATGGCCTATGAGGGCGGTGGCGGCTTGCGCGGCTTCTGGGAGCAAAACCCGGAGCTGGCCCGGGAGGTGCCGGTGGCCGACCGCTTCGTACTGCGCGACCTGGATACGCCGGACCATTACGCCGCCCTTGGGGCCGAGCTGGCCGATTACGAGGCCCCCGACCAAGCCGAGTGCCTGGCCCTGCTGGAGGGGGTCCTGGGCCGAGAGCCCGCCCTGGTGTCCCACAGCCGGGCGGTGGGCCGGGTGGCCGGGGCCCTGGCCAAACAAGCCCGGGCCTCCGGCGCGGCGGTGAACCCCGCCCTGGCCCTGGCCGGCGGCCTTTTGCACGATGCGGCCAAGGGCCGGCGCGACCATCCCGCCGCCGGGGCCGCCTTGCTGCGGGAGATGGGCTTTGCCGCCGTGGCCCCCTTGGCCGCTTCCCACGTGGACATCACCATCGCCCCGGAAGCGCCTCTCAGCGAGGCCGAGCTGGTGCATCTGGCCGACAAGTTGGTGGAGGGCGACCGCCGGGTGGACCTTGGTGGACGCTTCCAAGCCAAGCTGGAGCGCAATGGCCGCGACCCCGGCGCGCTGGAGGCCATCCAGCGGCGCTGGGACCTGGCACGGCTTATCTCCCGGCGGGTGGAGGCGGCGCTGGGCATGGGCTTGGAAGACTTTTTGGCCCAGGCACAACTGCCGGTGGGAGCCAAGGCGTCATGATCTACCTGCTGCGCCATGGTGAAATCGAACAGAGCCGGCCCCGGCGTTTCGTGGGGCAGAGAGACCTGCCGCTGACCCGGCGGGGCCGGGACCAGGCCGCCTGGTGGGGAGACAGGTTGGCGGGGGTGGAGTTCAAGGCCGTGTACAGCAGCCCCCTGTCCCGTTGCCGGGAATCCGCCGCCCTGGCCGCGCCGGGCCGCGAGGTGTTGGTGGAGCCCGGCTGGCGGGAGATTTCCCTGGGCGATTGGGAGGGGCTAACCGTGGATCAGGTGCGCTCGCGCTTCCCCGGCCAATACGAGGCCCGGGGCGAAGACCTGGCCGGGCACCGGCCCCAGGGCGGCGAGAGCTTCGCCCAGGCGGCGGCGCGGGCAACCCCCCTGTTGGAAGCCCTGGCCGACGCCCCCGGCCCGATGCTGGTGGTGGCTCACTCCGGGGTGATCCGGGCCGGCCTGTGCCGTTTGCTGGGCCTGCCTCTGAACCACCTGCTGCGCCTGGAGCTGGACTACGCCGGGCTGTGCCTGGCGGATCGAGGGCAGCAGGGCTGGAAGCTGCACGGCTTCAACTTACGGCCAGATAGATTTTAGACAATAAGGAATTGTTGGGTTTCGGGCTAAGAAGCCCTCTACGCCAACCTACACCATATTTAGATTATTTCCGAAGACAACCACCGGGCTATCTTCGCGGCACAGCCATGTGGCGCTAGGCAAGGCGACCCAAGGCTTGGGCTGCCAAGGGTGTCTCTGCGGGAGCCTTCGATGTTTGTGAAGGCCACAAGATGCTCGACCCGCTCTGCCGCCAGCGGCCCGGCATAGCCAGCCGCCGACAGACAAGGCGTCTGGCGAGCGCAGCCAGCAACGCAGTATGTCGGTGGCAGGCGCAGCCGGCTAGCCGAGTAAGGTGCCGGCCACGATGATCTTCTCCACCTCCTTGGTTCCCTCGTATATCTCCAGGATCTTGGCGTCGCGGTAGAGGCGCTGCACCTTGTACTCGTCAAAGTAGCCGTAGCCGCCGTGAATCTGCAGGGCCTCGTCCGCCGCCTCCACCGCAGTGCGGGCGCTGAACCACTTGGCCATGGCGATGAGCCCGTGATCCACCTTGCCCCGGTCCATGGACCAGGCCGCCTCCCAGTAGAGGTTGCGCGAGGCTCGGATTCTGGTGGCCATCTCCGCCACCTTGAAGCGGTTGACTTGGAAGCCGGCCAGGGGTTGGCCGAACTGCATCCGCCCCTTGAGGTGCTTGACGCTCTCCTCCAGGCAGCCCCGGGCCAGGCCCACGGCCTGGGCGCAGATGTGCAGGCGGGTGCGGTTGAAAAAGGCCATGAGCTGGCTGAAGCCCTGACCCAACTGGCCCACCAGGGCGTCCGCGGGCACCCGCAGATTGCTCAGGGCCACCTCGGCGGTGTCCGAGGCCCGGATGCCCAGCTTGCCGGTGAGCTTGGTGGCCTGAAAACCCGGCCCATCGGTAGGTGCGAGGAAAAAGCTGTGCCTGGCGTGGCGGTCGGAGTTGTCCGGGTCGGTGGCCGCGAAGATCAGGGCCCACTTGGCCGTGGTGCCGTTGGTGATGAACATCTTGGAGCCGTTGATGACCCATTCGTCGCCGTCCCTGACTGCCGTGGTGGCCGCCCGGCTGGGGTCGCTGCCCGCCTCGGGCTCGGTGATGCAAGAGCACATGATGGCCTTGCCCTCCACCAGCTCGGGCAGCACCATGTGCTTCTGCTCCTCGCTGCCGAACAGCTGAAGCAACTCTGAGCCAAAGGTCACGGATAGCACGCCCTGCCCGCAGCCCGGGTCCACGGCCCAGAACTCCTCGGTGATAAGGCTGTGCTCCAAAAAGCCCAGGCCCGCCCCGCCGTACTCCTCGGCGATGAAGGTGCCCACGAAGCCCAGATCGCAGGCGGCGCGCCAGATGTCCAGGTCGAAGCTCTCGCTGCGGTCGAACTCCAGGGCCCGGCCGGTAAACTCGCCCTGGGCGAACTCCCGGGCCGCCTTGACGATGTCCCGCTGCTCCTTGCTCAGAGAAAAGTCCATGACTGGCTCCCTTAGCCCTTGAAAAGCTCGGTGAGTTTGGGCAACACCTCGAACATGTCCGCCACGATGCCGTAGTGGGCCACCTGGAAGATGGGGGCCCGGGGGTCGGAGTTGACCGCGATGATGGTGCCGCTGTTGTTCATGCCCGCCTGGTGCTGGAAGGCCCCGCTGATGCCCAGGGCCAGGTAGATTTTGGGCCGCACCGTCTTGCCGCTGGTGCCCACCTGGCGGCTCTTGGGCAGCCACCCGGCGTCGGCCACCGGCCGGGAGCAGGACAGGGTGGCCCCCAGGGCCTCGGCCAGGGCCTGGGCCTGGGGCACGTTGTCCGGCCCGCCGATGCCCCGGCCCACCGAAACCAGGATGTCGGCCTCGGCGATGTCCACGTCCTCCACCACGCCGGCCAGGTATTCCAAGAAGCGCCGGGCGTGGCGGGGGGCCAGCTCGGTGAGGGCGGTGCGGTCGCTGGCGGTGGGCGCCGCGCCGGCCGGCGGGGCCTGGAAGGCCCCGGCCTGGAGGGTGGCCACCACCGTGGCCGCCGGCTTTAGGGCCAGATCCAGCACCGCCTTGCCGCCGTACACGTTGCGCTGTACAGATAGCGCCCCATCGGACCAAGACAGCCCGGCGCAGTCGGTGACCAGGGGCAGGCCCAGGCGGCCGGCCAGGGCCGGGGCCAGATCCATGCCCTGGCTGGAGTGGGGCATCAAAATCAGGGACGGCTGGCTGGCCGCGATGATATCGGCCAGCACCGGCAGATACAGCTCCGGGTTGTAGGCCGCCAACTCGGGATGGGCGTAAAGCTTGAGCCCGTGGGCCCGGCCTTGCAGCTCCCCGGCCAGGGACTGGGGATCATCGGCCAGCAGGGCGGCGGTGACCTGGCCGCCCAGGGACGGGGCCAGGGACAAGGCCGCGCCCAGGCACTCCAGGGTGGCCTCGCGCAGGGCGCCCTGGCGGTGTTCGGCGATAACCAGCACGCCGCTCATGCCAGGCCTCCCTTCTCCCGCAGGATGGCCGCCGCCTGGCCGCAGACGCTATCCAGGCTGCCGGTGAGCATCTGGGCCCCCTCTCCCACCGGCGGCAGGGCCAGCGACTGCCCGGCCACGCTGGATGCCTCCCGGCCAAGGGCCTGGGACTCCAGGCCCAGGTCGCCGGCCTCGAGCATCTCTATGGTCATCTTGCGCACCTTGCGGATGCCCATGATGGACACGTAGCGGGGCTGGTTGATGCCCGACTGCACCGTGACCACGGCGGGCAGGGGCAAGGCCACCTTTTCGCTGGTGTTGTTCTCCAGCTCCCGGGTCACGGTGACCTCCCCGGCGCCGGGCTCCAGGGCGATGGCCATGGTGGCGTGGGGCAGGCCCAACTCCTGGGCCAGGAGCACCCCGGTGGAGGCCTGGCCCAGGTCGGCGCTCTGCACCCCGGTGAGGATCAGGTCGTAGCCGCCGTCCTTCACGGCAGCGGCGAAGACGCGGGCCAGGGTGGTCGGGTCCGAGCCCTCGAAGGCCTCGTCGCACAAATGGGTGGCCGAGTGGGCCCCCATGGCCAGGCCGCGCCGCAGCACGTCCTCGTCGTCCTCACCCCCCAGGGTCATTAGGTGGACATCTCCGCCGGCGGCCTCGGTGAGGCGCACCGCCTCCTCCACCGCGTAGTTGTCCCACTCGTTGACCACCATCTCCAGGTCCTCGAGGTCCAAGGCCCCCTGCTCTATCTCCAATTCGGCCTCGGCCACCTCGGGGACGTTCTTTACCAGCACCAGTATTTTCATGGGTTTTATACGGCCTCCTCGTCCATGGCGGCCGTGAGCCTCAGGGCCCTGGCCACCAACTCGCTAAGATCGATGATGCCAAACTTGTCTTCGAACCCGCCGGTCTTGCGGGCGTCTTCCAGCATTATCAGGCACAGGGGGCAGGCGGTGACCACCAGTTCCGCCCCGGTGGCCGCAGCCTGCTCCAGGCGGCGCACCGCCAGGTTGGCCTGGCCCGGTATTTCGTGCCACATGCGCCCTCCCCCGCCACCGCAGCACAGGGCGTTCAGGCCGTGCTCGGCCATCTCCACCAGCTCCAGGCCGGGGATGGCCCCGAGCAGCCCACGGGGCTCGTCCACGATGCGGTTGTGCCGGGCCAAAAAGCAGGGGTCGTGAAAGGTGACCTTCAACGGCATGGGATGGTCGAAGGTAAGCCGTCCCTGTCGCCACAGGCGATGCAGCATCTGGCTGTAGTGCAGCACCCGCAAGGGCAGGCCTTCCTCCAGGAACAGGGGATGCACCTTTTTGATGGTGTCGAAGCAGTGGGGCGAGGTGCATACGAGGCGGGTGAGGCCGCGCCCGTTGAGCAGGTCCCGGGTGGCCTCGATCTGCTCCTCCATGAGCCCCTGCTCGCCCAGGCGGCGGGCGATGTCCCCGCAGCAGGGCTCCTTTTTGCCCAGGGTGCCGAAGGAGACCCCGCAGTGGGTGAAGACGTCGCTCAAGGCGCGGGCGATGCCCTGGGCCCGTGTGTCGATGGAGGTGGTGCAACCCACGAAGTAGAGCCAGTCGGCCTCCTGGCCGGACCTGCTAAGGTCCGGTATGTCCCGCCCTGCGGCCCAGGCGGCCTTGGCCCCCTTCTTGGCCACCCAAGGATTGCCGTAGCGGTGGAGTTTCTCCAAGGTGTCCATGAGCGGGGGGGGCACCGCCGAGCCCTGCTCCACCAGACCGGCCCGCAGCTTGCGCACCATCTCGATGGGCGCGGCCTGCACCGGACAGACCTCCAGGCAGGCCCGGCAGGTGGTGCAATACCAGGCGTCCTCCCAGCCGGCGGCGCGGTCGCGCTCCAACAGGGCTTGCCGGCGGCCCCGCAGCCAGGGCAGGCGGTACAGGGGGCTGTATTTCAGACGGGCCTGGCGGCGGGCCCGGTGCAGCACATCCCGGGGCGAGAAGGGCTCCCCGGCCCGGGCCGAGGGGCAGGCCTCCACGCAGCGGCCGCAGCGGGTGCAGGCGTCCAGGTGCAAAAGGTGCCGTAGCCCCAGGGCGGCCAGGTCGCCCTCCTCGGCGGCCACGGCCAGCACGGCCAGGGGTTGGCCCTGAAGATAGAGGCTGGCCGGAGCGGCGATGGCGTGGGCCAGCTTGGACCAGGGCAACCAGGCGATGAAGCCCAGGCTGACCAGGGCATGGGACCACCACAGCCAGGGGAACAGCTCACGGGCCGCTTCGGGGCCGGGGAAAAGCCCGGCCAGGCCATATCCCACAAAGGACCACGCCCCCCAGGGCGGCGCGGTGGCGGCCAGGCGAGCCGCCTCCACCATGAAACCGCCGCAGGCCACGGCCAGCAGCCACAGGGGCAGCAGGGTGTCGTCGGGGCGCCGCTCCAGACGGGCCACCGGCAAAAGCCAGCGCCGCGCCAAGGCCAACATGAGGCCCAGCACCAAGAGCAGGCCACAGGCCTCCAGGCCGGCGGAGAACCACAGATACACCCGGCCGTGCAGAAACGAAATCAGGTAGTGATCCACGGCCACGGCGCAGGTGCCGAGGAACAGGCCCAGGAAGCCCCACAGCAGCATGAGGTGCATGAGCCCGGCAATGCGGCCGCCCCGCCAGATGCGGCGTCCCAGGAGCACGTCGGCCAGGGCCGGGCCCAGGGCCTGCTTGCTGCTGGGCGCCGGCGCGGCCCGGCGTCCCTGCCTCCACAGGGAAATCTTTTCCCACAGGCCCAGGCCCAGGCAGGCCATGTCCAGGGCGGCCAGGAGGTAGAAGAGCCAAGCCGCATCCACCCCCCAGAAAGGCATGCGCAGGGGATTCATGGCTATCTTTCCTCCTGGGGCCGCAGGACCCCGCGCCCGAAGATTTCCCAGAACATCTCCGAGAGCTCCTCAGGGCTCACCTTGCCCCGGGGGCGGTACCACTTGAAGGTGTAGTGCACCATGCCGAAAAAGGCGAAGGCGGCCACGGTGGAGGGCACGTCCTTGAGGCGCCCTTGGCCGCGCAGTTGCTCGAAGATATCGGTGAGCGCGGCCAGGTAGCGGCGCTCCTTTTCCCTAAGCACCTCGCGGAAACGGGGCTCCAGGCTGTCCACTTCGTTTACCAACAGGGCCAGACGATCCAGGTCGCGGGCGTAAAACCGGGTGTAGTAGCGCATGAAGTTCGCCAGCTTTTCCTCCGGGTTATTGCCGGTGGAACACAGGGATTGTATCTCGGCCAAGGCCTCGGAGATGTAGTCGTCCAATAGGTGGTAGAGCAACTCCTGCTTGGAATCGAAGTAGTGGTAGAGCGAGCTTTTGTTGAGTCCCAGGTCCTCGGCCAGCTCGCGCAGGCTGGTGGCGTGGTAGCCGCAGGCCGCGAAAAGACGGGCTGCGGCGTCGTAGAGCTGTTTTTGGCGTTGGCGTCCTTTGGGAAGCGAAGGCATAAAATCAACCGTCCGGTCGGTTTGTTTTGTGAAGGTTAGCCTCCTCGGCGGGGGCTGTCAAGCAAAAGCTCGCCGCCGCCCGCCCGGAGCCCAAAACCGGTTTTAATAGTCCGCTGACAAGGGGGTGTGTCATCTCAAACGCCTAACCCCTCTCCCTTTCTCCGATGCAACGCATAATTAAATTTTCAGGCGGAGAATTCCGTCCGCAATTTAAATTTCAGGATCTTGCCGCTGGCACTCATAGGAAGCGAATCAACGAACAAAATATTTTTGGGCACTTTGTAACCCGCGATTTCCCCGCGGACAAAAGCTCTGATATCCTCAGCGTCCAGCGGCTCGTCTCCCCTTTTGACGATCATGGCCGTCACCGCTTCCCCCCATTTTTCATCCGGGGTTCCGATAACCGCCGCCATGGACACGCCGGGATGTTTGTAAAGGATATTTTCCACTTCGGCGGGATAGACGTTTTCCCCTCCGGTGATGATCATATCCTTTTTCCGGTCCACCACATAGATGAAGCCCTGTTCGTCGACCCGGCACAGGTCCTGGGAATAGTAGGCGCCGTTCCTAAAATCGTCGCGTGTTTCTTCCGGTTTATTCCAGTACCCGAGAGTGGTGCCCAAGCCTCGTACTTTCATCTCGCCCACTTCACCGGGGGAAACCGGGCGGTCATCGCCATCCACCACTATGCTTTGCATATCGGCAAAGGAGCGTCCGCAGGACCCCAGGATTTCTATGTTGCCCGTGCTTAAGGCATCCTCAATATCCTCGGTTTTCAGTATCGTGGTCTGGCCGACAGTTTCAGTGGTGCCAAAAAGATGCACCCATACATTGCCAAACCGCTCTATGGCTCGCTGGAAAACGACCGGAGTTACCGGGGCTCCCGCGAAAAAAATCTTTTTCAAGCTGCTGTGGTCATATTTATCGACTTCCGGGCTCTCCAACAGGAAAAGAAGCATGGGCGTCGCCAGCATCCCGGTAGTCACTTTATATTTTTCCACCAGGGCTAGAAATTGGGGGGCATCCCATTGCGGCATTATTACAGAGGTTGTGCCACTGTACATTCCATTCATTAACACCACCTCGCCAGTGGCATGAAAAAGGGGCGAGGCGATAATGCCCACATCTTCCCGGGTCATCTTAAGTTCCAAGGTGAGACTTCTGCCCACGTGATAAAAATTTCTATGGGTGGCCATACATCCCTTGGGAGATCCGGTGGTGCCGCTGGTGTACATAAGGGCGGCCAGATCGTTTTCGCGCAGTTCGGTTGGTGGCACCTCGAAAGAAGAATCTTCGATCAAGGTTTCATAGTGAAGCCACCCCTCTGGTGCTTCGGCAAGGGGACCTATGAAGATAAATTTTTTAATGAAATCAAGCTTATCTTTTATCTGGTCCACATGGCCCATGTACTCTTTGTTCACCATCAAAACTGATGCGCCTGAATCCTCCAGGATGGTTAGGATTTCCCTTGGCGCCAGACGAAAGTTGAGCATCACCAGAACCAGACCGGCGTTGGGGATGCTGAAATAGGACTCGGCATTTTCCATACTGTTCTTGCTCAGGATCGCCACCCGATCGCCCTTTTTCAGGCCTAGATTAAAAAGGGCGTTTCCCATGGCTCTGGTGCGCTGGGTAAATTCTAGAAAAGAATAATGTCGGTCTCCCTCAACAAGGGCAACCCTTTGCGGATTGTATTCCAGATTACGGTCCAACACAGTCCGTAGTGTGCAAATATCATCCATAATACGACCCTCCGATTTTTTTAGATTCCAGGCGAATCACCGGGAATCTAAAAAAAGAAATCTTAAACCCACCAGCGCCGGCCGTGGTAGGGAATCCTTGAATCTGCCTTGATGATCCTATGGACCATCCACCCCATGTACCGCTTGATATCCTTCCCTGCAAATGAAACTCCCTGATCATGTGCGGGAGGTTGTAGGCCAAGGCTCTCATCTCCGGCCGAGCCTGGTTGGCGTCGAACCGATGACAACTGGTCTTGTCCCAGCGCAGGGTGTTCTCGGCCACCTTGATCCGGTTTTCAACATAGGCCCGGCCATTGTAGGCCCGGACCACCTCCCTGGTGCGAAGGGTCGAGTTGGTCACGATCGAAACCCATCCGGGGAACAGGTCGCCATTGTGCCACTCCACGGGGCCCTATCGCCGGAGCACAAGGACTGAATTTCGGCCAAGGCCTCGCAGATGTAGTCGTCCAATAGATGGCAGAGCAACTCCTGCTTGGAGTCGAAGTAGTGGTAGAGCGAGCTTTTGTTGAGCCCCAGGGCCTCGGCCAGCTCACGCAGGCTGGTGGCATGGTAGCCGCGGGCCGCGAAGAGGCGGGCGGCGGCGGCGTATAGCTGGCGGCGGCGTTTTCGGCCCTTGGGTATCGATGACATAAAATCAACCGTCCGGTCGGTTTGTTTTACGCACATTACCCGTCCCGGCGGGAGCTGTCAAGCCAAACAAGCTCTCGCCCGGCTGGGCCGGAAAGTTAGGGTTTAACCGGCGCGGCGGGAGGCTTCCTCGCCGCGCACCTCGCGCCGCAGGAGCTTGCCCACCTTGGATTTGGGCAGCATGTCGCGGAACTCGATGTACTGGGGCACCTTGTAGGCGGCCATGCGCTTGCGGCAGAAGGCGATGAGGTCGTAGCCGGTAATGCCCTTGATGTCCTTTTTCAGCACCACGTAGGCCTTGATGCGCTCGCCCACCTTTTCGTCGGGGATGCCCACCACGCACGAAGCCACCACCGCCTGGTGGTCCTGCAAAATGCATTCGATCTCCGAGGCGCTGACCCGGTAGCCCTTGTGCTTGATGGTGTCCACGGTGCGGTCCACGAAGTACAAGTAGCCCTGCTCGTCCTGGCGCACCACGTCGGCGGTGCGGTAGAAGCGCTTGCCGTCCAACTCCACGAAGGCTTCGGCGGTCTCCTGGGGCTTGTTCCAGTAGGCGCTGACCATGGGCTCGGAATGCACCAGCAACTCGCCAGACTCGCCGAGCTCCACTGGAGTCAAGAAGGCCGGTTCCACGATGCGCACCTGTTTGGAGGGCAGCACCAGTCCCATGGCGCCGGGCGGATTTTGCCGGTCCGCCGGGCTCATGCACACCCCGCCCACGGTTTCGCTGGCCCCGTAGCCGATGTAGATGGGCCAGCCGAAGCGCTCCAGCCAGCGTTTGGCGATGTCCTGGGGCAGCACGTCGCCCCCGCAGAAACAGTATTTCAGCGAACTCAGGTCGTACTGGTCCAGGCGGTCGTGCTCCAGGATCATGCGGTACAGGGCCGGCACCCCAACAAAGGTGGTGGCCTGGTGGGTGGTCACCGCATGCATCATGGCGTCCAGGTTCACCTTGGGCTGCAATATGATGGTGCCGCCATGCACCAGAATGGTTCCCAGGGCCGTGGTCTGCCCCAGGATGTGGAACAGGGGGGCGGAGCCCAACACCATGTTGTCGGTCACCTCGAACAGGGCCGCGCTGGCGGATATCTGCTCGTGGGCGCACTCCAGGAGCAGGCGGTGGCTTATGGGCACCCCCTTGGGGTGTTTGGTGGTGCCGCCGGTGTAGATGATCTCCGCCGGGGAGTCCGGATCGCTGCCCGCCGCCGGAGGCTGGCCCGGCTCCTTGATGAGATCGGCAAGCCAAACCGTGTGGGCGCTCTTGCCCACCCGGCCGTTGGGCACCTTGTCAAAGGCCCAGCCGAAAAACCGTTTGTACCCGGGCAGGACATCGGCCATGCCGCTGACCACCACGGTTTGGAAGGGGTGTTCCTTGCGCACCTTGGCCACGTAGCCGTAGTTGCGGTCGGTGCATACGATGGCGCGGGCGTCGGTGTCCCCGGCGATGTAGGCCACGTCGAAGGGGGTGTAGACGGGGGTGATGGGCACGGCCACCGCCCCGGCCTTTTGGATGCCCAGCCAGGCTACGAGCCATTGCACGCAATTGGGCAAATAAAGCACCACCCGGTCGCCAGGCTCCACCCCCCGGCGCAAGAGCCCGGCGGCGAAGCTGTCGGCCATTTGTTGCAAGCGGCCATAGCTGAAAGCGGTGCCCAGGTACCAGGCGGCGGGCTTGTCCGGGTTCAGGGCGGCCACTCGGTCAAAAGTCTCGGGGATGTTGGTTATCTCCACCGGCGGCTGCATAGCGCTCTCCCTGTTAAACGCCAAAGTAGGCGCTCTTGATCTCGGGGTTGTCCATCAGCTCGGGCCCGGGCCCGGTGAGGGTGAGCATGCCGTTCTCGATGACATAGGTGAAATCCAGCCAGGGCAGCAGCGGCCGGGCGAACTGCTCGGCGATGACCAGGGTGACCCCGGTGTGCCGGCGCACGTCCTTGATGGCCTTCACCACCTGGGTCTGCATGGCCGGGCTCAACCCCAGGAGCGGCTCGTCCAA
>Ga0180009_10004168_pt1 | contig 16112 bp, 13 predicted proteins | sample OS_PC_MetaG_FD_123537 | JGI IMG/M metagenome (GOLD analysis project Ga0180009, IMG submission 123537) | Groundwater microbial communities from the Aspo Hard Rock Laboratory (HRL) deep subsurface site, Sweden - OS_PC_MetaG | ecosystem: Environmental > Aquatic > Deep subsurface > Groundwater...
CTCCTCCTCTATAAATGGTCGGTAAATCCCAAACCACTTTAGCAGGAAGATAACGGCTCCGGGTGGTCAATTTTCGGTTATCACTACCCCCTTCGTCTGATCAATTTTCGGTTAGCACAACTAGAAAAGAATGTGCCCAGAGATCATAGAGGAGAATTTGGCTATGGTGATATTTATACTTGGACCTCGATCTGTGCTGATACAAAACTTGTTATTAATTTTCTTGTAGGTAAAAGGGATGCTGGATATGCAAGCGAGTTTATCAAGGACTTAGAAAAAAGGCTTAAGAACCGTGTTCAACTTACGACTGATGGGCATAAAGCGTATCTTGATGCGATTGAAAGTTCTTTTGGTGATGATATTGACTATGCAATGCTGGTTAAGATTTACGGGCAAAACCCCTCAAAAGAAAGTCAGCGCCGTTATAGTCCTGCGGAATATACATTATCAGAAAGACGTAATATAACAGGATCTCCTAATCAACGGCATGTTTCCACAAGCTTTGCGGAACGGCAAAACCTAACAATGCGTATGTCTATGCGCCGATTTACAAGGCTAACAAACGGCTTTAGCAAGAAGGTTGAAAACTTATTTTATGCCGTGGCATTACATTTCATGTATTATAATTTTTGCAGGATTCATAAGACGTTGAGAGTAACCCCTGCAATGGAAGCGAAAGTAACCGATAGACTTTGGAGTATTGAAGATATAGTTTCTCTTTTAACCTAAATTTAAACCAAAAGCTTGAGGAGGAATATTTAATTGTTTACATAAGGATCGTAAAGTATCGAGCAATAAAATATCATCCCTTCCTATATTTGGAACAGGCGCGAATCTGGTTTTCTCTTTTTCTTTTCTAATAAAATATTCTATCTCCAGCTCACTCCCTGGGTTTTGTGTTTTCCCCTTAAGCGTCCTTGTTTTTACCCCATATTTAGATGTTGCCACCTCAATAAACTCATCTAATGTTGGGAATTTTATTAAAGGATATGGCATTTATTTAATTAATATGCTGCGTAAAGTGATGCTTCTTGAGGAAGCATAAATGCTGGAGGAATAAGATTGCAAATATAATCTATGGGTTTAAATTCCACTTTATATGTGTTTATTTTGTCATTAAATATATCAATATATGCTTCTGGAGCAGGAGGAATGTCCTCAAAAGGCTTAAGTCCTAGCTGTTCAGCAATAGATATTCTTCCACAGAATATTCTTTGAAATTCATTTTGAACGTCTTTAAGCGTTCTAGCTTGTGCTACTATATCATATTCAATACATTGAGCAACCCACCAGCCTTTTTCTTGAAAAATCAATATATTTACTTTTATTTTCTTTTTCATATTATCCCCCTTGTTTTACAACATAGGCAAAATTATTCCTATTTCATAGGCTGTTTCACTAGTTAAAATAGATATCTCCGAAAAATTCTATTGTCAAGGATTTTAAAATTATTTCAAACTGAGACACTACCGAAATCCATCTCATTTACCTTTCTCCTGCCCCCGAAAGGCGGCCAATCTGGAATGACATCTTTGTCTGCGAACTCGAACCCATTCAGGAAAGCCTCGTGGAAAATAACAGCCTTAAGGCTAAAGAACTCCTCAAAACAGCTCTCGACAAATTGGTGCCATGGATCGCAAAAGAACTTCATGGAGAAGCTTATGAGAACTTTCCGCGTGTCAAGGTGCAATATCGAAGCAATTTGTGTGAAGAGGGATATATGCTGTCTGAGGCAGACGATTTCGTTGTAATTAGATTAATCGACGGTATTACACGGGTCCTGCCTAAAGATTTCATCAGGGAAATAAATACCGTAAAGAAATGAAAGATTAGAAACAAAAAATAATATTATAGATAGGAATGACCTTTTAATTCCAGAAAATACTTGTAGAAGATACTTCTTTAAAAGCGACCATTTCAAAGACTACTTTTGATACAATATAGAATGCAGCCGAAGATAATGAACCATAAACGGGTTATGTTATACTTGCAATTAGGCGGGCGGTTTATGCGAGAAGCAAAAAAAGGCCAAACGAAACTCTTGAATATAGTACAAGCAATAAACATTTTGCTAACGATCGCCTTTATTATGTTTATTCTTTCATTTAGAGTATACGCTGAAGCACCAAACGAAAAAGATCTTTCATCCTGCTTACCAGATAAATTGGCAAATTTGAAAGCCATTAACAAGCCAAACACAGCCATTGGAAAAGCTGGTGAAATGAGTGTGGCCCGCAAATATAAAAAAGAAGGTGACCAAGTAGAGGTATCGCTATGGCAGTTACCGAAAGGGAAAGGGGATCTTCCATTCTTCAAAGGCAAGGAGAAACTATCTTTAATCGTTGTTGCCGGAAGGCTCTGCTTTTTTGACACTGATGTCGATTCGAAGACAACTACTATTGTTGTCAAATTTGATAAGGGGAATCTGGATCCTCCTCCGTTTACGTACAGCGTCGGAATAGTCGCGAATCGAGCAGATGGAAAAGAACTCGTTACGCGTATTGCTGAAGCTCTGGATCATGACAAAATTTTTAGGTTGTACGACCAAAGATAGACGAACAATCGCATTAATGTGGCTATGTGAAACCTCGATAAGTGCAGATGATAAACGGCACCTCTGAAATAATTTCATGAGGTTGATTCAGAGGAATCCTTCCTGAACTACACAACCAGCCAACCTCGAAGAAAATGCATGACTTCATAGGGTAATCCTGACCGTGAACGGTAATCGGCATGTAAAATAAAAAGATTCCCCAAAGGTCGGTTAGATGCATTAATTTCCGTGCAGCACGTCCATCCATCTTATTGCTTCCGTATCGGTGATTTTCCCCAGGTACATCTGCGTGGTTTTAATATCCTGGTGCCTGAGAAGGACCTTTGATACCACTTCCAGAGGAATACCGTTACGGCTGGCATAGGCGGCTGAATATCGACGCAGATCATGGGGCCGAATCTGGATTCCGATCTTTTCGCCAAGTTTCCTCACCATGGATAAAGAGGAAGAATAGCATATTTGTACCCGCCGTTTTGACAAGTCGCGTGTTACCATTGACAAGATGGTGGGAACGGGAAATTCCAAAGCCCATTATTCGGCCATGGGCCAAATAATGGGCCCATGGTAAAGTGGGTCAACAGCAATATTACGACTTCCATCCCGCACGTTACCTTGATTTCCGGTCTTGTTGACGATTGGCATAGTCTTTGCTTCAGTTTGTCAGTACCTGTCTTGCTCACATTTTAACTCTTCAATGATAAGATTCGAAAAAAATTACAAGAGAGGAAGGATAGGAAGTTTTGCAGATCATTCAATGTGCATGATACCATACACCTAACCATTTCTAATAAGGATATTTGGTATGTTTAAAAAAATACTCATTGCCAACCGAGGTGAAATAGTCAAGAGAATAGCAACAACTTGCAAAAGAATGGGCATAAAAACTGTAGCTGTATATTCTGAAGCAGATAGCAATAACCCCTACCTCAATGAAGTGGATGAGGCCTACCCGATAGGTCCGCCGTCGCCTAAGGAAAGTTATCTTAAAGGGGACACTATTATTAATATCGCATTGGACTGTAAAGCCGATGCAGTACACCCCGGATACGGTTTTCTATCCGAGAATCAGCATTTTGCCCGTGCATGCCAGGAGAGTGGATCAGTTTTTATCGGCCCTAGGCCCGAAGCCATACAGGCCATGGGTAAAAAAATCCAGGCCAGAGAGACAATGGCTTCCATTGGCATCCCTGTGATCAAGGGAAGTTGCGCCCTTGAAAGCGCCGAGCAGGCGATGAGGGTTGCTGACGAAATTGGTTATCCCGTCCTGTTGAAGGCTTCCGGAGGAGGGGGCGGTATCGGCATGGAGGTGGTTAAAAGGTCAGAACAGATTAAAAAAGCCTTTGAAAAGTGCCGCTCAAGGGCAAAGGCGTCTTTTGGAGACGAATCGGTCTATCTGGAAAAATACTTGGCATCGCCACGACATATTGAGATCCAGATTGTGGCGGACAAGTTTGGAAACGTGTGGCATTTAGGAGAGCGGGACTGTTCCGTTCAAAGGAGACATCAGAAAGTGATCGAGGAGTCCCCTTCTCCTGCTGTTACGGAAAAGATCAGAACCAAAATGGGTGACGATGCTGTCAGGGCGGCTTCTGCTATTGGATATGACAGTGTGGGCACAGTGGAAATGATGATGGATGAAAATAAAGATTACTACTTCTTGGAGATGAATACAAGGATCCAAGTTGAACATGGTATCACAGAACTCCGGACTGGGACAGACTTGGTCGAGCTGCAGATACTTTCGGCTGCAGGGGAACATCTGGTTGCTGGCAATAAGAGTGCTTCGGGACACAGCATCGAGTGCCGCATTTATGCCGAAAAACCGATAACTTTCCTTCCTTCTTGCGGTGTTATCCAGGAATTGAGCTTTCCATCAGGAAACGGGATCAGGATAGACCACAGTATTGAGAAGGGTTTCAATGTCACTCCTTATTATGATCCGCTCCTGGCAAAGGTTATGGTCTGGAGTGAAAATCGTAAGAGTTGCATAAAAAAGATGTGGTCGGCATTGGATGCTACCACATTATCGGGAATCTCTACAAATATTCCATTCTTGATGCAAGTCCTGGAAGACGAGGAATTTATTGATCGTGGAGCAACCACACTTCTCACTGAAAAAATACTTTCTAAGATGAAAAGCTCAACTCGATTACCAAATGCTGCATAGCATAATACCAATTGGAGGATCAATAGGGGAGAGACAGGGATGATTATGGATGAAAAGGCTATTGCCGCAATATTGAATAAGAAGGAGCAAGGTCAGTTGCTTTTATCTGAGGAAGAAGGCAAGCGCCTTCTTGAGTCAATGGGAATCAATGTGCCTTCAGGCGTTTTGGTCTGTACCTTGGATGAAGCCAGACAAGCGGCCTGTAAATTAGGCTTTCCTGTGGTGTTTAAGGGACTGGTCGAAGGGATCACACATAAGAGCGATTATGGTCTGGTTCGCGTGGGAGTGTCCAATGAAACAGAGATGGAAAGCTGCTTTTCTCAAATGGCCGATAAATGCCGGAAACTGGGTAAACAGTGGAATATCTTGATAGAACAACAAAAGAACGGGGCCTTGGAGACAGTGGTCGGTTTGACCACAGACGTCAATTTCGGCAAGGTGATTATGTTCGGTCTGGGCGGTATATTTGTGGAAGTCTTAAAGGATGTATCATTTAAACTTTGCCCGATAACCCGCAGAGATGCAGAAGACATGATCGAGAGTCTGCAGGCCGCTAAAATATTCAAGGGGGTGAGAGGGCAAAAGCCCGTTGATATGGGTAAGATAGTGGATTTTCTCCTCAGTATTGGCGGTGAAAACGGAATTGCCGGCAAATATGGAGAAGCAATTGATGTTCTTGAGATCAACCCGGCCATTATAAATGAGTCTGGGACCATAACTGCCTTGGATGCCGTTATCAGGCTCTCTGCCACCACCACCGCCCCTCCGGAGAACGGACACGCCAAGGAAACCGTTGATATGGAGCGGCTTTTCAACCCAAAGACGATGGGTGTGGTAGGGATTTCTCCGGACAAATCCAGCTTTGCCAGGGAATTCTTGGCGGCATCACTCCAGATGGGATATAAGGGAAGGGTCTTTCCCATAAACATAAAACATGACGGCAAGGAAGTCCTTGGATGGCGAATTTACGACCGCATTGGTTCCGTGCCCGAGGATATAGACTATCTTTATATATCTGTTCCGGCGGTTGCGGTTCCGGGTTTACTCAAGGAAGGAAAAGGTAAAATCCGCTTTGCACATATTATTACGAGCGGTTTTGGTGAGGTTGGGTCTGAGGGTAAGAGAATGGAGCAGATGATTTTAGATCAGGCCAAAGAGAGTGATATCCGACTGATCGGTCCAAATTGCCTCGGGATGTATTCTCCCAGGGCCGGAATTACACTGATCGAAGGTGCGCCTAAGGAAGCGGGAAGCATCGGTATCATTTCCCAGTCCGGTGGTTTGACAACAGACATCATTCGAATGGGTGGCGCCGTCGGGCTCAGGTTCAGCCAGGCTATAAGCATCGGCAACAGTATCGATTTGGGCATAGAAGATTTCCTGGATTTCATGGGCCGGGACCCGCAAACAAAAATCATCGGCATATACGCAGAACAGGTTAAGGATGGCAGGCGCCTTTCGAGGCTTCTTTCGGAAATCTGCAGGGTTAAGCCGGTATTGATCCTAAAAGGTGGAAGGAGTCCCCTTGGTGCCAAAGCGGCCTCGTCGCACACCGGCGCTCTTGTATCAGATATAAGACTTTGGGAGTCTATGTGCCGGCAGCATGGAGCCATACTTGTAAAATCCATCAACGACTTTATCAACGTGCTCTTAGCCTTTCAGAACCTTGATCCCAGCACTGACAACACCCTTTTTATGTTCGGTCAATCGGGCGGGACAACTGTGCTGGCAGCGGATCTTTGTGAAGATAATTCCTTGGCGGTTCCGGAGCTCGATGAGCAACTGGAAAAGGAAATTTTATCCTTGGGAATCCCCCCCGGGACCAGTGTCAAGAACCCTATAGATGCCCCCATCGGCACACTGGCTGTAGCTAACGGCAGAATTGTCAGAGATATATTCAATATAGTTGGCAGGAGAAATAATTTCTCGTATGAGTTGATGCACTTCAATGTGCAAAATATACTCTCATATTCACGCAATGGCTTAGAGATCATCAACAACATGGTGGATCTTGCCATGGAAAGGGGTGGTAGGAATGGGCCACGCAGCAGAAGGTTGGCATTAGTTATTAGAGGGAATCGAGAACAGATGGTCGAGGACATTGTCAGGGAACAGTCACAGAAAGCCATTAAAGCTGGCGTGCCCGTTTTCCGCGACTTGGATGACGCTCTAAAGTCAATCGGCACATTGGTGAAATACGGTGTTCGACTTCATTCGTTAAGCCAGACAAAACCATCCGGCTTTTGAGCTTACATTCGATTATTTATGACTTTCAATAGGAGGAAAATAGAAAATGGCGTTTGAGAAGAAAATAAGGGAGCACTCTCAGTTGAAAGAGAAAGCGCTGTCTATGGGAGGAACCAAAAAGCTTGATCAGAGAAAACAGCAAGGTATATTGAACGCAAGGGAGCGGATTGATTATCTTTTAGATCCCGGCAGTTTCGAGGAGTCGGGCCTTTTTACCCGTTCGGTGCTCCCAGAAGCTCAGGATGAAACCCCCACTGACGGAAAGATTGCAGGTTTTGGGAAGATTGAAAAACGACAAGTCGGTATTATCGCAAATGATTTCACTGTAAAGGGAGCGTCGAGCACCGCCCTCAATGCTAAGAAGATGGGTCACATAAAGCAGGTCGCGACGACAAGAGGATTCCCGATGGTGTACTTAGGTGAATCCTCGGGAGCACGGATGCCGGACATCATGGGCGCTAGGGGGATGGCCTTCAGCCTGGAGCATAATCTGTATCTGCGCAAGCGAGAAACCCCGTGGGCAAATGCCATTCTTGGCAATGCATTTGGCTCATCTGCATGGTACGCGTGTATGTCCGATTTTAACGTTATTAGAAAAGGGTCATGCATGGCAGTATCTAGTGCGAGGCTTGTATCACTTGCCACCAGAGGTGAAGTCAACCCTGAGGACCTCGGCGGGTGGAAACTGCACTCTGAAATAACCGGACTTGCCGATCTTGTTGCAGATACTGATGAGCAGGCCCTTGACGCAATAAAGCGTTTCTTGAGCTATATGCCATCTAACCACATGGAAGCTCCGCCCCGCGCGGCGGTACCGAAAGGATCTGATGAACCTGTGAAGGATATCCTCGATCTGATTCCTCCGGAGCGGACAAGAGTTTATGATGTCAAAAAGGTCATTCTTAAAATCGTCGATATAGACAGTCTTTTCGAATTGAAAGCCCGTTTCGGTATGACCGTGGTTACAGCTCTTGCCAGAATTGATGGCAAAACTGTAGGGATTGTTGCCAACAATCCACTGTATAAGGGCGGGGCTATTGACGCTGATGCCTGCGATAAAGTATGCAGCTTCATTGTTCTATGTGACTCCTTCAATATACCCATGGTTTTTTTCGTCGATCAACCCGGATTCCTGATCGGAATAGAAGCTGAAAGGAAAAAAATAACTGGTAAGATAATCAATTGGATGAACGCCATGGCTCTCGCCACCATGCCAAAAATTGTTGTGCAGTTTCGAAAGAACTATGGTCAGGCTTGGCTAAACATGGGTGGAGGCAAAAACGCCGATGAATTCGCTGCATGGTGGTTGGCTGAAACCAGTTTCATGGATCCCTCATCTGCTGTAGGGGTTGTTTTCGGAGTCAACAGAGAAGCAGAGCCTGCAAGATACGAAGAACTGCTTGACAAAATGGTGCAAGATACTTCAGCCCACGAAAGTGCCTCGGTTTACGGTATCAAACAGGTTATAGATCCGAGTGAGACACGCGATTATCTTAAGAACATGCTCGATATTCATGATCTGCGTATAACACGTGGAGTCGGACAGCATTTGATGCGTTCCTGGCCAACAACATTTTAACCGTCGGAAGCCGAGATTTTCTGGGCTTATTGTGGAAAGGAAGGAGAAGTCGTATGTCTATAGTGGAAGTGAAAGCCGATGTAACCGGAGCAGTCTGGAAGATTCTGGTCAAGGTGGGTGATCATGTGAGTGAGGGGGATGACTTGGCTATTTTGGAGTCGATGAAGATGGAAATTCCTGTTATGGCTCCGTCAGATGGCACGGTAAAGGAGATACTGGCAAAAGAAGGTGACGTGCGAAATGAGGGCGAAACAGTAATATTTCTGGAGGTATAACCATCAGGCTCATGATGTGGCCTCGAGATTTTCCGTACTTACAGTGCGACCGGAAAAAGGAGTGTCCCGAGTCTATCTAAAAGCTCCGCACCAGTTTTGCACAGACAACTCGTATTACAAGGCAGAAGGATTGGGAATTCGAGTAAAATCGGATTCAGAGTGCTTTTTGCCAGATAATTGTGCATTTGTTCGAAAAAATTAACAATTAAGAAGAGAAAGGAGTAGTAAAATGACCAAAATGAAAACCCCAAAACGATCTATTGGAATGGTGCTGGCGGTATTCTTTCTTCTTGCAGCCGTAATCTGCGTTTCAGGCCCGGTACAGGCAGAACCTGTGCGTCTTCTGTCCGGATCAAGCAGCACATCTTCGAGCCACTACGCTTATGCTGTCGCCGCAGAAAAGTCGATTAACGAAAAAAGTGGCGACAAGGTTAACGTTACCACCGTGGCCACTGGGGGAGCGGTGGACAATCTGGAACGGATTGATCGGGGGCAGATTCATTTCGGCCTGGGAACGTTTGCAACTTTTTACCAGGCATACAAAGGCTTGGGCAAGTATGAGGGCAAACCGCGGCCTAAAATTCGCGCCTTGTGGTTGTATAGTATCAATTCACAGAATTATATAGTGAGAGCTGACAGCGGCATCACGAGCTTGGAAGGACTGACCGGCCAAAAGTTCTGCCCGGGTCTCAGGGGATCGGCCACCGAACAGCTCGTGCAGCAGCTTCTCGATCTAATCAACGTCAAACCGGATTACTATCGTGGCAGCCTGGCTGATGCAGTGGCCGCTGTAAAGGACAATCGGATCGTGGGTTACGCCAAGTCCGGTGCTGGCTTTGCATTAGATGCCTCGACCCAGGAGATAAAGGCATTTAATAAGATCGCCATCCTCGACTGGCCCGCCGACAAGGTGGCCATCATACAAAAGGCCATACCTTTTTTGAATTTCGCCCACATCCCGGAAGGAACCAATCCGGGACAACCGGCTTACACCACACCGGTGCAATGTATCGGCTATATTTCCTACAGCGACAGCCTGACCGAGGAGCAGGTCTATGCCCTGCTCAAAGGCATCCATGAGGCCCGCGAATATCAGGAGGCGGCCTATTTGGCCATAAAGGGATTTGATTTCGGCAAAGAAACCATAAAATATACTATGTTTCCCCTGCACGCCGGTGCGGTGCGCTATTTTCGGGAAAAAGGCTACAAGATACCTGAAAACCTCATTCCTCCTGAAATGAAATAAAGGTAGTGGCGATGACTGCAGCAGTCATAAATTTGTCAATAGCCCGGTAGAATAAATATTTCAATACGGTGCAGGAGTAGAAATGACTCTTAAGAACGAGATCCAAAGCGATCCGCCCAAGGCCAGGCGCACAATCATTTTCAACTACATTATTGGAATAATCAGTTCTCTGTTCGTCCTTTTCCAGTTGTATACCGCTGGCTTCGGCCAATTTCCAGAAATGATTCAGCGGGCTATTCATGCAGCCTTTGGCCTCGGGCTCGCCTTCCTGGTGTTGCCGGCATTCAAGAAAAATATCTCTTCTGACGGTCCTAATCTCTTCAATGTCCTTTTATCGGCGGTGTCCGGCGTCTTGTGCCTTTACATCGTGTTGAACTATAATCGCTTGATGGAAGGTATCGGAAAGGTAGCCTCGCCCTATGAAATCTGTATGGGTATCTTGTTGATTCTTTTGGCTCTTGAGACAGCCCGCCGTTCTACAGGGTTTTTGCTTCCCCTCATGGGCTTACTCTGCATGGCATATGCCCTTTTAGGCAGATACATCCCCGGCTATTGGGGCCACAGCGGATTTCAGCTCAATTATGTTATCGAATATCTTTACATCACCCCTGAGGGGATCTGGGGAGAACTGACCGGCATTTCGGCCACTCTGGTGGCCGCTTATATCATCTTCGGGTCAATTCTTTTATCCACCGGGGGTGCGGCCAGCTTCATGCAGATCGCGATGTTCTTTGGAGGCCGCTCCCACGGCGGCGCAGCCAAGGTCTCCACTGTTGCAAGCGCCCTGTTCGGCATGCTTTCGGGAAGTGCCATCGCCAACGTGGCCACCACCGGAAATTTTACGATCCCTATGATGAAACGCCTCGGGTATAAGTCCCATTTCGCCGGTGGTGTCGAGGCCACGGCATCATCCGGGGGCCAGATCACCCCGCCCATCATGGGGGCCGGTGCTTTCATCATGAGTGAGTTGATCGGCGTGCCATATCTGAAAATAGCTTTGGCGGCAACCCTGCCGGCATTCCTGTTTTACCTCTGCGTTTGGGTGAGCATCGATCTGGAAGCCCGCAAGGTGAATTTGTCCAGGGTGCCGCCCGAGGAAATTCCTTCCGCCCGATCCGTTTTCTGCTGGAAGTCGATCGGTCCGGTCACTTTGACCATCATTGTCTTGTTGACAAGCTTGTTCATTGGCCATACTCCTACCAAGGCCGCATTTTTTGGGATCGCCACCAACTTGCTGCTCTTTCTCTTTTTCAACCCCATGAACAAAGCAGATTTTTTAAAACGTTGTCAAGTCGTCTTTTCCGGCTTAGAGAAAGCCGGACGGGGAATGATCACAGTAGTCAGTCTGCTGATATGCGCTCAGATCACCATCTCGATGATTTCTCTCACTGGGATAGGTATCAAGATGAGCCAACTGATAATGGGCGCTGCCAGCGGTCATCTGGTCCTTGCCCTGATCCTGGCTGCCGCGGTGAGCCTTATTTTGGGGATGGGTATTCCCACCACGGCGGCTTATGTCTTGGCGGCCTCGGTGGTGGCACCAGCCCTTAATATGCTGGGTATCTCACCCTTGTCGGCCCACATGTTCATCTTTTACTGCGCTATTTTGTCGGGGCTCACTCCGCCGGTGTGTACCGCCGTTTTTGCCGCAGCCAGTATTGCCGATGCCGACTGGTTAAAGGTGGCAGGGGTGTCTATCCGCCTAGCGATTATGAAGTATATTCTGCCGTTTTTCTTTATCTTCCGGCCTTCGGTGCTGATGATAGGAAAATGGTATGTCATCGGCTGGACAATAGTTGTGACGACCATTGCTGCCAATCTGATAGCCATCGGTACCGTGGGCTATTACCGCGAGCGTATCAACATCCCACTACGCTTTGTAACGGTGGCCACCGGGATGTTGCTGATCTTTCCGGGTTTTTTCTACGATGCGATTGGTCTTGGTCTTTTCTGCCTTTTGACGGGATGGGCGTACATCCGAAAAAGACTGTCGGTGCAAAACGGAGCTTTAGAGTTGGAGTTATAGGATGTGGAGCGGATCATTGCGCTAAGAGCATAGGTGGTTCGTTGAGCAGACTGGAAGCCATCAGAGCATAAATTGCTGGCATTGTTAGGGGTCTTAATCATCTTGACCGGCCTGTTGTTGCTTTTCGCCCATGGTGTCCATCCGCTTGTTGAACAGCTTTTTTCGGTAACATGATGCGCTTTTCCATATTGGTAGAATGGGTTCACCGGAACGATCAGCACTGCGATTATCGTCATATCCTTCTTTCCGTGGTTTACGGTAGAGGATAGCAGCAGGCCGACGTGTTGGTCATCCCAGTGTTTGTATGGGAAATCCGGTTGCTGGACCATAAAAGCTGATACGTTGAGCTACCTGCTGATGTATGTCATGGCTTGCTGCCGCATTGGGGGCAATCTTCTAAGCTGTCTTCCCAGAAATTTTATGGAGTTTCTACCTGTAGTGCCCGGTGGACGACGTGGAGCAACTCCTGACGTAAGAGGGCTTCTTCATGAACGGACTGGTGGAAGATTCAGAATCGTTATCAAGCGGATTCTCCTGCGTGTCTGCTCTGCTTTGCTCTGATTAGGATGCTTTCCTTAATCAAAAACAAGGTTGTGATCAGAAAGATCATGGTAGATTCGAGATGCGGATTTAACCTTGGAGCTGGAAAGGTGGTGTGACAGGTTTATGCTTGATCTACAGTACATTATTTATGTTGAGCTAATCGTGGCCTTCGCCGCCTTTGCACAAGGTTTTACAGGTCTGGGGTTCGGCATTATCGCCATCGCCGGGATCGCCTTCACGCCTTGGGACCTGGAAAGAGCATCGGTTGTTACGAATATCCTCCTAATAGTTTTGAATTGTACGATCATCTACGCTGGCCGGAAAGATTCCAAAATCGATTGGAAGCTGGTGGGCATCATCCTTGCCGGGGAAAGTGTGGGCGTCCCTATTGGTTACTGGTTTATTTTTACTTTTGGTAATCGCCCCGTATTTCGTTTGGTTTTGGGAATGGTCCTGCTAATATTTGCGTTACATGTCCTGTTTAGACCCAGTATAAGGAAAAAGCTTCATATGGCTGTAGGAATTGCGGCGGGTATTGCCGGCGGCTTTTTCGCTGGCGCATTCACCGCCGGTGGTCCCCCGCTCGCTCTTTTTGTCTATTCTAGACAAAAGAATCCTGCGGATGCCAAGGGCACACTCCAGATTGTTTTTATGGCAGCAACGCTTTGGCGGCTTTTCAATATCATTCTTTTTGGTAAAGGGGTGTCGCTTGAAGTTTTCCGCATAGCCGCCTTATCCTTTCCCGTTGTTATAATTTTCGCAATCATGGGATACATTCTTACGAAACATCTCTCAAATGAAACGTTCCTCAAAATTGTTTACACTTTAATTGGTTCAGCTGGAGTATTAAATATGCTCAAAGGGCTGCTTTTGATGTCTCCATGAAAGGAAAACCCCAGCATTAAGGGGTTGCGGAATAAAATTCTATCCATTAGGCAGTCATAATCAGAGCATTCCTTTTGTTCCATCTTCAGGCAGGTTTAGCTTTGAGCAGTCCTGGAGTTGAATTCTATTCCTTCTCCTGTTACTGGTGTCACCCCCCTACCCGAAAGCTAAGCCAATTAATTCCTAAAAACGACAAAATGATCCTCCAAAAATGCTTGTAAAATCATTTTTGCTATGCCATAGCTTGGACACTTTTGATGTATCCAGATATAATTTTAGTGTATTGCTTTATTATAATTTGACAATTAACAAATTAAAATCTTTAATGATAGTTGGTTATCAGAATTGATGTCCAAAGCGCCTGCCCATCCATATGATGTATTGTATTAATGTCAAGTAGCCTTTGGTTTATATAGAAGAAAATGTATATTTGTATCTTTTGATTCATTATGGAAGGACTTTATAGATGGATATGAGCAAGAAATCGAGTGGTCGCTCCTCTCATCACAAACTCGATCTTAATTCATCGAAAATTTTATGGGGCGCAGCTAAACGCTATAAGGCTCTTCTTGAAGTCAACAACGCTATTGTGAATCAGACCAGCTGCCAGAGTTTTTTCCAGAGCATGGCTAGAGAGATCCGCAAAATTTTCCATTACGACCGCTTCAGCATAAGCATTTACCAACCCGACTCCCATTCCCTGAGCTGGTTCGCCATGGCCGAGGGTATCGAATTAAAAGAAATTGATGATGGCCCACGTATTTTGGACAAGAATACGGTCGCAGGAGCTGTGGTGACGTCGCGTAAGCCCCTTATCATCCAGGACATATCGCATTACAGTCACTGGCACACGATCAGGTTGTTGATGGAAGCGGGAGTTCGAACCGTCATGGGCTTTCCGCTGATCGTGAGAGGTAATGCAGTCGGCTCTCTGAACTTTTCTTTCAAGGAGCCACCAGCGATGATAGACGAGTTGGCGGACTTCCTTGTAGATCTATCGGGGCAGGTCGCCCTCGCTGTGGATAATATGCTTTCCCACACCAAGCTTGAGAGGCTGAACATTTCCCTTGAGGAACAAAAACACTATCTGCTCAAGCAGGTTGGCACCCAGTACAATGCTGATAAGTTCTATTACTCAAGTCCAGCTATGCAAGAGATCATGCGCCAGGTGCAAATCGTTGCCGACAGTGAGGCCGACGTGCTGATCACAGGAGAAACTGGGACGGGAAAAGATTGCATTGCTCGTCACCTCCACTACCTGAGCGGGAGACGAGACGCCCTGTTTGTGAAAGTCAACTGCCCGGCACTGACCCCAAGTCTATTTGAAAGCGAACTGTTCGGTCACACCAGAGGAGCTTTTACCGGTGCGAGTTCAAACCGAGTTGGCCGTTTCGAGATGGCGAAGGGCGGAACGATTTTCCTAGACGAAATAGGCGAACTGCCACTCCATCTTCAGGCCAAACTGTTGCACGTGCTGCAGGACAGGCGGTTCGAACGGGTGGGCGACAGCCAACCTATTGAGGTGAACTTCAGAGTGATTGCAGCAACAAACGCCGATCTGCAGAAGGCTATCCGTGAAAAGCTATTTCGCTCCGACCTTTACTATCGGATCAATGCGATCTCCTTACACATTCCGCCTCTACGTGAACGTGTCGAAGAGATTGAGCCGCTCGTGCGTCGATTGACACAGAGTCAGGTCGAGACGATGCACAGAGCTCCTCCAATCTACTCGAGCGAGGTTATGGAGATCTTGAAACGGCACTCCTGGCCCGGAAACGTAAGGCAGCTCAAGAATATCATAAACCACCTGATGATTTTGTTCAGCGGCAAACCAGTGATGCAAAGAGACATCATGCCTATAGTGAACATAAATGAGGGAGAGGAACCTTTCATTCCTCTGACACTTGCCGAAGTGGAACGCGCCCACTTGATTAAGGTATTATCCACGACAAAAGGTGTGGTGGGTGGAAAGAATGGAGCTGCTACCGTCCTCAAAATGCCCAAGTCAACCCTCCAATATAAGCTGCGCACCCATGGCTTGGACCCTCGTGATTTCTTCCATTAGCCCTAAAATAAGCGTATTTGAAATTCTATACAAACGTTCTAAAACCCATTTCCACAATCCCGATCAAACTATACTTTAGGGGCCGAGTCGGTGACACTCTTGATATCTGAAGTTTTTTCATCCTGCGTAAATTTATGGATTTTTTATATTTAAACTTGCCTTCAAAAAGCCTTCTGCAGCGTTAATCTCAAAACACGTCAAAGAAGAGTGAGTGGTGGTCGGGATTGTTTGAACAGCAAAAAGGTTTTTTTAAGTGATAAACTGCTGTATCTTTGTTGGTTAGTATTGCCCAGTAAATTATATCTTGCGTTCTCTTGCCAAGGCTTTGATGCCGCCACCATTAATTATACAATTCAAAATAGTTTCCAATTTCAACATACTAAGATACTTGTTTTTACACTCTTTCGAATAAGCGTCATTCTGTAGCGTAGTTGCAGAATAGGCGCTTGATTTTGTAGCCTAGTTGCAGAATGACGCTTGAAGAACTAAGCCGCGTGTCGTAGGCTATGGGCATTCAATCATATC
>Ga0180009_10004169_pt1 | contig 16110 bp, 16 predicted proteins | sample OS_PC_MetaG_FD_123537 | JGI IMG/M metagenome (GOLD analysis project Ga0180009, IMG submission 123537) | Groundwater microbial communities from the Aspo Hard Rock Laboratory (HRL) deep subsurface site, Sweden - OS_PC_MetaG | ecosystem: Environmental > Aquatic > Deep subsurface > Groundwater...
GGCAGCAGTTGGGCCATCTCCAGCATTGCCCTGGGCAGGGCTACGCTGGCGGAATTGGCACAGAAGGCCAGCAGCTCCTTTGTCTCCTCTTCCGAAAACCCGGCGTCATGCTCCTTTAAGACCTGTAAAAGCAGGCGCGGCGGGGCCGGGTCCAGATTATTTTTGGCGAAGTCGCCGGGCATATCCCAGCCCTTGCGGAAGAGCCAGATTACATCGTCCACAAGCACATGCGCGTGCAGCAGAACGCGGGCGGAGTTCAGGCGCTCCTGGAATTCATTTATGGGACGCAGGTTTCCCAGGTGGCGGAGCAGGGCGGGATAGCCCGGCAGACTGGTTTGGGTATACAGCTCATTGGTAAATTCAAAAATATCATTTTGGGTTTCAGCCGTGCCGTGGAAACCGATAATGGAGAAGAAAGCGTTTAAAGGATAGGTTTCCCGCGCTTTGTCGCAGGCGCAGAGGGCCGCGACGGCGGCGGGGATACAGGGAGGGCATTTGCCGGGCAGGGTGGACCGCAGAAAACCGCAACGAAATCTTATTTGTTTTACATGGTTAAAGAGCTCGTTTGCGTGTTCGCACAGGGGCGGGATCTTGTCCTCCCCTATCAGCGCGGCGGGGAAATCCTTCATTGCTTCCGCCAGCCTGCGGTGCAGCGAAATACGCAATTGTTTTTTCTCTTTATCGCTTTGTCTATGTTCCAGGCGTTGCAAAAACTCCTCCGCAAGCGCTTCCAGCGCGGATAAGGCCTCTTCATGCGATTCTTCCACGCCGGGGGGCAGCAGGTGCGGGCGGGCCGATTCCAGGAAACGCAGCATGGCGGCGGGGCTGGCGGCCCAGGCTATAAGGCGGGCGTACCATTCCCACAAAGGCGGAAGGGCCAGCCCCCGTTTTATGGCGGCCTGTTGTTGCTCGGCTTCGGTGAAAGCGGTGTCCCAGACGGGATAGGGTGCGCCTGGCACCGGCTTACCTTCGGACAGCAGGCGCAGGCAGTTGTAGATTTTGGAGATTTGTTGATGCAGGGCGGGGATCTCAAGCCGCCACCGATCCAGCTTGGCCCGCAGGTCGGGCGGCAGGCGGCGCAGGGCCTCGCGGTCGTCAATAATGGTTTCCCATTTCTGCAGGGCGCGGCTCCAGGTCGCGATATCGGTAGCGGTTACGCTTGAAACTGAGGGGGCGGCGAAGCCCAGCGCTACCGGGTCGGGCTGCGCGCCGGGCTGCGGTGGTTTATCAATGGAGCCCAGGTAATCAAGGAAATGGCTGAAACCCAGCTCTCCACGGACAAGGTAAAGGCGGTTTTCGGCAATATAAACCCTGCCCGCGGCCATGCGCGCCAGGGCGCGGGTGCGTTTGCCTATTTCTTCATCTTTGGGTTGAACCCGGTGTTTGGCCATAACAAATGATTATCCTAAGCAAGTCATACGCCCTCACCGCGCCTTCTCAGCTGAAGATTATTGATTTTATTTGCTCTCTCTTCTAAGTCTGTCAAAAAAGATCGCGGGTCGGGCATTTTTTCGGCTAAATCTCCCTTTTTTGCGCAACAATACGGCAGCTCGATCATTCTTATCACCGGCGATGAAATCTTATCAATGAGGTGTAATTCAAGAGGGCGTTTATTTACGCCGATAATATTAAATAATGGATTTTTTTTATATTGTTCGGATATTTGACTTGTCTCTACTCCTTCCCCTTGGCCAGTATAAAATAAAACAGGAATAATCAAAGAGGCTTTGGAAGCCATACGCTCCATATCTGCCCATTGTAATTCCATTTCATGGAAAATTAGATCATACTTCTCAATCTTCCCTTTTGGTTCAGTAGTTATAAGATTCCTTTCTCCAAATAAACAATAAGAGGTTTTTACATCTTTCGCAATTTTGTCCAGTATTTCTTCAAGTATTAAGATTTTTCCCATTTGTATTAATTTTATCTTTTTTTAACCCCTTAAAAAGAAGCTTTCTTGATACTTTTCCATCCTGTTCCGCAAAGCATACATCTCAGAGACCTTTCTTGCAAAAAAGAGCCCGGGCCAATCCGCAACCTGACCGCGCCCTATTCCACTTTCAGCCGTCCGCCGCCCATCCTGAAAAACCTTGAATCCGCTTCGAATTCGCTGTCCGCGAAAACCGTTATCGAGAACCACTCGTTGATCCTGTAGGTATACTTTTTCATAAAATTCTCCTCTGAACGTGTCCTGGCCGTGCCATCGTTAATAGTATACAGCGGCGCTATCACAGTCGAAATCCAGGACTTGTCCCGGACCTATTCCGGCCGCGATATGCGGAAGGGAATTGCCCAGTGAATTTGCAAAAAGAATGGATTCAGGCGCGGAGAGAGTTTTAAAAAACGAGAGAGGGCGCGCGGGACCTGGCGCAATAGGGGCTGGCAGTCCCTGGCAGCACGAGAATTGTTATATTAATACCGACTCAGCACAATTATTTGCGCTTAAGTTCCTTTAGCTTTTTATTCTGGCGGTCTAATTCTTTCGTAAGCCAGACGACGTTCGACTGCAATTTCCGAATATCCGAGCGGGACTCGGCAATATCCTTCCGGAATTCGGGCTCAAGTCCGGCAATACGCTTAAGGGATTCAACTTGCTCAGCCAATGCCAATAGTTCTTTCCGCGTGCCGCTCAAACCCGGGACGGATGCATTTCCCCGGGAAGCCGCTATACATTTTCCTGAAGCGTTAAGCTCTACAGCATCCCCGATTTGCAGCTTATACATTCCCGATCTGGTTCCGCCTCCGCCGCAGGAAACCAACAATTTCCCTGCTATACAATAGTCGGAATCTTTTTGAATGGCTGCGTTAAAGTCATACACTTTATCGGCAAAGTCCTCACCCTTCCGTTTTGCGAGCGCTTTTTTGGGAACACACGCCGATCGGCAGATATCATAAATAAGCCTTACAACAGAGTCTTCCATATATTTTAATTCGCAGTTGTCCGCGAAAACAGCCGCGACATCACCCGTAGCGAAGTTTATGCCGGATTTAGATAATTCCTTGCCGCTTTTCTTATCAACAATAGATATAGTACCGGTCTGGGCGTCCAGAACAAGTTTTTTATCCTCATTCTCCGGGTCATTCACAAGACCGGAAATCATGTTGCTTAGCTGGGGAGGCTTAATTTTGACGAACTCCTCTTTTTTTATCCAGTCGGTCATCCCTATTTTCTTCATCGCGTTCCTGTCGCTTCCCCCGCTTTTCAACGGAGAGGTGTCAGGCCGATGGCGGAGATATGGTTTTTGAGTGGAAACGACAATAGTCGGGAACCCCGCCTTGTCTTTCCATAACTCGCGCAGCACTTTGTTACCGAATTCTTCCTCGTTCTCGCCCAACACCATGTCCAGCAACAGCAGCTTAACAGAATCTTTAAGTTCGCGTATAACTTTAAGCCCATCCCGCGCGTTAGACACAAAACGCGCCTCAAAACCAGCGCCCTCGATCCCCTCTTCCAGGTCACGCCGGAGGTCCGCGAACTCGCCTGTCGGAGGTTCCGCCCCGATCTCATCATCCAGCACCACAACAATTCCCTTAGCCATATATTCCTCCTCCGACTATTCTCCGGGGATTTGCAAAAGCGCCTTGTTCAACTCTGAAAACCACGCATTAAAGCGGCTTCTTTCCGATAAGAGCGCGGCCAACTTTGCGTCAACCTGTTTTCCCGTGGCCGACCTGGCCTCCCGCAAGGCTTTCTGTAACTTGTCAAAATCAATTGATCCAGGAGAGAGGAGCAGCGTTTTAATACGATCGAGCAGGTCTTTTGGGGCGGCGCCGGAATACTTTTCAATACGGGAAACAGATTCTCTGCGAGCCCTGGCAAGTTCATTGTCCAACTCACGGGGTTCCAGAACTAAATTTTGTTTAACCCCCTCTTTATCTTCTGCCAAAATTTCCAAAAATGCCTTAATAGGGATAAAATGATTTAAGATATCATGCCGGATTTCGGAGCCTAGCCCGGTAACCGGCGTCAGCCCCGCCAAACAGGACTCAATTTTCCGCATTACAGGGTCACTCTCTGCGTGAACAAAAACCTCAAACCTGTGCCGCCGCCCGGCAAGAACTTTTTTAAGGGCGGCCGACTTAGTATTCAGCAAGCCCCCGCCGGAGTGAGCGGCTATAAGAATGCCGCCTAGGTCCCCAGCCGCATCTACCGACCTGAAAAGGCGGCAGACGCGGCTGGTGTTCTCGGCCTCCCCAAGCGGAGATTGGCGTATTACAAAGATACGCCGCTTCTCCCTGATGTTGTAAAGCAGCATCGCCTGCACCGGGCGGGGTTCCCCCCCTTCGATCACGGCAAAGTCATCGCTTATAGTTTCAACGGCTTCCAGGGCTACTATCCGCCGGCAATCGTCCAGGGCAAGCTGCACCTTGGTTTTCCTCGCAATCTGCGGTAGATTTTTCCATAACGTCCACCAAAGGATATAAAGTTCTTCGTTTGGCTTGAACGGCGCTGTTATTATGATAGTATCCGGCAATTTTTCAGCCATGGCGTTACCCGGTCGCGGTGAGTTTCAAGAGTTTATCCGTAAGAAGGTGCTTGTCAAAGCGGTCCACCAAATCCTGCTTAAGGTTTGAATAATCCAAGAACTTAAGCCCGGAAGGAATACCCACGCGGCCGCGGTTGGAATGGACGATTATGGAGCGGAAGTATTTAAGGATAGCCGGCCTGACCTCGGAGTCGAAGCGGTCTTTCGTGTTATTGTTGATAACGTCATTTATAAGGGCCCTATGAATTATAAAAAAGTGTCCGCCGGCGGAGTCAGCCAGGAACTTCGCCAATGGCAGCTCCCGGTCGTCCGGCAGGCGGGCGAACAGATCGTTTCCCTTTCCCACGATGTTGATGCAGACGATACCGGCTAACCGCCAAAGCTCAGCCAGTTGCCAGGGCCGGCCGTATTTTGTGATCACATTTTTGGCGGAACGGATCAGCCTGTCGTCCGCTACGACGATGCGCGACAGGCATGTCTCATAAAGACTCCATAATTGCGGGCCCCGGCCGCCGGCGGCCGTAATACTGTCTAACCGCCGGGCCAGGGAAGAGGAGGAATCCCTGCTATACGGTTCGTAGTAATAAGGAACACCTTTGCTCAATAAGGGGTTCTCCGGCTTATGTTTATCGTCGTGATCCAGGACGATCAGGCGGGAGAAAGCTTCCCGGCGCAGGTCCTTGTCGCATATCTGCCGCAGGCCCCCGCCCGCGGAATAGGGTTGGTTGACAACTATTTGCGGCAGCGTCTCTTTGCCGGTTTCAACTTCCGGCCCCGCAAACCAGTCCACGAAACGCTCACTGAGGCTCTCAAACAGTTTTCCGGGCTTTAGCGCCAGCCGTTCAAATTCCGCGCGAGTCACCCGGACAAAACGCCTCTTGTCCAGGGCCGCCCCGCTATCCCCGTCACAAAGCGCAAAAAGCCGCCCCGGGAGCCGTATCTCATGTTCGCAAAGCCACTCGACATCTTTGGAACCGCTCAAGTCCAGCACGACCATATGGTCCCGCAGATTGCCGGCCTTGATAACTTCCCCCAATTCGGCGCAATCACGCTTAACATAAACGCCCGCGGCCGGGTCGGCTAAATGGCCGTATTTCGCGGATACAATAAGGACGTTCCGCGGCTTGAGCATAAAAAATTCCCAGGCATACCCGCCGTCGGGAAGATTTACGAGTTCAAGCGCGGGACCGCGTCTTTCAGCGCCGGCCAGCCACTCGCAGCAAAGCCTGAGCTCTTTAAGGCCCCACGCGCGTTCATACACGCGGCCGCCCGGATCTATAAGCGGCTCGTTGGTGACATGGTTGATGTGCTTTCGGCACCTGGTATTCTCAGGGCACTCAAAACACTCGCCGGGCTGAAGCATGGGGCATTCCTGGAACCGGCTGACATTGTCCCGGATACGCAGCTTGAAATAAATCCCGTCATCCCAATGCTCCTCCGGCCGGCGGTTGCGCTGGATATCGATATGTATGGTCAAACCATTCTTGGCCAATACGTCCCGGTTGTGTTTGGCCGCGTTCCGGATAAAACCTTCAAGGAAAGCATATAACGCGTGCCTTCCGACGACCCCGTGCGGGATATCGACACGGCAATCCTCAATTTCAAGCGACTTTTCATCAGGAGGCTGCAGCCACCCCTTTTTCCATATAAATTCATGACGCAGTGGTTTGGCTCCGGGCCGGTCCTCTTCGATAATAAAGCGCAAAGAATTTATGGGATGGGCCGCTTTCCCGGACAATTCCGAGCGGAAGAGGTTATCAAGCAGCTTAAACTGTGAAGCGCGCAACTTGCGGCTCCGCTTTGCGTCCGTAGTAATTTCAAAACCGATGAACGGGAGGAATAAGTCGTTAACAAAGCGCAGCGTTTGCGCCCAATGGGGCTTTGTCCACACCAGTTCGTTGACGAAATTCATGCGCTCCTGGAGGTAGTTATAAAAAAGATCCGTGTCGGACAGGTAACTCAGGACATGCGACCCCAGGTTGTGCGACATATTCCGGCTGGCTATGGCGGCGGCCGCGAAACGCGCCGAATGCTCGCGGACATCGCTAAGGAGCCGCGGCACGAAGATGGCGCGCGCAAACACTTTGAAACGCCGGGCAAAAGCCAGCGGCGGGACTTCGCGAAACCCCATATGCAGCCCGAAAGGCAGCATCTTTGATTCTATGGGGGTGGCAGGCATATACAGCGCGCATTTCCAGCCGGAGCCCGCGAAGGCGCATTCCAGCATAAAGAAGAAACCCCAAAGGCGGCGGGCGTCGCTTATTATCTGCTCCCCGGCGGAGGGAATGCCCAAAGCGCCCAGCAGGTCCTCCACTTTATTTCTTGGAATGCTTTTTATGGCCGAAACCACGGCCTGGCGGAAATTGTACGCGGCCTCGGCCGGCTCCCATTTTTCAGCCCCGGCTAAAATATTTTTAAAAGGGTCATCGCGGAAGAACGAACAATCTATGGCCGCCATGGGCCAAAGCTTTTTAAGGTCCCCCATGTCGCCATGATGCAGAATGGTGAGAGCGTCTTTTGTGAGAGAATTCCTGAATCCCTGCGGCCCCCGGTATTTGCCCAAAAACTCGCCTATGCCCAGGATTTCCTCCTTAAAATCCTCGCTAAGCCAGGCGCTTACCAGCGCGCCTGAAACCTGTGTTTCCTGTGCCGAAGGCAGGAACAAGATACGCCTGGAGTCCAGGTCGAAAAGGTTACACCACACGATGCGCGTATTCCGGATCAGGATTTCCAGTTTCTCAGCAGGGGGCTTAAGGAAATCAAAGAACACGCTGTGTTTGCGGCTTTCCTCGCTGAAGAACCTGTGCGCGGCGATCTCGAACTCCTGCAGTTCATTATCCCAGTCCGGCCAATCTTCCGCGGGCAGGTGTGATTTTTGGGGATGTGTATTGTTATTCGCCATTTTATTTAACCGCTGTCAGGCATTCATAGCCGGCAAGTTGTGTTTTCCGCAGCCCGGAAAACCCCGCTTCTTTCAGCCATTTTTCAGCCTCACGGCCGCTGTAAACGGCCCCGTTCCTGGTCGCATAAAGCAGGTAGGCAAGCAGGGCGGCCGGGGCGTTTGTTTTGCCGCTCCCATCGCGGAAGTAATCCACGACAACAACTTTGCCGCCGGGCTTAAGCAGCCGGTGCGCCGTCCGCAAAATTTTCACACAACTCAGCGGGGATTCCCCGTGCAGGATATTCGCCAAAAGGACAAAATCCGAATTCTCCAAAGCGGGCGAGCCGGGTTTAAAATAATCATCCGCCACCACTCTTACCCCCCCGGAGCCAAAGGGCGGCATTTTTTTCAACGCTTTGGCGGCAGCGGGCCTTTCCACAAGCACAACCTCGGCATCGGAATTCTGCTTTAACAACCGGTCCGTATAAATACCGCCGCCTCCGCCTAAATCCACGAGGCGCTGTCCTTTGCGGATGCGCAGAAGTTTAGCCAGTTTAGCCGACGGCGCTTCGCCAAGGGCGTTCATGGCGCCCAAAAAATCACAAACCGCTTCAGTTGTTGCCAATGCCTTTGCGCCGAAGGGCCCGGCCTGGCTGGGCTGCAAATGCGCGGATAAAAGCCTGCCATGCAAACTTAAATACCGGCCGGCCGGATCTGCCGGGGAAAGAATCCGGCCAAGTTTTGTGTTTGCATAGCGGCCGGCCGCCTGCCGCACCGCACCCATACGGACAAGGATATCCAGCGCAAGCCCCGCCTTCTGCTCCGGCAGGCGCAAAAAAGCAGCCGCTTCCGCCGGAGTCGCCGGCCGGCGGGTGAGTTTTGCGAACAGCCCCCTGCGGAAAGCGCAGGAAAGAACCGCAAAGCCCCATGCTTCGCCCGCTAGCCGCGACAAATGCTGAACCGGGGGCTCTACCTTGACCATGGAATAACCTTCCCCTCGACCCTGAGCAGACCTTTATTTATGAAATAGCCGATACCGCCAAGAAGCCCGATAACGGCGTAAAGCTTTGGCGTGTCATAAGAGGTCTTCGCGTTGAATACAAGGAAACCGAGGCCGCTGTTGGTCCCGATAAACATCTCGCAAACCACCGTAAGGATTAGGGCTATGGAAACCGCGTTGCGCAGGCCCGCGAAGATATCCGGGAGGGCGTCAAAAAAGACTATTTTGGTTAAAATCTGGCTGCCGGAAGCGCGCAGGGTTTTTGCCATGACAATGCGCGTTTTGGGAGCGTTCCAGACGCCGTAGATGGTATTGATAAGGATGACAAACCCGCAGGAGAAAGCGACGATAGCTATTTTAGCCTCATCGCCTACGCCGAAGATTATCATGAACAGAGGGAAAATAGCGGTAGCCGGTATTGACCGCGCGAAATCAATAAGGAACTCGCAATAAAGGTAAACCTTTTTAATGTGCCCCAAAACGATGCCGGCCGGCACGGCAATTACCAGGGCGACGAAGAACCCGGAGAACATCCGCATCAGGGTGGCCCACAGGTGCGGCCAGATCTCGCTGGTGGAAAACAGGTTTAACAGGGCGGCCAGCACTTCGCCCGGACCGGGCAGGAACAGCTTGTCGACCCAGCCGGCCAGGGAAAAAGCGTGCCAGGCCAGCACAAGGCAGACCGGCAGCGCGAAAATGCGGGCCGCTTTGGAAGCTAAACTGCCTATTTTAGCCTGTTTCATAATTGCTGATAAAACGCCTTCAACACCGTATTCCTCAACTCGTTGAATTTAGCGGTCCCTATCTGCGCGGACCGAGGATGCGGCAGGTCGTTTTCAAGCACCATGCGCACCCCGCCGGGCCTCCCGGTCAGAACAACAACCCTGTCGGCCAGGTAGATGGAGTCATCGATGTCATGCGACACGTAAATAGTGGTGCGCCGGGATTCCAGCCAGATCCTTTCAATAGTCTCCCGCATCATGATACTGGCGCCTATATCCAGGGAGCTCAGCGGCTCGTCCATTATCATCACATCGGGATTCGAAATCATAGCCCGCGCGATGGCGACCAACTGCTGCTGTCCGCCGCTTTGCATATACGGCGGCCGGGCAAGGTCGATCTTTAATTTAAGCCTCGACACAAGTTCAGCCGCCTGATTTTCCCGCTGTTTTTTGGGCACACCCCTGATTTCAAGGGGAAACGCCACATTTTCCAGGCACGAGCGCCAGGGAAGCAGAGCCTCCCTGTAATTTTGAAACACGAAACCCGTGACCGCGTCGCTGGGCGGCTTGCCATGGATGAGAACCTCCCCCCGGGTCGGTTTTTCAACCCCGGCCAATATCAGGAGCAGGGTGGTTTTTCCACAGCCGTTAGGCCCGAAAACGCTCACGAACTCACCCTCTTTTATTTCAAGGCTGAGGTTCTCAAGCACTTTCGTGTTTTCGTCCGATTCCCCGGCGCTGAATTCTTTATTCAGGCCGCGGATGGTAATGGCTGTTTCCATATAAAGCCGGCCGCCGGGAGTTATTTTTGCTTCTGCCAGACTAACTGGCTGGCATCAAGGGATTTTTCCAGGTTCAGCCATGGAAGGCCCTTTAAATAGTCGCAGGTTTTCTGCAGTGATTCAACGCTTATTTCTTCATGTTTCGCGTATTTCAGCGGCTTCGTGATTTTAGCTATTTCCAGCGGCTGGTTGGTATATTTAGCCAGTATGTCCACGGTTTCGGCGGGATTTGTGCGGACGAAGTCAATTCCACGGGACAAGGCGCGGATGACCTTTTCCACGACCAAGGGATTATCCAGGGCATAATTGGAATTGACCGAAGAAGCGGCGGCCGGGAAATTGTCGAAAATATACCGCGCGGACAGCCGGTCCCCTAGAACTTTGGCGCCGTATTTGGCCTCAATCCCGGCTATTATCGGGTCCAGGGAAAGCATGGCGTCCACGGACACGAACCCCGTCATCTGCTCCTGCGGGGGAATATCCAGCAGGGTCACGTCCTTTTCCATGGAAAGGCCGTTGGCTTTCAATACCGCGTCAAAGAAAACGCGGAAATTGATGTCCGGGAAAATCCCGATCCTTTTGCCTTTCAGGTCCTTTATCGTTTTTATTTTCGCCTCTTTCTTTGCCACCAGGACAGGGCCCCGCATGTCCGAATCCAGCGAGTCAAGGTCCAGGGAGATAAACTTTACCGTGTATTCGCCCCGGCGCATGAGGGGCACAAGCTGGGTAACCATTCCCAGGTCCGAGGCAAAATCCACTTTGCCCATCATAAGGGCGTCGGTAAGGTCGCTGCTGCCCCGGAAAACCGACAAATTCAGTTCAAGTCCCTCGTCTTTGAAATAACCTTTCTCAAGCGCCACAAAGAAATCAAGCGACGGGGAGATGGGACGATAGCCGAAATTGACCTTAACCGGCGGGGGCGGCGCCGCAGGCTTGGCAGAATTGCGATAGACGTATATGCCCCCCCCGATGACAGCTATTGCCGCAACCAGTACCAGTGAACGTTTCATTTCAGTTCTCCTTTACTTTCGGAATACCCCTGCTTTTCCAGCCGGTGTTCGCAGTATGGATCGCCAAAAAGCGACCCTGTTGCGTAATAAGACATGCTTCGGCAGCCACCCCTGCAGACCTTGCCGTATTGGCAGCTGCCGCAATAGCCCGACAGGCTATCCTCTGAAAATGTCCTGTTATATGCGAACCTCTCGGCGCGGTTCCAGATATCCTTAAGGGTATCCTTCCGCACATTCCCGGCTGACATGCTGTCCGGCATTGTCAGGCAGCCCGTGACGTCGCCGTTGCTGCGTATCGCGACAAGCAGAACCCCCGCGTAACAGCCTGTCCACAGCCCGGCCTGTTCCGGGGCAGTAGAAATACTCTCAAGGTCGGCCTGGCCGAAATAGCCGACATTGCACCCGGGATAAAGCTTGATCCGTTTTTGTTCCTTTTTAGCCCGGGCAATAAATTTCAACAAACCGAGAACTGTTTCACCGCTGACAGCCTCGCGCCCCTGGCACATTCTTCCCGTAGGGACAGGCAGTTGCAGCTGCCAGTCTGAAACTCCCCGGGAGACAAGGATTTTCAACAGCGGTTCCAGCTCCTTTATATTCCGCTCCATCGCTACCGTAATAACGCAAACATGGACGCCGGCTTCCTTCAGGTTGTCTATCGCGGAAAGGCATTGCCGGAAAGAATCGTCCACTCCGCGTATATGATTATGTACAGCCTCCGTGCCGTCCAGGCTGATCCCCACGGTGCGGATACCGGCCGCGCGGATTTTTTTTGCGAGATCCCGGTCTATAAGCGAACCGTTTGAGACGATATTTACTTCGATCCCGCGGGAAACCAGCCTGGCGCAAATCCGCTCCCAGTCCGGCCGCAGGAACGGCTCCCCCCCCAGCAGCGTCGCCTGCCTGCAGCCCAACGCGGACAACTCATCGCATAGGTGCAGCGCCTCTTCAGTAGACAACTCGTCTGTTCTTGATTTGCCGGCCGCGGAACCGCAGTGGCTGCACTTGTAATTGCATTTAAGCGTCAGCTCCCAGGAGCAGCGCCGCGGTTGCTGAACGATTTTATCTACGATTTTCCGCATTTCCTTCATTAGCCTCAATTACAGCGATATGCGGATAACTGTAGATGTCAAAGAAACCAGCCAGTATAACATCAGCCAGAGCATCGGGGCTAAGTTGCAGCATTGCTGCAACCCTTTCGCCGATCACTTCAATCTCCCGGCATTTCTCTTTAGCTTTCATAACGACGCCTCCCGGCACTGTGACACCCTAAAATCGGTATTCCAAGGCCGCTATACTATAACAATATTATACAAAGTCGGCAAAAATCAGCTATCCCGAACCTATTCCCAAAAAAACCTTTTCCCCTTTTGCCCGGCACCCCCCAAAAAGACCGCGGGCTTTAAAATCTGGTAGCGGGGGCTGGAGTCGAACCAGCTGCCTCAAGGTTATGGGCCTTGCGGGCTGCCGTTGCCCTACCCCGCTTGTCTTTAGTGTAGCAGGGATTCCTGCAATGAGCTATCCCGGAATTATCCGGAACCTATTCAGCGTGCGGGGCGTCACATCTGACAATTTGCATTTGTTTTACAACTACTTTTACAGCCGCACTTTACGAGCGGCCGACGCAACTGCTCACCCCCTCCCTTCCCTCCCCCCTCTCCTGTCCGCCGAAGCCGTAGTGGCGGAAGGGGGAGGGTAGGGGGAACCCGATTAGTCACAATTGTCCCGCAAAAGCCAGCGCCACAGCGGGGCCAGCGTGACGGTACGGCGGCCTTTAATCTTCTCTTCGGCGTCAACGCTGTCCGTGATGAGCAGCAGCCGGTTACAGCGCAGATGTTTTGACGCTTCCAGCAGGGCGTCCACCTCCCGCCGGCGAGTCTGCGGGTGGTCTATATCGTCGCACACCTGTATCAGGGCCTCAATAGCTCTCCCCTTTTTTATCACGAAGTCAATTTCGCGGCTGTTCGGGGATTTCCAATAGAAGACCTCATATCCCCTCCTCAAAAGCTCAATAAAGACGGCATTCTCCATAAGCCGTCCCCTGTCCTCGCTGAACCGGAACCCCATTGCCGCCCGAAGGCCGGTATCAATCGTATAGACTTTGCGGGGATTGAGCATCTGCTCCTTAAGGGAATATGCGAATTTGGAGACAAAATAGAAAAGCCCGGCGGCGGAAAAGTGCGCGGAAAACCGCTGCACAGTGTCAAGACTGACGCCGATCGGAACTCTTACGCGGTTAAAAGGCTGTACGGTGGCGGTATTGGTGAGATAGTATTTTGCCAGCGCCTCCAGGCGCCCCGCCTCCCTGATTTTAAAGCGCCGGATGATGTCTTTCATCAACACATCCGATAGATACGTCTGGAGCAGCGGCATCTTCTGGGATTTTTCAACCAGCGTGGCTTTTGGAAATCCGCCGGATTCCAGAAACTCTCTCAGATAATTCCTGATAAGGTGCCGTTGCTTCGTCATGGACGGCTCGGAGCCGCACCCGACCCCCTTAAACCCGAGAAACTCCCTGAAGGACAACGGCATAACCGCGACATCGAGATGCCTGCCGGTCAAAAACGTGCCGAGTAAAGAATATTCTGGAACGGCACGCCCTTATCCAACAGCTTCTGCATAAGCTGGAACATGTACGTGGATTTACCGCAGCGCCGCACCCCTATGCAGATGGCGGCTTTCCCCTTTACGGAAGAGATATTAAGCTGCCTGGGTATTCCGGTGTTAAGCCTGGTTTCCTGGAAATCAAGAACTATTTCCTGTATTGTTTTAATCATACTCAAGCCCCCGCATGATAACAACTGGTAGGTAATATTACCACTTTATAACATACATGGCAAGTATTTTCCCCAGTTTTGGCCGAACAACCCACCTGTCACATAACCTCTCACAACTATATTCGTCTTATACCCTGGCACAGCCCCGACGGAAGTATCACCCCAGGCTTGCCTTTGGTTTTCAAGATTATACAGTACTTATTAAGATGCTAAGAACCGTACCCTATTCCCCTTGAAACGGCCGCGCATAGCAAACTACGGTTTACTATTTTAGGCTTATTTAGTAAACTATGCTATGCTGTGTAATTAATAGGAGAATATGCCATGCTTGAAAAACTTTTTGCCATACATAATAACGCTGTTAAAGATACGCCGCGCTCTTTCAAACGCTACTTATATACCCAGATAGATTGGAAGTCCAACGCCATTTGTGTTACCGGCGCAAGGGGCACTGGCAAAACCACCATGCTTCTGCAATACTACCACGAAAATTACGGTGATGTGGAAAAATGCCTGTATGTGTCGGCTGATAATGTAGAGGCGACAGGGAAAGGGTTGTTCACTATAGCTTCTGAATACTTTATCAATGGCGGAGCCGCGTTAATTCTTGACGAAATTCATAAATACCCCGACTGGCAGATCGAACTTAAAAACATCGTTGACACTTTCAAGGGGAAGAAGCTGCTGGTATCCGGCAGTTCCTCGTTAAATCTGAAAAAGGGCAAGGCGGATCTTTCCCGCCGGTTCGCTTATTACGACCTTAAAGGATTGTCTTTCCGGGAATACCTGGCGTTGAAGGAAAATATAGTTTTTCATCCGCTTCAGTTAGCTGAGGTCTTGAGCGGGCATGTTAAACACGCGCAGAAAATATCAGGGCAGATCACGGTAATGAAAGACTTTAAAAATTACCTGAGCGGCGGCTACTATCCCTTTTTTATTGAAAGTGAAGCCGTTTATCCGCAAAAAGTACTGAATATAATTGAAAAAGTGCTTTATGAGGATGTTGCGGTTATGGGGAATGTAAGGCCGATGAATATCGTAGCTATCAAGAAAATACTGCAGTTGATCGCGGGCGCGTCATCATTCGCTCCGAATATCAACAAGCTTAGCAGGGAACTCGGCATCTCTAAAGAATATATATATCTTTACCTTGAATATCTTGAGCAAGCCGGCATTATAAGCGCGCTGCACTCCGACGGAAGAGGCTATCGGCTGCTGAGAAAACCCGTGAAATTGTTTCTTGAGAACACCAGCCTATTGGCGGCCATAAACGGCTCTTTGAAGCTAAACACAAATCCAGGCGCGGTAAGGGAAACTTTTTTTATGAATCAGGTCGCCGCCTGCGCAAGACTTACCGCGGCCGCGCAGGGTGATTTTATGGTAGATGGGCGTATTGTCTTTGAAATCGGCGGCGAAAACAAAACGGCAGTTCAGCTTAAAGGCATAAAAGACGCGTATCTGGCGTTGGATAACATTGAAATAGGCGCGGGAAACAGAATTCCTCTCTATCTTTTCGGATTTTTATATTAACAGCCAGCCGCGCTGCGCAATATGATGCGGGAAGGTCAGTTATCTATCCCTCAACCAGTTCCCGGCCGTTTTGGCATAAATGCGAGATTGCGCCGGAACTCAAACCAAGCTCTTTTGACAGCTCAACGCCCGCAACCCCGCCCTTTTCCCGCATTAGATACAAAACCCACTGCTTTACCCGCGCATAAAATTCTTTATAATCGGCATCGTCGCAAAATATGTCCCGGCGTTCATTGCCGCGCCCGATAACATGATACAACCCGCCGGCAATATCAACCCTGGCTTGTCTTGGCATAACAAGATTATACTACACTTATTATATTAAGATAGTCGAGTAGAACGCCTCAAGCCTGAATCTTAGGACGGCATAGCGGTTTCCGCCCCTTTCGGTTGGCGGTGCCTCAGTATCCGTCTGCGTAACTCAAACTTCTGCGTCCCCTCACAGAACCGTGCTTGAGGTTTTCCCTCACACGGCTCTTCAGTAACACATCCTCAGCTCGGGCACAGCGAATAGGTCAAATGATACACTCTCGGCTCAGGCAACGGATTATATTCAAGAAAGCCGCAAAACCGTCCCCTATTGTATTCACCTCTGGAGCTGTTCCCCCGACGGGAACACGTCTCGGTAATATATCACCTATACTTACCGATATGCCGGTAGTAATATTTCATATTATCCGCGGACCTATGTAAACCCGTCAGGGAACAATAAATGGCCGCTGTCTCTATTTTCCCCTGGTTTCCCCCTATTTTCGTAACTGCTCAGGTCTGTCGTCGTAGTGGCAGAGTTTACTCTGCCCAAAAAGGCAAAGCAAGCTTTGCCACTGATATGAACGAGCCAGTCAAGCCCGTTGTAATCTCCCAGTATTTGTTTCTGGTCCGTCCCTGGAGAGTCCTGACCCCGAAAGCAAGGCTTTTATCGAC
>Ga0180009_10004170_pt1 | contig 16108 bp, 15 predicted proteins | sample OS_PC_MetaG_FD_123537 | JGI IMG/M metagenome (GOLD analysis project Ga0180009, IMG submission 123537) | Groundwater microbial communities from the Aspo Hard Rock Laboratory (HRL) deep subsurface site, Sweden - OS_PC_MetaG | ecosystem: Environmental > Aquatic > Deep subsurface > Groundwater...
AAAATCGGAAACCTTAGGGAAAGTATACTTTTCAAAATCATCAAATGATTTAATTATTCCTTCGCCCTCGGAAGCCCATTTAAAATCCATTCTGCCGTCTTCCTGAAAAACAGCTTTATCGGATTGACCAATTTTGGCGGGATTAAAATCAACTTTCGGCTGAAGTTTTATGTAATCATATCCGGCTTTATGCCAAAAATCAACATCGTCTTTAAGCTCAATAATAGGTCTACCCAAAAGTTTTTCTTTAATTTTGGGATGAACTCCCAATTCTGCAATGGGGATGTATTCCGGTTTTTGGAGTCTTAAAGTTTTTACAAAATGTTCAATATCCGGTCTCATATTTTGCTCATCAGTTTATACTAAATGCTTTTTCTTGTAACAATTTTCCTGCGTGCAAATTCTACAGTGATAATCCAATTTTTTTACGTTGAGTCCAATTCCAATTATTCCGCTTACAGATTTAATTGGATTCATCAACGCAGATTCAGTTAAAGAAATCCCACAGAAATTTTTTGGTAGAAATGAAAACAGTTTATGCTGTTCGGCTACGCTCCATTCACAATAACCGGGACTGAATCTCGAACTGCAGAAATAATCCTCACCGGTTACAACTTGATTTATCTTTTCTTCAATTACATCTGCAGCGAGTTCCACTGTTTCGGAACCTATCGTATCAATTATGTACCCGTCCAGTATATTTTCGGATTGTACCTTTTTACTCCATTGATCAAAAGCGCTTCCGAGGCTGGCGGTAAAGATCGCAATCGTATCAGCTTTCCTAATTTGTGATGTTATTATTTTTTTTGAATCAAACACAACTCCGGCAATCGAGAATTGATTTTTAGAGATTATGAAATCTGACGGAGCAATTATCTTGAATCCCGCGGTTGCCGAAACGTGAAGTTTTGCTTCATTGATTCTTTCCTCAATAGAATCTTTCAGTTGAAGATTATCACTTTCAGGCGGATAACCCATCGCTTGAAGAACCTGAGAAGTGGAAGGAGTTATTTCATAAAATGGAATCGATATTTCAATTGCATCGTAATTCATTTTCTTGGTTAATTGGCATGAAATGATTTTGCGAAAGAATGCGGATCAGGAAAATATCCGTCCGCTCCAATTTTATCACAGAACTGCCGGGATAATGGAGCCCCGCCTACAAAAATCTTTGTGGACGAATCATATTCTTTTACGGAGTGAACTATATTTTCCATGTTCATCATAGTGGTTGTAAGCAGCGCGCTTAAACCAACTATAGCGCCGGGGTGGCTTTTCAATGCATCTATAAATTTTTCCGAACTGACGTCAACTCCAATGTCTACCACTTCCCAACCTTCGCCCTTCATAACCATTTTAACTAAATTTTTTCCAATATCGTGCAGATCGCCTTTAACCGTTCCTAAGATAATTTTCCCTTTAAATACTGCTTCTCCAGATTCAAAGAATGGCTTCAAATGTTCCAATGCAGCATTCATTGCTTTGGCAGAAATCAGCAGATTTGGTATGAAGGCTTTCCCTGAACTGAACTTTTCGCCGATACGGCGCATTCCAATCAGCAAGGCATCGTTCAAAATTGTGTTCGGCTTAATTCCCATTTCGAGCGCTTGTAGTGTGAGTTCAGAAGCGCCGTCAATCCCCTTTAAATCAGAGGGATATGGAGAATTCTTTTCGGCTTTACCGATTTCTACGTACTCAGATATTTTTTGTAAGATTTGCTCCATAGTCAGATCATCATTTTTTTTGTGAAATAAAAATATTAGAACAACAGTAATAAATCTTTTTCAAGTCCGCTACTCAATCTAATTTTCAAAACCGGTCGGTTATTATCCAACAGCGCTTGTCTGTCGCCTAAAGCTTGTGCTTCTCTAAGGACTCCGAAAGAAATTGAAGATGAATCTGATTTTGCTTCATTGGGGATTGCTGTATCATTTTCAATTTTTGAAGTGAATTGTACAAACACTCCGTTCCCTGCATCGCCTTTGTGTAACTGTCCCGTTGAATGTAAAAACCGCGGACCGAAACCCGTTGTTACAGCGCACTTATATTTCTTTTGAATTTCAGATTGCAGTTGCAGCAAAGCGCTATCAATCTGCTCAATTGGATTGACATAAGCTTGAATGCTTACATATTGTTTTAATCCATCATTTCTATTCTGCTTAAGATTCTTATCAAGATAGTTCCAAAATATTTCTTTGATATTGCCGCCATCAGACTCGCCATAAATTTCTATTTCGCCATCAATAAATGAAGGAGAAAGATTAAACAATTCTCCCTTTTCCTGGTACTCTTTTACCATCTGCCGCGCAATAATTTTTGCCGATTCCACATTCGGCTGATCAAACGGTTGAATATTCAAAAACCAACCGGTAACTGCGGTTGCGAATTCCCATCGATATAATTCTTTTGCAAGATCATAAATATCATCTAGTACAATTTCAATAACCGGATGACCTTCCTGAATTAGGGTAGAAATTTTCTCGGAGTTAGAAATATCTTTCTTCAATCTAATATTTACGAAAAACCTGTCATCGCTGTAATATTCCGGGGAAAGAAGTTCTTCTCTATCAACTGGCAGAATTCCTTTTCCAATTTTACCCGTGCTTTCTGCAACAAGCTGCTCGACCCAGCTTCCGAAAAATTTAATTTCATCCGACAAAACGAAAGTAAGTTTATCCTTTTTCTCTGCAGCGAATAAACCCATCAAAACGCCTAAAACCAATGAAGAGTTTTCTGCTGAATTGCCCGCGCTTTCATTCACTAACATTTGTGTATTTGCTAAAAATCTTTGTAAGTCAATTCCAATAAGAGCAGCGGGCACCATGCCGAATAAAGATAATGCTGAATATCTGCCGCCGATATCGGGATTATTCAAAAATATATTTCTGAAGTTCAAATCCTCAGCCATTTGCTGTAAACCGCTTCCGGGATCGGTAATCGCAATAAAGTGATTCGATGCTTCATCGCCAAGCTTTTCCACTGCGTAATTGAAAAAGTATTTCATAAATGAAATTGTCTCAACTGTTCCGCCGGATTTGGTAGAAACAATGTAGAGCGTTTCCTTTGGATTGAATTTATTTTTTAACGCAAGAACTGCGCCTGGATCGGTGCTGTCAAGAATTTCCAAATTCAAAAATTTGTTTTCTTTACCAAATATTTTACTAAATACTTCCGGCGCCAGACTAGATCCACCCATGCCAAGCAGCAGAACATTTTTAAATCCGGAATCAATTATTTCATCCCTGAACGAGATTATTTCATCAAGCATTGATAAAGATTCGCTTGGGCTGTTAAGCCATGCGAGCCGATTTGTAATTTCTGCTGGTTCATTGCTCCATAGAGTATAATCTTTCTCCCAAATTCTTGCAGCAACATTTTTACTAACAGCATCAGAAACAGCTTCTTGAATTTTGCTATTATATTCTAATGAATGAATTATAAATTTTGCATTACCTATTTCCATTTTAATTCCTTTTATTATTCCACTTCATTTTTAAATTTAGTTTGATGCTATATGATCAAAAATCATCTTCGAGACTTCGGCAATTATTTCTTCTCCTTTGTTTTCATCTGTCAAATTCTTTGAAAGCAAAACAATAACATATTTTTTATTGTTGGGCAAATAAATAATCGCGGAATCATGTTTAACGGTTGGGCTATGCGTAGTGCGGGATTCCGAAGCAATTCACTTTCATTTTATTACAAATTTTTGTTACTTGCCTAATCTTTCAATTTTCGATGAAGCCCGCATTATGTATAGCCTTTGTTGGGGAGTCGTTTATTTTACTTTCAGATATTCTAATTCTTTTTTTATATGATTTAAGATGCCAGCAAACCAATTAGTTAAATCACTCTCAATTGAAATGTTATGAACGTCAGTATTATTATTTGACCACTGACCATTCATAGCAAAATGGAATTTGTTTAGTTCAATGATTTCACCAATTTTAGGCCCTTCATTGTTAACAATTTTATTAAAATCTATATCACTTTTTAATAATTCAATAAAATCCTCAAAGTCTTTATGTGTTTGAGTGGAATATTTGTTCGGATATATGTGCCAATGTGGTTGGGGATGCTTATCGGTTGCATCAAGATAATTATCCCATTCTGCTCTAAAAAGTTGGGTTTTGGAATTATCTTCAGTTGCACCTTGAAAAACTGAAAGAGTAAAAAAGACACTAAGATAATTATTATCAATTTTGATAAATTTTCCATCAAGAAACTTTAAATAATCTACTCTTCTTTCTTTATCCCAGTTCTCAAGCTCAATATTAACTTGATTAATATTAATTTCGATATAAAGCCAAAAATCATCAAACCATCTTAAAACCTTTATGCTAGGATTTTCATTATGCCGCAAGTTTATTGCATTTGATATTTCATTTCCCTTAATAACATATCTTGATGGCGGATAATAATGCAAATAAAAATTTCTATTAAAAATTAGTTCTTCGCCTATTTCAGCTAATTTTGAAATGATTTTTTCCATTCTACTATTCAACTTGATAAATATAATTCTTCAAATAATCGTCAATAATTTCAAAATGGAAATACTCTCCTTTGCTAATAAGTTTACCGAAATGAACCAGTTTCTCAAAAACAAAAGTGCTCTCTAATTCTTTGGTAATTAATGGTATTGGGATATCTTTTGTATGCATTTTACCCAAGTCATACCATCTTCCACCAGCAAGTTGTTTTGAATAAATAGATAATAATTTTTCAAAGAACGGGCTATTAAATAATGAAAGATAAAAATAGTAGTAGTCTTTATTTTCAAATTCTTTTTTAGGAAGCCAAGCATTACCACGCTCAACTGTGAATTCTCCTTTTTCGTCAAACGCAAAGGAACCAGATTTTCCGAATTCAGTTGAAATCAATTTTATAGGATTGGGCAAAAGTCTTGGAGCACAATCACTCAAACTCCACCAAAAAGGGACATTTTTTTTTCGATTAATTAGAGATTCTTTATTTATTGACAAGACTGTTCCATAATAGGTTGTCACCTTTTCAGTTAATTCTTCTTCTGTATTTATTAACATCTTTTTTTTATCTGTATAAGGAAACCATGAATAATTAACGGTTTTCAATAAACCTCGATTAATTGAATCATTGTCAACAACAGGTCGAAAATATTTTCTTTCACTTTCCGGTAATTCATAAAAAAACTGTTTGCTGATTTTAAAAACTTTATTATTACCGGTTCTTACTCCTTGTATAACGTTAAATATTTCTTGAACGGATTTAAGTTTTTCTAATGCAATAGATTCATGCAATTGTCTTTTTAAACCCAGCTCTTGATGTGAGTTTATTTTCCAGTTCTCATTGTCTGGGTAACTGTCAGGGATATATATACTGTGTTTTGGATTATCCTTAACATAAGGTAACTGGTTATAAGTAATTTTTCTCAAATCTCTAAAAACATCAGTATATACATCTTTTTCATTCTTTGTCCAAAGCAGTAAGGGAACATTATTAGATTTTGGCTTTTTACCAACCAAAATACTTACATCAGTTAATGCATGTTCAAAAATGAAATTTCCAAGTTTGCCAACAAGCAATAATGATAAAGCTTCTTTGATTTCATCTCGTAAATTTTTGTAAGAGTCCATCAATAGGATTGATGACGGAATAACAGTTCCAAGGATTCCATCTTCCTTAAGATTTTGAACACTTTTAAAAACAAAAGCACTCGCAAGATTTGGTTTTTTTCTTGATTTCTCACCTAAAATATTAGAAACTATTTCTCTGTCATTTTTTACCATTAATTCCCAAGAACGAAATGGTGGATTCATAAAGATTAAGTCGTAATCATTATCCCATTCTTTAGATAAAGAATTTTCAACTTTTTCAATATTTATCGTAAGATTATCAGCCCATTCTCTTTTCTCATAGGTAAGTAAAAAATTAGAAATAATAATCGCAGATTCTGAGCTGTCCCAACCAATTATTTCAATTTTGCCAGTATAACCCCGTGATTTCAGTTGCTTCAAAACTTCCAATAGAAACTGAGAACTTCCGCAAGCAGGATCGAAAATTTTCAGATAGTTTTTTTCTTCTAAATTTAATTTTGAAAGTGAATATTCAACTATACTGCGTGCCAGGTAAGAAGGAGTGTAATGAAAACTTGAATATAGTTTGTTCTTTGACTCATAATTTGAATCATAGGTTCCCCAGAAGGTCAATGCTCTGTTATAAAAAAAAGCCTCTTTTTGTGCTTCTTGAAACAGGTGTCCAGATGAATGTCTTAAAACTAAATCAAGGTTTGGTTTAAGTTTTTTGTTATTAAAAAATAATCCATTTCTAAGGCTGTCTAAATAACTTTCTAATCCAGTAGTCATTTCTGTATTAAGAATTCCCCAATTATTAAAATCAATTTTATCTAAGTCTTTGTTCTCTTCATATGCAACTAATAATAACAGTAATTGATTAATTGCTTGAATTCCTTCCTTATCTTCATTAGTCAAGTTTCTTAAACTTCTATAAATATCAACAATAAAAGGAACAATGTCATACTCACTTTTATATGAGTCTTTTTGTAAATAGTTATAAAATTTTGGAAGATTTTCTTGAACTAAAGAAAGTTTATAATTCTCTTCTTTTTCTTTTAGCCAATTGAATAAAGAAATTTTATCATCTTTTAATGTTACAAAGTTTTTCGTATTGCTTGACCAAGCAAAAGAATAGTATTCATCAGGTGTTTTGTCTGAATTAATATCAACGCAAAAATCACCATAACCACCATTTAACAAAATATACTTATTCTGCTGTCCGGCCGAAAACAGATTTATTGGCAAAAGACCTAAATGATTTTTCCAAAAATCAATGTTATTTAATTTGCTCATACTATTACCATTGATATTACTTCGCCTAAAATACAATTTTAACTTTGCAATTTCATACTATTTGTAGTCTGTTTTAAATGCGCCCTAACTCCGGTAATTAAACCTGTCTTGTGCGCAACAATAATATCTTTCGGCAGAAGTTTGGGAATTAGATCACTGAATTTCTGAGTCTTCAAAATATCAAGCATCTTTTCGCAGTAATCTTCACGTAAAAATTTTTTTATTTCAATAGTTTTTAAAACTAATGCTAAATCTGCAGCGGTTGTGGTATTGTTCAGCCCCAAATCGTATGCTTTCATATCTTCAACACCGCGAAGAACTTTAATATCATTTGCTCCGATCTCCTTCAGGGTCTTCATCACATTTTCGGCTTTAACTAGATCAATCAAAATATTAGTCGCGAGATTACTGCTGACGGTTATCATGCTGTAAGTAAGTTCGAGAATGGTTCTATTCTTTCCTAAGTATTCATATAAACCGTCGCCGCTGTCTCTGCCGATAGACATTGAATACTCGGAGCTGTCAACAATACTCTTAAATTTATTTTCGACGAGTATCGAATCGTCTAGCGAGATTTTACTCATCGAGGCTTGTTTAAATACTTCCATCATTACCGGAGTTTTCATTGTGCTCGCTGCGTGAAAGTTTTCATGAGCATTGATGTATAATTTATTGTCGTCAGCGCTTAAATCTTCGAATGCGATAGCGAATGTTCCCTCAGTTGAGTTAAATTTTTCCTGAATCGCAATCTTTAAGGAGTCTAATTTCATTTTATCTGCCTGAGCTAAATTTAATGTTTGAAAAATGATTGAGTAAAAAAGTATAAATCCGAAAGCAGAAAACCTCTTTAATTGCTTTTTCATTTTACACCAAATAATTTTTTAATTTCTTCATTGCTAATTGATTCAATGATTTTCTGTTCACTTTCAGCGGAGCTACTTGATTTGAGTTTTTTTTGAAAATCTTCGGCTTTGATAACCGTGCAGCTACTTTTTTTAGCATAATCAAATACACTGCGATCTGAACTTATGATTGTAACGATTTTAGGATTTTTTCTTAGATCAATTTCCCTTTTAATATTTTCATCTGCCGTTTTTTTACCGGAATAATGAACCTTAATTTTTGTAGTCCCAACAAATTCTTTCTCAAATCCATCAAAATGAAGCGAGACCGTGGCTTTAATATTATTAAAATAGCGGTCGAGTAAAAATACAAGTTTTTCTCTGGACTTTTGCCCATCGGAACTTTGAAGCTGCCAAAGGTCCTTAATTTTACCTATTAAATTATTCCCGTCTATTATATAATGTTGACTCATTTACCTAATCAATCCCGAGTAAATATCTTTGCTCTTTGTAACTTTTATATCGCTTAGTTCAGGCGCTTTCAAACGCAGTTCAAATCTGAATCCTCTATAACGCCCGATAGGATTCCACGTAAAATTCATTTCCCAGCAGTGTAAATCTCTGTATACCGTAATCATCGGCGTATTCAGTTTCTTTTCAATAAAATCGTAATTTCCACTAAAAGTGAGTTTCCATTTTTCAGTTAAACTCATGCTAAAATTTAAGCCGACGCCTGAACTTATAATCGCTTCCAAATCCGGATTGCTTTTAGAATAATTGTATCTATAATTTACACTCATATTCCATGGAATAGAAAAATCAGGCTCAACTTCTTCGCGCAAATAATTGTACTCATTCCGGTTCAAATCATCCTGATATTCTTCATCCTCGTCCGCAGATTTTTTCTTTGATTTTTCCTTGCCGGATATTTTATCGCCGGAAAGACTAGTTGATACATTCAAAGAAAAATTTTTCATTCGCATCAAACCTTTTCCAACGGATGATAAAAAGGTATTTACTTTACTCCCATCTCGATAATCATAAAATGTGTAATTGGATGAGCCGGAAAAATTTAACAGACTTCCAATCTGTGTCCTATAAGTGAGGGAGAGATCGCTTAAGTTAAGACTGTCCAGCGCAAAGTTATATCCGGTACTTGCGCTTAAATTTAATAATTGAATTTTCTTCGCCTGCGAAGTGGTATCGTTGGGGTCTTTGGATGTTTTCATTTCAAAAACATTACCGAGAGTAAAAGAAATTGATTGCTTCTCCCCTATTCCCGCGCCTCCAAATATTCCTTTCTGATATTTGTCGTAACGAATAGTTTTACCACTCGTATCAACATACTCGGAATAATAACCGTATTTCTTGTCCGAAAAATCCGGAGTAAAATTGTAACCGATTCCCGGTTCAATAATGTGACGGAAGGCTTCAATTCCTAACATGTTTGTCTGTGCCATTCCGTAAAGTTTGGTTGATGCGCTTAAAGAAAAATCGTAATTACGCACAAAATTAATTTCATGAACAGTTTTATCAACAAGAGTTTTTTTTGTTGAGTCCGCGCCAACACCATCAACCCATTCTTTCTTAATTCTTTTGTCGTACCACAATTCGGTGTATTTAATACTCGGCAATACGCTGAAATATCCTAATTTAGGAGAAGCATTTAGTGAAATATTATGTCTAAATCCGCCTCTAATGTTGAACTGGTTTTCGTATTTTTTTCTTTCATTTCTGAACTGACCGGAATATGTGTAGCCTAAATATTCGTACCACTGCTGATCTCTGGAAGAAACTCCTTCCCTCTTGAATGGGAATGTCTGCGATTTATTAAACGACAAATTAGGAAGATTCTCCGTGATGCTCCCGGTAGAAAGACTTTGGGTGCGGTTATAGTTTACAGTTAAATTGGTTTTGGATTCATCCCACCGCTTTGTAAAAGTTGCGTTCGAAACAATATCCTGCTGAGTAAGATCATTCAAACGTGTGCTATTGTCTTCCAGATAAGAATTAGAAATAAACTGCATATCAGCAGAGAGTTTTGTTGTAGGATTTAAATCTTGATTATGACTCCATCTCAAATCCCAGCTTTGTCTATCACGCAGATCGGGGTCTTCATCTTCACCAATCCGAACCCGAGAAATACCTCCGGCAAAAACGCCATTGTAATTGTAACGCTTTTTATATCGGAATAGTGATCTTGCACCGTAACCACCGCGCGTATAATAATCTCCTGTAGTGGTTAGATCCGTGTAATCACTCAATGCAAAAAAGTAACCGAAATTTCTAAACGACTGACCCCTATCTCTATCTGAACCGTAAATCGGCGCTATTATACCCGATCTTCTTCCGGTCTCATTCGGAAAGACAGCAAACGGAAGCGGAATAGGAAGCGGAACTCCGCCAACGTGCATAAAAATCCAGTGAGCAAAAATTTTATCTTTTTGAATCACCTTCATTTTGGAAGCGGTAAAATACGTGTGGGGCGTATCATTCTCGCAAGTAGTAAACATACCATCTTCAATGAAATAAGTATCCTTATCAACTTTTTTTACTCTGTCGCCTTCGTACCGCGAATCTTCGCCTTCATTTTTTGCCATTGAAATAAAACCGCGGAGAGTTTTAAAATTGTACTTTATCGTATTTCCTTCATAAACTTCTCCGGCTTCAGAGAGGACAGGTGTATCTACCATTTTCACCCCGGCTGAGTCTGTTGAATCAATTACTCCAACCGCATCAACGTCATTTGTTTCAAAATCTACAAATATATTTCCGCTTTTCATTTCCGATGTTTTATACTTTATCTCTCCCTTGCCGTAGATATACATTTTCTTATTTAACACATCGAATGTTAAGGAATCGGTTGCGTTAGAATAAACTATTGCGTCAATGTCCGATCTCGTTTTTGTTTTGAGCGTGTCTTGTTGATTGATTAATGAGTCCGAGGACTGAAGCAACGTATCAGGATTAAAAGAGAATGTGTATTCACCGAATATTGTAGTAAAGGATAGAAGGAGTATCAATATTGTCGATGAAGCGCGTTTCATTCGAAGAGATTTTTTCCCTGGAAAAATAGTGGATGTCTAAAAAGTAAAATTTCAGTGAGTTTCTTCATGTACTTTATGACCAATAGATAAAAAAGATAGCCACGAAAGCGCGAAGTCACAAAGTTGTTTCTCTTTGTGTCTTTAAGTCTTGGCGGCAAATATGTTTTTATATTCTAAATAAAGAAAATATCACCACCAAGGCGCACAAAGACTTTTCATACAACCACTTGTTTATGATAAATTATATCGGCAAATCTAATTAAAATTCTGATTAACTATTGTAAGCGGTCCCGGGTAAGAAAGCTTCCCAATTGGTGTTCCAAGAACCGGATTTGCGATAATTTTAACATTTGTAATGTCCTGATTTTTACCGCCAAGTTTTAGAGCAATGTCGAGTAATTCGTTAATTCCGCCTTTGCCGAAGAATTCAATTAAATCCAATTCCATCGTAAGAGGAATGATTGTGGATTCTCCTACGCCGGGCACATTGATTGGCGCCCCGATTCTACCGGAAATTGTTTTTACACCGTTTAATTCAAGTTCCCAGGGGAATTCTTCAATAGTTATATTTTGCGGAGGAAAACCGCCGGAGCCGTCATTCGGATTTTTAGCTGCAATATTTACTGTAAAACTAACCGGAAGCTTGCCGCTCGCAAACGCAGAAGTGAGTTTAACATAATCCATAGTTCCAATGTCGCTGATCTTGGCTTTTTTATCAAAAGAAATTCCAGAGACTTTAAAATTTCCAACGGTTTCCAGTTTATAGCTCAATCTGGAAACGTTCATAATTGTTTTGTAAACCGAGCATCCGGCAAAGAATGCAACAGTGATCAAAAATGCTATTACAAGTTTTTTCATTCTACACTTGACTCTCCTATTTTTTTGATAATTTCTTCCGCAACTTTTAATGCTTTTAATCCGTCGCTGCCACTTACAACAGGCACGGTGTCATCAATAATTGCGTTTATAAATAATTGTAATTCGTATTTAAGCGCGTTCAGTTCTTTTTGAGCGGGTTGTTCATAGATAACTGCTTTTTTCTTTTCGCCTATTCCTATCTCTCCGAAAGAGATAAAATGTTCAAGATTTTTATCGCCCGGACTAACCAAGCGGTAAACTTCCGAAACGCCCGTTGTAAAATCCAATGCAATATATGCGTCTCTTTGGAACATTCTCATCTTTCTCATTTTTTTCTGAGAAATTCTACTCGCGGTTACATTTGCCACAGCGCCATTTTCAAATTCAAGCCGAGCGTTGGCAATATCAATATTATCCGAAACCACGGCAACACCGCTGGCGCTGATGCTTTTTACATCGCTCTTAACAAGACTAAGAATAATGTCAATATCATGAATCATTAAATCGTGAACGACGGCAACGTCAATTCCTCTTGGATTGAACTGTGCCAGCCTGTCTGTCTGGATAAATTTTGGATCAAGATTATATTTTTCTAATGACACGAGCGCGGGATTGAATCTTTCGATGTGCCCAACTTGCAATTTTAGATTTTTTTCTTCAGCTAGTTTTACAAGCTCTTCGCCGTGTTTTATCTCCGATGTTATTGGTTTTTCCACCATAACGTGATTACCGGCGTTCAATGCTTTCATTCCTAATTCATAATGTGCGCTGGTAGTTGCTACGATTGAAACTGCATCAGTTTCACCAAATAAATTCTCCAGCGAGTTAAAAACTTTCACATTGAATTCTTCACCAACAACTTTCGCTTTTTCAGAGTCGATATCATAAATTCCAACTAACTCGCAATTATTCAAATCTGCAGCAAGTTTAGTATGGAGTTTGCCCAAATGACCGGTTCCAATAACTCCAATTTTAATCTTTTTCATAAGTCCCCGTTATTAAATTTATTATATCCGATAATTCTATCGTAACCGCCTAATTCGTCGGTGTGATAATACAAGAATACGTAATAGTCGTTGTATGTGAACCACTCATTCCCTTCAACCTCGAACAAATCAATATTGCTACCATCAGCATCTGCGCTGATATAATAATAATCGTAAATGCCGCGTTTAAGTTCCGCATAAGTAAAGTAAAGATCATCAAGTAAATCCATTCTGTACTCAGGCAAAATCCGCCAATCATTGAAAGCGCCAATCAAATAAACATCCTTATTCGGTTTATTCGCAAGGCGTAACTCAAATTTTACATTCATGTACTCAGCGTAGTCATTTTTAAAATGCAAAATCTTACTGCCTCCGTTAAAATCTTTGTGGGAATTGCTGTAAAGTCTGGAAACATCAACTCCATCATAGTTAGCGCGCGTTTCCGGAGGTTGATATTTGTAATGATTTCTTAGATCAACCTGCCTGTTCTCTTTGCCGGGACGCAGATCTTTAATTATGTAATCAAGTTTATCTATTCCATTCCATTCAATAAATCTATGTTCTGTTTGATGATCTTCAGAAACAAAAATGGGCATGGAGAGTTTCTGATTTTCAATGATTTCTAATCCAATAATTTTTGAGGAAAAAAGAGAATCGGGCAGCTTTGCTTTTGTATTAAGTTCATAAGACTGACCGAGAGTTGAGTTTGAAAATGTTTTTCCTTCCAAACGGCTGCGGCTGAGATTAAGTTCAAGCGAAACTTCGTCGCTAACAACTATAAACTTTCCCTCGCTGTAAACAATACTTGTGTCAAAATAATCTGTTACAAAATATTTCCATTTCCCGGGAAATTGGATAAGCACATTTTGATTTGGGAAGTCGCCTTTATAATGAAAATCGGAGCCGACTACATCGGGATTTGTTTTTTCTAACCAAAGACTGCGCTCGACGTTATAGTCAACATTTTCTACGAAAATATTTTCATAAATATTCCAGTTTATATCGCAGAATCTAAAGTATAAATTCAAATTTGGATTCGAACCTGATTCAACGTCGAATTCGATTGTCAATTTCTCATCTAATCGAATGATAGGCGGCAAAGTTTCGTTACCGGCGGGATATGCCTTGCGGCTTTTAATTTCCAAATCGCTTCCGAAACTTGAAATAGCAAACGACAAAAATAAAACGATTAATTTCATTAGAATATTTCTACGCATTTTATTGAGGTATAAGGAACATATATTTTCATCATTTGTTCGTCTCTTACGGATTCGAGCAGCAGACCTTCGTCAAAACAGCCGATGAGTTTGCCTGTCTTAAAAACTATTTCATAAAATACGGGTTGATCTTCTATTTTAACGCCATAAACAACGCCGTAATTCTCGTTCATTGTTATGTTTACGGTCTGACCGATGAATTGCTGCCAATCGAGCTTCATTTTAACCTCAATTATTTAGGAAAGTGTTTCTAATCTGAATAAAAAAGTAGTCAAATTTCGAATGTTTTACAACGAAGTAATTAAGAAGTGAGTGCAAAAAATCGTCAATAAAAAAATCCGGATTACACTCCACCCAGGTAATCCGGATGCCGCATTCCCCGTGAAAATTTACAGAGTAGAAACTTTTACGTCTCCGCCTGTGGTTTTGCAATCCAATGCAGGCCCGCCGCCGTTTAATTCACCAATGAATTTAGAAGAAGTAATTTTGGTCACTTTCGACGTTTCAACGTTACAATCAATATCTCCGCCGCTTGTAATTAAAGCAGCATCTGCCTTAAAATTAGCTGGAAGAACTACCTCAATATCTCCGCCGCTGGTTGAAAGTTTTATGCCTTCATTTTCGCCTTTAAAAACTAATTTTACATCGCCGCCGCTGGTTGCAGCTTTTACTGCGCCGGATTCTACTTGCAAATCAATGTTGCCTCCCGAAGTGTACGCTTCAACTTTTCCATTGGAGCCTAAACATTTAATATCGCCGCCGGAAGTCTTCAATAGTTTTTCTCCTGTGGAGTTTTTTATTACAACATCTCCGCCGGAAGTTTTTGCCACCAATTTTCCATTGAGTGAGTTTGCCTTAATGTCTCCGCCCGATGTTTTAGCTTCAACACTTCCTTGAATATCAGCTATTTTAATATCTCCACCGGATGTATTGCTTTTTACATCAAATTTTTGCGGCACTAGAATTTCAATTCTAAGTTTTAGGTTAGAAAACCAATTCGAAAATAATTTGCCTTCTTTTTCCACTTTTACTGAGACTCCAGATAGAGTTTGTTCAACATAAAATTTTAGTTTGTCCTCAGCTTTGCGATTGCCCAGTATTTTTACGTTAACTTCGTTTTTATCCCAAGAATTAATTTCAACATCGCCCAATCCTGCATCGACTAGTAATTCTTGTCCCAAGGAAACGCTGAATGTCTCTTCTTTAATTAATTTCAAATCTTCGGCGAAAAGATTTCCTGCAAACAATAAAAACCAACCAAATAAAAATATTGCTGTGTAAAGTTTTCCCTTATCCATTGAACCTCCAATTATATTTTTGGTAATTAGACTAATTCACAATCATTAATGTTACAAGTCGTATTAAAATTTTATATTTAGACTCGGTTAATGATTTTTAGTTGTGTACAAATAAAAATAATTTTTTAGGTTGCTATGTCATACCTTATTGTTGCACTTGGAGCCGGTTTGGGCGGAGCCGTTAGATATTGGGTTTCGACCAATATTCACAAGCATTTAACAATTATTTTTCCTCTCGGAACCTTCACCGCAAACCTGATTGGAAGCGTTATCCTTGGAATATTAATTTTTGCTCTCGATGAAAAAGAGCTTGTGAGCAGCGAGTTGAAATTGTTTATCGGCATTGGCTTTTGCGGAGGATTAACAACATTCTCAACATTTTCACTAGAAACATTTAATTTGATAAAAGAGACGGAATTCTTGCTCGCGGGATTAAACGTACTTCTAAATGTAATATTAACACTTGCCGGGATATATATCGGTTATCTTTTTACGAGATGATATGATGAAAATTAATAGTGAAGCAAAACTGTTAAGAGTATTTATCGGGGAAACCGACAAACTTGGTTCAGTTCCTTTATACGAGCAAATTATTATCCAAGCAAAAAAGACGGGCATTGCCGGAGCTACTGCTTACAAAGGAATAATGGGTTACGGAGGGAATTCCAGAATTCACACTTCAAAAATTTTAGCCATGTCTGAAGATTTACCTTTGGTGATTGAAATAGTTGACAGCAGCGAAAAGATCAACGAATTTATTCCCTTCGTTAAAGATTTGTTTAAGCAGGCAAAATGCGGCGGATTGATTACTTTAGAAAAAGCCGAGATTATTCAATTCTGATAGAGTAAAAAAAAGCCGCTCAAATGCGCGGCTTTAATTTCCAAATAAAAAAATGTTATAATCCTTTCAATTCGTTGTTGAGTTTATTTATCGCTTCCTTTGCGCTGCCGAAATACATGAGAGTATTCGGATAGAAGAATAACTCATTTTGAATTCCTGCGTAGCCAACATTCA
>Ga0180009_10004171_pt1 | contig 16108 bp, 7 predicted proteins | sample OS_PC_MetaG_FD_123537 | JGI IMG/M metagenome (GOLD analysis project Ga0180009, IMG submission 123537) | Groundwater microbial communities from the Aspo Hard Rock Laboratory (HRL) deep subsurface site, Sweden - OS_PC_MetaG | ecosystem: Environmental > Aquatic > Deep subsurface > Groundwater...
CAGCCTTGCTCGCCGCCACCAGAGCCTTGGCCGCGGCCGTGCGCACGTCCCGCGCCCCGAAATCAAACGCCCGCCAGGCCACGGTCACGCCCACCGACGCGTTGTGCAACGAGCCCAGCTGGTTGTCGATGGCGATGGGCGCGATGCCCGGGATGCCCGGGTCCACCTCCAGGCGCAGTCGCTGCACCGGGCCCATGAGCATGTACCCCCCTTCGACTTTCACCCGGGGCAACCAGCCGGTCTTGGCCATGGACACCTGAGCCCGGGCCACCCGCGAGGCCATCTTGCTCGCGTCCACGGCCGGGTGCCGACCCACGGCGCGCTTGACGGCCTCCTCCTGGGACAGGGCCAGCGACCGCGCCGAAGCTCGGGATACCGGAACGAGCAGCAGCGCGATCACGGCCAGAAATGCAGTAGTGCGAATCATCGGATCCTCGAACGCCACAGGGCGCGCCGCGCTCCACTGCAACCGATGTGCCACCCGGTACCACTGCACCACTTGGCACGCAGCTAGCAGTGGATCCAGCAGCAAACTGCCCGCGAGGCGCCAGTGAAACGCATAACACCCGAGAATCACGTGATTCAATGCTTCACCCACCAAACGCCCGGGGCTCTCGCCACTCGACCCCGGAGGGCAGCGTGTGTAAACATATTCGACAGGCCTGTCGGAAAACATTACATCAGGGAATGCCATGACCTCCTCAAGTGAACCCACGACCACGCCGGAGCGGCTGTCCGACAAGGACATCGAGGCCCTCACCTGGCGGGAGATCGGCGCCATGGCGCGGGTCATCGCGCGGGGACGGGCCTTCTTCTTCCCGGTGCTGTTCCTATTGGGCCTCCTGCTGGTCCTCGCCCAGCCGGATCCCTGGCGGCTGTGGCTCTTCGTCACCGCCGGGACGATCATGATCGCCATCATCGTACGCGACTACATCTGGCTCCGACACAGCGAGATCCAGCCCTCGCACATCCTGTATCTGCTCGGGGTGGTGGTCACCTTCCAGGCCGTGCTCATCGCAGTCACCGGCGGTGTGGAGAGCCCCTTCTTCGTCATCTTTGTCCCCATGGGGATCCTGCCCTCCCTGGTCATCGGCCGGCTGAGGCCCTGGCTCACCTTCGCGATCCTGCCCATCTCGGTGGTGTGGTTCTTCACCCTGGGGGGTGTCACGGGCTTTCTGCCGCGGCTGACCCCCGACTACTGGGGCAGCGGTGCGGAGTTTGCCACCAACGCCGTGTACACCCTCACCCGCGCCACCATCTACACCTTCGGCATCCTGCTCGGCGGCTCCATCGGGCTCGTGCTCCGCCGGGGCCTGGGGCGCTCGGTGCGCAAGGTCAGCGAGGCCCGCCAGGAGCTCGTGCAGTCCATGCGCGAGCGCAACCGCGACCTGCTCAGCCTCTCGGGCGAGCTGGCCCACGAGCTGAAAAATCCCCTGGCCTCCATCCAGGGGCTGTCCACGTTGATGGCCAAGAAGCTGCCCCCGGGTAGCAAGGAGGCCGAGCAGATGGGCGTGCTCATCGGCGAGGTCAAACGCATGGGGACCACCCTGGACGAGTTCCTCAACTTCTCGAGGCCGGTCACCGGCCTGGCCGTGCGCGAGATTCACCCGGCGGAGCTGCTCGCGGACGTGAGCCTCATCCACGAGGGCATCGCCCACCAACAGCAGGTGGCCCTGCGGGTGGACCCGGGGGACGCCTCGCCGATCCATTGTGATCCCCGCAAGGTGAAACAGGTGCTGGTGAACCTGCTGCAAAACGCCATGGAAGCCACTCCCAAGGGTGGGCAGGTCACCCTGCGCACCGCGCACCACACCGGGGGCGCGGCGCGGTTCATCATCGAGGATTCGGGCACGGGACTGACTCCGGAGATCCGCAAGGCGCTCTTTTCTCCGGGCGCCACCACCAAGACCGACGGCACCGGCCTCGGCCTCACCATCGCCCGGGCCATCGCCGAGCAGCACGGCGGAACTCTCACCCTCGAGGACCGGGCGCACGGAGGTTGCCGGGCAGTGCTCACGCTGCCGTTGCGCGCCGACGATCAAACCGACGAACGGTCTGGCCAAGACCCCGGAGGGCGCCCATGACAAAACCGTGCGTGCTCATCGTGGATGACGAGGCGGCCCTGCGCTACACCCTGCGCGCGATCCTCGAAGAGGGGGACGACCTGACCATCGAGGAGGCCGCCGACGGCGCCCAGGCCTTGGGGCGCATCGACGCCGGCGGCGTGGACCTCGTGCTCACGGACCTGCGCATGCCCCGCATGGACGGCATGGAGCTGCTGGCTGAGCTCGCGCAGCGCCCCGGGGCGCCGCTGGCGATCATGATCACCGCCCACGGCTCGGAGCGCATGGCCGTCGAGGCCATGAAGCAGGGCGCCGTGGACTACTTTGCCAAGCCCTTTGAAGGCGACGAGATCGTCCGGGTGGTGCACCGCAGCCTGAAGACCGCACGCCTCAACGCCGAGAACCGCACCCTGCGCGCGGCGCTCTCCCTGCGGCAAACCATGGTGTTTGCCTCACCGCAAATGCACCGCGTGGCCGCGTTGGTGGAGCGCGCTGCCCCCCGGGACGTGACCGTGCTCATCACCGGCGACAGCGGCACGGGCAAGGAGCTCGTCGCCCGGGCGCTGGTGAAAGCTTCGGGCCGCGCAGACAAACCCTACGTGCGTTTCAACTGCGCGGCCCTGCCCCGGGAGTTGGCCGAGGCAGAGCTTTTCGGCCACAGCAAGGGCGCCTTCACCGGCGCCTCCCGCGCCCGGGTGGGTCTGTTCCGGGAGGCCGACGGGGGCACCGTGCTGCTCGACGAGATCGGCGAGCTGGATCCGCTCACCCAGGGCAAGCTCCTGCGGGTGCTCCAGGAGCGGGAGGTACGCCCCGTGGGCGAGGACACCACGGTGGCGGTGAACGTCCGCATCCTGGCCGCCACCAACCGCAACCTCACCGACGCCGTTCGGGAGGGGACCTTCCGCGAGGACCTGTTCTATCGCCTGAACGTCATCGAGATCCACGTGCCCCCCCTGCGCGAACGGCCCGAGGACGTCGTGCCCCTGGCCGAGCATTTCACCACCCGCTTTGGCGACCGCTACGGCATCGAAGGGGTGCACCTCTCGGATCGTGTCCTGAACCGGCTGCAGCAGTTCCGTTGGCCGGGCAACGTGCGCGAGCTGGAAAACGTCGTGGAGCGGTTGGTCGCCCTTGCCGACGGCCCGCGCATCGATGACGACCCCTTCGACGCCGAGGCCGGCGCCGGCGCCGAGCCCGCAGAGCAGCGGCTCGGCCTCCGGGAGCGTATGGCCAACTTCGAGCGGGGCCTCATCGCCGCCGAAATGAGCCGCTGCCAGGACAACCAATCCGAGGCCGCCCGGCAGCTCGGCGTCAGCCGGCCGGCCCTCATCGACAAGCTCAAAAAATACGGCCTGAAGTAGTCAAAGCGTAAGCCGGCCGGCTTGCCGCCAACCCTCTCTTCGTGCGATGCTACTCCAGTGACAATCCCATCTGAGGTGGATCATGCAGAGAATTGTAATTGTTCTCGCCGCGGGCCTGTTCTGTCTGGGCTGCGACAGCGGCTACGCGCTTTACGGCGGCGACGGGAGTCCTGACCAGGACGCCAACACACTCAACGACGGGGGCACAAACGACGACGGGGCCCTCCCCGGCGACGGTGCCCTTCCCGGCGACGCCACTGCCGACCCGGATGCGGCGCCCGGGTGCGTGCCCGGCCTGGAGCGCCCCTGCGACTGCGCGGGAGACCCGCCCGGCACCGGGACCGAAACCTGCCAAGGCGACGGCACCTGGGGCCTGTGTGTGTGTCCATCCACCTGTACTCCCGTGGGACACGACGAGGACGGCGACGGCGTAGACGACGCCTGTGACAACTGCCCCACCTGGCCCAACCCGAACCAGGCCGACGCAGACGGCGACGGCGTGGGGAACGTCTGCGAAGCCCCCGGCGCGCCGGGCCTGCTCTCGACGATCTCCTACTTCGAGCCCTGGACCGCGCCGCCCTCGGGCAGCTGGGACGTGGGCGGCGACTACCAACACGTGCCCGACGCCCTGGACTGCGACGTGGGCGGCGGCCAGTCCAACGCCACCTACACCACAAGCCTCACCACGCCCCTCGGCGCCGAGGCGGTCTTCTCCTTTGGCAACCAGTGGGACCGGGGGTGGGCCGGAGTGCGCTTCGGCGTGACGTCCAACGTGGGACCCTGGTGGGCCTGCCTGCTCCAGCGGGAGTCCACCATGGGCGGCTCAACCGTTCACCTGCAGCTGTGGCACTACAACGGCGGCGGCGGCAACGTGGACTTCATCGATGCCGTCAACGACGTCGAGCCCTCCGGCAGCACGTCGACCCTCTGGCGGCGGGTGCGCGCCCTGTACAACGGCACGGTCATCCAGTGTCAGTTCGAAAATGAAAACGGCGACGCGCAGCTCCTGGAGCACCAACCCGCCGGAGACCTCTCCAGCCCCGTCGGCCAGGCCGGCTACCGCGTCTACGGCGATTTCGCCATCTTCCGTAGCTTCGTAGCGTACCAGTAAACAAATGATGCGTACCCCATTGCTGATCCCTGTCCTGCTGATCCCTGTCCTGGTGCTCGCAGCGGCTTCATGCGGCGACGAGCCCCCCCTCCCCCCTCCCGCCATGGATACGAGCTGCGAGGGTTTTTTCGGCAGTCCCAACGCCAACACGGGACTGGACACGGACGTGTGCTTTGCGCGAATCGAAGGTGACGCGACCTGGACGCCGCGTGCCTGGGACGCGGCCGCGTACGCCGCGCTCTTGTCCTGGACGCTGGACAACCCGCCCTCGGTGCTGGTGGACAATCCCTATGAGGTCACCCCGGATCTACAGCCCGACCCAAACGCCGTGTGCGTGGTGACGACCACGGGGGACCATGCGTATCGCCTGGAGACCTTCTCGGAGGCAACCCCGGACGCGAGCATTGAAGCGGCCAAAGCAGCCGGTGGCGTCGTTACCCACGGCGGGGCCTGCGGCGCCTGCTCGTCCCTGGCAGATCTCGAGGTCTATGCCCGGATCCCCGATCAAACCGATCCGGTACGCAGCTGCGCCATGTCAAATCTCGGGGGCCCCGTGGAGGACGTCGACGCCTGCATCCAGGACACCGTGGGATTCACGCCGCCCTGTGCCCGCGCCTGGGCCTACAACGCGATCCACGACGGGGAGCTCTGCCGGGAGATCTGTCTCATCAGCCTGCTGGATGACGAGCCCTACAATCAACCAGACGGTACCCTGAACGGCTGTCTCCAGTGCGACGAAGATGTCTCTGGCGCCGTGTTCAAGACCATCGCCGGTCGTACGCGCAGAAACTCGGGCCTGGCGTCCGCCATCTGCCGGCCCTGCGAAACCGTCTGGCGCATCGACCACATGTATGAATAAAGCCGGCCGGGTACCGCGGACCGGTCAAGGGGCACGCGCACGGCACCATAGGCGACCATGAGCTCAGAGACGCCCAAGACCGCCAGCGAGCCGGAGCGGCTGTTCACGGCCGGCTGGACGCTGGACCACTACCAGGTCATCCGCATCATCGGCCGGGGTGGAATGGGCGAGGTGTACCTGGCGCGGGACACCAAGCTCGGACGTAAGGTGGCGCTCAAGGTGATCCGCAAGACGGCCCTGGGGGACGGGGCCGCGGCGGGCCGTTTTGTGCAGGAAGCCCGGGTCACCGCGCGGTTCAACCATCCGAACATCGTGACGATCTACGGGGTGGGCGAGGTGGAGGGCAGCCCCTATGTGGCGCTGGAGTACCTCGAGGGGCAGGACCTGCACGAGCGCCTCGCCGAACGGGTGCCGAGCCTCGCCGAGGCCGTACGCATCGCGCGCACCATTGCCGAAGCCCTGGCCGAAGCCCACCGCCACGACGTGCTCCACCGCGACCTCAAGCCTGAGAATGTGCTCATGGCCCGGGACGGGCGGCTACGGGTGTTGGACTTCGGCCTGGCCAAGCTGGTGGGCAAACCTGACGTCTCGGCTCACCCTGCTCCACCGCCCACGGCCGAGCCGCCATCGCTCACCCAGACGGGCCCCAATTTCTACGACACCCTGGTGGAGAGTCGCGCCGAGGGCATCCGGGGCACCCCGTTGTACATGTCTCCGGAGCAGTGGCGTGGAGGAACGCTCACGCCGGCCACGGACATCTTCTCTTTGGGGCTGATCCTCCACGAGCTGTTCACCGGACGCCATCCGCTGACGGGTTTGGGGTTCATCGACCTGTGCAATCGGGTACTCGACCCCGAGCCCCTTCCCTCCGTGGGTGCGGCCGGAGCACTGCCTGATACGCTGGTGGCGCTGGTGGATCGCTGTCTGGACAAAGATGCCGCCTGCCGCCCCACCGCGACGGAGCTGGCCATCGGGCTGCAGACGCTGGTGGCGCGGGACCGTCCACACAGCGCTCAGGAGGACAACCCCTTTCGTGGCCTGCTGCCCTTCACCGAGCAGAATGCCGACGCCTACTACGGCCGGGAGGCAGAGGTGGCGGCGTTCCTGGAGCGGCTACGCGTCGAGCCCGTGCTCCCCGTGGCCGGGCCCTCCGGAGCCGGCAAGAGCTCCTTCGTCCAGGCAGGCGTGGTCCCGCGACTCAAGGAGCGCGGCCGGTGGATGGTGATCCGCATGCGCCCCGGAAGTCAGCCCTTCCATTCGCTGGCGTTGCGCTTTACGACCCGCCGGGGCAGTGACTCGGCGCCGTTCGCGCTGCTGGATGACACCCAACTCCTAGACAGCGCCCCCGCCGGGGAGAGCCCCCCCCCGACACCACTCCGGGACTCCACCCTGGGGGCCGACCAGGCGGAGCGTCTGGCCGCGGAGCTCCGGCAGAACCCCACGCGCCTCGCCCTGCGACTCAGCCAGCTCGCCGAGGAGGAGCAGGGTCACGTGCTGCTCTTTGTGGATCAGCTCGAAGAGCTCTACAGCCTTGTGCCTGACGTCGCGGTCCGGCGCGCCTTCATGCAGGCCATCTGCTCAGCAGCCGACGACCCCGAAGGCCCGGTGCGCGTGATCTTCACCCTGCGGGACGACTTCCTGGGCCGCCTCGCCGAGGGCCCCGAAGCGCGCCAGGCCCTCGGGCGGATCACGGTGCTGCGGAGCCCCGAGCCAGCGATGCTCGAAGAGATCGTCAGGCAGCCCGTGACCGCTCGCGGCTACACCTTCGACGACAGCGAGCTCGTGCCGGAGATGGTCGCCGCCGTGGAGGGCGAGGCGGCCGCCCTGGCGCTGCTGCAGTTTGCCGGTCACCGGCTCTGGGACGCGCGGGACAGAGCGCGCCGGGTGCTTCGCCGGGTGGCCTACGACGAGATGGGGGGGGTCGCCGGAGCGCTGATTCAACACCTCGAACAGGTCCTGGAGGGGTTTTCAAGCCGGGAGGAGCGCGTAGCGCGCGCCATCTTTCTGCGGCTGGTGACGCCGGATTCCACCCGGCGGGTGGTGGCGCGGGTCACACTGCTCGACGGCCTGGGCCCCGACGCAGAGACCGTGCTGGACCGGCTCACGGAGTCCCGGGCCGTGCTGGTGCGAAAGGGGCGGCAGGAGTCGGAGCTGGAGCTGGCGCACGAGTCCCTCCTCACGGTCTGGGAGCGCTTCACCCATTGGCTCGACGAAAGCCGGGAGGAGCGCATTTTCCTGGCCGAGCTGGGCCAGGCGGCCGCCCTGTGGGAGAAGCGCGGCCGCCAACAAGAGGATGTCTGGACCGGCGAAGCCCTGTGGGAGGCCCGCCGCAAGGCGGCGCGGTGCGACGCCCTGGCCGACCCCCTGGCGCGGTTCCTGGACGCGGGCGTCCACCTCGCCGGGCAACAACGCAAACGGCGGCGGTTCCTCTACGGGCTCGGGCTGTTCGCGCTGATGGCCATCGCGGTGGCGGCGGTGATCGTCTCAGTCGTTGTCAACGAGGAGCGACGCGTGGCCGAGCACCAGAAATCCCAGGCCGACCGCCAGCGGCACGCAGCCAAAACCCAGCGTGACCGCGCCGAGGCCGCCCGATCCGCCGCCCTGGCCGAGAGCGCCCGCGCAGCCGTGCTCCGCGGCGCCCTGGTGGAGGCGCGGGCCAAGATCCGCGGCGCCCTGGAAATCCAGGACTCCGACCTGGCCCGGGCCCTGTGGTGGCGACTGCAGCGGACTCCCCTGCTGTGGAAGAAACAACTGTCTCAGGGCACCGCAGCAGCGCGCATCGCACCCGACGGCCGGACCGTGGCCGTAGCTCTGTTGGACGGTTCCATCCACCTCGTAGACAGAACCACCCTTGCGGAGCGCGTGCTCAGGGGCCACGAGGACCAAATCTTCGCCCTGACCTACGGCGCAGACAGTCACACCCTGATCTCCGGTGACTGGAGCGGTCGGCTCCTGCACTGGGACCTGCGTCGGGGGACATCCCACGCCCTGGTGGGCCACAGCCGCGCCATCCGCGACCTCGACGTACAGCCTGGCGGCCACCTGCTCGCCTCGGGCAGCTCGGACAAGACGGTACGCCTCTGGGACCTCCGGACCGGCAAGCAGGTGCGCCTGCTCGACCCGGGCACCTCCTACGTGGCGCGGGTCCGGTTCAGCCCGGACGGCCGGCTCCTCGCCTCGGGCCACCACAGCCGCGAGGTTAAGCTCTGGGATGTTGCCACGGGCAAGCTCTTGCGTACCCTCAAGAGTCACATCGCCTCGGTGAAGGCCCTCGCCTTTTCGCCGGACGGGCTGCACCTGGCGTCGGGCGCCAACGACCGAACCATCCTGGTGTGGGAAGTGTCCACCGGCAAGCTCACGCAAAGGCTGATTGAAACCAACAACGTGTACGGGCTGCGCTACAGCCCCGATGGCACGCTGCTCGCCTCGGCCCACGCCGACAATCACGTCCGGCTCTGGGACGGCATCACCGGCCGATTGATTCGCACCCTGACCGGGCACCAGGCAGCGGTCTATTCGGTGGACTTCAGCCGCGACGGCAAGCTCCTCGCCTCGGCTTCGACGGACCGTACCGTGCGTCTCTGGCGCGTGCGCGTGGCCCGGCAAACGCCCGCCGCGGAAGGACACCTCACCGGGGTGTTGACGGTCGTCTTTGATCCCAAGGAGCGGTTTCTCGCCAGTGGCGGCGCCGATCATACCATCCGGCTGTGGGACCTGGCCACCGGCGCCGTGCAGCGCGTCCTGCGCGGCCACACAAAGGGTGTTCGGGCCCTGACCATGCAGCCCGGCGGCCGCTACCTCGCCTCGGCCAGCCATGACCAGACGGTTCACCTCTGGAACGCCAACGGCGAATACGGCGGCCTGGGCATCAACACGCGCATGGGCCGCATGCAAGCCCTGGATTTCAGCCCCGACGGGAGCGCCCTCGCCATGGGCGGTCACGGCACGCAGGTCGTCGTCATGGACGTGAAACGCCGGGTGGTTCGCCACCGCTTCCGGGGCCACACGGCCCAGGTGAACGGGTTGCGATACAGCCCCGACGGCCGACTCCTGGTGTCCGCCGGGGCCGACCGCACGGTGCGGTTGTGGGACGCGGTGACAGGCCGGCCGGTGCGCACCATTTCGGGTTTCGCCGATCAGCTCCGCGGCGTGGTCTTCACGCCGGACGGTCGTCACCTGCTGGTGGGCTCGGACGATCGCCGAATCTATCGGATCCCGGTGCGGTACGGTCCACCCCGGGCCATCGCGCGGTTCTCCGGGCGCACCTACGGGATCGATCTGCACCCCGACGGCCGCACCCTGGGAGTTCCCTGCTCCGACGGCTCCACATGGCTGCTGGATCTTGCGACCCTGTCGCGGCGACGCCTACGCGGTCATCGCGATGAGGTCAATGCGCTGCGCTTCGACCGGACCGGACGTCGGCTCGCCACGGCCAGCGACGACGGCACCGTGCGCCTCTGGGCCACGGCCACCGGCGCGCCCCTGTGGCGCGGACCGTTGCTTTCCAAATCCACGTTGGAGCTGTTCACCCACCGCGGCGTGGAGCCCCTCGGCCCCGGGGGCCCGTCCCGTCCCGTCACCACGCGCTGGCGCGAGGCCGTGCTCAAGCACGCGCGCCTGGCAGCGGAGGCACCAGGAGGCAAGCACCTGTGCCTCTATACCCACGCCGGCGCGCTCGAGCTGTGGGATCTCGCCGGAGACCAGCGCCGGTGGAGCCGCAAGGTGCCGGGAATCGCGCGGCTACTCGGGCTCCCCAAGGGCTGCGCCACCCTGGCCGGCGGGTTGCTCCGCGTGCACCGTTCCGGCGTCCCGGTCCAGACCCTCGCCAAAAACGTGGTGGCCATGGCCGCCACTTCCCAGGGACTCCTGGCCGCTCAAACGTCGCAGATGCTGCGCTTCAAACAGGAGGCCATACGCCAGCTCCCGCCCCTTGCCGCAGGCCACGGCATCACCGCATTGGGTGCCGTCGGCGAGTGGATCGTGCTCGGGTACCGGGATGGGGCCGTGGAGCTGATGCACCACCGTGCCGGTCGGGAGCGGTCCACCTTCTCCTTCGAGGGTGTGCCCGCCAGCGCGGTCACGCGGCTGGCGGCCGGTCCCCAAGGCACTCTACTGGCTGGATTCGCCGACGGCACCGTGGGCTTATGGAGTCTACACAACGGCACGCTGCTGGGCCGCCGCCGCATGCATGGCGCGGTGAACCACCTGTTCCACCGCGCCGGTCGCGTCTACGCGGCCACAGACCTCGGCGGACACCTCACCCTGGACCTGCGTCTCTTCGACCAGCCTCGCTGCGTGTTGCTGCGAAAAATCTGGCAACAGGTACCCGTCCTGTGGCGCGACGGCCTGCCCGAACGGGCGACCCCCTCCCCTCACCACCCCTGCCAACTGACCGCGGCCCCCTGAGCCACACCGCGCTCACGCGCGTGATTTCTTCGGAGTGTGCTTCAGCTTCACAGCCCCCGCGTCGGCTGACAGGCATGACGCAATGCGCTATTGTGAGGTCTGCGACCGGGCGGAACACAATGAGATCACGAACAGAACAAATTGAGAAGCTCACCGACGGCGAGTTTGATCTGCTGATCATCGGCGGGGGCATAAACGGTTGCGGCGCGGCGCGGGACGCGGCCCTGCGGGGGCTCAAGGTTGCCCTGGTGGAGCAACGCGATTGGGGCGCGGGTACGTCTTCGCGATCGTCCAAGCTGGTGCACGGCGGGCTGCGGTACCTGGCGACCTTCCAGCTGGGGCTGGTGCGGGAGTCCACCGCCGAGCGGGCCGTGCAGACCCGCGTGGCCCCGCATCTGGTCAAGCCCGTCCTCTTTTTGATGCCGGTGTACGCCGAGCACAAGTACGGCCTGGGATTCATGAACCTGGGGTTGTGGCTCTATGACACCCTGGCGCTTTTTCGCGTGCCGCGGCGGCACCGGAAGTATCGCCGGCGCAAGGCCCTGGCCCTGCAGCCGAACCTGCGCGCCGAGGGGCTCCGGGGGGCTCTCACCTTTTACGACACCGCCACGGACGACGCCCGGCTCACTCTGGAAAACGGGCTGGACGCCGAACAGCTCGGCGCGGTGACGGTCAACTACGCGCGAGTCACCGGCCTGCGAAGGGACGAGGGCGGCCGCGTCACCGGCGCGAGCGTGGCTGACGTCCTGGGGGACCGGACCGTGCAGGTCCGGGCGCGGCTGACCCTGAACACCACCGGCCCCTGGACGGACCGGCTGCTGGCGCTCACCGGGGATCACCCACGCCCCCTGCTGCGGTCCACCAAGGGCGCCCACCTGGTGTTCGACGCGTCGCGGTTGCCGGTGCAGCACGCCGTGGCGCTCATTCACCCCACGGATCAACGCCCGCTGTTTGTCATCCCCTGGGGAGCACAGGTCTATGTGGGCACCACCGACCTGGACACCGACGCGGATCCGGATCGCATCCACGCCGCCGCCGAGGACCGGGACAACCTGCTCGAGGCCATCAACTACTACTTCCCCGAGGCGCGGATCACGCCCGCAGACATTGTCAGCTCCTGGTGCGGGATCCGCCCCCTGTTTGCGCCTGACGCAGAGATGTCCGCCCAGATGTCCGCCAGCAAGGTCAGCCGGGAGCACGTGATCCGGGAGGAGCCCCCGGGGCTGTTGACCATGGTCGGCGGCAAGCTCACCACCTACCGGCTCATGGCCGCGGAGCTGGTGGATCAAGCGGCCCTGCTGTTGCGGCGCGAAGGGAAGCCGGGGCCGGGGATCCCCGTGAGCACCACCCGGGATCGCCCGTTACCGGGCGCCCGGTCCATGCGCGATCAGGCGGATCTGGACGCCCTCGCCTCCCGCCTGGCGCGGGACGAGAAGCTGCCGGCCGCCGTGGCTACGCACCTGGCCAACACGTACGGCAGTCGCGCCGAGGCGGTGATCAAGAGCGCCGCGCCCGGGGATCTCGAGCCCCTCTGTGCGCCCCATCCCTACGTCTGGGCCGAGCTCGACTTCGCCGTGCGGCAGGAGCACGCGCAAACCCTGGAGGACTTCTTCGCGCGCAGGACTCAGCTGCTGCTGCGCGATCCGGAGGCCTGCCTGAAACTGGCCGGTGCCGCGGCGGCCCGCATGGGCGCGCTGCTTGACTGGGATGACAAAACCCGGGAGGCCCAGGAAGCCGACCTGGTCCGTGAGGTGACCGACACCCTGCGGTGTCGAGACTGAGTCCCGCGGCCGGACCGTTGCGGGCTGCCGTCTACCCGACGCGCCCAAAGGCACTGGAATCTCGCCGGTATTTCGTGTAACATCACCCGCGACAGCCCACGGAGAAACCTGTGTCGCTCAGCCTCTTGATCATCGATCCCGACGGCCACGCCAAACAGTGGCCGATCCGCACGGGATCTCTTCGCCTGGGTCGGGGCAAGGCCAACGATCTGATCATCGTGGGGCGCGGTGTCTCCCGAAACCACGCCGTGCTGACCGTGGCGAACGAGCAGGTTCAGATCGAAGATCAGGACTCCACCTACGGCACCAAGGTCAACGGTCACCAGGTGCGGTCAGCCACCCTCGACGTGGGGGACCATGTGGACATCGGCGTGTTCCGACTGATTCTGGTCCCCGGCTCCGAGCTCGTCGAGGACACCGGCAGCCGGGGCCGTCGACAGGACTACCTCACCGAAGCCCCAAACGAGCGCTTCGGCCGTTTCGACGAAGTCACCACAGGCGTCCTGACCACCAACGGGGATTTCACTCCCGTGGGCAGCGAGCCTGGGCGGACTGAGGCCGCGCATCGGTCGGACCCGAGTCTGTCGTCCATCGGACAGGTGGTGCGCGACTCCCAGCTCAACGTGCGGTTCGTACGCGGAGGCCTCGCCCCAAGTTTCCAGTCCGTGGAGCTCGGCGGAGGCCCGGACCGGCCGTCCACCCAGCTGGTCGCCCGGGTGGAGCATTTGGCCCAATCCCTCGCCGACGGCACCGTAAACGCCCCGCGGGCAGAGTCGTCGGATCTGGCTTCGCTGCTCCTGGTCTATCGCGCCGCGGAGCTCATGTCCGAAGTGCCCGACCTCTCGGAATTCCTGGATCAGGTGCTCGAGCTGCTGGTAAACCGGCTCGGCATCACCACCGCCGTGCTCGTGCGTCGCTCGGAGACGGGCCAGCTCCGCGCCGTCTCCGTGCAGCATCAGGATCCCCTCCGGCAAGGCGAGATCCCCGTGAGCCGCGCCGTGATCGACAAGGCCCTCGAGACGGGCCAGCCCGTGTTCAGCTCGGATCTGCGAACCGACCCCTCCTTCGGCCACCGGGATTCGGTGATGGCCTACCAGGTGGGTGCCCTGCTGGCGGTACCGCTCCTGCTGGCGGGTGAGGCCGTCGGCGTGCTGTACCTGTCTCGCGCGGCAGGAAGCTCCTTTGACCGCACCGAGACCGAGACCGTGGTCGGCATCTGCGCGCTGTTGGCCAAAGCGGTGTCCCTGCGGGAGATGGAATCGGACGCCCTGCAGCAGCAGCAGCGCAACAAAGTCCTGGAACGGTTCCACTCGCCCGAAGTGCTCGAACGCCTCTTCAAGCCCCGGGACTCCCTCCTGGGCACCCAGCGCATCATGGCCACGGTGCTTCACGTGGAGCTCGATGGCTTTGCCAGTCAGCTCCAAGACGTCGAGTCCGCGGCGCTGCGGGAGCTGGTGGTGGGATTCCGTTCGTTGGTCTACGAGGCGGTCTTTGGCAACGGGGGCACCCTCGTGTGGATGCGAGAGTGCTCGGGCATGGCCCTTTTCGGGGGCGAGTCCACCGCCGAGAGTGATGCGGCCTGGGCCCTGTCCGCGGCCACGGAGATGGTGCGCGAGAGCCGCAGCCTGGGCGTGGAGCTCGGCCTGTCGGCGGAGACCTCCATTCGCCTGGGACTGGATCGAGGTCCCCTGGCCGTGGGGATCCTCGGCCCCAATGATCGGCTGCTCTACACCGCCCTGGGCCTGCCCGTGGTCCGTTCCCAGCTGGCCTGCGGGCTCGGCGAAGCCGGGGGAATCCACGCCACGGCCCGCACCCTGGAGCAGATCCCGAATCCCCGGGGCACCGTGGAACAGCTGCCGGACGTGGACCCCGTTCTGGACGGCGCGGTTTATCGCGTCACCGTCTGAACCCCTGCCACGGGAAGGACGGATACCGCACACCGGTGTCCGGATTTCGGACGCGAGGGGCGGCCCGCCGTCTCTCCACCCCGGTGCTCCCCGCGGGATTGCACCACATTCAGCGCGGCACGCGTTTTGAATAGCGCCAGGGTCCATGTTGGTCAAAGTGAACACCGGCAACGTACACGGCGTGGACGCCTACAAGGTGGTGGTGGAGGTGGACGCCTCCCGGGGCGGCATGCCGGGGTACAACATAGTGGGTCTGCCCTCGACCCGGGTCACCGAAGGCAGGGTGCGGATCCGCGCCGCGATCCTGAACTCGGGCATGAAGCTCGAATCCCGGCGCATCACGGTGAACCTGGCGCCGGCCGAGCTGCGCAAGGACACCGCGGCCTTCGACCTCCCCATCGCCCTGGGGACCCTCGGCGCCTATGAGCTGCTGCCGCCGGGCGCCTTCGACGGGCGGCTGGCCCTGGGCGAGCTCGCGCTCGACGGTGTCCTCCGGCAGGTCACCGGCGTGCTCCCCGTGGCCGACCTGGCGCGCCGGCTTGGCATACGCGAGCTGCTGGTTCCCCGCGCCAACGCCGAAGAGGCCGCCGTGGTGGACGGGCTGCAGGTGCGCGCCGCCAACTGCCTGGACGAGGTGGTGCGTCACCTGCGCGGCGACGAGGAGCTCCCCCTCTTCAAGCCGAGCCGGGAGCCGCCGCCCACCACCGGTCCGGCGGTGGACCTGGCCGACGTCAAGGGCCAGATCGGGCCCAAACGCGCTCTGGAGATCGCCGCCGCGGGGGGGCACAACCTGCTGCTGGTGGGTCCCCCGGGGTCGGGTAAATCCATGCTCGCCCGGCGGTTGTCCACGATCCTGCCGCCGCTGTGTTTCGAAGAAGCCCTGGAGGTCACACGGATCTATAGTGTCACCGGCCTGCTGGGATCCACCGGCCTGGTGCGCCAGCGACCTTTCCGGGCACCGCACCACACCGTGTCCCAGGCGGGCCTGGTGGGCGGCGGCCCGGGACCCCGCCCCGGCGAGCTCAGCCTGGCCCACAACGGAGTGCTCTTTCTGGACGAGCTGCTCGAGTTCCAACGCCCCACCCTGGAGGCCCTCCGCCAACCCCTGGAGGACCGCACCATTACCATCACCCGGGCCAGGGCCTCGGTGGTGTTCCCGTCGGACGTGCAACTGGTGGCGGCCATGAACCCCTGTCCCTGTGGGCACCGGGGCGATCCCCGGCGCACCTGCACCTGCTCCAATCGGGCCATCGAGCGGTACTGGAGCCGCCTCTCGGGCCCCCTCATGGACCGCATCGACCTGCTGCTGGACGTGCCCGCCGTGAGCTTCGACGAGATGACCGGGGACGCCCGGGGAGAGCCCAGCCGAGTGGTGCGGAGTCGGGTGATCGCCGCCCGGCAACGGCAGAAGGCACGACCCGGAACAAGTCGCAGCAACGCCAGCCTGGAGTCCGACCAGCTCGCCCGGGACTGCGCCATCGACGGCCGCGGGCACCGCCTGCTGGAAACCGCAGTGGAACGCCTGGGGCTCAGCGCCCGGGCCATGCAGCGAGTGCTCAAGGTGGCCCGCACCATCGCCGACCTGGAGGGCGCGGCGGATCTAACCGCGCCCCATGTGGC
>Ga0180009_10004173_pt1 | contig 16099 bp, 15 predicted proteins | sample OS_PC_MetaG_FD_123537 | JGI IMG/M metagenome (GOLD analysis project Ga0180009, IMG submission 123537) | Groundwater microbial communities from the Aspo Hard Rock Laboratory (HRL) deep subsurface site, Sweden - OS_PC_MetaG | ecosystem: Environmental > Aquatic > Deep subsurface > Groundwater...
GAGCGCCGCGCGATGCTCCGCGTGGCGCGCGGCGACGACCGCGGACGCCATCGATGTGGCGCAACCCTTTGGAACCCCACTCTCCGATCACGCGGCTCCGCCAACCGTAGATTGACGCCGTAGTCCCTCCTTCTTGCCACCGGTGAGCACCTTGAGCGCTGCCTTGCGCTCTTGGCGCTCGACGGTGCCTGGAGCCGTGTAGCTCTCGTGGGTGGTCTTCACACTCTCGTGGCCGAGCTGCCGCGCAACCAGGTGGCCAGTCGCCCCGGCCTCCTGCGCGATGGTCGAGTGGGTCCCACGGAGACCATGGGCGCAGATCTCCGGTAGACCAAGCGCCTTGCAGATCCGCTTGGTGTTCTCACCCACCCACTCCTTGTGGTGGAACCCGTCCTTGGTCCTCGCGGGGAAAAGCGGGGCGAAGGGCTTCTTCCCTTCGATGCGCTGCTCGATGTGGGGCCAGAGGATGTCGGGGATCTCCACGCGTCGGTTGCCCGCCTGGGTCTTGGCGTCCTCGACGTAGAGCACGCGTGTGTGGGTATCAACGTCACGCACGACCCGCCGCGAGATCTCCTGGGACCGGAGCCCCATGAGTAGGGCCATCGCGGCAGCCAGCGCTCCATCGCTGCCGGGGGGGGCTGTTTTCGCTCTTGGCCTTCACCTTCTTGGCCGTCGCCTTCTTCCCCTTGGCCGGTTTCTTCTTCAGACTGCCCTCCACCGCCACGACCAGCGCCCGCTCCAGGAACTCCACGGCTTCGCCGGCCCGTAGCTGGGGCTTTCCCTTCTTTCGCTTCCCAATCCCCTCGATCTCCTCGGCGGGATTTTTGCGGAGGTGACCCTTCTTCACGCACCAGCGGAGGAAGGTCTTCACCTCCGCCAGTTCGTTGCGGTGGGTGTCGGTGCTCGTGCAGAGATCAAGCAGCACGCTCCGGATATCATCTGCGGCCTCCAGCGCAGCGTCGAGAGCAAGCCGCGCGAAATGGTATCTGGACCAGACAGACACCAACAGCCGGCCGATTATCCCTGTTGCCCTGGCGAAGCTCTTCGACGCCGTGCTTCCTTCTGTGGAAGGCAGGCGACTCGACGACATATTCGAAGCGATGTCGCGCTACATCGAGAAGTTCGGCGAGGAGGAGGGCAAGCGCGAGATGGAAAAGGCTGCCGCTCAGAAGGTCAGCAGTGCAGCCAAGGTCTGCATGAACTACCCGTACTCGCATCTTGCTGACGTGATGGGGCAGCAGGTCGGCTATCGGGCACTGCTACGAGAACTCAGCACGCTCAACCAGTTCCGCATGGCGATCAAGCGGGAGACTGATTACGCGAAAGCAAAGCAGGGCAAGCTCCCCTACCTCCGAGTCGAAATCCATGGGCGGCCATACGCCTTCAGGCTCGTGAAGAGCGACCGAAACTTCATCCTTGAGGAGGAGTTGATCTACTGCAACAAGGTAGGCATCCAGCCCGTCGGGCCACCAATCACGGCATCTCCGGCAGAAGCAGCCACACCTGTTGAGCCCGTCGGTGCTTCTGCTCCAGCACCTGTGCATCCGGCTTCCCATCCTGGAGGCACATTCAGCTTCTCCTACGATGATCTTCTCCTCGCGCAGCAGCGGGAGATCGAAAAGTATCCGGACCTCCGTGTGCGCTTCTCGGTGCACGACGAGTTGGTTGTCTCCTGCCCCAGATGCTCGTGCCCGCACCGTGATGACCCGCTGCCCAAGAAGACGCCGGTCGAGTCGCTCCACGAACCAGGCTGCCCCTGGGCTGGGGCCAGGAAGATCGTGCACCGAGGAATGTCGCAGGTGCCACAGTGTTTCCCCGAGCTGCAGAGTATGATTCCAAACTTCAATCTCCAACTTCCCCACCCCGGAAGGTTCTGATGCTTCAAACACGGTGGTTACTCCTTGCGACAGTCCTGTGCTCTTCGTGCGCCACCAGCGGCGGGCCGTACGTGCGCGTCACACCGATCTACCAGTATCGCGGTTATGGCGAATACAAGCCGGATAGAGACAAGGCCGTCCTCGCGCAGGCGGACGCGGCCCCCAACAGCGGCACGCACGTCGTGTTGTGGCAGGAGACGCTTCCGCCCGGGATCGCCGTCGGCAGTGGTGGTTCCGTGAAAGTCCTGGAAGGGTACAGCCACGTGCTCATAGGGAAGCTGGCGTACTCCATGGGAAAGATGCTGCCCAAGGTGACGCTGATCGCGAAGGCCAAGGCTGTGATCCATGCGGCGGGTGGAGACTTCGGTATCAGCCTGTTCCGGGTCACCGATCCGAAGAACTACGAACAAGCCATGGCCATCAAGGTCGTGGTCATCAAGAAAGACCCGCGCATGAACGCGCCTGCTCCGAAAGATCCACCATCCAAGAACTCTGACGGCCTACTCATCTGACGGGGCACACCGTCGATCTCCTGCGCCCGCGCCCAGAGCCCCACCACCCTCGGTAGCCATGCTGCCCTCGATCCAGCGCCAGCCATGCCCGAGCCGGAGCTACACCTGCTGTCACGTGGACACGGGCGCAGAGTTGGGCCGGCCAGGTCCGACCCCAGGCGCTCTGGGCGCGACTGTGGTAAGACTGGCGCGAGGCTCCGGCGCCGAGGAGGAGACCATGGCCAGCCAGCTGAAGAAGACGATCCGTCACTGCCGTGAGTGCCTGGCCTTCCGGGAGAGCGGGCCAGACGGCGCGCATTGCGCGATGAACGACAGGACCGTTGGCACCCCGGGCTGGTGCCTCCTGCGCAGGATCGCGGTGGTGCTGAAGTACAAGGGGCGCTGAGCCACCGCACCAGCGTGACGAACCCCATCGCCAGCCGAGCCCAACCTGGCTCGCGGCTATCACCTATCCTCGGAGAGGCATCAGAAGCTGTACTGCCAGCCCACGCCAGCGCCGGAGGGTGTGACTGCGACGGACACGCCGGCGAGATGTGCCCGCTTCAGGCGCTTCATCCTGACGTGGCCGGTGATCGCCATCGCGCTCCCCATCAGTAGGCTGGCCGCCGCGATGACACTTCCGCCGATGAGTAACCCAACACCCGCATGCATCTTTCGATCGCGTTGCTCCGAAGAGGGACACATGATGCAAAGGCTGCCGTACGCCAGGGCCAGGCCGAAGCCCGACATCAGGACCCCAAGCCCCAGCCCGCCTCCAAGGACAGAGAAGCCATTCCTGCGCTGGCGCATCGCGTCCTGAAGCGGGCCATCAGAAACGCTCGTGGCCGGCAATTCGATTGCCTTGCCCTGAGGGCACGAGAGGCTGGGGTTTCTGGGACGGTAGCACGGTGGGGGGCAAGGCGCTGAATCGACCTTCGGAGTCTCCGCCATCGCCGCGCCTGGACCGAGAGCGATGAAGAGAACTGCTGGCACGATCATCGTTGTCTTCATGTTTCGGGGAGGGTTGCAGGAAGCTCGCCAGCGCACAGGGTGCATATTGACTTGCTGCCTTGCAGGTAGCTGCACACCGGTGTGATGCAACCTGCACACCGGTGTGATGCAAGCTGCACACGGCGGCACCCGATTGGCGTGGCGAACGTGCGGCCGTCCCGCAGGGCACCCGGTTCTCCCTTGCGGCCCCGACCAGCTCCTGGTGCAGCTCACCCAGCCCAAGGGCCGGTGGCGTTCAACGCGGTGAACTCCAGTGGTCAGCTGGATCAGCAGCCCTGTCCCGTGGTTGCGCCGATCAGCCCGGTTCGATGGAGATCAACGCGAAGCACTCCTTGCGGCTTGGGCCATCTCCCCGCTGCAGCCCGGTCACTGTGCCCAAGGCCCGACGGAGTTCGACGCGTTGAACTCCGGCACGCCGCAGCGATCTGCAGTGCCAGCACGATCCACCAGCGCTGTTCCAGGATCACCGTCCCCTCGCGCCCGTCCGCGACCCCAATCATGTCCTTCCCGCAGGCGCCACGGGGCGCGTCGATCTCCAGTGCCAGCTGTGGCCCCGAAACCGCCCCATCTGGACCAGCCCAGCCCACTGGCGATCGACGCGCCCTCGACGCAACGTTCGTCCTGGCCTGTGGTACGCTCCCAGCCCATGGCAGACGACAACATCATCTCCTTCGAGGAGTATCGCCGCAAGCTCCGCGGTGTCGACTACGGGGAAGGGCCGATCGCCGAGCTGTTCAAGAAGGACCTGCGTGATCAGCAAGATCTCGTCGACTGGTACAGGTTTCACCACACCTTCAACCGCCCATTTCGACGGCATCATCCCGCGCGCCAACCTGATCTTCGTGGACTACGCCGCGTTCCTGCAGAAGGCTTGGTCGACGATCGGGATCTACTTGAACGTGGTGACAGCCTGAACGCCGCCACAATCAGCTCTTGAGCCGCGCAACTCCACCGCTGAACTGAGCCTCCAGCGCCGCCATCTCCTCGGCGATCCCTGACCGCCGATGTGCAACGCACATCCTGCATAGCCTGGACTTCGGCAGCTTCCCGCTGTAGAAGTCGGCGGCGCTCACCTCCGTGCCATCTGGACCCCCAATAGCCAGCCCGCACGGGGTCACCTCGGTGCCGTAGTCGAGGTGCAGGGTCTTGTTCTTGCCGATCTGCATGAATGCGATTTTGCGGACCCTTCGCACCCTCGGGCGAACATAGGGGTGGAGTGAAGCGTCAGGGCGGTAGTAGCCGTCCACGTCCTCGAAGCTCGCCGAGGGACACCCCCGCAGGTGCTCCGCTGCCAGCTCGACGATGAGATCACGAGCCGCGCAGCGGGCCTCGAAGGTGTCAGTCGCTGGGTGCTGCTCGATCTCGTGGCCGCACCCTGTGCAGGTCCAGCGGTAGCGGTCCTTGCGTTTCTTGCCCATGGCCTACGGTGACGATAGCGCCGGGAGATGGTGGTCACCAGCGCGACGATCGCCACCGCACCGTGCCCCACCCAAAACGGTCGATTTCGAGGTCATGACCTATACTGCTACATGATCGACCTCACCACCTCCCGGGGCAAGCCCCCGGCGCGACAACAGCCTGCGCGACCTTTCTCCCAGGTGAACCGTCTGGCTGCTGTCCTCCCCGCCCTCTACAGTAATTCAGGGTCAGGCAGGTGTCTCACTCATATTGGCAGAGAGGGCTGCGTGACCTCGGTGGTCTGCATCTCGAAGTCGTGGGTGAGCGTCACTTGGTGCTGATCTTCGGCGAGCAGCCGGCAGGGCTCGTTCGCTGGCGAGCCCATCATGAATGTCCCCTTGGGGATAGTCGCCCACGTCCCAGGCACCACCGCGCCGTCGCCCATCTTCTGATCTGGCTTGTAGCCGTCGGCCAGGCCGTCCTTCGGTCGGACGGGCAGAGCCGTCGCCCGCCACGTCGAAGCCAGCCCGAACGCACCCGCCCCCCACGAGCACGGCGAGGACGGCCAGCACCCACAGCGGTGCTACCTGCTCGTGGGCACTCGGTTCCCAGGTCATGACAATGGTTGCTCCCATTGGCACTGGTAGCACACTCGGACGCCCTCCGGGATCCGATTCACGCAGTGGGAGCACTTGACGGACCTGGCCCGGAGCACCAGAAGCACGAGAGGCGGACGGGAAACGGAGCGATGGAAACGGCATCGTCATCTGGCGAGTTGGTAGCCGGCGCCGGTGTCGACGACGCGCCCTTCGGCGACGAGTGGTCCCCTCATTCACCTGCTGGCCAGGTCCTGGGAGTAGTACGTTCGATTGAGGATCTCGAGCTTGAGGTCGTCTGACAGATCGTCGAAGTAGGCGCAGTAGCCAGCGATGCGCACCACGAGGTTCTTGTACTTGCCGGGGTGGTTGTATGCGTCCAGCAGGATGTCCCTGCTGATGATGTTCGGTTGAAACTGCATCCCGCCCAGGTCGAAATACCCGCGGATCAAGCTGGCCAGGTTCTTCACGCCCTCCTCTCCGGGGAACAGGCCGGCATCGATGGTCGAAGTCAACGTGGTCCCGTTCGGGGCAAGCCTCGCGAAGTCGAGGCGGGCGACCGCATTCAGGGACGAGGTCAAATCCACCATTTGCATGCCGTAGTGCGGACACAGGCTGTTGGCGAGGGGGGTCCCGCGCAACCGGCCCGACGGCAAGGCCGGTGTATTCTTTCCGTACACCAAGTTGGTGTTCAGCCCGTAATACCCGGCCACGTATTTCCCATTGCGGGTGTTGAGCTTCACGCCACTCAGCGCGTCAACGTAGACCTGCAGCACCCGGTTCATCCATTGCTGGGTCTTTGGTGCCCCGTCGTTGCCGAACTTCGGAGCAGCAAGCAATGCCTCCCGAATCCGCCGGTTCTCTTCCCCCTCGAAATTGGCGTCGATGGCCCGGATGACCTCCTCGATCGTGTAGGCTTTCTTCTTGAAGACGACCTCTTCGATGGCGACCAACGAGTCCGCGACATCGGTGACCCCCACGCCCTGGATGCCGCTGCTGTTCACGGTGGCGCCCCCTTCGTAGAGGCACTTCCCCGACTCGATGCAGCCCTCGAACAGCGATGACGCCAGCGGTGTGGTGAGATTGCGGCACAGCGCCGCCTCGATACGATAGTGGTCAGCGAGCAGAGAGGAGGCGAGCTCGTTCACACGCGCCTGAAAGCGTGCCATCAGCTCGTCCATGCTGGCCGGGGGCCGGTACCGCGCGCGGGCGCCGTTCGACGCCGCGTGAGGCAGAATCCCTTTGCGCCGCAGCTTCGATTTGATGAAGCGAAGGAGCTTCTGGTCGAGCTGGTCGAGGATCCCGTACTTCCAGAGCGGCCGCTCTTCGCCCTTCAGGGCCTGGAGGAACGGGAGAGTGAGGTTGAGGTTGGCGCAATCCGTGTTGGCGAAGTGATCCCTCGAAGCGACCGGCTCGACGCACCCCACGATCGCGTAGTTCCGCGCATCCGCCAGCGACGTCGGGTACTCGTTCTGCAGCACCTGGATGTACGGCTCATCATTGTACAGCGCGGGCATCGGCGAGCCGTTGAGGTAGACCTCGGCGATCCGCTCCACATACCGGTCCGGGCTCTGCCGATGGATCCGCGCGGCCATGTTCACGCCGATGGGATGTAGCTCGCAGATGTCCAGGATCATGTATGACACGTCGTTCGTACAGTCATTGCCCTCCTCATCGACGCCGCCGATGGTCACCGTTTCCACGGGAGACAGGCTCTCGAACAGCTTGCCCAACTGGAAGCCGGTATCCCCATCATTGACGAAGATGACCTCGTCGACCTTGAGGATGAAGCAGGCCAGCAACTCCTTGGCGGCCTCGTAGGTCAGGATCCCGTCGGAGACATCCTTCTGGTAGTAGGGATAGAGGACCTTGTCCAGCCGCCCGAACGAGATGGCGTTCTCGAACGTCTCCGTGCAGAGCCCGATGTGGACCAAGAGGATGCTCTGCAGGGCCTCGTGAAACGTGCGGGCAGGGTACTTGGGGACGCGGCTGCAGACCTCGGCCATCTTCTCCAGCTCCGCCCGGCGGCCGGCTTCCGCCTCCCGTGCGGCGAGGGAGCGCAGGTGCGCCGAATACCGCGCCGCGAATTCCTCCAGGCCGAGCAAGGCGATCTTCACGCTCTCGTAGAACGCGTTGCCGCCGCTCGGTGATCCCGTTCCTCGCGCCCCTGCGGGGCGCTCCGGGGTGAAGCAGCGGGATCCGGCCTGTTTCGCCTCGACCTCTGCCCGGATGCCGTTGGTCCCGAGCTGGAGGATGCGTTCGGTATTCACGATGAAGTGGGCCACCCCCACCAGGTTGTTGTGGAACCCGACCTTCTTCTCGACCATCCGAGCCGCAAACAGCACCTGCTCCCGGACCGAGGGAAAGACGTCGAGGAAGAGGCTGTGCTTGGCCCAAAACGGGAGCATGTTCCAGTAGCAGTAGAGCTTGTCTGCCAAGGAGAGCTGGAACGACACCGGCTTCTGGCGATCCAGGCTCCAGAGCGTGAACAGGCCGGCGATCCCGTAGTACTCCACCCACAGGTTGCCGGCGACCCGCTTGGCGGTGTAGTTGCCGACGAGGAGCTCTTTGGGATACACGATGACGCGCTTGTGGTTCAGAAGGTGCCTGAGGAGATTGGCCCTTTGAATGCTGACCGGCTGCGTGAAGCCGTGCTTCTTGTAGAACGCTGTCTTGAGCGCGGCGGATTCGATGCAGGCATGGTATCCGGCGTCCCGGATGTCCCTGCGTATGTCCTGCACCCGCGGGGTGAACCGGGCTGGTTCACCCCGCAGCGCCCCGCAGGGGCGCGAGGAACGCGATTGCGCTGGTTCACCCCGCAGCGCCCCGCAGGGGCGCGAGGAACGCGATTCAGGCGCGCGCCTGGGGGCCTGCGGACGGCTGCGATCCACCCGGATGCTCAGCGAGGCGAACGCTTCCGCCGCATGCTCGAGCGCGTCGGCGCTCTCCTGTACAGAGATGTGCAATGGCTCCTGCGGCAGACCCAGGCGGCGGGCCTTGGCCTCGTGCATGTTGTAGTAGCGCAGCAACTCGATGGACGGCCGATTCACGGCATGCAAGAAGGCGGCGGTGGCCTTGATGTTGCGGTCACCGTTGTTGTGCCGGGGGACGACGCACATTCGGAACCGGATGTCTGCCGCGGCGGCGGCGAGCCGCCGGGCGTTCCGTGCGATCAGCCGAGCATGCACACCCGTCAGCTCGTGGTGCAGATCATCGTCCCCGACGGCCTTCAGATCGAAGAGGAACAGGTCCACATAGGGCAGGACGGCCTCGTGGGCGGCCCAGGAGACGTGACCCGCCGTCTCGACGGCGACGTGCAAGCCCTCCTGCTTCGACGTGGCCAGGAGGGCCAGCAGGCCTGGCCGAGGCTGCAAGAGGGGCTCCCCACCGCTCAGCGTGACGCCACCGTGGCTCCGGCGGTAGTACTCCTTGTCCCGACGGATCACCTGCATGATCTCCGCGATGGAAGAGGCGGGACCACTCACTGCGGAGGCGTTGGATTGCATCTCCGGGTTCTGGCACCACCTGCACCGCATGGCGCATCCCTGGAAGAAGACCACGGTGCGAATGCCAGGACCGTCGTGCACGCACGTTCGCTGGATGCTCAGCACGTCCAGCTCGTCCTCGGCGTGGTTGGTTGTCTGGGGGCGCAGGTTGGTGGTCGCGGCAGCGCTACCGACCAGGGGCCGTCCCTTCGTCCTCGTCATTGCGATGCACCTCCGCCTGCGCTGTCGAACCGCGCGGTGCTGGCGTGGGCCGCCATCGCGCTGGCCGCAGCCTCGGTATCGCCACGCTCGATCGCTGCGAGCGCCCGCTGGTGGTGGCGTGGATCGAAACTGCCTGGCCGGTACAGGATCTCGAACGTGGAGCGGTTGTGCAGGTAGACCTGCCGCACCGGATCGAGCAGGAGACCGAGCACCCGGTTGCCGGTCAGCCGGACCAGCTCCTCGAAGAAGTCAAAGTCGCGAAGCTGCAGCTCGGCGGGCGAGGCGCCCGGTCGGCCGAGGGCCTCGACCGTGGCGCGCAGGTGTGAGCCCGCCACGACCTCGGGGCCTTCTGCTGCGACAAGCCGCGCCACCTGCTGTGCGGTCCAGCAAAGAAGCATCCCGCGGATCGCCATCAGATCCTGCAGCAGGCTCGCGTCGGGTACTCCTCGCGGCGCCACGAGCAGGGGCAGGATCTGCAGGCCGGCGTTGACCAGATGGTCGTTGATCCGCGTGGCACCCCCCTGGTGGATCTCCACCACGCCCATGCCCTCGAGCCGATGCAGAGCCTCGCGGATCGTTGACCGATTGACCTCCATCTGCCGCGCGAGCTCTCGCTCCGACGGCAGGGCATCGCCGGGCATCAGGGCGCCCTCGACCACCTGGCTTTTGATTGCCTCGGCCACCTGCACGGCTGCGGTGACCTTTCGAACGGGCTCGAATGGCATCTGTCGCTCCTGATTCGCCAATACTCTAATATACATATTCTGACGTCGATCGGCCGGATGGTCCAGTGGTCCGGCCAGCTCTCACCCAGTTGTTCTCAGCGAGCGGGGTGGCGCTGGCCATGGGGCTGCCAGCGGCGATCAGGGAGTCGTCGTCGTGGATCATCGTACCCAGGTGGCGACACCCGGCCGGCTCAGGGCTGCATGCCCTGAAAGGTGTTGCCGCCGGCCTTGATCGCTTGCTCCAGCGCCGCGCCGATTTTGTAGAACGGCTGGTGCTCGGCGGTCGGCGAGGGCGTCGTGGCGAGCGTGAATGTGTTCTGCTCGACCCTCACCGTCATGGTCACCGCCGCGTCGGCCCCGACGAAGATGTCATTGGAGATGCAGGTGTTGTCGTGGATGTAGGCGCTGTACTTGCCGGAGGACGCGGCGCCGCCGGTCATGCTGACGAGGTAGATCGCCGTGGCCCACTGGCCCGACGCCCCATAGGGCCCGTGCTTGGTCGACGAGTACTCGGTCAGGCTGATGAAGGTGTTGTTGTGGATCTCGTTCATCGCGTCGGGGTCGTAGCAGGCGACGTTCAGGGGCGTGGCCGGGACGTAGTCCCAGCTGGCGTCGGGCAGCGGCTGGACGATCCGCATCCGGTTTCCGTGGATCTTCGCCCCCTTGACCTCCGCCCCCTCGAGCTTGATGCCGTGCAGCTCGACGCGCCGCTCGGTCCAGGTGCCGCTCCCCTGCGGCATGTCGTCCAGCGTCATGTGCCCCTTGATGTCGAGGAAGTTGTCGTGGAGCTCGATGTCGGCCCTGGTCAGGTGAACGCCGCGGCCTGTGGAGGTCACGCGGTTGTGGTGGACCTTCATGCCGTCGGCCGCGCAGCCCAGGGCGTAGCCGTTGACGAAGCGCGCGTGGTGGCGGATGTCGTTGTACGAGATCTCGATCGCCGCCCCCTGTCCGCTGACGGTGATTCCGCGGTGGGTACCCTCGGTGAGCAGGTTGTCGTGGACCGCGATGTTGGGCCCCGAGGCGTCCACCCTGAGCAGGTCGTTCCCGGGGTAGTGTCGGCTCTCGATCTTGGTCACCGTGCTGTACAGGTGGTTGTGGTGAATCTTCGCGTCCTGGCCGTTGCCGAACAGCCGCAGCGGATAGCCGTTGGGGCGGCTGACCTCTGTGGTGACGCCGAACACCTCCGTCGGCTGCGCGCGCCAGCGGCTCTCGACGCAGGAGCTGTAGTCGCCGGCCGCGGCGCCCTGCTTGACGTGGCCGTTGCGCACCACGGCAGGGCCGGCGCTCTTGACGTGGATGCCGAAGACCTGCCCTCCAGCGGAGGCGCCGAAGGTCACGGTGTGTCCGTCGAGCTCGAGCGTCGCGCCCGAGCCGACGACCTCCACCGCGGTGCCGGGAGCGCTGATGTCCTGAGTCAGGACGTAGAGCTGGTTGTCCTTGTCCAGCTTGTAGGGCGGGCCCGTGACGTCCTTGGGGACCCGCAAAGCGCTGGTGAAGGAGGCGGTGGTGAGGGTCTTGTCCGCGCTCTTGACTTCGCCGGCGGCGGTGACCAGCACCGCGCGGAAGTGGTAGGTCGTCGCCGGCGTGAGGCCCGTGATGCGGTGGAGCTGGGCCCAGCGGTCCTCGGTCGTGGTCGTGGTCTCCTGGCCGTACGAGGTGGTCTCTCCGTACTCGACGTAGCTCTTCGCCCCGGTCTCGATCGATCCCGTCGTGAAGTAGACCATCGCCGAAGTCTCGCCCGCGTGGATCCAGAGCCTCGCCTGTGTGTCGGAGGGGAACGCGCCGTCCGGCGTCAGGCCGTCGGTCGGCGTCGGCTGGTCGCCCGCCCCGTCGCTCGGGGCGCCGTCGTTCGAGCTGTCACAGCAAGGCGGACCTGCGTCGCTTCCCGACGTGTCGTCCGAGCAGCCGCCGATCAGAAGCAAGGACGCACAGACCACCGATACCACCCGCCGGACCATGGGCTCCTCCGCATCTCCTGGTTGCCGGGTATTGTATCGAAGTCGTCGTGACCGTGACAGTGGCGTCCCGTGCACTCCAGAAAGGTCAGCCGTCGCGCAGCCGAACCCGCTCCCGCAGCACGGCGTCTGGGCTCTCCGGGCGGCCGATGCTACCATGGCCGCATGAATCGTCCGATCAGCACCAGGCATCTGTGGCCGAGGGCCTCGCTATGCGTGGCTGCGGTCTATGTGGTCCTGTCCAGCCTGAGCCCGCGTGCACATGCGGATACCGTCAGGATAGTGGCCGGCACTGCCACCAATTCGCAGATCTGGGTCAGCGACGACGGAGGTGACACGTGGACCTTCAAGAAGGACTTCTCCAAAGAGGTGGCCACATACGCCATCATGGGGCAGGTCTACGATCCCTATCACGACAGATTGGTGGCGGGCCTGCACGGGATCGATACCTATTGGACGATATGGGTGAGCCCCGACAGAGGTGAGACATGGAAGCTCAAGAAGAAGTCCGATCACATGGCTGGCATCAAGAATGAGCACGATGTGCGCGCCTTGACCTATGACTCCCACAATCACAGAGTGATCGCCGGAACGATCGGCTTCAACCTGTCGGGGGCTCTCAATGGCGAAATATGGACCAGCGACGATGGGGGCGATACCTGGACGATGAAGAAGGACTTATCTACTGTGCAAGTGCCGCAAGGGGTGAAATCACTCACTTACGATTCGTTTCACAAGAGAGTAGTCGCCGGGACCGCCAACAGCGCTCAGATCTGGGCCAGCGATGACGGCGGCGATACCTGGACCCTGAAGAAGGACATCTCGCTGGAGAACCCCGCGCAGCAGTTTCTCTCGGCGCTGTTGTTCGTTCCCTTCAACAAGAGAATAATCGCCGGGACCGCCTACAACGCTCAGATATGGGCCAGCGATGATGGGGGCGACACGTGGGCTTTGAAGAAGGACCTGGCGGCCGTGTCATTGGCCGATCGCATATACGGCTCAGTCGTCGATCCCGGTCGCAACAGAATACTGTTGAGCACGGGCTCCGATGACAACGCGCAGATTTGGGCCAGCGATGATGGCGGTGATACGTGGACAATGAAGAAGGACCTCCATCAAGACAACCCGAAGGTCACGGGCATCCTGTGTTTGAGCCATGATTCTCAGCACAACAGATTGATAGCCGGCGCGAGTGACAAGGGCCAGATCTGGGTGAGCGATGACGGGGGCGATACATGGACCCTCAAGCGAGACCTGTCCCTGGGATCTCCATCGCAGGCTCACATCTTCTCCCTTTCGTCTATCACGATTCCCCAGGCCACGAAGCCTGACGCCGGGACGCCTTCCCCCGACGCGGGGGCGGACGCCGCCGCCGACGCGGGGGCGGACGCTGCCGACGACGCGGGGACCCCGGGGCAAGACGCGGAAGGGGGCTGCTCCTGCACCGTCACCGCCGCATCAAGCGGGCCGCTTCTCGGCGTGTTCGTCCTGTTGCTGTTCTGCTGTCGCCTGGGGCGAGCTGCCCGATCCGGCAGGGCCTTGCGCCCCCGGCCGTAGGTGTTCACATCATCCCCTATCCAGCCAAAAGCACTGACCTGTGTTGGTTGCCCGGTGCAGCACAGCCTGGTCGCCAATCCCCCGCCTCGTTTCCCGGCCCGGCGAGATTCTGCTATCATGCCGCCGCCAAGATGGACGCCATCGCCCGCCACCTGATCGCCGAGTACTACGGCTGCGACCCCGAGCAGCTCGACCGACCCGAACGCCTGCGCCCGATCCTGGAGCAGGCCGTGGTCGAGGGGAAGGCCACGGTGATCAAGACCAGCCTGCACCAGTTCTCGCCCCAGGGCGTCAGCGGCGTGGTGATCCTGGCGGAGTCTCACCTGGCGGTGCACACCTGGCCCGAGTACGGCTTCGCTGCGGTCGAGATCCTGGTCTGCGGGGAGGCGCCCGACCCCGAGGCCAGCCACCGCTACCTGCTGCAGCAGCTCAAGCCATCCCACCACACCGTGCGGATGCTCCAGCGGGGCGATCTGCAGACGGCGATGCGGTACTTTGCCGCGCCGTCGCAGGCCTGACCCGGGGGCGGAAGAAGAACCCTGGCAGCCTATTTGGTGGAGGCGCCGGGAGTCGAACCTGTTTGAGCACCTTGAGAAACACAAGGGTGGCAGGACACAGCTCGGGAGCTGGTGACCAGCTGGCAGATCGGGCGGCAGGGGTGGAGGTCACGCGCCCGGCAACCACGGCAGCCTCGTCGGGTTCCGATGCTGCACGAAATGACAGAACGAGACTTCTTCTCTCAAGTTGGCCGTTGGTGACGTTTCTCACCAGCGATTTCCTTTCGAGGGTCCACAACGCCGCTGTGGACCAACACCTCCCCCGGCTGTTACCTTTGGCCTGCCAGTGCGCTTCGTAGGCCCGAAGGGCGGTTGCCAGGCTCCAGCGGCTGCTTCCTCCTGAGCCCTCATCGATCGTGACCGTCAACGACCGGTGTTCTCTCGGGAATCCGCCCGAAACCGACTGGCTGCATCGATCGTTAACACAAGGGCAGGACAAAACAGCCCGAGAGGTGAGAAATGCCGAATCATAGACGCTGTTTGTTGCTCGCGCTCGTCGCCGGCTTTTCCTACGAGGCCTGTCGTTCCACCAAGGGGCCGCAGACCTACGTGCCGCCCTCCACTCGGGGGGCGACGAGCTTCGCCGCCCTCGACTCCAAGCGGGTGCTCGAGGCGGCGATGCACTACCCCGAAAAGGCGGTGGAGCAGGTCAAGCAGGTGCCGATGTCGCTGACCGCCTCCGACGGCAGCGGGCTAAGGCTGACCTCGCTCACGGGCAGGGCGGTGGTGCAGGGGCCGCTGGCCTTCACCGAGCTCCACCTGACGTTTCACAACCCGGAGGATCGCGTCCGCGAGGGCCGGTTCACGATCACCCTGCCCCCCGAGGCCGCCATCAGCCGGTTCGCGATGAAGCTCGCGGACGGGTGGCAGGAGGCCGAGGTGGTCGAGCGCCAGCTCGCCCGGCAGATCTACGAGGACTTCCTCCACCGGCGCCAGGACCCGGCGCTGCTGGAGAAGAAGGCCGGCAACGAATTCCGCGCCCGCATCTTTCCGATTCCGGCCAGCGGCGACAAGGAGATCCTGATCTCCTACTCGCAGAAGCTCACCGGCCCCGACGCGCCCTACAAGCTGTTCCTCAGCGGCCTGCCCAAGATGGACTCCCTCGAGATCACGGCCTTCATCGGCGAGCAGACCACGCAGAAGCGCGCCTCCTCCCTCGGCGGCGTGATGGTGACTCACAAGGTGGTCAAGGTGAACGAGAAGAACTACGCTCCGGACCGCGACTTCGAGGTCAATACCAGCACGAGCCTCGCTGGCCTCCGGCACGAAGACCTCGCGCTGATGCGGATCACCCCGAAGATCTCGGATGTGAAGACGCCGATGGAGTCGCTCCTGGTGCTGGTCGACACCAGCGCATCGAGAGCACCCGCGTTCCACCGCCACGTCCGGCGGCTCGGCGAGCTGCTCGCGCGCCTGAAGCAGACCCACAGCGCCGACACGCCGCTGAACGTCGCTTGCTTCGATCAGGTGGTCGGGAGCGTCTTCAAGGGCTCTCTCGGCGAGTTCACCGACCAGGACCTGAATCTGATCCTCGCCCGCAGACCTCTCGGCGCCTCGGATCTGCACCGGGCTCTGAGCTGGATCGGCAAGACCCGTGGGTACCGGCGCGTGCTGCTGGTCACCGATGGCATCGCCACCGCGGGGGAGACCGATGTCTCCGCCCTGCGTGAGGCGCTTCAGCAGTCCCGCGGTCAGGTGCACCGGCTGGATGTGATGCTCTCCGGCGGGATCCGCGACGAGCCCGGCATGAAACAGCTGGTGACCGGAGCGTTCGAGAGCGACGGTGTCTTGCTCGACGGCGACGGCTCCACCGAGAGCTGGGCCCGGCGACTGAGCCACAAGACGGTGAGCGGCATCAACATCGCGGTCAAGGGCGCCAGGTGGTCCTGGCCCAAGCGCCTCGACGGCGTGCAGCCCGGCGACCACGCCCTGGTCTTCGTTGACCTCGCCAGCGGGCAGGCCGGCAAGGAGCTCACCGCCCAGCTCTCGGGACCGATCTCGCAGACGCAGACCGTCGCCATGGCCACCGTCAAGAAGCCGCTGCTGGAGCGCGCGTGGGTCGAGGCTCGAATCGCGCACCTGCAGCAGCAGCGCGACAGCGGCGCCATCGGACCCGATCTCCGCGGCGCGGTGGTCAAGCAGATCATCGAGCTCTCCACCAAGCACCGCGTGCTCTCGGACTACACCGCGATGCTGGTGCTGGAGACCGAGAACGACTACGCCCGCTA
>Ga0180009_10004174_pt1 | contig 16096 bp, 20 predicted proteins | sample OS_PC_MetaG_FD_123537 | JGI IMG/M metagenome (GOLD analysis project Ga0180009, IMG submission 123537) | Groundwater microbial communities from the Aspo Hard Rock Laboratory (HRL) deep subsurface site, Sweden - OS_PC_MetaG | ecosystem: Environmental > Aquatic > Deep subsurface > Groundwater...
CATCAATCAGGGTAACGCGGCTTTATTCTTCTGGGATACGATTTCTGATTCATTTTACAGGCAGATTCCCGTCCCCGACCCGATCGCTACGGCTGTAAAGAACATAAACGGGGCTCTGTACGTGTTTTCCGGTAATGCCTCAGCGGGAATGCGCGCGTCAGTTTACATGGGCGGGGAGACTCTTAAACCCGTTTTATTCCTGGAGGAGGGCACACCGCCGTTTCAGGGGGCCATTGATTCGATGAGCGAAAAAATTTACTTCGGCAATTGGACCACATATCCCGAGATTTCGGCTTCGGTGTTCTCGTTCGGCTCCAAAAGGCCGGATTTACCCAGGGCGTTACATAACATCGTCCGTACTTCGTCGGCCGGGGCCACGCCCGCCGTCACCGCCGTCAAAGTGATCGAACAGGCCAACAACAGCACGCCTAAATTAATTGTCGGCTGGAAAGATGACGCAAATCAGGGAATCGACAAATTAAGCACATCCGGAACTATCAACAGTGTTTTCAGAACCGAGGTCATTCAGATCAACGAGCCGTTTACTATCCAGAAGATAAGAATACCGCTTGGTAAAGCCGTAGCCGCGAACATGGAGATTATACCGAAGATTTATTTTGATGAGGATATTACCACAGGGACGGCCCTGGCTACCATAAATAGCGTCAATTACACAGGAAGCGAAAAGAACATTATTTATAAACAGGATCAACTCGCTCCGCTTGGAGTCGGGAAACACAATTTTATGCTCGAGCTGAATTTCGGCGGTACGGTCAATTTACCTGTGCTTTTACCTGTTGAATTCACAATTGATATACTTAATAACGATGAATAATGGCGGAGATTGACCCAAAGGAAGGGTTCGTACCAAAAAGACTTGAATTAGGCGGTCCTTTATCCGAGGCTGATGTTACAGATATAGTCAAAGCCCAGATGGCCGCTTTTTCCGGTTCACCCTCCCTTGTGAAAGGGCGTATGCGGTTAGGCCAGAGGGCTTATGATGATGGTGAAGGTTATTGGTTCGGTTTTGATAACGGAAAAGTAAAATTTTCTATAGGTAATTCGGCAGGCAAAAAATTAACATGGGACGGTGATATCCTTTCGACGGGCGGACTTGTGCTTAACAACGTAGGATACATAGCCACGGCATTGACGGGGACAAGATGTGAGATGTCTTATAGTCAGGATACGGGATTTTCCCACGGATTAAGACTTTATGACGCGACTGATGCTTTAATTTGCAGACTGGCGGCGGGCGGAGGTAGCCCTATTTTTACCTTGAACGGGGGAGCAGACAGGGGGTGTGCCAGGTTTCTGAACTCAGATAACACCTGTATTTTCGATACCATTGAAGTCACGGCCAGGGGATTACAGAACGGTATTTATGTTAAAACTGACGGTTTTACCGACCGCGAATTAAAGGCGGGGATTTATCTTGAAAATTTTTCCGACAAAGGATATGGCGAGTATTTGAAAAATGATGCCGACAGTATAGGTGATCTGGTAAGATGGGCGTCAAATACCCAGAAAGGGAGAAACTTACTGTTAATCGAAGATACGGACTGGGCAGGAACACATGAAGCAAGAATAACCAACGAGAATTATATCCAGTTTCCCGCTTATTATCATTGTTCGGATTTTGATGAAAATCTGGCAGGGGATACCGCCTTAGCTTCCACGGTAATAGCCAAAGCTTATTGGGACGGCAGCGGAACAAACGGAACACAGATTCTTAAAGAGGGGACAAATCAGGACAAAAATACTTATGTCGCGATATCGACCACGGCAACGGCGAACAGCACCAGTATTTTACAATCGGGAAGATATATAGGTTTTGACCAGATATGCATAGAGGTCAGAGTCAGATTCAGCAGTAAAACAAATACCGCGGTTAAGATAGGATTTCAGAGAGATGCCTCCAATTACAGTTATTTTCTATTCGATACGGCGGTTGACGCGGCTAAAATTTATTTTAATTCAAGTGACGGGGCGAGTAGTGCGAGTGTGGATACGGGGTTAGTAATGATTACCAATGCATGGAGAACTTTCAGAATAATTTTATACCCGGGTGCTGTCAGGGCATTTATTGATGATTATCTGATCCCGCAGGGTATTCAGTATGTTACGGCGAATTCAACAAAAGCTTATATTTATATCGACAACAAAGCGGCGGCGGAAGAAAAGATTGCTTATGTCGATTATGTTAAAATATGGAAGGGGAGAAATAATACGGAAGCGGTAAGCTGAGAATAGAATTTTTAAAAAGTAATCCTAATCCCATGAATTTAGCGGCATTAAGAAAATCACAAGCCCTGCAACAATCCGGCCTGACCGGAAAGGCTTTACTGGCACAAAGACAAAGCCAGATCACGCAGGCAAAACCCCCGACGCCTGCACCGTCCGTTACTGTTACCCCTAAGCCCTTGGTCAGTGTTGCGCCCGCACCCCCAAAAACAGGACCCCCAAAATCCGTGACGACGCCTGCACCTTCAGGAGCACAGGTAGGTGATACCAGAACCGATAGTGCCGGCCGTGCACAGACTTATACCGGTAGCTATTGGAGAACAGGCAGTCAGCCTGTTACTGCACCCCCGGAATCTGTATCGGCTCCTACACAATTTGCGGGAGTTCCGGCAGGTTCGCCCAGGGAGAAAGAACTGGCAAAAAGAGTCTTAGCGACAAATCTTGAACAGGTAACAAGTCCTACAGGATCAACTTACTATAAAGCTTCACAAACACAGCCCGGAATTTCACCGACGCCTGCTGCACCTTCAGGAGCACAAGGGGCAGCAACGGCAGGAGGTTTGACTGATTTTATGGATTCCATAAGCCAAGGACAGACCCCCACAGGAACGCTATCGCCACTTCAGCAGGCTATTATAGACGCATTACAGCCATCGGAACGTGAGACAGGCTTGCAGGGGCAATTAGCCACAGCAATGGCCGGAGAAAGACAGGGTGTCCAGGATGTCGAACAACAGGCTATTCCTATGCCGTTTATCACAGGCCAGAGGGCTGCGATTGAGAGACAAGCGGGGATCCAGCAGGCTAATATCACCGATCAATTAGCATTGGCCCAGCAGGAAAGGGCAACCAGAGGCGGTGTGGCCACTGCTTTGGCCGGATTTGAAAGTGAGGCAGCCACGAGGGCGCAACAGGAGAGGCAATTTGGTGCGCAGCAGGCGCAGCAGGAATTTTCCAATAAGGTGGCCCTGGCTACGAAGGGGCTTAGATATGACTCTAAGACGGGACAATTCTCTATTGATCCTAATTTGAGTGCGCCTGATCCAAGTGAGGCTTTGGGGGTCGAGGAAGGGTTGAGGAAGGAATTTGTGAATGATGCGGGGGATTTTATAAAGATTCGGGACGCCTTCGGTAGAATACAGGCGGCGGCGGTTGATCCATCGGGAGCAGGGGATCTGGCTCTGATATTCAACTTCATGAAAATGCTCGACCCCGGATCCACAGTAAGAGAGGGTGAGTTTGCCAACGCCCAGAACTCAACCAATGTCCCGGGCATCGTAAGGAGTCTTTATAACAGAGTGACCGAAGGCACAAGGCTCGGGGAATCCCAAAGGTCTGATTTTGTTGACCGATCAAATAAATTATTCACCGCCCAAAATACTCAGCATCAGCAAAGGATTGATGTGTTTAGTCAGCTTGCCACCAGCGCAGGGGTTAATCCCGATAATGTAACAATCAATATCGGTTTGGCGAGCGGACTAGGTGCCGGGGCTGCTATTAGTGGCACGCCACAAGGAACCGATCAATTTGCAGATTTTAAAGGACAACTCAGACAAGGGGAAATCTTAATTGAAAGAGGCGGTGAAGTTGGAGCAATACCGGAAAATGAATTTAATCCTTCAACCGATAAACGACTATAATATGGCTTTTCGTAAATTACAAATACAGGCGAAATCACAGTCAAATTTCAGGGTTTTGGCTCCAAGGGAGCAAACGAAAGACGCAAGGCTCAGAGCCTTTTATCAATCTAATGAACCCACTCCGCTATTGGAAGGCGGTATAATAACTTCCGATCTTAGCAGAGGCATAGGAAGCCCTACAAACAAAGACGGACTGGATATTTTTGCAAAAAGAGGTACAGAAATAAGATTGCCCATTGATGGCACAGTTATATCAGTATTCAAAGATGGCATACCTGCGGATGATTCAAATGGTGGATTTGGTAATCAGGTAATAGTAAGAGACAACGATGGACAGGAATATCAAGTATCTCATATGATGGAAGGTAGTATAAATTTGAATATAGGTGATACAGTAGATGCTTTGGATTTACTGGGGAAAGTCGGGAATACGGGTAGTGTATTAGATGGTAATGGTAATAAGGTACCAAAAGGCACTACAAAATTCGGCAATCATATTGATTGGGAAATCAAAAGACCGGATGGTATCAATATGGCTATAAGAGAGATTAAAGATTTCGGGGAGCAAAGACTCACTCAAAGTCAACTCGCGAATTTTGAAACCGATCAACTTTCATTTGAAAAATATCATGAGGTGATTAAAGAATTAGATCCTCAGTTGGCAAAAGATTTCGATAGAGGATTTTTAAAGGGTGTCGGAAGTGAACTGCAAAAACAATACCGGGCAGCAAAAGAATCTTTTGTGAGTCTAAAAGGGGAAAGTGCCTTTGAGCAATCCGGGGCAGGATTTTTAAAGCCTCTGAAAATGGCGGTAGGGATTCTACAGGCCGTTAAAGATACAGGTTTAGCATTGGGAGAGGCGGCAATCAGAAAAGTTACCAACGCCCCCGAAGCTGCCAGAGTAAGTATAGCCTTACTGGAAGGCCATGAACCTGATGTCGAAGATATCAAAAAACTGGCCGCGTCAAATGATCAGGCTTTCAATGCTATTAATCAGGCTTTGGGTTTAACACCTACACCATTGGCTCAATTCGTTTCACCGGCCATTCAGGCATTACAGGAGGCACCGGAGAAGGGGCAAGGCCCGTTGGAAGCGTTGGGGGCAGGAAGCGTAAGGGGAACTGAAAGGGCGGGTTTAATCGCACTTTTCAGAAAATTCGGCAGGAAGAAACCGACCAAAGAGATAACTAAAGCAAGGGAAGCGGGAATCGGTGAGCAGGATATTACCCGTCTAACCCGTGAAACCGATCTGCCAAAAGGGGAAGTAAGAAGTCTACTTGAACTTCAGAAGAAAGCCATTAAAGAGCCGCGCGCCCAAAGGCCACTTCAGGCCGTCGGTGATGATGTAGTCGAAACCATAAAAAGACTCAAGGAAATAGAGCGGGATATTGGGAAACAAATCGGTGACGAAGTAGGTGTCCTGAAATTCCAGAGACAGATAATCAACAACAAGCCTTTCATCGATCTGTTTAAGGAGAGAGCAAAACAATTAAATATAAAATTTGTGGAAGGCAAGCCGGGTCAGATACCTAAGCTTGATTTTTCCAGATCGAAAATCGGAAGTCTCAGCGCCGACAAGGCACTTCTTAACAATATCTGGACCAAGATCAACAGAAAGAATGTGTTAGCTGATATAGAGGCATTACAAGGTGAACTCGGCAATATAATCGCAAAAGGAAAGCGTACAGGTGAGCTTACACAATCACAAGGCATAGGTGAGGGTATCAGACAACTTTCTGATGATGTTGTTTCCAGTGCCACACCTAAACTTAAAGGACTCAAGTCCGATTTTTCTATAATCAGGGGAATTACGAGCGATGTCAAAAGAATAGCCGGCCCTGATGCGATCAAATCTCCACAGTTACTAAGAAGGGCATTCAGTAATGTCAGCGAAGTACCGACCGAAATTTTGGAAAGATTACAGAGGATTTCTACAAAATTTGATGTCGGGATTGGTAAGAATATCCTCGATAAAGCTGAAAAGGCCATGGCAATCGAAACGAGTCTTCCATTTAAACCGGCGCCTACCGGTTTCGAGGGCGGTATTCAAAGAGGTGTAGCAAGGGGAATAAGCAGTGTGATGGAAACGCAGAGACCGGCAGGATTTTTAAGGTCATTACTAAGAAAACCGGAAAAGATACAAATAGGTCGTGAGCAGGCATTAAGCGGACTTGTCAGTAGACTTGGAAAAGGACCGGTAGTAACGACACCATCACCAAGAATCGGACCAGCCGCAGCACAACCGTTAATGGGTATTGGTGTCGCCGGTGGCCTACAGGGCCCGCCAAAACCGCCACCTGTTACGCCGCCGATTAAAAAACCACCAGTCGATCTGAGTTCATTCCTTAAATTCGGTAAAGGATTATTGGGCAGGAAATTCTAGTAAAGAAGCCAAATCACAATAATAACAATGATGATCCAGACCGGTATAAACATAATTTTAATTAGTGGTCAATAACTTAGCAAGCTTGCAAACAATTGTCAATATGAATACAGATCAATTTGGATTATTCAGTCAGCTGGATCCTCGCTGGTACCGTGAAAGGCTCGGGGAAACAATCTACACAATCAAAGAATGGGGGTGTACGATTTGCGCCATCGCAATGATGATATTCGCATTGCTCGGCAAGATAGTCTTTCCAAGTGAGCTGGCAAAGATATTCAAGTTCCTTAGTAACGGCAAATTAATCTGGTCGTCCGTTCATTACAGCCATGGGGGGAAAACCCTCAAATTCACTCATAGAGTCCGAAATCAGCGCCCTAGCTTTAGTCAAATGACCAAATATGCCAACGAGCCACACTTAGGTATGCTCTTAGAGATCAACAACGGCTCTCACTGGGTTTTCCTGAAGAAATGGTCAGTGTTCTCTTTATGGTGGTATCTATGTGGCGATCCGTACAAGTACCCCGCTAAATTTATCAAATATTCCAAGAAAAAAATCACAGGGTACGCAACTTTCGAACTCATAACCGAATGATTATGCCAAAATTACCACTCACAGACGTAGGCAAACGCAAAGTAGGCAAGGTACTCGCTGAGTTCAAAGGGGGAACTTTAAGAGATTCTGCGGGAGCTAAGGTCAAGAAGCAGAAACAGGCGATTGCGATTAGTCTCTCTGAGGGGAGGAAGGCTGAGAAGAAGAGTGTCTAAGGCGAAATGGCTTACTCTTGCCAGTTACGACGAAATCTGCTGAAGCTGATTCCACGAAATTGTATGTACGGTATCTTCCGCTTCTCACAATCGTTGTGAGGGCGTTCTACTTCTTTCTTGCAGAACATACATTTAACCAGTTTTTGCATGCACATCATCGTTTGTTGGCTTTAAGTTGCATTGCATGGACCTGATCATGGCCCTTTCGTTTTCCGTAGTATTTTTCCCATCGGCGATCCTCAAATTGCATAGTCTCAAGTTCATGGGTACGAGCATATTTCACGTTGTCCACCCGCCCATTGGCTGCCTTGTAGAAGCTAATCCTATGCCCGCAACGGACGCAACGCTCACAGATCACTTGGGGCGTGTCAGCGATCTGATCGCTGTAATCATGCAAAAGGTTATCGCGGCAGGTGAAATCGTCAATTTGTGAGGCCATTTACATAAAAGCGTTATTCATTACCGGATCCGCCTTTTTTACTTCTTCCGGTATTTCGACAATTGCGGACTCCGTTGTCAGGAACATTCCCGCAACGCTGGCCGCGTTCTCTAAAGCGCACCTAGTCACTTTCTTAGGGTCGATGATTCCGGCTTCGAACATATCAACAAACCTTTCCTCTGAACCTATGTCCGCGTTGGCATCGTAACCTACATCACAATCTTTTATTGCCCAAATTCTATAGAGTTCTTCTATGATGTTCTCGTAATCATCCCCGGCGTTCTCAGCAATCTTCCTTATGGGGTATGTAATGGCCCTCTGGACGATTTCAGCGCCTATACGCTCGTCCTGAGTCTTAAATCCTCCCTTTATGGCCGCGCCTGCTTTTAAGAGCGCACAGCCCCCTCCAATGACGATTCCCTCGTCAATGGCGGCATGGGTGGCACTTAGAGCATCTTCGAGCTTGAACTTCTTTTCACGGCTCTCAACCTCAGTCATAGCCCCGACCTGGATTAAAGCAATACCACCGCTTAGTTTACCGTACCGCTCCTGCATTTTTTCTTTCTCGAACGACTTGGCCTTGAGGGTCTTATCGTTCATTTCCTTTTTAATGGCCTCGATTCGATTCCCGATGTCTTCTTTTTTACCGGCCCCCTCGATGATGGTCGTGTCGTCTTTGGTCACTATAACTTTCCTGGCCTTCCCCAGATCGTCTATGGTAACATTCTCCAATTTGTGTCCCAGGTCTTCGGAGATAACTTTTCCGCCTGTCAGTACAGCGATGTCCTCAAGAATGGCTTTCTTCTTTTCCCCGAAATCCGGCGATCTTACGGCAACGGCACTGAAAGCGCCTTTCATCTTATTAACGATGAGCATTGCCAAGGCATGGCTTTGAACGTCCTGCGCTATAATAAACAGTTCCTTGACATTCCGGGTTATTAAATCCTCCATCACCGGCAGGATCTGTTCGATGGTTCTGATTTTTACGTCTACGATCAGAATATACACATCCTCAAACACTGAGCGCATTTTAGCCGGTTCAGTGACCATGTACGGAGACAAGTAACCCCTGTCGAACTGCAAACCTTCAACCATCTTAATGGTCGTTTCCGATGTCGGGCTATTTTCGACCTGTACTACCCCTTCAGCACCTACCTTGTCAAACACATCTGCAATCAGGTTGCCGATTTCCTCGCTCTGGGAAGATAAAGTGGCGACCTGAGCCATTTCCTTTTTTGTTACTATAGGGCGTTTGACTCTCTCAAGTTCATCGAGGACCATTTTAACCGCGGAGTCGATTCCTTTCTTCAGAAGTACGGGATTGACTTTGTTCTCAGCGATATGTTTCATGCCTTCTTTGATGATGGCATGAGCAAGAATCGTAGCGGTGGTGGTTCCGTCACCGGCGAGATCATTTGTTTTACGGGCGACTTCTTTGACCATCTGGGCACCCATGTTTTCGAACCTGTCCTCTAGGTAGACTTCGTTTGCAATGGTCACACCGTCATTCGTTACTGTAGGCCCCATCCATTTTTGCTCGATGAGAACATTCCGGCCTTTAGGACCGAGAGTACATGAAACAACATCATTGAGTTTTTGGATGCCGTCTAACAGTTTTTGGCGGGCATCGGGGCCGCGCCTAATATCTTTGGGGTTCATAATTTTGTGATTAAGTGACTAAAATATTCTGATCTCTATATTGTTTGTGGAGTTTGGCATGACATTAACCATATCGTTTCATTATTGTATAATTGCCCTCACATACTGCTGCTCTACAATCTTGTATTCCTTTCCCTCGAAATCGACACATTCACCTGCATATCTGCCGAATAAAACAGTTTGACCCACCTTAATTTCAATGGGTAAACTTTCGCCATTTGTGGCAATGTTAGTTTCAGAAACGGCAATGACTTTCCCAATCTGAGGCTTCTCTTTCTCAGCCGTATCGGGAATATGCAGTCCTCCTTTGGTCAATTTCTCAGCCATTACAGGCTCGATCACACAGTAAGAATTAAGTGGAATTAACTTAGACATAATTATTTGATTATATTATAATGTTTCGAGGTCAGTGTCAATATTCTTCGTATCATTCTCCGCAATGATGTCAGCCTGAGTCTGCTCGATCGGGCTCATGCCCGGAATGATATGTATTGATTTTTTATCTTTGATGTTCTGAATTTTCAGTTCAGCTCGCTGAATCATTGTCTGATCGTTCTTTTTCAGGACAAATTCGATTGCCAAAAGAACCAGGGAAATCATCAGACCTATAATAAGGCCGAGGGAAAAGTTAAGCATTTGGTGAGGTTATTTTTTTAAGTTCAGTTAATTGCTGAAAGGACATCGGGATAAGGCCGATCTGCAAATTGCACCCCGACTGGTGCCAGTTTATCTTCCCCGCTATTCCATATCCTATTTCAAGAAGATCATTAATGGCTTTTGTGTAAATCCTATTTGCCGATTCGTATTCGTCAACCTGTTTTAAGGCAAATCGTATTTCTTCCGGTGAACGTTTTTGCTTTATCATGGTACGTTCAAGCTCCCTGCGTTGAGCGCGGGTCTGTGAACCTCCGTCCGTCTGTTCCGCCAAATTACGAGCTAAATCAATTATCCCCATATGTTTGTGCTGAATGCAGGTCCACCCTAGCAAACTTGCAAACGGTTGTCAAAGTGGTTTTTCCGATAATTAAAAAACTTCCCCTTGATTTCTCTCGGGAAAGTCTTTAAGATTTTTTTGAACCAAAACCTATGCCAATTTTAGCTCACATCACCGCACAAGTCAAGACCTTTTCTTCCGAGGGTCTTTTTCCGTATGAGTAAATTAAATGTACACGAACAGGTTCTGCTTTTTAAAACCCTTGATGACAAGAGGATCTTTTTCGAAGGTAAGCGACCGGATTTAGCCAAAGAATATTCTGAACTCATTATTAAATTATATAAAACGCTTGAAAGAGGAAAAGGGAGAACCTTGCGATAATCCCTATTTTCCTTGTATCACAGGTCATAGTCTCATTTGGTGGGCAGAAAGCTCCCTGTCAGTAATGACACAGGAGCGGAATAGGTAGCCACACCTTAAACTCCTAAGAGGTTTTCGTTAGGTTCCTCTAAAAAAACGATTCACATGGCGCTCCGAAACACGCAGGTCTTATCGGGGCAAGGCCAATAGGGTGAGTATAATCCGGTAAGTATACGAAAATACAACAGACCGATAGAACCCATGTGTTATACAGCGACCTCCCGAAAGGGATCGACTGCCACGGGAAATCCTATAATCCGCCCCGTGCTGGTGAGCCAAGGAGAATACCAAATGCGATTCAAATGCGATTAATTTCGTAAGGCTGAACCAACGCTAAAATCTCTTTTAAGAACAGAATTTTTTTTCTTTTCCCTTGCTTTCCATTTTTTTTCCCATATTCTCGTTTCAGTCTTTTGCGCTTTCGTCTTCTCATTCAGGTTGCAATACCAGTCTAAGATGTTCGTCTGAGCCATCGGATTAGAAAACCCACGACTTCGGTCAGGGGTTTTTGTTTTGTGGTATAATGATGATGTTTATTTTTGTTCCGGAGACGTCCCGCTTTACCAGGGGCGTTTTTCGGGAAACATAAAACCCCGGGCCGTAGCAAGGGGTTTGTGATTACTCCCCAGTAATCATGTAAATCCAAGCTATCACAAAAAAAAAGATTTGACAATGCTTCGCAAGTTTGCTATCATGAAAAATGATTATTAATAAAAAACCTATGGTAACAGTTAAATCGCCTAACCAGACAGAAAACTTTGTGGGGTGCCGGGTAATGAAGGAAACCAGGAAATGGATTGAGGCCAGGAAGAAGAAACTTGGTTATGATGGGCAGAAACAGTACATAACTCATTTACTGTATTCAGATGGTTTGCCGCCTAATCCAAAGGGAATTTAGAAAAAGACTTGCAAGGTTGCGAAAACTTTGATACAATTAAGACATCAGCCAATTACTCCCCATGACAGATCGTGTAAAACCTAATCACAGGACCTCCCAAGCGGAGGATGATCGGCATGCGCGTGAGTGTGAATGTTTTTCTTGCTATGAGCAAGCAGAGATTAGGGCTTTGGATTTAGCCGAAGCACAGGCAACAGATAACTAACCCCAATATCATGTTAAAATCAAAGATCATTGAACTTTTAAAAGACCACAATCCTGAACAGGTCGAGAAGTTCGCCGCTTACGTCACAAGACTCTTTCAGGAGAAAAAGGACGGCAAACCGAAAAATTACTGGTTACAAAGCCGGAAAGAAGAAGAAATGGCCGATCTGTTTAAACGGGTCGCCCGTGATGGCCTGGTGTTCGATGGAGTTCATATCACCCTGCAATCGACCGGGATCTCTTACGATTACGTGGCTTTCAAAAATAAGATGCTTCTGGCCTACCCGGACTCAAAGATCGATGTTCAACTGGTATATGAAGGTGATGAATTCAGCGTAGCTAAAGAAAGCGGATCGGTGGTCTATTCCCACTCTATAAAAAATCCACTGAGTCAGGACCCGAAACAGATCACCGGCGGGTACTGTGTCATTCAGAACAAGCGCGGGGAGTTTATAACGTTACTTTCCAAGGACGACATCGCCCGGCACCGCAAAGTCGCTAAAACGGACTTTATATGGCAGGCATGGCCGAAGGAAATGGCACTCAAGACAGTGATTAAGAAAGCCTGCAAACAGCATTTTGATGACATTTATGAGGGCATCAATGAACTGGACAATGGGAATTATGATTTGGACAACCCGATTGATGTAGAATTAAAGCACAAGCAGGCAATCGAAAAAATCGACAAGCTTGCGGACTTGACCGATTACTGGAGAGAAAACCAGGGAAGCGGGAAAGGATTTGATTTGCTGATTAAGGCCAGGAGGGAGCAACTTAATCAAAAGACCGATTAGACCAAGAGAGATACTTTGGAAACACATTAGAATTTAATGCTAAACTATATGAAAATTCATCAAATGGAACAGGGATCAGAAGCTTGGTTTGAGATTCGCAAAGGTAAACTCACCGGTTCGCACGCGCAAGCTATTGCTGCTTCCGGCAAAGGGCTGGAAACACTTTGTTATGAAATTTTGGCACAACAATACTCAAGCGGTGAGCGCGAATATTACACAAATAAGGATTTGGAACGTGGCCACGAATTGGAAGATTTAGCTATAAACGCTTACGAAATGGAAACAGGAAAGAAGGTTGAGAAAGTGGGTTTCATTGAGCTGGATGAAGATGCAGGCGTAAGTCCGGATGGACTTGTTGATGAGGACGGACTGGTAGAAGTGAAAAGTCCGAATGATGTAAATTATTTTAGGGTGTTTATTGAAAAGAAAATTGACACAAAATACGAATGGCAATGTCAAATGCAACTCTTTGTAAGTGGAAGGAAATATTGTGATATTATTTTTTATAATCCGAATTTCAAAAGATCACTGTTCATTCATAGATTCACACCGGACCCGGAGAAATTCGCCAAAATCAAAGCGGGCATCGAGGCCGGAAAGCAACAGATCGCGGCACTTAAAAAACTCGTATGACCGATTCAATATTCGCAAACTACAACCAGGAAGTAAGGCAGAAGCATTTGGATGAGTGCGGGAAGGATATTGATAAAATGACTCCTGAACAGAAGGCAAATCACTTCCGGCACCACAAGGTCGATATGTCGAAATAATGATGAAGCGCGATGGCCTTAGAGTCGTTGACTGCACGTGTGGCCACCCCTGCTGCACCGGAAAAAACCTTGAATAGTTTATCACAAAACAATGAAAGAATGCAAAGATTGTAAATCAGAGAAGCCATTGAACGATTTTAATAGAAATGGAAAATATAGAGCTTCCTATTGTAAGGACTGTCATTATAAAAGATATATGAAATGGGTTATTACTAATCGCAAAATAAATATAAAAAATTGCAAAAAATGGCGACAGGAGAATAAGGAAAAATGGTCAAAAATTCTACGGACTCAATACAAAAAACAGCACAAATTGGATCCTCATAAATTAAATTCCAGGAGTGCATTACAATATGCGGTGACAACAAGAAGGGTAATAAAAAGAAATTCATGTGAAATCTGCCACAATGGACCTACCCATGGACATCATGAAGATTACTCGAAACCATTAGAAGTAATTTGGTTATGTCAGAATTGTCACAAAAGTTTACATCAGCAATATAAATCACAGGGAATATTAATTAAATAACCAAAACAAAAAATGCCAATCGAGCACAAAATTTGTTGCCTGATAATTGCATGTGGCGCCGCAGTCCTTACATTGGCGGTTCTAAGTCCATTGCTGACATCAATCACAAATCCGTTTCCATTCGGGTAATTAACATCACAGGCTTTATTAAAAACTAAAAAACAAAAATGAACACACAATTACCAAAAGAGCGATCATTCCGGTCAAGATTCAATATGACCAAGACATTATCACCAACAATCGTACTGATTTGGGCCATAGTTTACATGCTGACAGTCGGAAATCAAAAGACCGATTCAGTAATACGGAACTCATTAGAAGCATACAATCAGATACTAATCGAAGAAGCTCAAGCGTCCGCGAGCGAGTCGCAAGAGCAAAGAGTGGAAGCACTTCTAAGCGAGCAGGTCCTTGAGGACTACACAGAGAGCCTACCGGACTACATGAAAGAGCATGCAGAGGCAAATGGATTGAAACATGTTGAGCTTGAATTCGGGAAAGACCTTACATTCTATTTCCTTAGCCCATACGAGTCACCTTATAATCAACCATTTGTATTCTACGATGTAAATCGTTTGGCTGATGCTGTAGCTGAATACGAAACAAGCTATTGTACAAATATAAATTCGCCTACCGCGAACCAGAAAAACAACTGCTGGGGAATAATGACCTGGAAAAATGGATTCAGAGAACTAAAGAGATATGCAAGCATCGAAGACGGGAAGATGGACTTTATAAGGATTTGGACTGAGGGGTATGGCAGATTGCCTACAATAAAAGACGCTATAAAATACTCAGGAAAAGAAAATTATTTAGTCTGGTGGCAGCAAGTGATGAAAAACTATTATGGATAAAAGACCTATTCCAAAATTCAAAGGAACTGTCGTCATGGGAATCTTCATCCCGGATACCCCGGAAGCCTATTTAAAGCACACTCAGGCGTTTGAAGGTCAGGAAGTGATGACTAACGGGGTGAAGAAGTTCCGGGCTTACAGGGAGCGTTCAAATGAGCAGAATGCGTATTACTGGCATGTAATCATAGGCGATCCCGGCGGTGAGTTCAGAAAGGGTACAGGATTATGCGGTGAGCTCGGGTACACATCCGAAGAAATGCACGAAATCCTAAAATACAAGTTCCTAACTGAAATCCGCGAACTGGTAAGAGAGAAAGAGGGCGTGAAGACTAAAAAACTGATTATTGTTCCCCTGACTACTACTGATCTTTCTACCATACAATTTGAAGATTTTTTATCCAGTATCAGGGCATGGGCCAGCAATGAACTTTCGATCTTTCTACCAGCGCCTAACGAAGGGCCATTTGATTCTTAACATCATTATAGGCTCTTTCGCTACTAGTAATTTGCAAAAGTGCAAAGAGAGAGAATTACAGAATATCCATGAAGAAAAAAAAGAGTATTGGATGGTCGGTACAATGGCTTACACAGAAATTGAAGTAGTAAAATGAACCAAAACTCATCAATCATCGGTCAGAACGATAATCTTGTAAGTAAGATCGTTAAACGTAGGGATCCGTTCTGCCGTTTGAACGTTTCGGGAATCTGTACCGGGCAGTCAAAGGATCCTGCGCATGTTTTTGGCCGGACAAATATGGCTACTCGCTGGAAACTGCTCGCGGTGTATGGAGGTTGCCGGGAGTGTCATTCATATATCGATACTCACCCTAAAGAGAAGAAGCGATTGTTTATGCTGTTGATGGGCTGGAAGTATTACAACAAGCTTGAATTTGAATCTAATACTAACAAAAAGTACCTTCCGACGGAATTGCGCGAGATCAGAAAAAACTTACGATTTGAGCTTGCTAATCAGTCGCAAGTTTGCTAAGATAAATACATAATCCTTTCGATTCTCCTTCTCCGGCTGTTATGCGCCAAACTGATTGAAATACTGGAAGAAAATGGAATAAAAATAATTTATAGGGGATTAGATAATGAAAATGCTGGAGGTCAATAAAAAAGCCGGGATAGTAACGATAACAAACCGATTCTGGACAGTCATGATCCATAAAGGAAAGATAATTGCCCAATCAGGCTGCCCACTCCGGCAGAATCCAAGCAGGTTCTAAAAAAATATTATGCGATAATTAATAAGAGCAAATAGGCAAAAAAGTAACCCCTTTAATTATGTCACATACCAAAGCACCTGAATTCGTATACTCCGGCAATATGTGCGCCAACTGCTCCGCTCCTTTATATGTCCGTCCCGGAGACGGCAAGCTGTTTTGTAAATCTTGTGGATCAAATAAGCCACGTAATAAATTCGATAAGAAATGAAAGAACTTCCACTACAAATCAGGCCTAAATGGATTCGTGACTTAGTTAAAGTCGCAGATGAAGCCAATAAGCAGTATTTAGCCCGAAGGCCGATAGAAGACAGGAAGGAATTTGACGCCATCA
>Ga0180009_10004175_pt1 | contig 16087 bp, 16 predicted proteins | sample OS_PC_MetaG_FD_123537 | JGI IMG/M metagenome (GOLD analysis project Ga0180009, IMG submission 123537) | Groundwater microbial communities from the Aspo Hard Rock Laboratory (HRL) deep subsurface site, Sweden - OS_PC_MetaG | ecosystem: Environmental > Aquatic > Deep subsurface > Groundwater...
AAGTCCGCCAAGAATATTGGCGGACGACAGCAGAGCGAATGGCCGACTTTGCCCGAAGGGCAAAGCGCCGAACCCTGTTGGGGGTACCACAATATTATTCGGGCTACAGGGTTCGAATAGAGCTCTGCGCCGAGCGAAGCGAGACTGCTATTGCGACGAATAGGAGCAATGTTTAGCAGGCCAGCCGAGATGTGAGGCTGGCAGAAGTCCGCCAAGAATATTGGCGGACGACAGCAGAGCGAATGGCCGACTTTGCCCGAAGGGCAAAGCGCCGAACCCTGTTGGGGGTACCAGGGGGGCGGATGGCGGAATTGGCAGACGCGCGCGGCTTAGGACCGCGTGGAGCAATCCTTGGAGGTTCAACTCCTCTTCCGCCCACCAAATGGTTTAAAGATTTTGTTATTTGAAAAAGGGCAGGAGTTGAAGGGACGAGTGGCCGATCTTGAGCGACCGAGGACGTAATGTCCGAGGAAGTGCCGAGGCCCTCCGGACGAGGCCGAAGCGAAAGGCGCCAACTCCTCTTCCGCCCACCAAATTTTGCTTTGTAAAATTTCGCGGGAGTAGCTCAGTGGTAGAGCTTCTCGTTGCCAACGAGAAGGTCGCGGGTTCGAACCCCGTCTCCCGCTCCATTAATATTAAGCTAGGGGTTCGAAGAGAGCCCTGTTTTGAAATACGACAAGTAGGAGTATTCCAAGGGCGAGTGGCCGACCTTGAGCGAAGGCCTGCCCTTTCATAGAAAGGGCAGGGCGAAGCGAAAGGCGCCGAACCCCGTCTCCCGCTCCATTTTTCATTTGGCGAACGCGTCGAAGGATAAACTTTGATAAATTAAAACAGGAGGAGTGCAGTATGCGCATACTTGATTTTTTGAATGAAAAGGCAGTATCAGCGGATTTAAAGTCCAAGGACAAAAATAGTATCATAAAAGAGCTTGTGGATTTATTGATCAAATCAGGCCAGTTAAAGACCAAAGACAAAGACCATGTTGTAAAAGTTCTTTTAAACAGAGAAGCGCTTGGTTCAACCGGCATTGGCCAAGGTATTGCTATCCCCCACGGAAAATGTGAATATGTAAGTGAACTCATAGGCGCTTTCGGAGTATCTAAAAGTGGCATAAAGTTTGACTCGCTGGATGGAGAACCAGCCTATATATTTTTCCTGCTGTTGGCTCCTATAGAATCTTCAGGGCCGCATCTCAAGGCGCTGGCGCGCATTTCAAAATTATTAAAAGATAAATATTTCAGAGATTCGTTAAAAAGCGCAGACAGCGAAAAAAACCTAGTTAAGGTTATAAAAGAGGAAGATATCAGGAAAACATAGGTTAGTCGAAGGTTTGAAGTTAAAAACAAGGATTGATATGAAAAGATTGAAATGGTTGTACCCAGGAATGAAAATAAAACGTTGGATACTTACTTCCTCTACAGGTATTTTATTGGTTGCGATAGGTTCTATTATACTCATCCTCAAAAGATTTTCTGATTCAAGGATTATTGGCGGCACTGTTATAATTCTGGGTGCATTGATAGTTGTATATGGTATGAAGAGGATGATAAAATCATTCATTGCAGTTTTTCTTCCTAAGAGAGAAAGAGAACTTGTAGATATTATGTATCATTACCGCCAGCTTGAAAAAGGGCCAAAGGTAGTGGTTATAGGAGGAGGAACAGGCCTTTCAACCATTCTTCATGGTTTAAAAGAGCAAACAAGCAATATTACAGCAATAGTGACTGTTGCAGATGATGGCGGGTCTTCCGGAAGACTGAGAGAGCAGTTTGGGATACTTCCACCAGGAGATATAAGAAACTGCCTTGTTGCGCTTGCGGATGCAGAGCCTTTGATGCGCGAGTTGTTTCAGTTCAGGTTCGGGAGCGAGTCAGAACTAAGCGGGCATAGTTTCGGAAATCTATTTATAACCGCGATGTGTAAGGTTACCGGAGATTTCGAAAAAGCAATAAAGGAATCCTCTAAAGTCCTTGCAATAAGAGGCAGGGTTATTCCTTCTACATTTGACAAGGTTAAACTTGTGGCAGAATATCATAATGGGCAGAAGACAGTAGGCGAGACAAAGATAGTAAAACAGAATTCTCCTATACAAAAAGTATATTTAGACCCTGAGCATTGCAAAGCTAGCTCAGAATCATTTGAGGCAATAGCTGAGGCAGACATAATAATCCTTGGGCCTGGCAGCTTATACACAAGTGTTATACCAAATCTCCTGGTAGATGGCATAGCTGAAAAGATTGCTCAATCCAAGGCGCCCAAGGTCTATATCTGCAATGTGATGACGCAGTCCGGCGAAACAGATAATTATACAGCATTTGACCACTTGAACGCCCTTATAACTCATACACGGCCTGACATCCTTAATTATTGTATTGTAAATATAGGGAAGGTGCCTAAAGAACTTCTTAAGAAATACGAAGAAGAAGGCGCTTATCCTGTTGTGGCTGACACAGATAAAATTATAGAGAACGGTTATAACGTAATAGAAGGCGATGTAGTAAATGCTCAGAATCATGTAAGGCATGATGCCAAAAAACTTTCAAAGGTTATTATAGACCTTACTCTTAAGACAAAAGGCAAAAAGATATCCATTGATTAGGTGAATCCAGCATGTTGATAGAAAAAAAATTAACCATTAAGAATAAACAGGGGCTTCATGCCAGGCCTGCGGCAATATTTGTGCAGATAGCCAATAAATACGAAAGCGATATTGCTGTAAAAAAAGGCAGGCAGGAAGTGAATGGAAAATCCATAATGGGGCTATTGACTCTTGCGGCAGAAAAAGGCGCCAAGCTTCATATCAAAGTAAACGGTCCTGATGCAAAAGAGGCAATCGAGGAACTTGAAAAGATAATACTGGGAGAAATGTCATAATGTTATTAAAAGGTATACCGGCTTCGCCTGGAGTAGCTGTAGGCAAAGCATTTTTATTTGATACAAGACAGCTTATAGTAACTGAAAAGGATATCAAACAGGATGCTGTCCCTTCCGAAATTGTCCGCTTTGAAGAAGCCCTTATAAAGACGCGTTCTGAGATACTTGCCATACAGAAAAAGATTTCACGCGAAATGGGTACCCAGCACGCAGAGATATTTAACGCTCATCTGCTGGTCCTGGAAGACAGGATGCTGATAGAAGAGGTTATAGAAAAGCTTAAAAAAGAACGTAAATGTGTGGAATATATATTTTCAAAGATTATCAGTAAATATATAAATGTCTTTTCAAAAATGAATGATGAATATCTGAAAGAAAGGACCAGCGACATAGAGGACGTAGGCAAAAGGATTTTAAAAAATCTTATAGGCATTCAGGAAAAGACTCTTAGCGACCTGAAAGAGCAGGTAATAGTGGTTGCGTATGATATTTCTCCGTCGGACACCGCTAATATGCATAAAAAGAATGTCATGGGGTTTGTCACTGATATAGGCGGCAGGACCTCGCATACTGCAATTATGGCAAAGTCTTTGGAAATCCCTGCTGTAGTGGGCCTTGAAAAGGCTACAACTAAAATAAGGCCAGGGGATATCCTGATTGTTGATGGGACAGATGGGGTTGTGATAGTAAACCCGGATAAGGCGACCCTTAAAAAATATGAGGTAAAACAACAAAAATTAGTAAAATTCGAAAAGACTCTTTTAGATTTTAAAGATACGCCTGCTGTCACTATTGACGGCCACAAAGTGGAGGTTTCGGCAAATATCGAATTGCCGGATGAGGTCGACTCTGTTATTGCGCATGGAGCAGAAGGCATAGGGCTCTACCGCACAGAATTTCTTTATATGAATAGAAATGATTATCCTGGAGAGGAAGAGCAATTCGAGGCATATAAAAAAGTAGCTGTCAAGCTTGCCAAAAACCCTGTTATCATACGCACACTGGATATCGGAGGGGATAAGTTTTTATCACAGCTTAAGGTCCCGCATGAGATGAATCCGTTCATGGGATGGAGGGCTATAAGATTCTGCCTTGCAAGGCCGGAGGTGTTCAAGGTGCAGTTAAGGGCGATATTGCGCGCAAGTGTATCCGGAAATATCAAAATTATGTTTCCCATGATATCCGGCCTCGGAGAGCTCAGGCAGGCGATAAAAGTTTTAGAAGAAGCAAAAGAGGAGCTGAGGAATAAGTCGATGAATTTTAACCAGGATATAGAAGTAGGGGCAATGATAGAGATACCATCAGCTGCTTTAACCTGCGATCTTCTTGCCAAAGAAGTGGATTTTTTCAGTATAGGGACCAATGACCTTATACAATATTCTCTGGCAGTGGACAGGGCCAATGAAAAGATAGCTTATTTATATAAGCCTACTCACCCGGCTATATTAAGGCTTATAAAAAATATTATAGATTCTGGCCACAAAGAAAATATATGGGTAGGTTTGTGCGGAGAGATGGCAGCAGAGCCTGGATTTGTTCTCATACTCTTGGGGCTTGGGTTGGACGAATTTAGCATGAGCCCTGTGGTGATTCCTGAGGTGAAATATGTTATCAGCAATGTAAGATTTGAAGATGCCAGAAAAGTTGCAGAACAGGTTATGACCTTGTCTACAGGCAAAGAGATAGAGACCTTTACAAACAAACGGCTGAACGAGCTTATCCCATGGCTCAAGAAGACGAAAAAACAATAAAAAATCTTCAGCATGAATAAACTGGACAATTTGGAATTCATAAAAAAACTGGACTGTTCAAATATGCTGAAGTTTATTCTAGATTTGCCTGAACAATGCCGCGATGCATACGCAATTGGAAATTCCAGCAATATAAATAATCCTGCAATAAAAATAGAGAATATAGTATTTGCAGGCGTGGGAGGGTCTGCCATAGGGCCTGACCTGGTAAAGGTTTACCTGGGAGATGAGCTCAAGATACCTGTATCAATATGCCGCAATTATACCTTGCCTGATTTTGTGGACGAGAGAACGATCTTATTCTGTTCAAGCTATTCTGGCAATACTGAGGAGACGCTTTCTTGTTTTAAACAGGGCCTTAAAAGAAATGCTTTTATAATTACCATGGGTTCAGGCGGCAGATTAAAAGAGCTATCTTCAAAAAACAGCAATACTCATATATCGATTCCTTTAGGATATCCTCCCAGGGCAGCCATTGGTTACATGTCTATAACGGTGCTTGGTGTTTTAGCAAAGCTTGGGCTCATAAAAGATAAAGAAAATGATGTAAAAGAACTTTTTTCTATACTTACTGATGTCAGAGATAAAGAAATAGGTTTTAGCGTCTCTCTGGAAAAAAATATCTCCAAACAGATAGCCGTTAAACTCTATAAAAGATATCCTATAATATATGGCACGGCTGATACCACAGAAGCTGTAAGCAATAGATGGAGAGAACAGATCGCAGAGAACGGAAAGGCGCTTTCATCCAGCAATACGCTGCCTGAGATGAATCACAACGAGATAGTCGGCTGGAAATTTCCAGAAAAATTTCTTAAAGATTTTAAGGCCATAATACTTTGCGATAAAGATGATCACGAAAGAATAAAGGAACGCGTAAGAATCACCAGCGAGATTATAAAAAAGTCAGGCGCAGAGGTTATGGTATTAAAAAAAGATAATGGCGGAAGGCTTGCGAGGATATACTCTCTTTTATATATAGGAGATTTTGTGAGTTTTTACCTGGCTATTCTTAATAATATTGACCCAACCCCGGTAAAGACAATAGATTATCTGAAAAAGGAACTAGGAAAGATATGAAGGTTCTATTATTAGCCGCAGGTTATGCCACAAGGCTGTATCCATTGACATTAAATACTCCAAAGCCGCTTCTTGAAGTGGCTGGCAAAACTGTCATGGGGTATATATTCGATCTTGTTGAGCCTTTGAAAGATGTGGATGAGGTTTTTATTGTGACCAATGAAAAATTTTATCAGAATTTTGAAGATTGGAAACATGATTTCAAAAGCTCAAAAAAAATAACAGTTGTAAATGACGGCACCTCTTCTAATGAGACAAGACTTGGAGCCACCGGAGACATAGAGTTTGTCATAGAAAAAGAAAAAATATCGGATGATTTGCTGGTCCTTGCAGGAGATAATCTTTTCAGGGCGGACCTTTCTATATTTACAAATTTTTGCATATCGAAAAAGCCTTCTATTACAATAGGCCTTTATGATATAAAAGACTTGACCCTTGCTTCTAAATACGGTATAGTATCCGTTGATAAAAATAATAAGGTCGTTGATTTTAAGGAAAAACCCGCTATCCCAGCCTCTACTCTTGCGGCAATGTGTCTTTATTTCTTCCCAAAGGAAAGATTGGGCATAATGAAGAGATATATGGGAATGGATAACGCTAAAGATGCGGCAGGTTATTTTCTGGAGTGGCTTTATAAAAAAGAATCGTTATTTGGTTACGTATTTAAAGATAAAAAGTGGTTTGACATAGGGGATAAAAAATCATTAGAAGAAGCTGAAAAGGAATTTAGTAAGGGCAGTCAGTGACCGCCCTCTACGATAATGCGAAAGGGAGGAAGAATGCCTAAAGGAAAATATTACGTTACTTCGGAATCAGTTGGGGAAGGCCATCCTGATAAGTTGTGCGATCAAGTCTCAGATTCAATACTGGATGAGGTTTTGCGTCAGGATTCAAGGGGCCGGGTTGCATGCGAAACATTTGTAACAATGGGCCTTATTATAGTAGGAGGAGAAATCACCACCACTGCTTATGTAGATGTAATAAATACCGCGCGAGAAGTGGTTAAGAGGATAGGCTACACAGACCCTAAATATGGAATGGATTATAAGACGTGCGCTGTTGTAAATACAATACATAGTCAGTCTCCTGACATTGCGCAGGGCGTTGATAAAGGCGGTGCAGGCGACCAGGGTTTTATGGTTGGATACGCGTGCGATGAAACCAAAGAACTGATGCCTTTGCCGATTATGCTGGCGCATAAACTTGTTAGAAAAATGGCTGAGTTGAGAAAGAATAAAACGCTAAAGTATCTCGGGCCTGATTCTAAAAGTCAGGTAACAGTTGAATATAAAGACGGCAAAGCGGTCAGAATAAATTCAGTGGTTCTGGCGTGCCAGCACACAGAAGAGATATTGGATAAGGGAGGGGAACACATAACAGAAAAGGCGAGAAAAGAGATTATAGAAAAAATAGCAAAACCTATAGTAGGTAAATTTGTCGACGACAAGACAGAATATTATGTAAATCAAACAGGAAAGTTTTTAATAGGCGGGCCGCAGTCTGATACCGGTATGACAGGAAGAAAAATAATAGTGGATACGTACGGCGGAATCGTATCCCACGGCGGCGGGGCTTTTTCAGGCAAGGATCCTACAAAGGTTGACCGCTCAGGTGCGTATATGGCAAGATATGTTGCAAAAAATGTGGTAGCCGCAGGCCTTGCCAAAAAATGTTGCATTCAGCTTGCGTATGTAATAGGTAAGGCAGAGCCATTGGCGGTAATGGTTGAGACCTTTGGGACAGGAAAGATTTCAGAAGAAAAGATCTCAGCGCTTATACGGGAACATTTTGACCTGACCCCGAGAGGCATAATAACAGAGCTGGATCTTCTTAAGCCTATCTATAGAAAGACAGCTGCCTATGGGCATTTTGGCCGTGAGGAAGAAGGTTTTACATGGGAAGAAACTGACAAGGTGGATCTCCTAAAGAAAGGTTGTGTGTGTTAACATGCATTTTGATATAAGCAATATAAAATTAGCTCCTACCGGAAAATTAAGAATAGAATGGGCCAATGAGAATATGCCTGTTCTGAAGCTTATAAGAGAGAGATTCTCTAAAGAAAAACCATTGAAGGGCGTTAAAATCAGCTGCTGCCTTCATGTAACTACAGAGACAGCGGTCTTAATGAATACCTTGAAATCAGGAGGAGCGGAGGTGAATCTATGCGCTTCTAATCCTCTCAGCACTCAGGACGATGTGGCTGCGTCCCTGGTAAAAGATTTTAATATCCCTGTTTTTGCAATAAGAGGAGAGGACAATAAAGTCTATTATTCTCATATAGAAAGCTCTCTGGGGCTAAAACCGAACATAACAATGGATGACGGCGCAGACCTTGTGTCCACTATCCATAAATCCAGGCTAGACCTTGTGCCGAATATATTGGGTAGCACAGAGGAAACTACCACCGGGATAATAAGGTTAAGGAGCTTGGAGCAGAATAAAAAACTTCTTTTTCCTGTAATTGCTGTAAATGATGCAGATACAAAACATCTTTTTGATAATCGTTATGGCACAGGCCAGTCAACAGTGGATGGGATCATAAGGGCTACAAATGTTCTGATAGCAGGTAAAATTGTGGTTGTGCTTGGTTACGGTTGGTGCGGCAGGGGATTTGCCATGCGCGTAAGAGGCATGGGAGCCAATGTCATAATTACAGAAGTAGACCCTACAAAAGCGCTCGAAGCAGTAATGGATGGTTATTCAGTAATGCCAATGAAGGAAGCTGCTAAAAAAGGAGACTTATTTGTAAGCCTGACAGGCAATACTACGGTTATTGCAGAAGAACATTTTAAAGTGATGAAAGACGGGGCAATAGTAGCCAACTCAGGCCATTTTAATGTTGAGATAGAGATACCTGCTCTTGAAAAAATGAGCTCAAAGAAGCGAGTTATCCGCAACGGAGTTGAAGAATATCTTTTAAAAGACCACAGGCGTATTAATCTTTTAGGAGAGGGCAGGCTTGTAAATCTTGCCTGCGCAGAAGGCCATCCTGCAATAGTAATGGATATGAGCTTTGCAAATCAGGCGCTTGCTGCTGAATATCTTGTAAAGAACCATAAAAAGCTTAGTAAGAAAGTTTACAGGATGCCTGAAGCGATAGATAAAGAAATAGCCAGGCTTAAGCTCAAGAGCATGGGCATTCGAATAGACACACTTACTGCGTTCCAGAAGAAATATCTTTCCAGCTGGGAATTAGGAACTTAATTTTTAATTAAGATTATCCCGATCAATCCAAATAATATATTTGCCAGGTGGGCTGAGAGGAACGCTGGAAGGGTTCCGCTTTTACCGAAGGCTATGCAGCTTGCCATAAAGGCATAATATATAAATCCTATCGCGATACTCATTCCTATACCTAATAGAGCAGTGGCTTTGCCTCGTTGTCTTACCCTCAATGCGAAACCAGCTCCTATTAATATCACTACAAGGTTTATAAAAGGAAGGCTTATTTTTTGATGCAAATCCACGCGGAGCCTTGTTATTAATTTTGGAGATGTTTCGGAAAAATTCTTTGTATAATTTAATAGATCACGAAAACTCATGTATTCATAGTTAGTGCCTTTTAATATAAGGTCTTTAGGTTTTTCCATATTAATCACCTTTTCCTGGAAAAATTCAGGCGATCCGATAACTGTTCCTTTATTGTCCAATTTATACGTTAATATATTTGAAAAAACCCATTTCCCATCCAGCCATTTTGCTTCATGAGCGCTTATCTTCAATGACACATTGTCTTTTTTATCTTGCTTCAGTATGGTAATACCCATTGCGGTTTTAGAAGTTGGATCGAAATTGTCTATGAATATGAGGCGGTTATCTTTGCCGTAAAGCGCAATATTGGGTATCATTGTTCTGTTAACGGGCTTACTTTTATCAATATTTTCTATAGAACTTGCTCTTATAGATTCCGCCTTTCTCATGCTCTGAGGCAGGATTTTTTCAGATATGCTAAATACTAATATCGTTATAGCAAACCCGATATATATAAAAGGCATTAGTATTCTATATATGCTTATCCCGGCTGAGCGCATGGCTGTTATCTCTCCGTATTTATTGAGCGTGCCTAGGACATATATAGCGGAGATTAGGCTTGCCACCGGTGAGGTCTGTATGACAATCAAAGGTATCATTGATAGGTAATATTCCAACAGTATTCCAATCTTAATATTTTGTTTCAGGACCTCATCCATACGGCCAAAAAGATCTATAATGATATAGAGTACTATAAATACCATAAGGCAATATAAAAAAGGCAGTATAAAATATTTGACTATGTATTTATCCAGTATTCGCATGATATAAGTTGACACTCTGACAATGTTAGAGTGTCAACTTTGATATTGTCTCAGGTTTCTATGGTTTTGCGTAGCAGTACTATTCCTGCCGCGCCGATTATTATATTTGGCATGTACATCCAGAAGCCAGGGTTCAAGATGCCCTTTAAAGATAAAGCTATGCTCGCAGCCATTAATATATAATATACTACAATTACCCCTAGAGCTATGGCAAACTGTATGGTTTTTTCTCCGCGCCTGGTAAATATGCCAAGAGGTATGCCTATAATTATAAATACTAGGCTTGCAAAGGATATCGAAATCTTCCTATGGAATTCCGTGATAAGCGATGGGGTGTCTACATGGTACTTGCCAAGACGATCAATCTCATTGTTTATTTCTTGAAAATTCATTTCCTTAGGTTTTTTATCTGTATAACCGCTAGGCGCTATCGATTCGTCTATGCTTAGGGTAAGGTAATACGTTTTGAAGTTCAGTTTATAGAAATTTATCGGATTTTTAGGATTTGGCTCGTCGCTTGTGCCATTGATAAGTTTTAGCTTGATCGCATTCTGATTATCAAGCGTTATAAACTCCCCTCTTTCAGCTATTATAGTTCTCGTGGAATGTTCATCCTGCGGCTGATAAATGCGGACGCCTTTGAGTTTATTTTTATCTATCCCATTTATGAATATTATATAGCCCTTGAAACTTTTTATAAATGTGCCTGGCTCAAGATATGCTGCTGGAGTTTTTATGCCTATATTTTTTATAATTTTTCTGGATTCAAAATGCATCTTGGGTATTATATCGTTATTTAATGCTATTGAAAAAAGGCTGAGCACAAGGCCCATCACAAGCAGGGGAAAGCTTAACCTGTAGATATTTATGCCGCTTGAGCGGATAGCTACGATTTCATTATCTCCTGAAAGCCTGCCGAATACCAAAAGCGCAGAGGTCAACATAGACATGGGTATGGTATAGCTCAATAAAAACGGTATTAGATAAAGAAAAAGTTTACCCACGAGCCTTATATCCACGCCTTTATTTATTACGAGCTCCGCGAGCTTTATGATATTTCCCACCACAAGGGTAAATGTGAATATGATAAGGGAAAATACAAACATAATAATAATTTCTTTTATCATATAATTACGCAGTATTTTCATGCGCTATCTCCCCGCGCCAGCGTTATTACTTCTACGTATTTTGCGCCTGAGTTTTTAAGAAGCCTTGAGCATTCATTAACAGTGGAGCCGGTTGTAAAGAGGTCATCTACTAGTAGTATATTTTTATTGCGGACAATCGAGGTGTCTTTTAAAGAGAAGCTCGAATATAGATTTTTTATTCTAGCCTCTCTTTTAAGTTTGCTTTGAAGCGGCGTATCTTTTGTTTTCTTTAGAGTGTTTCTGGAATAAGAAATACCAAGTTTTCTTCCTAAGGCCCTAGCCAGGATATCGGCGTGATTAATTTCTCTTTTGAATAATCTATTAGGATGCATTGGTATGGATAGAATCATCTGAGCGTCTTTTCCGACATTATATTTTTTCATGAAACCAATAATTAAAGCTGTGAAATCTGTTGAAAGAGAGGTTATTTTCTTATATTTGAAATCATGGATCAAGTCTTTTAACAGCTCGTCGTAACAGCAGGCTGACCAGGCCCTGTCAAAATATAGCTCATCTTTTTTACAGTCCGGACATGTGGTTATTAATTCAGGACTTCCTTTAAGCTGCCTGCCGCATTTTACGCAGAAAGGAGGAAGCCTTTCTTTTATCTTCTTAACGCAATCATCGCAGATGTTGCGGTCAAATTCATTTATTTTTTTAGAGCAGACCCTGCACAGGGCAGGATAAAATAAGTTTATTATTGCCCCTAACATATGATAAATATAACATAGGGTTTGGATAAAGTCAAAGCAGATGTAGGAAACGGTTTCAAACCGTTCCCTACAAAAATGCTTAACAATTGTATCTTTTTATGCTATATTGTTCAAATATGGAAGATAATAATATAGATAATATAGAGCAGAAGATAAAGAATCTTGAAGAATGGAACAATGAGCGCGCAAATATCAAACCTATTCTAGAGATAGCTGTTGACTGCCATAATAAGGCGCGGCGTGAGTCATATTGGAAGAACTACGAAAAGGCATCGGAGTTTTTCAAGCAGGCCATCGAAAACTATAGAAGCACGTTAAAACTCAATCCAAAATATTATCTTCAGGATGTTATAGAAAGGGTGGATTCTGTTATAGGGGAGTATATAAATAATATTTTTAGTCTCAAGATTTCTGGCGATAGGTTAAAGACCGAGCAAGGCGTAATAGAATATATGGAATTTATAGAAAGCCTTAACTCTGAAGAAAAAAAATACATAGGCCAGTACGAGATAGCCCTGAGCTATTTTAAGATAGGCGCTATATATTTTGAAGATGGTAATTTTGACAGGGCATATGAATTTTTTAACAAAACGGCAAACCTAGAGTGCAACAGGCCTTTTCTAAATAGAGACACTTATTTTAAGATAGGCCAAATACTTTTTAATAAAAAAAGATTCAAAGAAGCCCTTGTGAGTTTTGTCTCCGTGCTTTCTTTCGACAGGGACAACATGGACGCAGTCAACTATCTTGATAAATGCTTAAAAGAGTTAAAAATATTCGAACACAAGTTTAAATTCGTGTCTGCAACGCCTACTGAAGCAAAAAAACTGATAATGGAGGTGTTATGATAAACGATATATTCAAGGAAAGAAGAAAGTATCCCAGAATCGAATTAAAGCTTAGCGCCAAGTATAAAGTGCTTGATTATGAGCAGGTATTTCAATTTACGAAGACGGAGAATATATCTGCGGAAGGCGCATCCTTTGAGTCTAAAGAGCTCTTAAAGCCAGGAGTTTATGTGCAGCTTGAAGTAGATATTGAAGATGCCTATCCGCCCATATCCATGGTGGCTGAGATAAGATGGGTGGGAGATATGAATTCTGGTAAAGATAATAAATATATCAATGGCATCAAGATTATAAGCATGCCCGTGAAAGATGAAGCCAGATTTTTAAAATATTACTGCGACAAAATAGTTGAGAAGTTATCAGCTTATCTTAAAAAATAGACTTATAAATGAAAGGGGGATTAGCATGATAATACGTTTAATTATGGTTTTTGTGTTACTGATGGGTTTGACCGGTTGCCTCAAAAAGGCTGTAGATGAAAATGCGTCTATGGAGCCTGCTATTACAGAAGAAGCGCTGGTAGATGTTGCTCAAGAACCGCAGGCTAGCCAAGGGAAAAGCGTTTCTGTGGAACCTGCTGTTAGTCAGGTGGCAACTGTTGGAGAACCAAGTGTCCAGGATATACAGCAGGCTTTGAAAAATGCTAATCTTTATGAAGGTAAAATAGATGGTATCCTTGGCCCGAATACCAGAAAGGCTATAGAAGCCTTCCAGTCTCAGAATAGTTTAAAAGTAGATGCTAAGGTAGGCCCAAAGACATGGCAGAAACTAAAAGAATATCTTGTTAAATGAAACCGGGCAATCAAAAGAGATATGATATAGTTTATGAAGACGAGCATATTTTTATAATCAATAAACCTTCCGGGATATTAGTGGTGCCTACCCCAAAAGGAGAAACAAATACTCTTACGGATCTTCTGAATCAGGAGTTGGATAGGCGTGGCGTTTTGGCTAATGCCTATCCCTGCCACAGGATTGATAGGGAGACCTCAGGCCTTATAATTTACGCAAAAGGTAAATCTATCCAAGAAGCCATGATGGAGCAGTTTAAAAAACATCTTGTAAAAAAGACGTATATCGCTTTTGTTCACGGTACTGTGCGGAAAGATTCTGACACCTTACAAGGCAATGTTTACAATAAAAAGAAAAGAAAAACAGAATTCATGGTAACGAAATTCAAGGTCCTTGAAAGAAGAAGAGATTTTACAATAGTCGAGGTGCAGCCTGTTACAGGAAGGACAAACCAGATCAGGATACATCTTAAAGGACTTGGCCATCCCTTGGTTGGAGAGAGCGTATATGCCTTCAGAAAGGATTTTAAGCTGAGATTTAAAAGGGTTGCGCTTCACGCAAAGGCATTAGAATTCAGCCATCCCGTAACAGGAAAAAGAATGAATTTTAATTTGCCGCTAGCGGATGATATGACAAACTTTATACAAAAATGAAAATAATCATAGAACTTATAGTCCTTGTAATATTGCTTTTAATAGGAGCCTTGACAGCTGCTTCAGAGACAGCTGTTATTGCAGCGAGTATTATAAAACTCAGGCGGCTCGCAGCTGATGGCTCAAAGACAGCTAAAACAATATTAAAGATCTTGGAAACTCCTGAAAAATTTTTCGGAACCATCCTCGTAGCGAATAATATAGTAGATGCCCTTATAGCGTCTATAGTAACTGTTATTATCATTTCTTTTATGGGCGGGCATTCAAAGAGCATATTGCTTGCGACGATCATATCCTCTTTTCTTATAATAATTTTTGAAGTAGCCGCTAAGACATTGTCTGCAAAAAATCCAGTAAGGATAGCGTTATCTTTTTCCGGGACAGTTAAATATCTTATAATCATTTTATCTCCTGTCGTAAGGATCCTTTCTGTAATAACTAATTTTATAGTAAATCTTATAGGCGGAAAGACAAAAGGCAAACCCTCTCTTGTAGTGGAGGACGAGATAAAAGCCCTCATCAGGATAGGCGAAGAAGAAAGCCCCAGGTATAAAGATAAATACAAAATGCTTTCAAAGGTCTTTGAATTCAGCAATACTGTTGTAAAGACCGTTATGATACCCAAAGACAGAATGATTCTTATTAATATAGACGCAAATATAGAAGACATTCTGGATAAGGTGCTTGAATCAGGGCATTCCAGGCTTCCTGTCTATAAAGATAATCCGGACAATATAATCGGCGTTATAAATATGAAGGATTTACTGAATCTTTCTGTCAATAGAGACCTTGTGATTCTGCATGATATAATATATCCGCCTATATTTGTCCCTGATTCCAAGAATGTGGCGGAGCTACTGAAGGAATTCCAGAAAGGCCATACGCACCTGGCTATTGTAATTGATTCGTACGGCAAGATTCAGGGCCTGGTGACCATGGAGGATCTGCTTGAGGAAATAGTGGGCGAGATCGAGGATGAGCACGATATTAGGAAAAGAGTAAAAAAATAGATGCAAAAATTTGATATTGCGGTTATAGGCGGCGGCGCAGCTGGGATAATAGCAGCTATAAGCGCCAGGCGCAACGGTAAAGATGTTGTAATCTGCGAAAAGATGCTGCGGCTTGGAAAAAAAATACTCATTTCAGGCTCAGGCAGGTGCAATATCTCTAATCTGGATTTAAGCGAAACGCATTATAATCCGGAATCGCGCGAACTCGTGAAAAGCGTATTTTCCCGGTTCGACAGAGAGAAAATAGAAGATTTTTTCAACGGGCTTGGCCTGAAGCTTTGTTGCGAAGGGAACAGGGTTTTTCCGGTCACGCTTCAGGCAGCAAGCGTTTTAAAGGTCCTGGAAGACGAGCTGAAAAATTTAAAAGTAGCGATAGAATTGGATTTTGAAGTAAGTGGCATTACAGGCTCTGCAAAAAGATTTACAGTAAAATCTAAAACCGGCAAAAGTGTTTTATGCGATACTGTTATAATTACCGGAGGTGGGAAAACCTATCCGAGCCTTGGCTCTGATGGAAGTTGTTACAGTTTAGCTAAAGCAGTTGGCCATAAAATAATAGAACCTGTCCCAAGCGCCGTGCCGCTTTTAGCAAAGGACAGATTTTGCCATCTGCTTCAAGGCCAGAAAATACAATGCATTGCAAAAAGCGTAATAGATGGTAAGATACAAAAAGAAATAGAAGGGGAATTACTTTTTACAAAATACGGGTTATCAGGCACTGCCATACTGGATATAAGCGAGGATATTTCAATAGCGATAAATAGGCTTGGAAAAAAATTCGTTCAGGTTTCGATTGATATGGTGCCTTTTATTGATAAACCCAGTCTTAAGAAAGAGGTTGAGACAAGGATGTCCAGGCATCTTGCAATTGAAAATCTGATGATAGGTATCCTTCCCAATAAATTCAGCCTTGTTTTCAGGGA
>Ga0180009_10004176_pt1 | contig 16086 bp, 15 predicted proteins | sample OS_PC_MetaG_FD_123537 | JGI IMG/M metagenome (GOLD analysis project Ga0180009, IMG submission 123537) | Groundwater microbial communities from the Aspo Hard Rock Laboratory (HRL) deep subsurface site, Sweden - OS_PC_MetaG | ecosystem: Environmental > Aquatic > Deep subsurface > Groundwater...
AGGTTGGGGGTGACCACCTTGCCGGTCTGGCCCACCTGGTCGGTGTGGGAGCGCCAGCCCGCGTCCACCGCGCTGCGCGAGGCGCCCACGGCGGCGCCCAGCTTGGCGGCCAGCTCTTCCAGCAGCTTGAAGTTTTCGGCTTCCTTCATGCCCCGGCCGCCGCTGACGATGACCGTGGCTTCGGTGAGGTCGACTTTGCCTTCCTCGGCAGCCTGGACCTCGGCCACCACTGCCTTGACTTCGCCCACTTCGGCGGCGACCTTCTCAACCGCGGCTTCGCCGCCGGTTTCGACGATGTCAAAGACGTTGGGCCGAAGCGAAGCCATCTGGGGCATGGCCTTGATGAATATTTCGGCGTAGACCTTGCCGGCGTACATGGGCCGGGTGGCCTTTAGCTTGCCGTCGGCCACGGCCAGGGCGGTGCAGTCCACCGCGATGCCGGTGTCCAGGCGGGCCGCCAAACGGCCGCCCAGATCCTTGCCCTGCATGGAAGCGCCCATGAGCACCACGTCCGGGGCGCCGTCTTTGATCAGAGCGGCGCAAGCGTTGGTGTAGGCGTCGGTGGTGTAGGCGGCCAGGGCCGCATCGTCGGCATAGAGCACCTTGGCCACGCCGTATTTGCCCAGCCCGGCGCAAGCGCCCTCCATGCCTGAACCCAGAACCAGGGCGGTAACTTCGGCCCCCAGCTCATCGGCCACCTTTTTGGCCGCGCTGGCCGCCTCGAAGGTTATTTTTCTGAATTCGCCGTCACGCTGCTCGGCGATTATCCAAACACCAGCCATGATATATGCTCTCCCTTCGCACGAAAGGTGATGATCCTTTCGGGGTCTTTAGATGACCTTGGCCTCTTCCTTGAGTAGCTTGGCCAGGTTTGCCGCCAGCTCCGCCGGGGTCTCGCCCTCCACCTTTTTGCCGGGGGCCCGGTCGGGGGGCGGGTTGAAGACCGCTATCTCCAAGAAGTCGGCTCTTTCCACGCCCAGATCGGCGGGGGTTTTGGTCTCCATGGGCTTTTTCTTGGCCTTCATGATGCCCGGCAGGGAGGCGTAGCGGGGCTCATTGAGGCCCTTTTGGGCGCTGATAACCACCGGCAGGCTGGCTTCCAGCACCAGGGTCTGGCCCTCCACCGGGCGGACCGCCTTGGCTTTGCCGTCGGCCAACTCCACCTTGGTCACCACCGAAAGCTGGGGGAGGCCCAGCAGCTCGGCCACGGCCGAGCTGACCACGCCGGAGTCGTCGTCCACGGCCCGCTGGCCGAAGAAGATGATGTCCGGGTTAAGGGGTTCGATGGCCTTGGCCAACATCTTGGCCACGGCGATGGGATCGGCCCCATAGAGGTCGTCGTCCTTGATGTGGACGGCCTTGTCGGCGCCCATGGCCAGGGCGGTGCGCAGAGACTCCACCACCCGGGCGGGACCGGCGCCCACCACGGTTACTTCGCCGCCTTGATCCTTGACGATACGGAGCGCTTCTTCCACGCCGAACTCGTCATAGGGATTCATCACCCATTTGATGTCGCTGGTGTCTATGGACTTACCGTCGCCGGCGATTTTGATCACCGCCTCGGTGTCTGGCACCTGCTTGATGCACACCACGATGTTCACGGTTCCTCCCCTCCTTTCCTAGCTTGCGCTGGGGTAGCTGGTCAAAAATACGAGACCCGTTAAGCCTCGCTTTTCTGGGTCAAAATTCCTTTGATGAAAAAATTGCTGATCTGCTCGGCAGCCATGGTTATGGAATATTTTTTGGCCGAGGACAATACCCAATATCGGCTCATTTCGTCCAGGGCCCCGAAAAATGCTCTCTTGGCCACGCCGGGCATGATGTCTTCACGAAAAACGCCTTGGTCCTGTCCCTCTTTGATGATGGCGCTGATGATGTTCAGGTACTCGTGGAACTGCTGGTTGGAGTATTCCTTCATGAACTTGGAGGACTGGCGTATCTCCACCTGGATGATCTCGGCCAACTCCTGGCTTTCCTCCAACAGGCTCAGATGGACCAGGGCAAAACGGGCCAGCTGTTCCGCCGGGTCGTCGATGCCTTCCAGTGCCTGGCGCATCTTGTCCAGCACCTTGCTCATCTCCTCCTCGAACAGGGAGATGAGGATATCGTCTTTGTTTTGGAAATAAAGGTAGATGGTTCCGTCGGCCACGTTGGCGGCCCGGGCTATCTCGCTGACTTTGGAGTTGAAAAAGCCGTTTTTGGCGAAAACCTTCAATGCCGCTTCGATGATGCGGCGGTGTTTGTCGCTGTTTTTCTTGGAGTTCGCTTTCAAAGTGCTACGTCCCGCGCGCCGGCCCTAACCGCGCCAAAGGGGTTGTTTTTCAATGAATGACGATTCATTCAAGGTTCTTTGGTAGCACGCCTCCCCAAGCCTGTCAACGCTTTTTTACAGGCCTGCCATCGCCGCTGGCTCAAGGATGCCGGCAAATATACCCCAATAATGAATCGGCCTCAATGAAAAATTGAGGCATCATTCAATCTGGGCGGATGGGGCGAGATTTCAGGGCTGGAAAAATGTTGACAGGTTTATATTCATAGTGTCATATGACACTATGAATATAAATCTACACCCGCTGGGCTCCTTGGGTCTCAAGCGCCAGATCAAGCGCCAGATCAAGGCCTTGATCGAGGACGGCCAGTTGCGGCCGGATCAACCCTTGCCCTCGGCCCGGGACCTGGCCGCGCTTTTGGGGGTTAACCGCAACACCACCTGGGCCGCCTACCGCGAGTTGTGCTCCGAGGGGGTTTTGCTTTCCCGCCGGGGAAAGGGGACCTTTGTGCGCCAAGTAGAGGCCCGGCCCCAGCGGGCGCAACTGCAAGGGCTCTTTGACCGGCTCTTGAGTCAGGCCCGCGAATTGGGGGTGTCCCCCCAGGAAGCGGCCGAGCTTTTCCAAGACCACGTTTTGGCCCAGCCGGTTTCAATGGCTGGGCGGCGGGTTTTGGTGGTGGAGTGCAACCAGGAAACCCTGGACCGCCTGGCCGGCGAGTTGGAGCAAGAGTTGGGGGCCGAAACCAGGCGGGTGTTGATCCAGGACTTGGAGCAGGAGCCCGGCTTGGCTTTGCGTCTGGGGCAAGAGGCCGATCTGGTGGTGTGCGGCTTCAACCACTTGGAGGAGTTCCGCCGGGCCGCGCCGGGCTGTCCCACGCCGTCGGCGGGGGTGATGATGGCCCCTGACCGGGCCCTTGCCAGCCTGCTGGCCAGCCTGCCGGCCGGAGCCAGGGTGGGCTTCACCTGCGCCAACCAGCGCAGCACCGAAAACCTCTACAAGCACCAGGTTTTCAGCAAGGGGCGCTCCCTGTGCCGGGTGCTGGTGGGGGCCGATGACTCGCCGGCCCTCAAGGCCATGCTGGCCTCCTGCCAGACGGTGTTGGCCAGCGACGCGGTTTACGACCGGGTGCGGGCTTTGGCTCCCGCGGATAGCCGTGTGGTTCAAGTGGAAATCAGCGCGGACCGGGCAGGCCTGGAGGCGGTGCGCCGGGCCCTGGCCCAAGTAAAGAGAGCGGAGTCATGAACTGGCAAACATTTCTGGACAAGACCCTGGACAAGTACGACCGCTGGATCGCCGAGGGCAAGATCACCAATACGGCCAAGGTAATCCCGGTGAGCCAAGCCCTGGTCTCCCGGCAATGGGTGGTGCCCACGGAGCAAGAGCTTTTGTTCCTGCGCAACAGCCGCACCTTTTCCCTGGCCGACTGCCGCTGCCGCACCCTGGGGAACCACTGCGACCGGCCCCGGGAGGTGTGCCTGTTTTTAAACGACGCCTCCGAGCGCATGGTGGCCCAGGGAAAGGCCCGGCTGGTGAGCTTGGACGAGGCCACCGAGCGGGTGATGCAGGCCAACCAGGCGGGGCTGGTGCCCATGACCCTGTACGATCCCCAGCAAAACATCATGTCTTTGTGCCACTGTTGCCCCTGCTGCTGCCACGATCTGCAGTTTTTACTGCAGCGCGGCCGCCGCGACCTGGTGGCCCGTTCCGAGTACATCGCGGTGCAGGACCAGGATGCCTGCGCCGGCTGCGGCCTGTGCCAAGAGCGCTGCTATTTCGGGGCGCGGGTCATCCAGGACGGGGAGCTTATATACGACCCGGCGGCCTGCTACGGCTGCGGCCTGTGCGTGAGCGTCTGCCCCAGCGAGGCCGTCAGCTTGGAACTGCGCCGGCTTTTACCTTAGCCGCCCACCTGGGGCCTTTATTTGGTTGCCCGTCTCGCGGGGCGGGGACAACCCGCCTTTATATTCCCTGTTCACAGATAGGGAATGACATGCTAACATGAAATAAAACATTGGTTTTACCAATGAAGGAGGCATTCCGTGCCCCTCGGAATGTTAACTATGTTCCTCGCGTTTTGCCTGCTGCTGGCCGGCTGGGCCGGCGGCCTGCCAGGATTTTCGGCCCTGGCCCACGCCGGTTGTATAAGCGTAACCTGCTTTGACGGCAGCAATCATCCCTGTGGTTTCGACTGCCGCTCCCTGTTGCCCAAGGTAAACCGCGGCACGGGCAAGTGGACCACCGTGTCTCCGCCCCAGCCCAAGGGACCCTCGCCCCAGGAGTTGGAACGCCTCAGAGGCATGGCTCTGGATGAGGCCAACGAGACGGGCATCGCGGCCTATAATAGGGGCGACTACGCCCGGGCGGTTGCCTACTTTGCAAGGGCCCTGGAATACGATCCCCACAATCCCAACCTGCAACACAACCTGAAGCGGGCCCGCCAGCGCCTGGACCAGCAGGACCGGCAGCGCCGCGAGGCCCTTCGCCGGTCCCTGACTCCCCCCCCCAAGAAAAAGGCTCTGCAAGAGGCGGCCGCCGCCGCGGCCCACGGAAAACAGGCCGCGGCCAGCCCCCAAACGGCCAAGGACCAAGGCGGCAAGGTTTTCGACTACAAGGGCGGCAAAGTCCCGGTGGCCGCCATCACCCCCAGTAACACCGCCCAGCCCCGCAACTACGACGCCATCCTGGGCAAGGGTGTGAAGGTGCCCAAGCAGTACGCCTCGGATCCGGGCGTGGTGAAGATGCAAAAACAACGGGCCGCCCTGGTGAAAGAGTACAAGGAGGTGGACCAGGACCTGGCCTTCATTAAAAAGAAAAAACAACAGTACCCCAAGGCCAAGGGCAAGCTGGAGGTGCTGGAAGCCGAGATGAAGCAGAAGCAGTCCGACGTCAAGCACAAGATCGGCTATGTGGATTACAAGATGAACACATACGTCATTGACTTGACCAAGGGCAAAAAGTCGTCATCTAAATAGACGCCTGATGGCGGGTGAGTAGCAAGAAGGGAGGTGTGGCTCATGGGGCGGGCGATCCTGGGAGCGCTCATGATCCTTCTGCTGGGCGCCGCCTTGGCCACGGCTCAAGTGCCCGAGTTGGCCCCGGTGCCCTCAGGACTTCCCGCCGACCGCTATTATGGCCTCTTGGACCAGCGCAGGGGCCTGGAGGCCGGCTGGGATGCCTTGGTGGCCGAGGTGGCCCGCCACAACCAACGCTGCGCCCGGGTGCCGGCCGGCTCCGCCCTGGACCGGAGCTGTAGCGAGGCCATGGCCCGCTTGCGGGCGCGCCTGGCCGCCTTCCAAGAAAAGGCCCAACACTTTAACCGCCAGGTGGCGTCGGAGAAAATGCCGGTAACTCCGGCCCACCCTCTGCTTTCCGAAGCCAACGAAGTGGCCATGGGGCGTGAGGTGGCCCGTCGGGTGGAGAGCGAGGTGGCTCTAATCAGCGATCCCCAGGTGGCGGCTTACATGCAGAGCCTGGGCCGCCGCATGGCCGCTCTCTCGACCCGGCCGGGCATGCCCTACACCTTCAAGGTCATCGATCGGGGTTCGGTCAACGCCTTTGCGTTACCGGGCGGGTTCATCTACCTGCACAAGGGCCTGGTGTCCTTCGCGGCCAACCAGAGCGAACTGGCCGGAGTGTTGGCCCATGAGGTGGGCCACGTGGCCGGGCGGCACCACGCCAATGAAACCTTCAAGATGGTCAAGGCCATGGGGGCGGGCATCGTAGCCGGCGGACTCACCGGGCCGGTGACCGGCATGGGCCTGTTGAGCCAGCGCTATTTTCAGCAGATGGCCTATCTGAAATTCACCCGGGACGAGGAGAGAGAGGCCGACCGCATGGCGGTGGAGATGCTCTACCGGGCGGGCATCAAGCCCACCGGGCTTATCACCCTGTTCGAGAGGATGCGCCGAGCCAAGGGAGGGGAAAAGGACTATTTCGCGCGTTTCAAGTCCACCCATCCTTCACTGGAGGAGCGCCAGAAAAACCTTGCACCCTTGCTGGCCGATCCGCGCTTCAATCGCTCGGGGGAAATTGATTCGGCCCGGTTCCGCGTTATCCGGGCCAGGTTGGCCGGCCCCTGAGGCTGGCCCCGGCCTGTCGGCTTATTGTGGGTTTGAGAGAGGCGCTAGGGAGAAGGAACATGAGTTTGCCAAAACGTAGCTGCCTGGGTTTAATATCTTTACTGCTGGTTTTTACTTTTTTGCCCGGCTGCGTGGACCTTTTCGATCCAGGCCCAATTCAACCCCCCAGGCCGGCCAGGATGGGAATCTGGTATCGGGACACCCAAGGTCAAGTGGGCTACCACATGTATGCCACCCCCAGGGGCAACTGCAAAGCAACCTGGAACAAATCCGGCTTCCAGCACATCTCCGGCGACCTGCCGCCGGGCCTGTATTTTCACGGCAGCCGCATCAAGGGCACTCCCACCCAGCCCGGCCGCTGGCAGGTAACGGTCAAGTTCATCGGGGTCACCTGCATGGGCCGCAAGTACGAGGACGAGACGGTCAACGTGGAACTGAACATCAAGGGCTACGCCCCGCGCAAGGTGCAATAGCGCTCTCCCCCTGTCTAGCCCTGGCGGGTCCTCAGCGCCTGCGCTGAAAGGCGTCCACCGCTTTTTGGTGCTGGGCGTAGGTGGTGCTGAACTGGTGGCCGCCGTCGCCCTTGGCCACAAAGTAGAGATAGGGTGCATTTGCCGGATGCAGGGCGGCCTTGAGGGCGTCCCGGCCCGGCGAGCAGATGGGCCCCGGGGGCAGTCCGGCGCGGGTGTAGGTGTTATAGGGCGTGTCGCCCTCCAGATTGGCCCTGGTCAGGTTGCCGTTGAAGGACCGTCCCAGGCCGTAGATAACCGTGGGGTCGGCCTGCAGGCGCATGCCCCGCTTCAGGCGGTTGCGGTACACCGCGCTGATCAGCGGCATTTCCGCGTCCAGCCCCGCCTCCCTTTGGATGATGCTGGCCAGAATGGTGGCGTCGTGGCGGCTCCAGCCCTGCCGCTTGGCCACGGGAGTCAGGGGCTGCCAGGCCCGGTCGGCGCGGCCCACCATGGCGCTCAGGACCGCCCGGGCTCCCAGGTGGCGGGGGAAGCGGTAGGTGTCGGGAAAGAGATAGCCTTCCAGGGAGGGCCGGTCCACCCCCAACTCGGCGGCGAAGGCCGGGTCGTTAGCCAGGAGCAACACTTCGCTTTCCTGGGCGATGCCTCCCTCGTCCAGGCGGGAGGCGATCTGGGCCAGGGTGTAGCCCTCGGGAATGAGCACGTAGTGCAGTTTTACTCGGCCCGAGCGCAGAAAGCGCAGGATGCGCGCCGCGTTCATGGCCGGGGACAGCTCGTACTCCCCGGCCAGGATGGGGCCGTCCTCTGCGGTGAGGCGGCCGGCCAACTCGAAAAGGCGCGGGTTTTTGACGATGCCCGCCTGGGCCAAGACCTGCCCCGCCCGGGCCAGGGTGGCTCCCTTGGGAATATCCACCAGCTCGGCCGTGCCGGCCTGGCTGGCCCGGCGGCCCAACAGCCAGGCCTTGCCGCCCCAATAGCCCCCCGCCGCCACCCCGGCCAGCAGGGCCAGGGCGGCCAGCAGGGCCAGCAGGCTGTGCCGCCAGGGCCTCAAGCCCGGGCCTCCAGCCAGCGCCGCAAAATCTCCGCCGCCGCCGCCCGGTCCACCACCCGGCGGCGCTTGGCCCGGCTGAGGCCCGCCTCCAGCATGGCCTCCTCGGCCCGCACCGTGGACAGGGCCTCGTCCATGAACTCCACCGGCAGGCCCAGGCGGCGCTGAAGGCGCTTGGCCAGGCGCACGATGCCCTGACCCACCGGGCTCAGGGAGCCGTCCAGCTTGGCCGGCAGGCCCACCACCAGCAAGTTGGCCTTTTCCCTGGCCGCGATGTCGCCCAGGGCGGCCACGTCGGCGTCGCGGTTCACCCGCTCATAAACCAACAGCGGCCGGGCGGAGCGCCGCTCGGGGTCGCTCACCGCCAGGCCTATGCGCTTTAGGCCCACGTCCAGGGCCAGCACCACTCCGGGGGTGTCGCTAGACATGGCGCTAATTATGCCGTGGCCGCGTGAAGTTAACAAGGTGGGAGGTGAGGGACGGCTTGTGGGCACACGCTCGTCCCAGTACCACACGAAAACAGCGAAATGGTACTTTAGTGTGGTACGTGAGTGAAATCGTCACCGAGCCAATACGTCCCACAACTGCGCGGCGGGGTTGATCGCTTCGCCCAGCAAATCCTGCCCCTTGGCCAGAGAATTGGTTATGCGCTTATGCCAGGCCTGGGGCAATTGCCTATAAATCTCCTGTGCCTTGGACAGCATGGCTTCATCCATGGCCAGGGCTTTGGCCACCGCCGCCACCTGGCGATAGTCCTTTTCCCGCTTGCTTGGCTCGCGCCGCACCGCCGCCACCAGGAGTTTGTGAAAAAAGAAGGCCGCCGGGTGGGGCACCGACACCTTGCCCACACTCTTTATGGACAAGGTCAAGGGGTTGTCTAAAATAAAATCAAGGTAGGGCACCGCCACCGGGGCGAGGCCAAGCTCGGGAATCTGGGGCTTGTCCTTGCGCGCCCCGGAGCCTTTGCGGGCCCGCAGGAACTCCACGGTAATCTCACCGTTGCCATAGGAGATGCTGCCGTCGGCCACGTTGAACTTCTCCTCGAACCCCAGGGATTTCAACAGTCCGCCCACGTCCCTTTTTTCGCCCTTATAGGGCAGGCGCACCGCCAGATCAACGTCAAGGGTGCGAAAGGGGTAGAACTCCACCCCGCAATAGTTTTGGTAGACCTTGAAGCACCAACTGCCCACCAGTTCCAGGCCCAGGTCCCACAATCCTTGTTCATCCAAGGCGGCGATCAGCTCGGCCAGGGCCGGGTTCAGGTCTTCGCGCATCATAGCTGCCTCCTTGTATCCCAACAGGGCCAGGGCCTTCCGTGCCTCGGCCAACTCTTCCAGAAATTGAGCCCGGCGGCCGCATTTTGAGCGTAGCGCTTGCACCAAGGGGCTGCCATCGGCCCCCAAGTACAGCTCCCGGCGGGAATTGCCCCCGGCATATTGGCGCAGGTACCAAAATCCTCCCCGTTGGGGAAACCTGCGGCACAATGAACCCGGCGGGGTGAGCACAAGGGCTCCCACCAACTCCTGTTTTCTTTGCAGGTAGTATTCCGCGTTTTCTTGCAGTATTTCTTTTAAAACCATGGCTGCTTTCCCTGGGGCAACCATACCACACTATTATGCCAAAAATAAATAATAGTGTGGTATGGACTCCCCGCCACCTCGCTCCCTGGCCGCTTGACGCTTTCCCACCCCCACCCCTATATTTGGGGGTAGCGTTCTCACCATCCGCAGCACTGAAAGGCCCGCCATGAAGCAGATCGTCCTGGGCACCGCCGGTCACATCGATCACGGCAAGACCACCCTGGTCAAGGCCCTCACCGGCATAGAGACCGACCGCCTAAAGGAAGAGAAGGCCCGGGGCATCACCATCGAGCTGGGTTTCGCCTATTTGGACCTGCCCGGCGGCCAGCGCCTGGGCATCGTGGACGTGCCCGGCCACGAGAAGTTCGTCAAAAACATGGTGGCCGGCGCGGCGGGCATCGACCTGGTGGCCCTGGTCATCGCCGCCGACGAGGGGGTGATGCCCCAGACCCGGGAGCACCTGGACATCTGCAAGTTGTTGGGGGTGGGGCACGGCCTGGTGGTGCTCACCAAGATCGACATGGTGGACCAGGAGTGGCTGGAGCTGGTGAGCGAGGACGTGGCCGAGTACGTGGAGGGCACCTTTTTGGAGGACGCGCCCATCATCCCGGTGAGCGGGGTGAGCGGCCAGGGCATACCGGAGCTGAAGGAGGCCCTGGCCCAGCTGGTGGACAGCCTGGAGGAGCAGCCCGCCGAAGGGCCCTTCCGCCTGCCGGTGGACCGGGTGTTCACCATGAAGGGCTTCGGCACGGTCATCACCGGCACGGCCATGGGCGGCCAGATCGCTCTGGGCCAGGAGGTGACCATCTACCCCCGGGGCGTGACCGCCAAGGTGCGGGGCCTGCAGGTGCATAACGAAGAAGCCAAGCAGGCCCGCCGGGGGCAGCGCACGGCCATCAATCTGCAAGGGGTGGAAAAGGCCGGGGTGGAGCGGGGCGACGTGTTGGCCACTCCGGGCTCCCTGCAACCCTCCCTGTGGCTGGACCTGGAGGTCAGGGCCCTGCCGGACATGGCCCGGCCGCTGAAGCACCGGGCCCCCATCCGCCTGCACACCGGCAGCGCCGAGGTTCTGGGCCGGGTGCTTTGGCTGGACCGCGAGGAGTTGCGCCCCGGCGAGAAGGCCCTGGGCCAGGTGCGCCTGGAGTCCCCGGTTACGGTAATGGCCGGGGACCGCTACGTGCTGCGTTCCTACTCGCCGGTGCATACCATCGCCGGCGGGGTGGTGCTGCATCCCCACCCCGGCCGGCGCAAACGCAACCGCCCCGAGGTGATGGCCGACCTCAAGACCTTGCTGTCCGGCGAGCCCCGCCAGAAGGTGGCGGTGCATGTGCGCCACGCCGGTGCGGCGGGCTTGAGCGTGGCGGACCTGCCCCGCCTGGTGCCCATGGGCCCCAAGGCCCTGGACGCCCTGGTGGGCGACATGCTTTCCAAGCAGGAGTTGGTGCGTTTCGACAAGGAGGGCGGCCGCATGATCGCGGCCCCGGTGCAGCAGGAGCTTCTGGACCAGGCCCTGGAGCTGCTCACCGCCTATCACCAGGCCAATCCCCTCAAGGCGGGCATGCCCCGGGAGGAGCTGCGCCGCCGTCTGCTCGCCCGCGAGGACACCAAGCTGTTCGCCCACCTCATGCGCAAGCTGGAAGGCGGCCAGGCGGTGGTGGCCGACAAGGACCTGTTGCGCCTGCCCCAGCACCAGGTGCAGCTGGCCGGGGCCGACCAGGACCTGCGCGAGCGCATCGAAAAGGCCTATGCCGCCGGCGGCCTGGCCCCGCCCAATTGGGCCGAGGTGGTCGCCGGGGTCAACCCGGCCCAGGCCAAGCAGGTGCTGGGCGTGCTCATGGACGAGGGGGTGCTGGTCAAAGTCAAACAGGAGCTTTACTACCACGCCCAGGCCCTGGCCGAGATCAAAAAGCGCCTGGTGGAGTACCTGCGGGCCAATGAGACCATCGACGCGGCCCAGTTCAAGGAGATGACCGGCCTTAGCCGCAAGTACATCATTCCCCTGCTGGAGAGCTTCGACGCCACCCAGGTGACCATGCGGGTGGGCGACCACCGTATCCTAAGGGGGAGATAGGCCCGCGCCCGGCCCCGAGTCGCGCCCCCCCTAATCAATTGAGCAATCCTTCGGCCCCGGTGAACGGCGGCGAGCCTTCAGGCGCGGCCGCCGCCCGGCGGCACTACCGGGCGCCGATTCCAGCCGATTCGCTAAAAGACAAGCAATATCCAATCATTGAAAACATTTCGTCCTTGCGGGGCTTTAGCGGTTTGCCCCGGCGGCGGTCTGGCCTTGCAAAAAGCCACAAAAGGACTACAAATATTGGGAGATAAATCAACCGCAGCAACGAGAAGCAACCGGACAGTGAAAACACCATCGGCACCTCCGGCCGGCAGCCACCCCTTTTACAGGCCATCACCAGCGGCAGGGCCCCTTGAGGGGCGCGTTCACCAGCACGCCCCACGGCGGGCAGTTGCCCGAACCGGCCTGGCGGGGGAGCGCCTTGGCCAAGGCCGCGCCGGCATTTTATTAATCACACAAAGCACATAGGATTAGGAAGACCATGGAAAAAGATATCGTGGTGGTGGGTGGAGGCCCCGGCGGGGTCATCACCGCAATGACCGCCAAAAGTGTTTATCCCGACAAATCAGTTTGCGTAATCCGTCAAATCGGCGACGGGGTGATCCCCTGCGCCATTCCCTACATGATCAACACCATGGCCGACCCCAAGGGCAACGTCATGCCCATGGGGGGCCTGGAGGCGGCGGGGATCGAAGCCGTGGTGGCCGGGGCCACATCCCTGGACCCGGCGGCCAAGGCCCTGGCCCTGGACAACGGCGACTCGGTGAAGTTCGATCGCCTGGTGCTGGCCATGGGCAGCAACCCGGCCAAGCTGCCCATACCCGGCGCGGACCTGGAGGGCGTGTTCACCGTCACCAAGAGCCTGGCCCCCCTGAGCGAGTTGGTGGCCAAGGCCCAGGCGGCCACCAACGTGGTCATCGTGGGCGGCGGGTTCATCGGGGCGGAGTTCGCCGACGAACTGGCCCAAAAAACCGGGGTGAACATTCATCTGGTGGAGCTTATGCCCAAGGTGTTGCAGGCCGCCTTTGACGACGAGTTCTGCGACGAGATACAGAAAAACCTGGAGGCCCAGGGCATCAAGCTGCACCTGACCCAAAAGGTGGAGGCCATCAAGGGCGACGGCAAGGTCTCCTCGGTGGCCCTTTCCGGCGGACAGGAACTGCCGGCGGATCTGGTAATCATCGGCATCGGCGGACGGCCCAACACCCAACTGGCCGCCGAGGCGGGCCTGCGCTTGGCCGACGACGGCTCCATTTGGGTGGACAGCTACATGCGCACCTCGGCCCCGGACATCTTCGCGGTGGGCGACTGCGCCTTGAAACGGGATTTCTTCACCCGCAAGGCGGTGCCGGTGTGGCTGGCTTCCACCGCCACCGCCGAGGCCCGCAACGCCGGCACCAACATCTACGGCATACGGGTGCTCAACCAGATACAGGGCAGCATCGCCGCCTTTTCCACCAAGTTCGGCGACACCTGCTATGCCAGCGCAGGGCTCACCGAGCGGGCTTGTGAGCGCGAGGGCATACGCTACGTCAGCGGCAGCGCCACCGCTCCGGACCGCCACCCCGGCAATCTGCCCGGAGCTTCGCCCATGCGGGTGAAGCTGTTGTTCGCCGACCGGGCCGGGGCCTTGCTGGGCGGCCAGGTGTCCGGCGGGGACTCGGCCGGAGAGCTGGTCAACGTCATCGCCATGGGCATCCAAAAAGGCGTGACCGTGCGCGACATGGACATGATGCAGATCGCCACCCATCCCAAGCTGTCATCGGCCCCCACCGTGCATCCCCTTATAAACGCGGCGCATCAGGCATTGGCCAAACTGCGCGGCAAATAGGCCAGGACCAAAAACACCCGGCCGCGATCCGCTCTGCCGGTGGATCGCGGCCGGTCCCCCGCCTCCTGGGAATTTTGGCATTATTTTAACTTGGCCTGACGGCGCGAGCCGGTTCATCATGGACCAAAGCAAGCCTTAACTATCTTGGCAGGAGGAGACAAGCGTGCGAATTTGGCGAGTGGTTCTATTGTTGACGGCGGCGGCGGCCATGTCCGCCTGCGCCGCGTCCTCCCGGCCGGCCGGCGAGGTGAAGGCCAGTAGCTTCCTGGGATCGGCGATTCACAAGCTCAAACCGGGGGGGGCGGACGGGGCCAGCCTGATCTACCTGAACCCCAAGGCCGAGTGGGCCTCCTACGACAAGATGCTCCTGGACCCGGTCACCTTCTGGCGCGATTCCGGCGAAACCGGCGAGGAGTTGTCCCAGCAGGACAAGCAGATGCTGGCCGACTACTTCTACGCGGTAATCGCCAAGGCCATGTCCACGCAGGTGACCCTGGTGTCCGCTCCCGGCCCGGGGGTGATGCGGGTGCAGGTGGCCGTCACCAAGGCCGATCCCTCCATCGTGGCCCTGGACGTGGTTTCCACGGTGCTGCCCCAGGCCATCGCCATGTCGGCGGTCAAGACCGCCCTCACCGGCAAGCCGGCCTTTGTGGGCGAGGCCTGCATCGCGGTGAAGGTGACCGACTCGGTGAGCCGCAAGCTCTTGGGGGCCTGGGTGGCCGACCGGGTGGGCGGCAAGGACCTGAGCGCGGCCCAGTTCGACTCATGGGGCGACGTGGAGCAGGCCATGCGCTTCTGGGCGGCCAAGGCGGCCCATGACCTGTGCAATCTGCAGAAAAAGCCCGACTGCGGACAGCCGCCCAAGCCCTAGTTATTCGGCGCGGCCATGAGCCGAAACCTTCGAGGCGGGGGAGAAGAACCCCGCCTCGATTTTTTTGGTGGGGAGCGGAGTTGACTAAACGGGCTTATCCAGCAACAGCCGTCATCGCGAGGAGCGGCGGCCGGGGCGCTGGTTGGTAGAGAAGGCTGCTCCCGCCGCGACGTGGCGATCTTCGGTTGAGATCGTCTTTGACTCGCAGGCATGACCAGGGAAAAGGAAGTTTGCCACGCCTCGCCGCGAGGGGCGGCCCTTTGGCAGGAGCGCCGATGGGGGCGGCTCGTCTCGCAATGACGGCTCTTGTTGAAAGGGGGGCTGGACCGGATTTGCGCTGGGGCCTGGGTAAGCGCCCCCTACTCCCCCGGAAAGCTCTGGCCTTCCCCCTGCCCGGGCATGGGCACGCTGCCGTGGCCCAGCACGATCTTCCAGCCGTCGTCGGTGCGCAGCAAGACAAAGCTCATGCGCAGGGTGGCGGTGAACTCCCCGGCCTCGGTGGCGGCCCAGGCCGGGCCTTCGGTGGCGGCCCAGGCCACGTCGCCCTTGCCCGCGGCCTTGAACCAATCGATGGTCAACCGGCGGCTGCTGCTCTGGCCCAGGTCGCGTTCTATCTGGGCCCGATGCTCCTCCCAGCCCAGGTTGCGCTCGTCGGCCCCGGTGCCCAGGCCGATGATGCGCTCGTCGGCCAGGTAGTAGCTCATAACCTCGTCCAGGTCGCCCCGGCCGTAGGCCTCGAAAAAGCTGTCCAGGGTGATGCGCACTTCGGCGATGGCATGAGGGCTAAGGTCCATGATTGCCTCCTTTCGGATCATATCCGCAGGCTGCCCACCAACTCCTCGGCACGAGACAGCCCCTGTTCGGCGCAATAATCGGCCAACTCGGCGGCGATGCGCCCGGCGGCTCCGGGGTCGGTGAAGCTGGCCGTGCCCACCTGCACCGCCCTGGCCCCGGCGATCATATACTCTGCCGCGTCGGCGCCGCTCATGATGCCCCCCAGGCCCACCACGTCCACCGTGGGGTGGCTCTGGGCCAGGGCCTTGGCCACCTGCCACACCATCCTGAGCCCCACCGGTTTTATGGCCGGGCCGCTGAGTCCGCCCACCACGTTGGCCAACACCGGACGCCGGGTCCGGGCGTCGATGGCCATGGCCAACAGGGTGTTGATCAGGCTAACCGCCCGGGCCCCGGCCTGGGCCGCGGCCAGGGCCATGGGCACCGGGTCGCTGACGTTGGGGGTGAGCTTGACCCACACCGGCTTGCCCTGGGCCTCGGCCACCGCCGCGGCGGTGACCTCGCCCACCGCGCCGGGGTGGCAGCCGAAGGCCATGCCGCCCTCCTTCACGTTGGGGCAGCTCACGTTCAGCTCCAGGGCGTCCACCCCCGGCTGGGCCCCCAGGCGGCGGGCCAACTCGGCGAACTCGTCGATGCTTTCGCCGTAGAGGTTGACCACCACCGCTCCCGGCTGGGCGGCCAGCCAGGGCAGCTTGTGGGCCAGGAACTCAGCGAGGCCCACGTTGGCCAGGCCGATGGCGTTTAGCATGCCGCAGGCGGTTTCCACGATGCGCGGCGGCGGGTTGCCTTGGCGGGGCTTCAGGCTGACGCCCTTGGTGACCAAACCGCCGATGGCCCCGGGCTCCAGGTAGGGGCTGTACTCCTGGCCGTAGCCGAAGGTGCCGCTGGCGGCCAACACCGGGTTGGTCAGATCGATGCCGCCCACGCTGACGGCCATGTCGCAGGCAGGGCTCATGAAGCGGCCTCCGCCTGGGGCAAGCTCCGCCAGGCCTCCATGCAGGTGGGCCCCACCTCTTCCAGCCAGGTGGCCATCATTTCATCCAGGGGCACCCCCAGCCGCCAGCCCCG
>Ga0180009_10004177_pt1 | contig 16084 bp, 20 predicted proteins | sample OS_PC_MetaG_FD_123537 | JGI IMG/M metagenome (GOLD analysis project Ga0180009, IMG submission 123537) | Groundwater microbial communities from the Aspo Hard Rock Laboratory (HRL) deep subsurface site, Sweden - OS_PC_MetaG | ecosystem: Environmental > Aquatic > Deep subsurface > Groundwater...
CATTCACCCTTCACTGTGCAAACATAAGGATTCTTGCAGAATCTTCCTATTGTCATGTCTGGTTTTTTCTTTAGTTTGATTAACTTTAGCATGTCATTTACTCGTTCTTCAACGCCTAGATTTAGATTAACTTTTCCTGTTATGTCTTCCTTTATCATTAGCTTTTTAGGATTTATTTTTCCCTTCTTTACATAACGAGTGTTTACATGCATAAGGAAACATTTTCTTATTTTAAGACCGCATTTTTCGTAGCAATATTTCTGAAAGGAAACATCTTCTATGTTTTCGTTCTTCACTCTTGCTCCGCTCTTGACTTCAATAATATCCCATTCTTTTTTTCCCACAGGGACAAGAACATCTGCTCTGGAAAAAACTTCTCCATAAAGAAAACCGCCTTCAAACATGATTTTTCTCTGTTCTACTAATTTTTTTGTTTTATCCATGTTTTTCTTGAAATCATCAACCGGTATGTCCACGCCTTTTGGAAAACATTTCTTCGCAAGTTCTCCTATTATATTGCCTTCTTCGAATCTGTGAAGAGCGTTTTCATTGGGTTCAGGCATATTCTTAGGCTCATTAAACATTATCCACAAACACTTAGGACACTGCAAACCTATCATGTACCTGGACTTCGTTAATAACATACCTAAAATTTGATAATTGAGAATAAAAGATTATATTACACCCTTCCCAACAACTTCTCCTTCAACTTAGGAGGCAAAATGTTAAGCGATGCAATCCTCTTTGCGTCTATCCATTCAGGCGAATACGAGTTTTCTGGTGAATGCCTTTCCTTTTCAGGGTCTCTTAATTCTAGATTGCCGCTGAAGCTTTTTGCTAAGAAATAATAATGAAGACCGTAATCATCCCTTATTTCAAATTCTGGTTCGCTTTTAACTGAAACATCAAGATTTGTTTCTTCTTTAGTTTCTCTTATAATAGCAGCTTCTGGTGTCTCATCTTCTTCTATACCGCCACCAGGCAATACATAATATTCCTTATCATTCTTGAATCTGTGAATAAGCAGTATCTTTCCTTCGTTAATTATCATCACTCTTACTGATCTTCTCATTGTTTCACATTTAGAAGAGGGATTTAAAAAAGATGTCTCAACCCATTTTCTCAATGATATTTTCACATACAGAAACAGCGCTTGGTAACGTGAGATGTTTTTTATAATCCTTTAGTTTAATCCACTCTAAATCAGCAAACTTCTTACTGTTTTCAACAGTGAATTTAGGCATCTCACCTGACCATTCCGCAACGAGATAAACATAGAACCTTATTTTTAATTTTTCTACTATAAATGCCATAAGATATTCAAATTTTATGGGTTTCACGTTATTGTTGAACTCCTCATTTATTTCACGCTTTAGAGCAACAATATGATAATCGTCATTTTTATTTAGATCAGATCTGTCTATTCTGCCGTTTGGAATAAAAGCTTCCTTTTCATCGTTATTTTTTGAAGGGCGATGCTCGATCAATATTTTACCATTTTTATAAAAAGCAAACATTACAGCTTCTAAAAAACCATCTTTATAATAATCTGCCATTTTATTCAAACTCCTTTCCGAACCACCAAATCGATGGTTCATAATGAGATTTAGAAGAGGGATTTAAAAACAACTACAATTTCCTGTAAATAGCCTTGAGTCCAGGCACAACAGTTGCATCTTTTACTAAGATATCATCAGGAGAAATTCCAAATTCATCAGCAAAATATTTTTGTATTTCATCATTGGTATAGGGAGGGTTCTGAAAACTATTACCTTTAAATTTTTTTCGTGGATTCAAATTCTTTTCCCATTCATATCCATCAATATCTGGTTCTGGCATAACATTTCATTAGAAGTTAAATTTTATAAGCCTTTTGTCGAGCTTTCCCTTGTGTGTGGTTTTTACAAATTACAATAAAGCATTTCTTAAAGAAAGAGTAGATTTATCCAGGTGTCTTTTTTCTAGCATTCCTGTTAAATCCATACTATTTGCCATTTCTTCTGTGTGCTCTTTCGCTTCATGATTCATTGGCATTAAATTGTTATTGAGTATTCCATTAAAACTATTAACATTGCTTTCCCATCTTTGCTTTATTCCAACTATTGACTCCATTGATATGTGCTTTTCAATGTTCATGAGAAAATCCATTTTCATTAAGAATGCAGGTTTAATATCAAGATGTTTCATTAGTATAGATTGTCTTGAATCTTTAATAAGATTTCTATTTCAATAATGCACCAATCTGCTCTATGTAATCTGCGTATGTGGATAAATCGCCTGTCATGAGAGCTTCCTGCGCCTTTTCGTAGAGCTGGGATATTTGTTCTAGGGTCTCTTCTGCTGTTCCGTCTCCGCTTGGGATTGTTGGTGTCGGTGGCTTAATTGTTTCAGTGCCGAAGATCTTTGCAATGGCTTCTCCTAATGTCTCTTCCATTACAACAGAATTCTTGTAGGCAACTATTACCCTCTTCAGTTCAGGAAGGCTGCCCTCCTGTGTTGCCTGAAGATAAAGCGGCTCTATGTACAGTATAGAGTTCTCTATTGGGATCACAAGAGTGTTGCCTCTTATGACGCTTGAACCGCTCTGGCTCCACAACGTTATCAGTTGTGAAATCTCAGTGTCCTGGTCTATTCTTGATTCTATCTGCATCGGGCCGTAAACCAGCTCCTGCTTGGAGAATTGGTAAACTATTATCTTTCCATAATCATCTGGATCGCTGTTGGCAGACATCCATCCAATCATGTTTTGTTTGTCTTCGCCCCTAGGCTTGAAAGGTATCATGAGCATGAAATCCTCGTCTAAGGCGCCCGGCAGCTTGATTGTTACATAGTAGGGAGTCATTGCCCGCGTACTGCCTCTGTAGATCTCATTGGGCGTGACCCAGACATCTTCTTTGTTGTAGAAGACCTGCGCATCTTCCATATGATACGTTGAATATACAGCTGCTTGGATGCTGAATATATTCTCTGGGTATCTGACATGATCCTTTATTCCTTCTGGCATTTCAGAGAAATCCTTGAACAGGTCAGGGAATATCTTCATGTATGTTTTTATAATCGGTTCACTGCTGTCAACAACATAATATGTCACGTCGCCGTTGTATGCGTCTATGACAACCTTGACAGAATTGCGCATGTAATTCAGCAAACCGAAACGCTCTAAATACACAGGCTCTGAGTACGGATACATGTCTGTAGTTGTGTAAGCATCCAGTATCCAGTAGAGCCTGCCTTCAGAAAGCACTATGTAAGGATCATAATCATATTTCAGGAATGGCGCTATGATTCTTGTTCTTTCATCAATGTTCCTGTTTAGAAGTATCTTGCTGTCTGGAGTGACTGAGCCTGAGAACAGCAATTCAACTGAACCAAATCTTATTGAATATACAAATTTTTTGAGGAAGTCTGCTATTGGAATGCCGCCTGTTCCTTCATATTCTGTATAAATGTTCTGGTCACCGCTAGGATAGTCAAATTCTCTTGTTGTTGTTTTTGTTATAATATATTGAGATGTGCTCTGGCCGTAATATATTTCAGGCCTGTCTATGTTCAAAACATCATAATCTGATTTCGGCGGTATGTCCTTTATGTAAAATTCAGGAAGCCCTTCTTCTGAAACCTTGTCGACAGGATTCATGACAATGCCATAGCCATGCGTGTAAACCAGGTGCTCATTCACCCACGTTTTTGCTGTTGAAGAAAGGTCGTTTATATCCATTTCCCTTGGAGAGAGCATAACCTGCTTGTAGTCTCCATTAAGCATGTACCTGTCAATATCAATGTCGCTAAAATCATAATATGTCCTGAAAAGCTGAAGCTGGGTGTAGGTGTCCTTAAGGGGTCTCCAGTCCCACAATCTTATGTTATCGATGGTCTCTTTGTTTTGATTTATGTCATTAATAGTGAGATCATAAGAAACAGGGAATATCCTGTTTTCTATTGTATCAAGGCCGTAGGCTGCAGTGGTGCTTTCGATATTCATCTCTATGTAAGGTTTTTGTATGTTGTATTCGTTAGGTCCTACATATAATGCCTGAACAGCGACTGCTGCAATTGTGCCTATGAACATTATTGCAACAAGTGCGCCCACGCCTTCCAGAGGAAGTCTCCATCTTTTAATTTTTAGATTCAAAATGAATACAATACCTATGATTATTGAGACGTAGAATCCTACGTTCAAAAACAGTAAATTGACGTTAAGGTCAGCAAAGCCTGCGCCGTAAAAAACATTACCAGAATTGAACAAAAGCCCGTACTGAGCTATATGGAAACCAAACGCTGCAACAAAGAACATTACTGCAAAAAGTATGCTCATGTGAGGTGTTACCAGCTTCTTTATTTTTGAAAAATCAGCAGATATTTTTATTTCATTTAATGGCTGCTCATCTATTTCCATTTCTTCCAAACCTGTTTCCTTTTTATTAAAGGTGTCAGAGTGGAACAAATAAAATAAAAAGCTCAGGAATATTGTCAATCCAATAGTTGTTGACAAAAAGCCAAATATCATCTGGTAAAAAGGCAGACTGAAGACATAAAAACCGATGTTCATGCCGAAGATAGGGTCTGCTGCTGCAAAACTCGAGGGGTTGAGGAATTTGAGCAAGGTCTCCCAATTCGCGAAACTTGATCCAAGTATAATGGCCAGGAAAAATGCCGCTATCATGAAAGGCAAATCCTTTGCCTTTTTTCTTTCAGATTTGCTGAGAGCCAATCTCTTTGCAATCTTTATATTCAATGCTGCAAAAACAAAAAATATTGCAGCTAACAACGATCCAAAACCCACAGTTGTTAAAAGTATTGTGAAATAAACATCAATATAACCCATGCCTGTAAACCAAAATATATCTGCATAAATGAAGGACATGCTTGACGCGATAATTAAAATAATTACCAGTGCAAGAACAATAAGATCTTTTATTTTCATCCAGTTATAAATTGTATGTTGGATTTAAAAGCAATTCCTTTTAAAAAAAAGAGTACGGGTAGAGTGTTATATAACACTCCGCTAGAAAAAAATTATTCTTTTTATTCTTCGTCTGTTGTCTCTTCACTGTCTTCAGAAGTTTCTTCATCATTTGATTCTGTTTCCTCGCTATCTTTTGATGTATCTTCTTCTGATGCAGCATTTTCTGTTACTTCTTCTGTTTTCTCTTCTGTTGTTTCTTCTTCTAATCTTTCTTCAATCATAATAAACCTCCAATTCGAATTAATTGGTGTTTAGTCTATTTAAACGCAATTGGAAAAAATAAGTAGTTATTTCATCTGCCTCAAGCCCATCCTACCTTGATTCAACCAGTATTCGTTTTCATCTGAGTTATTACCCTCGACTACTTTCTCATAATTTGCGCGTAGCACGTGCATGGCATGAGCAAGCTTTATGTATGTTGGCAATATTTCAAGTTCTCTTGGAGTCAGCTTGATGGTTTTTTGATATTCGTCTAAAGCGATTTTGAAATTGCTTTCGCTTTTCTTCTTATCCTTCTCATCGAAAAGTATGTTGCATGCCATGACAGCAAGCTCTTGTATGCGAGGATAATAATTTGCAACAGCAAAATCAACAATCCAAAGCTTGTTGTTTTTGTCTTTTATTACATTTGTCGTTATGATGTCCCCATGCACAAAGCAATGAGGTAGCTGTTCGATTTTCATTGCTTTGAACTCGTTTTTTAGAGGCTCTATCATTTTTTTGTCCTCAGGCTTCAGATATTCTCCTTCCTTCTCGTATTGTTTCAGGAAGCTTGTGATGGCCCAGGAATCATAAACAAAGCTTGGTTTAAGTTCTATTGAATTTATAATTGCTGCCTGATGAGCTAAGAATTTTATCTCATCTGAACTGGGTTTCTGGTTCAATTCAAAATAATTTTTGCCGTCAACATATTCCATTACACACAATCTTAAAGGAGTGGAATTGACTTTGATTTTATGAAGATGGCCTTGTTCAGATTCAAAGAGTTTTGGAAATGAAACATTTGCTTCTAGAGCCTTTTCCATAATTTTTACATATCTTTCACAGTCGTTGTCTGTCCTGAAATTAAAGAAAATCTTGACAAAATATTTGCCTTTTGTTGTTTCTAAAACAAAATTAAAGTCTTCGTAACCAACAGCTACTATTCTATTTGAGAGAAAATTCCCCAAGCCGAAATCCTTGCATAAAACCAATGATATGTCTTTCAATTCTCCTTCATAACCAATACGTTGGTAATATTTTTTCATTTTCTCACTTCCATTTCTCTACTACCTTAGCAACTTCCTTCATTTGCTCTTCTGTTCCGCAGGCGAACCTAATGAAAGTGTCATCCAAACCATAAGTGCTTAAACCGTCTCCTTGGTTAACAATAACATTGTTTTCCTTGAGGAAATTAAAGAATTTATCAGCATCGCTTTTGTTATCAAATTTTATCATGATATTGTTTGTATGAGTATGAATTATGTTAAATCCTTTATTCTTCAGAAGATCTTCAAAATTGTCCTTTCTTTTCTTTATTTTGTTTACCAATTCTTTGAAGTATTTTTCCTCTTCGAGAACAATCTTTGCAGCAGCAATTGAAACAGAAGTCACATTGCAAATAAGCCTTATTTTATTGATGTTGTCAACAACTAGCTTATCGCCGACTATGTAACCTATCCTTAAGCCAGCCAGGGAGTAGCCCTTTGAAAAGCTTCTCAAGACGAGTATGTTCGGCGTGCTCTTGAATTCGCTGGCTACTGTTTCACCATCAAAGTCTATATATGTTTCATCGACTGCGACTATGCCTTTGGTCTTCTTTGCAAATTTAATAATTTCTTCTTTAGATAAGAGTCCAAACGGGTTGTTAGGATTGCATAAAAATATCAGTGATCTGTCTTTAACATCTTCATCATTATACTTGAGATTGTAATCTTTTCCATCAAAACAATTAATTGTTTCATATTTCAAATCGTTTCTTTCAGGCGCGTCCCTAAATTCATAATAGCTCGGTGTAAAGAATAATATATCTTTACCGAAAACTCTTGATATAAGTTCTATACCTTCATCAACACCGTTTATTAGAACAATGTTCTCGTTCTTAATATTGTGCTTTTTTGCAAGAATTGAAATTAAGGTATCATAATTAAGTGGATAGAATGTTACACCTTCGAATGCCTCTTTACGGAACCTGTTTAGTATTCTCTCTGGTAAAGGGTCCTTTATATCAGCAAGCTTTAGGTTTATTGTTTTATGGTTCATAACATCATTTCCCATACTTTTTCAGCAGCTGGTTGACTCTATCGATCATGCCTTTTCTGTAGTCAAATTCTAGTTGTGTTTTTATGAACTCTATAAACTCTGTATCTTCCTTTGTAAGATTCATCTTCTCAAGTTGTTTACATTTGGCAAGAATTTCGTAATCATCATCCAGAGACAAGACGTACCTTTTCTTTTCATCTGGCGTAATTTTGAACTTGTTTTTTAATTCAATAGCCCTCTTCTTTAGAATGTCCTGGTAATCCTCGTCCTGTTGTATAGCTTCCCTAAGCCTTGTGCCTCTGTATCCCAATTTTCTGTAAAAGTCCGCTATTTCGAGGAGAGATTTCGGCTTCATGTTTAGAAATTAGAAACAATACTTAAAAACAGCTACAGTTTCTTCAAAGCTTCAATCACATGAACACGATAAGGTTTTGGATCAAATACATGAATCGGTATGTTTTCTACTTTTCCATCCACTAAAGAATTAATTCCAGCTTCTCCGAAAGCCAGAATAAAATCATCCATAATCATTGCACCGGTCACTAATGGTAAAAGACCAAGCTTTCCTGTATGTGTAGAAAACCTTTCAGTAACTATTTTATAATCAATATGCTCAACAAGTCTGTATCCATCAATAACAGGTCCTTCTAAATCAAGAGAATAAATATCAATATAATCACCGCTTGTTTCTCCATTATATTTAAACTTTACTTTAAACTGCTCATCAGTTAAATCAGGCAGTCTGAATAAAAGCATATAGTTTTTCTCATCACCAACGTTTTGAAAAAGAGCTGTATAATCTCCTGCTTCTATAGGAGCGTTATTAAGATTATCAGCTAAATAATCCCATCCTTCCAAATGCTTAACAAGCTGATTTTCTTCGGAAGCCATTTCAATCATCCTAATTGAGATAAAATAGTAAATTATTTAAATGTGACACGATCCTGAAACAATACTTAAAAATCACCTATTGCTCTAAATCTGAACAAAGAACCTTGTAGCAATCACTATGGCGCATATGGCTGCTGTGGTGAGATAAATCAGGAACCACGCCCACTTGTGATGCTTTGCTAACAGGTGATTACTGCCCCACTTGCCCATGTTGGCAAGTCCTATTATAAAAAACAGAAAGCCCATGACAAAGAAGACTCCAAAAGCTATTGTATTTAAGAAAAAACATGGTATTGATATAATTACCCAGAGCAGACCTATAACAAAAAACCCATAAAAATCTGGTTTATGTTTTCCCTTCTTCTTTTTGGTCTCGATGAAATAAATCCCAACCGCAACAAATGCAAGAGCTATGATTGAAACGAGAATCAAAACTGTTTCCATACTCATATTATATATTTGTTTTGCTGGCTTAAAACTTTTTAAAAAAACGCTTTAATGTACCAGACAAATGCTACTAATACCATCATTGCAGTAAATACTAAAACCCATGAGATCTTCTGGTTCTTTGTAAACGGTCTCTTTTTCCACTTCTTAATGTTCGCAGCGCCCACTATTGTGAAAATCACTCCCATTACAGCCAGGCCGTTGAAGAATTCGTTGTAGATGAACATTAAAGGCGCTCCTATGCATAGCCATGACAATCCCATAAAAAAGAATGTTCTGTAATCAGGCCCCACTTCTGCCCTACCTTTCTTTTTTTTCAATACAAATACAGCAACAACTGCGATTAATAAAATAAGGATTATAATTGCAAATACAGACCATAATATTATTTCAGCCATAATATCTATTTTCATTTTTCAAATATAAAAATAATCATCAGTTATTCCAAAACTGTATACGATTTTGGAATACTAAAAATTCAATATCCACACACTATAATTTAACAAAGCTGCGAAGGTTACCCATGCAATGTACGGAATCATCAGATAAGCTGCCCTCTTGTCTATTTTGTAAAATAGGATAATTGTTGCAAGTATTGTTATCCACAGGAATATTATTTCAATGAAAGCCGCAAATGGATTCTGTATACCGAAGAATAGCACAGACCATACGATGTTTAATATCAGCTGCACCTTGAAAACCGCAATAGGCTTTATGTTCTTTTTCCAGCTTCCCTTTTCCCAAATCAAATAAAGGGCTATTCCCATAAGAATGAACAAAGTTGTCCAAGCAGGTGCGAATAACCAATTTGGTGGTGTGAATGTAGGCTTGTTTATTGTGGCATACCATGTAGCTATGTTGGATGTTGTAAAGATTGCTCCTACGAAACCTGCTAATTGACATGCTATTAAAGAGACTAAAAGTTTTGACCAATCAATGTTCATAATTAATTATTGTTTTTAACTATTAAAACAATTATTTATATGAGAAGAAGTCCCACAGAGAAGAAAAAATTAAAAAGAAAGATTAGAAGAGCCAATCTAAAAGAGAAAAGAATCAAAAACCCTGGAAAAAGGAAATAATCATTTTTATTCTGTGAGAAACAATAATAAAACATATTAAAAATAGGAGGTAAAAAAATATGGCTAATTATGCTGGTGTTGGCAGCAGATTCATTGCATTATTAGTAGACGGTATAATACTGGGAATAATAATGCTACTAATAGCTCTTCCTTTTGGTGCAACAAGTATGATGTTCGGTATGATGAGTCCTACAGGAATATCTAACATACTTGGCATTATAGCAATGTACTCGACACTAATGATTGTCTGGTTTGTAATTTCTTTGCTATACTTCTCATACTTTGAAAGCAAATCAGGTCAAACCTTGGGTAAGAAATTAGTGAATATAAAGGTTGTAACTGAGAAAGGAAAAAACCTAACATTTGGTACTGCTCTAATAAGAACTATATTGAGAATAGTAGACGGTCAAGCAGGATACTTACTCGGCCTAATCATAATACTCATCTCTGATAAAAAACAGAGATTAGGTGATATGGCAGCAAAAAGCATTGTAGTGAAGGCTTAGTTATTACCTTCACTTGTTTTTTATTTTAAAATAAAAAAATCAAATCATTTTTGCTTTGATTATTTTCACTTCTTCCAAAGGTTTGTTAGAACCATCCTTCTGCACTTTTGCGATTTTGTCAACAATATCCATTCCTTCAACAACCTTTCCAAACACAGGATGTTTTGTGTCAAGGAAATTGTTGTCAGCAAGGTTTATGAAGAACTGGCTTCCTCCAGTGTTTGGTCCTGCGTTTGCCATTGACAATGTTCCTCTGTTGTTTTCATTGTGTTCTGAGAATTCATCTTCTATTTTATAACCAGGTCCGCCCATGCCGGTTCCTGTTGGATCCCCGCCCTGAATCATGAAACCATCAATAATTCTATGGAATATTACACCGTCATAAAAACCTTCTTCAACAAGCTTCTTGAAATTTCCTGCTGTGACAGGCATATCATCATATAATTCTATAACAATATTACCCATGCTAGTTTCTAACAAAACTTTTTCACTTAAAGTTTTTTCACTTTTTTCTAAAAACATACCTTGAAAATTCACCCCCATTATTAATGCAACAATTGCTACAATGATTATAGATAATATAATTTTATTATTTTTCATAAACTTAATTTGCACAAAGACTTAAAAACTTTTAGAATCTTTATATGCGAGCTCAAACAAAGTTATAGTAAGGTGATTTATTTTGGTTCAAATAAGAAAAATTGATGAAAAGCGCGTTGACAAAATGATTAGAGAAGTTGTTGCAAGAGCTGAAGGATTGAGATCCTTTCAGGACGAAAAACAGGCAGTAATAGACCAGTTCAAAAAAGAGCATCAAAGATGCAGAAACGGTCAGATTTCTGAAAGAGCTTTAGAGGCATCTTCAAAAAGAAGAATGAAAGAACTTATGTCTCTTGACAGCAAGATAAGAAACGACATAAAAAGGGCTAGATCCTCGATGAGGAGCACAAACAAATACATAGATGTTTACTTACCTGAAAAGGTAAAGACATCAAAAAGCGGTGTCCATAGAGTTTCTTTGAAAAAGAAATCCAGAAGTGCTGCAAAAAAAACAACAGTTATAAGAAAAGTTGCACGAAGGCCAGCACGAACAACAAAAGCTCGAACTACAAAAAGAAGGTCAACAAAAGCTAGAAGCGTAAAAAGAAAGAAATAGTCGATTAATACTCGCTATTTCTTAATTTTTTTATTTTTATTTAGATAAAATTCTACTTCTTTTATTTTCGGCAAAACAGACATTGCGCCATTTTTTGTTGTTGACAGCGCAGCAACAGCGCTTGCAAAACGAATTGATTCTTCATCATTTTTATTTTTCAGAAGGCTGTAAACAAATCCCGCTGCAAACGCATCACCTGCACCAGTTGTATCAGCAACATCAACAGAAAAAATGGGGTGCTGAATAATTTTCCTGTTGGTTCGCGAAAAAAGTATGCAGCCATTTTTTCCACGAGTTACAGCAATTTTTTTAATGTTATATTTTTTGCTAACATTTTTCATTGTTTCGTTTCCAAACATGTATTCAAATTCATTCTCTGATGCTATTAAAACATCCACATATTTTAGAGCTTCGTAAAGATGTTCGTCTAAGCTCTTGCTCCACAAATCATTTCGTATGTTTGGACTGAATGAAACCAAAATACCGTAAGTTTTTGCGATTTCAAGGCAGTGAAACAATGCCTCTCTCACTGGATTTTCAGTCAGGGACAACGAACCGAAATGAAAACCCTCTACGTCTATGAAAATGTTTTCGCTTATTTCTTCTTTTTTTATGTCAACATCTGCACTGCGATGGAAAACAAATTCTGGTACAGCATTTTTTAGTTCAATAAAAACTAATGTTGTTTTTTTGTCGCTTCTTTTAATGTGATTAACATTAATGTTTTCTTTTTTTATTGTTTCAATCAACATGTCTCCAAAAGAATCTTTTCCTACAGACGCAATTAGTTTTGGTTTTATTCCCAAACGAGCAAGAGCAACAGAAAAGTTTGCTGGTGCTCCGCCTGGATAGGGATGAAATTTTCCATCTTTTTTTATCATATCAACTAGCAGTTCGCCAAAACTAATGTACATACAGTTTCTCCTCTGAATATTTTTTTACTTCATCAACAACAGAATGCCAATCAATATCTTCTGGCAGGTTTATTATGCCATCTATGCCGTCGCCTATTCCAACAGTGATTCCGTCATTTTCAAGAATATAATCAAACATGTCCCTGTCGCCATCACTGTCACCAACGCCAATCTTAATTACATTATTGCCTACACCAGAAGAAAGCTCTATTATTCTTTTACGTTTGCTCTCTCTGCCGCATGATTTTTTTATACCAGTGTATTCGCCATTCTCATTAACATACAAACTTGTGCCGGCGACGTCGAAATTGTTATTTGAAAAATTCTGCATATAAAAATTCATCAGCCAATCTTTGACACCAGCAGAAAAAATAATCTTTCTGCCGGTTTTCTCATTCTTAAGGAATTCAGGAAATCCTTTTCTTAGAGAGTTTTTAGCATTTGTTCCGCTCTTTCTAACATCATCCTGTTTAACGCCATGATAAGCCAAAAGCAAAGCCAATTCAAGCCCTTTTTCATAAGGCTCTTTGCCTCTGAGAATCTCATTCCTATAATCAAGATCATTTCTTATTTTCATTACTTCATCAACAAAAGCCTCAGAAGAGCTGATTCCGGGAAGATATTTGTACAGATAATCCCTGCCTATATCGCCTAGAGAAGCTGTGAGATCATGATCTATGCACCATAAATATGACATAATCATACTTTATATGATATTATATAAATACTTTATGCTTGTAAAGTATATTCACAATATTGATTACTTCCATTCTAGCAATAATGCAACAAATAACAAGGCAAAACCGAACACTATGGAGAAGAAGAAATTGAACATTATCACTTCCTGTATTATCAGCATTGATGCGTTGTAGACCACAAGCGATACAGCAAAACCAAATATAACTACTGATGATATTTTCTTAGCGCTTCTGTGCTTCAGGCTTATGTTTCTGCCTATCCATGCAGCTGCAAGAGCAGCGAAATAGAAGTAAACAGATGCTGATACATAAGCTGCTATAGATTCGACTATTCCTATGTCATACCACTCAAGGAAAACAGTGTAGCCTCTAAAGCTTGCTAAGATTCCCAGCGCTATGGCTACAACATAGCTAAAGAAAGCAAAACGTCTTCTCGTGAACGAAGAGCCCAATTCATTGAATACGCTGGTGAAGTACTTCTCAAGCTTGAATCCTTTTACAAACAAGTATGCTCCAACAACACCAACTATCAGTCTCCACCCGTCTATGCCAAACAATGCGTACAGTATCAATGCCATGGATGGAAGACCGAACAAAATTCTTGAGAGTTTCGGATTCTCAAGAGAATCATCAATAAAATCCTTTACTTTGTAATAGGTTGATTCTAGCTTTTCTGATTGTTTTACAACTACACGGTTGACTGAGAGTATAGGAACCTTGGATTGTATTATAGGAAGAACATGCTCATCTTCTGCGCCGTCTGTTACAAGAACAACATAATCAGCCTTGAAGTTGCTTAACACTTCATCCAACTGTTTTGTTACTTCTTTATCAGAATCCATTCCAACTCTTTTATGCCCTGTTAGAATAGCAACCTCTACAGGATGTTCCTTTTTGAGCTCTTCAAAAACACGCGCTGTTTGGAATATAGCGTTGGCATCAGAATCCTCAGGGTCTGCAAGGCCTAAACCTACAGCTGCTTTAATGACATTTTCCTTTCCAATGATCGGACCACTTATGTTAGCCTTCTCACCAATATCATTGTCCCTATCTACACATAGAACCAGTATCCTGTCTTTATTCTGCATAAAGGTTGACCTTAACACATATTATGCGCGCTTATTTATATTAAGTATATAATTGTTACGAAAAAACAATAAAAACCTTTGCTTTTTGACTGATTTTATTCGGTTGATTGTCGATGTTTTGGGAAGTTTTATAAGGTGAAAGGAAAAATAATACTCAAAAGAGGTTTCGTATGGATAAATATATCATTAAAGAGGACAGTGGATTGAGGATACAAACTGAAGTAGCACCTGGTTACACCGATATCGATGTCTTTGCAGTAATAAAAGCTATGACAAAATACGAACGTCCTGTTACATTTGAAATAGGTACTGGAGGCAGTATAAGCTGCCAGCCAATTATTCATAAAGATATGATATATTTTGGTGCATGCGATCATAATTTTTACTGTTTAGATATGAATGGTAATGAAATTTGGCGTTTTGGTACAAATGGTCCTATAGTTTTTGATTGCTCAATTCATGATGATATCATTTATTTTGGTTGTTTTGATCATAACGTTTATGCGCTTTCGCTTGAAGGTAAATTGTTATGGAGATTTGGTACAGAAGATATGGTGGGTTCTAAACCAAAAGTTATAAACAATATTCTTTATTTTGGTTCAAAGGATGGAAAAATGTATGCAATAAATCCTAAGACTGGTAAGCTGATTTGGAAATTTAAAACGAATGGTGCTATTTGTGCTGGTATAAATGCCTATGAAGACAGGCTATATTTTGGTTCTTGGGATAATAATCTATATTGTCTTAATGCAAAAACAGGAAAGCTTGTATGGAAATATGCTGCAAACAACACAGTAGCAACTGCTCTTGAATATAATGGAAACATATTTTTTGGCTCGTTTGATCATTGCTTTCGTTCAGTTACATCTGAAGGAAAACTCCGTTGGAAATTTAAGGCCGGCGGACCCATAACAGCAGGAGCAGGTTATGCAGTTGCTGACAACATTATATATTTTTGCTCCCGCGACACCCATATGTATGCTGTTGATACAGATACAGGAAAAATTGTATGGAAATTTCCTACAGGAGAAATGATAGTTTCTCCGCCAGTTTATCATAACAATGTAGTTTATTTCAGCTCGGGTGACAGCAACCTTTATGCAGTTGAAGCGAAAACAGGGAAGCTTATTTGGAAAAAACCTTTCACTTTGCCAGTAGCTTCTATTGGAATTTATGAAGACATTATATATGCAGGTTGTTGGGGCTGTAATTTATATGCTCTCTCACTCGAAAGGAAAACATTATGGAAATTCTCAACAAGTTTGAGCTATCCTGCGCCAATAGACCTTGAACAGGATCAGATTCAATCCAATATCGAAATTAACTGGGAAACTTCTAAAATTGAAAAGGAGAAAGAACTCTACAAAACCGAAGTTAATGCCGGCGATTATAGTGATCTTACTTCTGTTTATGGTGATATCAGTAGATTGAGTTACATGAGCAACAAAAACACAGGTTATGTAAAGAAAAGAGATTTTTGAAACCAACGAATTTAAAGTTTAGATTCATATTTAAGACATGTCATCAGATGAATCCCTTGAAAAGCTTATAGAAACAATTTCTAAGCATTCCAACACGCCTATAGAGACTGTTAGGAAGATGATTGAAGACAAGCAAGACGAGTTGTCTGGACTGGTTTCTGAAGAAGGTGCTGCTTACATAGTTGCGCGCGAACTTGGTATTAGCTTGCTAAAGGAGACAAAAAGACAGCTTAAGATAAAGAACCTTGTAACTGGCCTCAGATCTGTTGATATTGTTGGCAGAATTGTTAATATATCTGAAACCCGCGATTTTGAGAGGAACGGAAAACCAGGACAGGTTGCAAACCTTGTTGTGGGCGACGAGACAGGTGTTGCTAGATTATCTATGTGGAACGAAGAGATTGACAAAATAAAGGAATTTGGCTTGGTAGAAGGTGAAACAGTCAAGTTGAGCGGCGGTTATGTTAAAATGGATAACCGTGGAAACATTGAGCTGCGCATAGGACGTGGCAAGCTAGAGAAAATTGATGAGAAGATAGATGTTATTGATTTGCCTTCTAAAGAGAACATGAAAGAACAGTTTGAAACAATCCGCAGAAGGCCTATAGACGAAC
>Ga0180009_10004178_pt1 | contig 16082 bp, 22 predicted proteins | sample OS_PC_MetaG_FD_123537 | JGI IMG/M metagenome (GOLD analysis project Ga0180009, IMG submission 123537) | Groundwater microbial communities from the Aspo Hard Rock Laboratory (HRL) deep subsurface site, Sweden - OS_PC_MetaG | ecosystem: Environmental > Aquatic > Deep subsurface > Groundwater...
CTCAAACTGCGTTTGAAGCTCGTTTATGCCGCGGACTGATTTATTTATTATTTCCCTCAACTCGGGATTTTCAATCTCTCCTGGGCCTACTTCATTCAGTCGAATCTTTTCGTTTTTTGCCGCCATAATATTCATCCTCCTTTCTGTGAGATGTCACCCCGCCCATTAGTTTCAATCTTACCAGGGCAATTCATAGCCCTTTTAATAAGCCGCCCCTGTATATTTTAAATTGTCCTATTTGTTTTACCGCCTCTCCTTTGACTCTATTCCAGTTAAACAATTTCGGCATTTTCTTCTTTTTAATTTTTTTGAGATCATCGGAAACAAAGGCTTCTTTATTCTTTATCTCAATGGGTAGGCGGTATTGTCCTCCGAACTGATAACCGACAAAGAGACTAAGGAGCAGGAACATAGTGTATTCTGGTCCACTGACACCTTTCTTTTCACTGGCGTCCATATTCTTCTCAATCTTTTTGAATAAGTCATTGAGCATATTGACAAGATCACCATGTTTGATTATTTGCACTTCGGAGTAGCTGCAATGCTCTTTATAAGGGATACAAACATGCTTGCCTTCAATCACATAAACAAGCTCACCGTTGACAAGGGCTGTTCTCATTTTCCGGACTCCTTTTCATATACGTTCAAAACATCTGTCTAATTCCTATCCCATCTCTACATACGATTTCCTCTGGTTTGCTCAGCGTTGGCCTCCTTTAAAAATCCGCTCCATAATCCAAACCGGTAAAGACAAATGAGGCCTGGGTATAAAACCAGAATAGTCAGGTGCAGTAAAGCCGCCACAAGAGACGATGCCAAGCAAACGGCCCTCTTGGTCAACAACCGGGCCGCCAGATGTCCCTCCCTCAATCGGAGCGCCGCAGACACTTAACCCAGGCGCCGCAAAACGGCATTGTTGTACGTTTACTTTGAGCCATGTTTGTTTGTGCGTGAAGATAAAAGCCGGTATGTAATGAAACAACGCAAAGACTTCAGAGTTGATTTCAATAGGTATAATTGATTCGAGGGCGCTTAGATAATCGTTTGACTCATCATAAAACGTCTGTCCGTCTGGCTCATCGAGAGCCGCTATGTCCAGCACGGGCTCAACGGCACAGACCGCTGCAATGATCTGGCGTCCGTCTATTTCGACTTGTTCGAGAAAGTGATCTCCAAGGACCATATAGCCCTCTGCGCTCCATCCTATACAGTGGGCCGCAGTTAGAATTAGGTTACTTGATACTATGACGCCCAAGCCACCTTTCTTCGTCAGCCGAACAGTTGCCTTTTCAACGCGTTTTCTAATCTCATCGTTAAGCATAGGAGAACCTCATTTCTAAATTAAAATAAAAATGCAGAGACTCTCCCGGCCATAAGTAGCCGCCGCACCGTCACCAGTTGCGGAATCTCTGCATTCTTTATTTGATTAATTTTGTATTTCATAGCTTATGGTTTGGAAGTTAAGAACCGATATAATCGATACAACTTAATATGTCAAGCAAATATATTGACCAGCATAAGGATTATGGTTTATAAGGGTTCATGCCAACCGAAAAACCCATTATGAATTTCGTTGTTGATAATGATCTGCTCAAACGGATCGATGACTACCGCTTTAATAATCGTATCAATACCCGTTCCGAAGCAATCCGCCGCCTTATAGAAGAGGGTTTAAAAGCCTCTGAGCCTCCCAGGTCAAAGTCCCAAAAGAAATAATTCGATAGGGCCTTTTTTAGGGTTTTTGTTTAAAAAACGGCCTTCTGTAATCGCTTGTGAGCGTATATTTCGACCCCGACAAGGGTAAGGCAAGGCCCGAAAATTCATCATTTTACCATCTTTTAGTTTTCTCTGGATTCAATTCAAAACCGCGTCTCCGGAGTGATTTGATGATCCGCTTTTGAAGTATTTTGGGTTCGAGATCGAAAGTTTCAGCCAGAATATTGAAACAGCCTTCCATTTGCAGTACTATCCGTTTGGCCTCTTCCTGTTTTGAATCAAGCGTGGGTGCCTGTAGGTCATTTAAAATATTAACCAGCACTGCAACCCAAAGCCCTTTTTCCCCGGATATTTTCTCACCGGCGATCTCCTCAATTGCGAGGCGATTTAATCCGGATCCGGAGGTAATTGTTTTGCTGATATTTTTTATCATCAAAAGTCCCTGTTAGGTTATTGGGGTATGAATCAGGATAAGCGACTCTTATTTTGATAATAAATGCGCTTTAACAAGAAGCATATAATGTCTTACACTATTGATGTGATCGTTTTCGGACTCCTCGAATTCACATCGCAGCCTATTTATATCTTCAAACATAATCGACATATAGGTCCCCAGGCTCTGCAAAAGGCCATTGTATGTTGAAACCCCTTGATCTTTTATGGAGCAATGATCGGCAGCCGGTCTTGCTTTTGCAGGCAAAGGCTTTCCCCATGACTTTTCAAGAATAAAGACAGCTTCAGCGCCGCTGAGGGTTCCGGCTTTCAATAATGCCAGGGATAGTGCTTTCAATGCTTTTTTGCCCTTGCTTGATTTGAGAATCTTTTTTACTGGTGCTTTGAAGCGTCTGTAGAAATCTTCGATGCTTTTTTGCCGAGGAAAAGCGTTCATCCTAAGCGTCGTATCATCGGGCGGCAGCATTAAAACTACATCTAAAAAATCCTTCTTCGAGCCGTCCGGTTCACCAGGAAAAAATAAATCATCCGAAACACGGCCCGCGATTGAAAAATAAACTGACTCGGCTGCAAGGATCGCTGGTTCACTGAATACTTCCGTCCTGCCTGGAGGAGATGCCCTGCAGATGCCGCCCATATCCGGTGAAGCTTCTATTTGCGGGTTTATCGAGACCATTTTCAGAGAGTAACCGAAACACCAGCCTATTAAGGCGTGAGCGCTTTCGTGATAAGCAACTCTTTTTTTGTTCATAAAAAACACCTAAGTTTTGAAAGAGATTTTATATGGTGGGTGGCTGCGGATCCATTTACAGCCACCCACCTGGAGAGAAACAACGCCCGACTTTATACAGGACATATTGACATCCTGTTTGTGCCCCGATCGGGAAAGGCAACAATATCAGCGAGAGATTTTTTCGTAGTAATCCCGCCATTTTTTTGAGTTGACCTCATATTGATTTGTGCCTGGTACTTTCCGGGCCGGGAAATCTTCGTTTTTCAACAGACTTAAGAATGTAGCAGGAGAGATCCTCAGCTTTTCACAAATAGCAGCAACATCACCGGATAACATTTTGCCCGTCTCTTTTGCTTCTTCCCGTCGTATCCAAAGTTTTTCGACATCTGCGTATACAATTTTCAGCGGGTCCTGTATGCCCCAGGACTTCAGCCATTTTACGAGCGCACTAATTGAGATATAGAAAACGCCGTCTTTTTTTATCATAGGAAATCCAAAATCACGTTTCAGATCCATCAACTCCACCGCTGATTTTCGCGTATATTCCATAATTTTGTCAACTCCGTTTAAAATTTTATCCATTTTAATTTCCTCATTTTTAAATTATTTCTTTGAGCATACTCGATAAGGATCCTGTGTTTAAAAAGTATCAAGACTGCGAATTTCTCTATATCCTGCTATAATCCCCATGCCTTCCATCCACAATCTGAGATCTTTACCGTCAACAGAATAACCTGTCTTATCCCTTTTGATCGGGCAGTTTGTTCCGAGCTTATGCCAATTTATTATTACGTGTTGCTCACAACCGGTGAACTCGACTATTTCGTTGATCGATCCCAGGGGCGTTGCAGGCATAGCCAAAAGTTTAAGATGGTTTTGTCGCGCCTGTAATATTTCGGTCGTGATTTTTTCAAAAGGTCGCCCATTGCCCCATTCTTTCACCCATTCGGCCAGTTCGCGCAGGTTTACGCTGGGAAGGCCGTTGATTTTTTTGAGCGGGAAACCATACGCGGTTTTCAATGTAACCAGGTTGATAAAACTTCGATGAAGCTGTTTTTCGATTTCCTTGACTCCGCTTAATATAACGTCGTTTTGTTTTTCTTCTGAATTTTCCATGTTTCATTTCCTTTCCCGTATCAATTTTGTTTTTAGTAAACCAAAGCGGCCTTTTTCAACTACCAGCCTGAAAACTTCCCGTGGTTCCGGCTGTGCTTCTCGAAGGTCTTTGTGTTGATTGAACCATTTTTTTAACTCAGATTTTTTAGCGGTCCAGATGCCGCCAACTTTTTTTACTGGCAAGTCATAACCAATCTTCCAATCCAAAACGGTGAGATTCTCTTGAAGTCCCAGGTATTTTTTAATCTCAGCAATCCCGTTAAGCTTGCGTCCAAACATTATTTCCTTCCTTCTAATTTAAAAGCGAGTAAGTACTTCTATATTTCGCTGTTTCCGTGATTCCCGCATCATGCAAAATATTACTTTATATTATAAAACCAATTATAAAAAGTTACTGCAACTTTTTCTAAATCAGTTGTTATCTTCATCGGGAATTTATGTTTGTAAAACAAATATTCATCCAGATTTTTATGAGACGATGTATGCAATTCTTTATGACTTAATTCTCCCAGGGCAATGAGAAATGAATACAAACGATTTTGATTTTTTTTAATAACTTTATCGAGTTCTTTTAATCTGATTTGATCCGCTGATAATGGTTCCTTTTTTCTCATGACGTTATTCTTCCTCCGCACAATGATTTTCGAGTTTCAATTTATCCTGATTTTTTAACGCTTGAGACTCTTCCGGAATAAATATCACCTGGAAACTGTCCGTTGTCGCATAATCATTGAGCACCGTGCCAATCTCCGCCGTAACCATAGCCGCCATGTCCGCCGCCTTGCTGTGCTCTCCCCGGCAAACTGCGACCCAGTCGTAAGCCTTTGTTTGTGCCATCTGCCGCAGGGACATTTCGAGCACCGCCGCCCGTGCGGCCAGCTCCATTTCAAAATCACTTCGCAACAGATACCGTCCGGCTTCTTTCTCCCGATCCCAGGCGAGCTTTGCGATCTGCTCATCGAGCTTCTGGTTTTCCTTTTCAAGCTTTTCTTTTTGAAGGGCTTCAATATCAGCATTTACTGCAGTTTTCTGTTTTGGCGTCAGGTATGCCCTGGTATAAAGTTCGACATCTGAGAGTAGTACCGAGCCGTCCGGCTGCACCCGGAGTTTCCCGAAATCAGCGTCTTTATAAAGCTTTGATTTCCCGATCCGGATATTGTTCTTTTTCAAATATTCAATAACTGCAACGCGGTTCCGGAAAACAGCAGAATCCGACTTGTTACTAATGCCTCCGATGAATTCATCGAGGGCCGCTTCCGCCGCCTGCCAGCTTTTCAAATTGCTCAGGGAAGAATCTTGTTGATACGCAGCGGCGCCGGACACCACGCCATTAAATAAAAGGATCCCTTTTTTTGCTTTTTCGGGTGGGTAGTTTTGAATTAATTTATCAAATTCGTTTTTGTTCATTCATTTATCCTTTGATTGTAATAAAAAGTTTCCTGTCATGTCGTGAGCAATGAGCAACGCTGCTTCAATTTTATCTATTCTTTCCAGGAACGCCGGTATTGTCATGCTTGTTTGATTAGCCTGGTTATATTGCCATTTCAGCCATGAAAGAGCCGTCCCGGTCCTGGCCTTCCATCTTTTATCAAACTCGCGCCATGCATCGCCATAGGCCATGTTGTTGGCCTGAGCGTATTTATGAATCAGGTCGTTTAATTGCTGCCTGGGCGTCAGGTTTTTAAAATATGAGTAGTCTTTCATTTCTCGTATCCTGGTCGCGGGTTCTTTGCTGTAAAATCGAAAAGCCAAGGGCGGTTTTTAGCTAAGGTCTCAAGTCCGCCCAGGTCCTGAATTGCCGATTTAACCTTATCAAGTGGTACATCATATTTAATAGAAAGAATAATTTCGCCCAGGTGCAAATCAACAATATATTTATGCCAGGCTTCCGGCCAGGTAGATCGTAATAAACGGAATGCGCTGATTGTGAACTGAGATCCGCCGCCGCAACATACACAACCGATAGTCATGGCTCCTCTGGCTTTCGCCGGATGGATCGGAAGCTGGTGTTTGTCGCGATATCTCCGGCCCATGGTGTCCGTCCATCCGGTCAAAGGGTTGCATATTGTCAGTTTGTCTGTCTTGACATAATGTGTGTGGCCGTCCTTGATTGTCCGAAGTCCTCTAAGCATATCGTCACTTGATCCTCGGACTCCGGTCAACTGCAGATCGCAGCCAAGTTTCACAGCCAGGTTCCGTGCCGGCGCGATTTTCATATTCCTGCAACATGACGAAACATCGATCTTAAAGCCCAGGGATCTTTTTTTGTGCCTCTGCATCCATGTTCTCGCCGCGATTTTTCCCATCATCGGCCATCCCTGCTTTTGCCATTGCTCTTCGGGTGTGCGGTTCGCCCTGGCAACATGAAGTTCTGCCCCATAAATTTTACAAACCTCCCGGCAAAATGTTTCGGTTTCGGGATATTCCATTTGAGAATCGGCAAAGATAACGATTGGTCGGTGATCCGTATGCCTAAAAACGATATCCAATAAAAGAACGCTGTCTGATCCCCCGGAAAAGGCAAGACAGGCTTTCTTGCTTTCGATCATTGCCGAATCAATGATTCTGATTGCCGTTTTCATAGAAGTAATGACCTTATTAGGCATTCGAGCGCAGAGTGTTCGCCGCTTTCGGCATATCGTTTGAGCTCCGCAACAATGTCTTTCGTGCATGGATCTATAAGAAACAAGACGTTGTTACCGCTTCCGTTTTGAACAACAACCGCAAGGGCGTCATTCATTTTCTTTGGATTTTCCCCCGCAATTTTCCTTATTTTTACGGTTAGCGCTTCAATGGTTTTGTCTGCTGTTTGGAATGCTGTAATAAACTCTTCCTCGGATACCAGGAGATCGCTTAGTTCGCCTTCATCGAATCCGATCGACTCCATATCCATAAGATTAGAATCAATTTCAATCAGAAGATCCCGGAGCTTTGGCATATCAAAATATCCGCCATGTTGATTTGCCGCCACGTTAGCGGCCTTTTCCTTTTCGAGCGGCCAGTTTACTTCCCGGTATGACCAGATCCCAAAAGGTGTTTCAATCTCGCCCAGGGCAACAGTGCCGACCGAATCGGAATGCTTTCTTTTTACAACATTCCACGTCGGATCAAGATGCTTAATGCGTTGATGTCCACCCACCAGCTGGCCGGTGTGAGTGTTAAAAACGATGCCGGACAGGTCGCCATACTCCTTCATTGACCTTCCAAGCATGTCGAGCTGCTTCGGTGTGATCTTGCGCGGGTTATACTCTGCAGGCCGAAGGCTGGAGATAGTTTTATTTTTTAATTTATTTATTTTTGACATTTAAAATCCTCTGACTTTGTAACGCTTAAAAAGCAAATCTTGCGCCGCCCCGCACATAATACATACAACATTACAAACGTCCAATACGCCGGAAATTCCTTTTTCTTCCGGCGCAGGTGTCTGTTTAGACACCCATCAACTATTTTCTTTTAAAAGATCATTTTACCCTGGTTGGACGATAAAGACCTTGTTTGCAGAGATTTCCTATATATAGAAATAAATCTCCAGCTATCTTATATCCCCTATTCTATCGTCCAGATCATCCCTATCATCCATTTTATATAAATTACATATTCATCTATTATTACAATATCTTAATTAATATATATTAAACTAATTATGTATGTTTTAAAGTGATAAAGAACAGAGAAAAACAGAAAAAAAGCGAAATTATTTAATCAGTTTTTGGTTTAATATTGATGAATTTGTAAAACCAAACGCCAAATTTCAATTTAATTTCTCCATTTTGACGCAATAATGTTCCAAAACGCTTCTGCGAGATCGGATTTTCGGATATTTTGTTTGAAAATAACCAGGTTAAAAACTCTCCATACAGGAGACTGGCCGAAACAATGGATTTAGGATCCTTAAAACACCGTTCCGAAAAAAAGCGCCGGATCAGCTCACATCCTTCTTTTTTTTCGGGGATGTAATAATCTAATAGCGGGGGTTTCTTTGCCGCTCCCAGCTCTCCGGGCTGTTGCTTAAAAGCAAACTCAGCATCATTGTGCACCCTTATTTTTTTTATATTCTCCTGCTGCATGATCCTTCTCCTTTCGGCTTAGAATGCGTCCCCCATTTTAGATGGAGGCTGTTTTATTAATGAGTAGCAAGCTTTGCAAAATTCAATAATTCCGATTAAATCCTCTTTTCCGTTTTCTAATTCAAAAAATTACCGGACTCAGTTTTTGGGGTTCAGTGATCCGTATGGTTTAACACTCCAGGAAGGACCCGCTCTTAATCGCACACAAGCACCATCACCATGATCATCCGGTAATGATTGGACTGTTGGATGTAAAAAAATAAAAATAAGGGGGGGCGGCCCCTATATAAAACTGGCATTAAAAAATTAATCAATACCTCTGAAAAACACCCTCCCTTCCATCCAGATCCTTTTCATGTTTATATCCCCACCAGAAATTTAGCGCCCTCTTGGTTAGCCTTGATCTGTATGGCGGCCAATATCTCAAACATGAATGCTTCCAAGTGAGGCTGCAATCCATCGCCGTTTATAGTGATCATGGCATCGCCTCTGCTTAAAGCCTCCCTCCGTGCATCGTTATATTTCATTTCGGACTCGGCTGTCTTCTTCTGCAATTCCAGGGCTTCTTCCCGGTGCTTAACCTCTTTTTTAATCTCATCCTCAATAGCCCATTTCTTACTTCCCTGTACGTCGTTATCCGCATATGTTTTAAATAGGTCGGAGAGCAATCCACCGGTGCTGGTAACGCTGTTGTCAATTGAGCCGAATATCGCTTCAATTTTCTTTGCTCCGGCTTCAAGCTCTGCGATATCGAATCTCCCTTTCCACTCTATAGTATTGTTAATAATCTCCGAAGTGGCCTTAATTTTTGCCACAACTTCTTCCGATGATTTCTCAACATTTGCAATATCCAGCTTAGCCTTCCACTCAACGGCGTTCTTGACTTTCTCGGCTTCAGCTATAATATTTGCCAGATCAAGTTTGCCCTTGATCTCAACTGTCAATTCGGTAGTAATTTTTGTTGGTGTTGTCTCAACTGTTTTCTTGAATTTCGTTGCTTCTATGTCCACTCCTGCGTAAGCGTCAGCTACTTTTTTTGATGACGCCTCAAGATCGGTGTTTGCTATTTTCAATTCTCTGGCCAGTATTTCAACACGCTCTTTTGCCCGCTGAATTCCCTCTGAGTTTTCATACCCCGGAAGATTATCAAGGAACTCTCCAACGCTGAGAGTTGCGCTCGCAAACACAAGTCCAAGTGAGAAAACGCCCACCTTTAGCGCATTAATTCCGTTTTCTATCGCCGCAAAAGACACTCGTATAATCCGTGTTGCTAATTCAGTATCGGATCCAAGAGCTATCATAACCAGCCCCATGGGGCCGAACGCCTTAAAAGCCAGTGATAATCCGAGTACATTTCCGATCAAAACTTTTGTTTTTTCGTCCAGGGAATTGAAAGCTTCGGTAGTGATTTTGGCAAAATTAATGATCGGCGCGAAAGGCTCCCCGATACCCTGGGTTACACGGATAAGGGATTCAACCGAATCGATCACAAGCTGCAGCGCCTTGGCCAGTGCTTCGGGTTTACTTTTATCAGTCTGGAATAATTTCGCCAGAGCATCTCCGAAATCCTTGAAGGCATCTATCAGTCCCTTGAAATTAAGATTTTTAAAGGCGTCGGGGAATGCCTTCCCAACCTCAGTTAACCAGATTGAAATTGATTTTGCGGTTGCATCCAGGTATTTAAAAAGCGGATCAAACGCTCCTGAGTCAACGCCGACCTTGATTCCCTTGAAAAGATCGGCAAGAGAGCCTGCGATTTTGCCATATCCAGGAAGCATCTCCGAACCAATTGCAATAATTGTTGCTTTAAAATTGTTTTCAAGCCGCTGGTTGATGTTCTCAAACTCATTCGCAACCTTGTCGTATGCTTCTTTTGTCGCGCCTGCGGCTGTACCCATCTCTTTAAGAGCGTCCTTGAATTTTCCCGTCTTATCCGCTCCAAGCACAAACACAGCATTGAGCGCTTCGGTCGACCCAAAGAGTTTCGCCATTTTCTCGGTACTGCCGCCGGTCGCCTCGTAAACATCCTTGAGAACACCCTCAAAACCTTTTGTTTTGAGAGCCGTGGCATTAAATTGAATACCGAGCGAATCGGCCATCTCCTGCGCTTCTTTTGTCGGTTTTATGATATTTGTAAGAGCAGCCTTGATCCCAGTGATAGCCTCAGACGTAGGCGCACCTGATACCGTAAGCGCTGCAATAGCAGCCGAAAGGGTTTCAAAGGGCACCCCAGTGCTGGCTGCGATACCTGTGACTTTAGATAGTGATGAGGATAATTCTTCGATCGTAGTCTGTCCGAGCCGGACCGTGGTGAACATGATATCAGAGTACTTTCCGGCCTGATCGGTTGATGCGCCGTAAGCGTTCATCGTACTTATCAGGGCTTTTGTGGTTGCTCCGAGATCCGCGCGACCGGCAACCGAGAGTTTTTCAGCCTCACTTACAAAGTCGAGCGAATCCTTATAATCGACACCGGCGGATATGGCACTGTAAACCGCCTGGTTTATCTGCTCGATGCTTTTTACGGAGCCTGTAGAATAATCCAGGATATTCTTTTTAAACTGCTCTATGGGCTCGCCAGTATCTTTTATCAGTGTTGTGATTTCGCCGAACTGCCCGCTGAACTCACCCGCTGTTTTGATAGCATATGCCATTCCGCCTACGACCATCGCCGCGAGAGCCGCATCTACCTTCAGTATGTTACCCGCCAAATCGGCAAGGGGTTTTGAAGCCTCGCCGATATCCTTGGCAAAACCATCCATCTTGCCTGTTATGCTGCCGATCGTCTTTGATGTTTCGTCTTTTCCGCCGAATACAATTTCGATTGTTTTTGTAAGATCTGCCATTTATTTTGCCCTCCCGGTCAGCACATATTCCGCTTTCCCAAGTTGGGAATCCGACAGCATTAAAAAATGGTAGGTCGGATAAGATAATTTCTTAGCAAGATCCCCAAGACCACCAATCGTAAATAATCGCGACAATGCCCGCATGATTCTTTCAACCTGACAAATACTATCCTTAGAAAACGGCGCTTCTGTCTGAATAGACACCAAAAGCGCTCGCGCCTCTTCTCCATAAAGATATTCATAATCAGCTTTGCCGGCAGGTATTCGATTGATATATTCATCCAGAAAACAAGTTTTTAGAATCACATTCAGCAGTGTAGTTAGATTAGCCGTTAGACTATACGAATGGTTCGTTTCCCGCGCGATACCATTTAGCGTGATTATTTCTCTCATAATGCCTAACATGCCGGAAGAAATCCCGGCCGGTGATGAGGTATTACCGAGCTGAATTTCCCGCAGATTGCCCATTATGGAATTTATTGATTTAATAAGTTTACTGAGAATTTCTACTGCTCTTATATCCACCATCCCCCCCGTTTTTGTAAGATCAGCCATGTTTCTTCTCCGATGCAATGTAATTTTTCATATGTTAAATATTTTTTTATTGAAGCGTCGCCTTATCATCCGGAACCGCGCTGAGGGTTTCTGTTAGTTTCTTCCATTCCTCCTCCAGAAATTTTGATCTCACTATAAACTCCTTTTGGGTTTCGAGCGCCTCAACCCATCCCTTCCGAGCTATCGCAAGATTTGCCCACAGTTTTTTTTCGGTCTCAAGAGTCAAGCCTTCGTTCCACGCCACGCAAGCCTGACGAAGCCCCAATTTACAGGCTGACAATACCAACTTAGCTTCCGCCAAACCCAGCTTGAAATCCTCTGTTTGTTTCTTGAGCGCTTCATAATTGAGTCGGAGCGCCAGATCCGGAGATTTTTTTATAAATTCCTTAACGATCTCTGCCGACGCTTCGGTCGACGAATCAACAATCACCTTGTTTTCGGATTCAATATTCATCTTTTCATCCTTTCAGAAATTAATTTATTAGGTTTTTTTTCGTTCATGCTGTCCACTATCCCCTCGAGTCTTTAAACGGCTTTTTCCCCATGCTTCAAGCTATGACTGAGCAGGAAGCCTCGTGGGCTTCGAAAGCGGTGGACATGGCCGAAACATGTCCTTTCCAACTCCTTCAGCTCGATATACTTGGTCCCCTCGCGCGACCAGCAGGTCCCGATATTCCAAAATATCCTTTTTTAGCTCTTCATCCTCGCAACGTTCGGCCAGGCGGTTAAGGCAAGTTATCGTCCTTGACAAGTCACTTATTTCACGGATTGCCGGATCGCCAAACCCGGCCGTTCTCAACGCAGAAGCTATTTCCTCTAAGTTTTTCATCATGTTTTTATCTCCTTATTTATTTTATTTTCCTGCGATCATCTAATAAAATGTTTAATTGGTATCGACGATTGCAGAAGCTCGATTTTTAATGAAATTAACAACGTTTCGCGCTGGGTAACAGACAAGGCGTCCGACACGGAAGCGACCAGGAATCCCACGGTTTGAAGAGTCCAAATTTGCTAAATATTTTTGGTTGATGAGTCCTCCGGAAAACTTTTCAATAGAATTCCGGGGAACAATAGGAGAGGGCCAGTTTTCAAGCAGTTCGTCAAAATCAAAAGGAATTTCTTGTTTTTCTTGTTTTATCATTTTAACACCTCAAAAAAGATTTAAAAGTATTTTTACTCTTTTGGGTGCTGTTTAAACCAAATAAAAGGGGATGTCTAAGGACATGATTCCGCTGATTTGTCCTTATTTAGCAGCTTAGGGGATGTTTTGCTTTAGATGGTGGGGTTTCCGGGAATTAGTCCCTTTAATAAAATTTTATTTCCAGATCGTTTTTTTAATTCATTAAGAGCGCGACGGAGATATTTGACTGTGCTTGCATAAGATGCAAGTTGATATTTGTTTTTTAAAAAATGTATGGCTTTTTCTCTCGAGTCCTCTCGGACTCCTGCTTTTACATAATCCAGCACTATATTCCTTGCTAAACCCTTACGGCCATGTTTTCCACGTCCTAATTTAAAATGACGGATAGCTCCTTCATAGTTTTTTTCAGCATAAAGGCGTTTGCCTTCTCGATACCACTCATTGAAATTATTGATGGTTTTTTTCAGCGTTTCGTTTTCTGCTCGAAGCATTTCAACTTCCGCTGTCAAACGTTGTATCTTGTCTTTGCTATTCTCTTTTTTCATGATCGTCCCCACAGTTTCCCTGGAGTTATGAGGGGAAGGCGGCCAGGGTACGCCGTTTTTCGGTCCAGTTCATGATGCTGGACATATTCCCGCTATTTTCTCATTTTGATAAGTTTACAATTTGTTCTAAATTCTTATTACCGTTCACTGTAAACGCCTTCTCAAGCGCGTCGGCACCCTCTCGTAGCCTGTTTTCGCTCATCCTTGCATATCGGGCTGTCATGGTTCCAGTGGCATGGCCAAGGCTCCTTTGGGTCAAATAAAGATCATGCGTGCTTTCATACAAGTGCGTCGCGAAAGAATGTCTCAGGGTGTGAAAAGTGACTTTTTGCTTTCTATCTGTAATACCGTCATTCAACCCAAGATCGTTGACCGTGGTGGAAAAGGTCTTTGAGACATACGCCACTGCCCCGCCCTTTTTTGATTTATTCGGAAATATTAATTGATCTGGTCGACCCTGCTTCCGGCTTTTCAGCATGACCTTGGCCGGTGCCGTCAAGTAAGCGGTGCGGCTTCCGGTTTTTGCGTTTAGGATTGTCAGGGTTCCGGCTTCCAAATTAACACAACTCCATGTCAAAGCGGCAATCTCGCCGAAGCGTAGGCCAGCATGAAGACTCAGTAAGGCCATGTCATGAACATTTTGACTCTTTACTGCCAGTGCTTTCAGTAGTGTTTCGATCTCGTTAATAGAAAGGTACCTCAATTTCATATTATCCAGCTTGGGCCATTTAACAGCCCTTGTCGGTGACTCCCCGGCATAGACGCCAAGCCTTCGCGCCGTGTTGAAAGCCTGCCTGGTCAATTGTAGGACATATTGGATGTAGCGATCAGAAAGCTTCTTATCGGCCATGGTCTTCTTGATCCGTTCCAGGTGAAAGGCGCTAATCTTGCCAAAGGGAAGGTTCCCGATTGTTCCGGCCATGTGAAGCCTGTAAAGCATCGCCTCGATTCTGTGGGTTTTTGCTTTTTTATCACATTTACTTTGCGGTAGGTAGGTCTCTGTCATAAATGTTCCGAAAGTAACATTTTCCTTTTCCATGCGGTCTGACTCTGTTTTTTCTGATTCCTTGCGCTTGTCTTCAAGATCACGTTTCTCAGCCAGGGTTTGCGGGCCTTCGCCAGCCTTTTGGTTTTCCTTTAATTCCGTCAAATGCTTGTATGCCTTTGCAGCCGACCACTTTTGTGAGGCCCAGCCCAGGCCTTCCTCTTTGTCTTTTCCTGCTAATTTATAACGAATGGTAAAATACTGATCGAGCCGGACTCCTTTTTTCCGTGTTGGATGCTCTCTGAAACGTACTCCTGGAAAGTTCGTTTTTATCCATTTTGCCATGATCCGTTCTCTCCTTTTTTCATAATCAGCATGTAGCTCTTTAAGATTCTTTCATACCTTGCTTTTATAATCAGCATGTCGCCCAGTCCCGCTCCTGTCCCGCTTTTTTTTATGAAACAGGGTGATTTAAAAGGATGTCTTGTGAAAGAAAATAAATGATAACTCTTTAAAAGTCAAGGGTTTTATGTGATAAAGTGATATTAAAGGAAAGTCGAAAAAATAGATTCGTAATCAGCAGGTAGGCGGTTCGATTCCGCCCGTCGGCTCCAGTAAATTCAAAGGGTTACAGACATTAAACTGTAACCCGTTTTTATTTTTGCTACTCTGTTGTTTACCTTGTGTAAACAGTTATATAATATTATATCCTCAATAAGAATTTATAAACAAGGTATATTTGATTGTTTCGTAAAAAGTGAATATTCAACAGTATTCCCTTCGGTCGAATCCGCTTCAGTCCGCCTGACGCGGATTGAGGCGGGGATCTTCAATTTAATGGAATAAGCTATGTAAAATTACTGATATACTCTTGGTACTATATTAAACCAAGCGGACAATTACCGGCGAAAACAGATAAATGATGAACAATTATTCGTACATGCCATTTAATACGGAATAATATTATCGACAATTTATGTGTCAAATTACAAGACGGATAATCACACACACATAATAACATATTGTAATTATATCTATTATAATATTGCCATAATTTTCTGGAGATTGTTTTTTTTATTATATTTTCTTTCTTTAATTTCTTGACATACCCTCAATATCCGTATATTTTAAATACTTACATGGTATTATGATGTGTCTTTATGATGCATAATGGATATATCCGATTAAGATTATTGTCAGGGTATTAAATATTTATTTTCCGGTTTAATAGTTTTTTTTACACCAGAAGCATTTCGGTTATTTTGGGAATGTAATGAACTGTATAGATGCTGTTGAGGGTACCGCAAAAAGTATAATAAACGGTCTTTTTCAGCTTTTTATCGAATCGAATAATGACGATACAGAATATATTAGAAATGTAAAAAAAGCTTTGGATTCAACTGATCTGTTTCTGCAGAATAACAGGGAAATAACCGGAAACCCTGAAACACTGAAAAAAGTTCTTTACGAATATGCCAAGGATTTGTGGATTAAGAACCTTGTTAATAATATTAAAACCGATGATATAAGCAGCGAAAAGATTTTAGAAAAAGTCGAATACCATGAATATTATTTCAACCATATTTACAATCATGGGACATATCCTCTTTAATCTCCGCCTCAGGCGGATTGATTTTTAGCTATTAGTAAGTACGAGATTATTTCCTGCGTTTTTCTACCCCTCAAGGGGGTACTGAAAAGAGTCCCGTTTATCGGGGTTCGGGAAAGCATTATATGAACGACTCGGAAGAAGATTCAAAAATAAAAGCCGAACTGGATGAAATATTAATAAAAATAGACAATATAATTGAAAAAATAGAAACCTCTTTGCCTAACGAGACTACTGATTACGTACACGAAGAATAAGGAAAATGCCCCGAAGGCTTTAATTTATAACGGATATTTATTAAGAAACTGGATTTACA
>Ga0180009_10004179_pt1 | contig 16081 bp, 10 predicted proteins | sample OS_PC_MetaG_FD_123537 | JGI IMG/M metagenome (GOLD analysis project Ga0180009, IMG submission 123537) | Groundwater microbial communities from the Aspo Hard Rock Laboratory (HRL) deep subsurface site, Sweden - OS_PC_MetaG | ecosystem: Environmental > Aquatic > Deep subsurface > Groundwater...
GTTCGAGCCGCCTCGCACGGTGGAGGCGCCGGCCGAGGCGGCGCTCGAGGACGAGCCAACGCGAGTGGCGCCCCCGCCGCGGTTCGAGCCGCCTCGCACGGTGGAGGCGCCGGCCGACATGGCGCTCGAGGCCAGGCCCACGCGAGAAGTGCCATCCGGCGAGCCACCTCGAGAGGAAGGGCCGCCGGCCGAGGAGCAGGTAGAGATGGAGGCCGAGCCGCCGCGGTTCGAGCCGCCTCGCACGGTGGAGGCGCCGGCCGACATGGCGCTCGAGGCCAGGCCCGCGCGAGAAGTGCCCCGGCCGCCATCCGGCGAGCCGCCTCGTCCAGAAAGGCCACCGGCCCAGGTGGTGGTGTGGGTCGAGGCGAAGGCACCCCCGCCATCCGGCGAGCCGCCTCGTCTGGAAGAGCCACCGGCCGAGGTGGCGGCGTGGGTCGAGGTAGAGGCACCCCCGCCGTCCGGCGAGCCGTCTCGTCCGGAAGAGCCACCGGCCGAGGGGGTCGAGGTGGAGGCCGAGATACCCCCGTCATCCGGCGAGCCGCCTCGTCCGGAAGAGCCACCGGCCGAGGGCCCCCGGCAGCGTTTCGGCCGGCTGGGACGCCTTCTGCTGGGGAGGCACCGGTCGAAGGAGCCCAGGGCGACCGAGCCCGTGCCGGATGCGCCCGCATTCAAGCCGGGCGAGGTGACGCCCGAGGCCGCCAAGCCCGCACGTGAGACACCTCGTGCGACACAGGCGTCGGCGGAAAAGAAGAGCAGCGAATGACGACCAAGATCACCATCGACCCGATAACCAGGCTGGAGGGCCATGGCCGCATCGACATCTTCATCGACGACGCGGGCGAAGTGGAGAGGGCCTACTTCGTCGTGCCGGAGCTGAGGGGCTTCGAGGTATTCGCCCGCGGTCGTCCGGCCGAGGACATGCCCCAGATCACATCCCGGATCTGCGGCGTTTGCCCCACTGCGCACCACATGGCATCCAGCAAGACCGTCGATGACCTCTGGAAGGTGGACCCGCCCCGGTCAGCGAAGCTGATCCGAGAGCTGATGCACAACGCTTTCATGTGCGAGGACCACGCGCTGCACTTCTATGTCCTGGCTGGAGCAGATTTCATCAGGGGACCGACGGCCCCGGCCGCCGAGCGAAACATCCTTGGCGTGGTCGACACCGTCGGTTTGGAGGTCGGACTCAAGGTCATCGATGCGAGGAAAAAGCTCCGCTGGATACTCCAGCTCCTCGGCGGCAAGGTCATCCATCCCGTGGCGGGACTGCCAGGCGGCATGGCCAGGCCTGTCCCTGCGGACGAGCTGGAAACCCTGAGAACGATCGCGAGCGAGAGCGTGGAGTTTGCCCTTTTCACGCAGAAGACGTTCCACGACCTGGTGCTCAAGAACCCCGAATACGTGGACCTGGTCACGTCTGAAGCCTTCACTCACAGAACCCACTACATGGGTCTGGTGGACGATGACAACAAGGTGAACTTCTACGACGGCAAGCTCAGGGTCGTGGATCCAGATGGCAAGGAGTTCGTGAAGTTCGACGTCCATGACTATGCGAACCACATTGCCGAACACGTCGAGCCCTGGACCTTCGTCAGGTTTTCCCACCTCAAGAAAGTGGGCTGGAGAGGTTTCGTCGACGGCAATGACTCGGGAATAGTGGCCGTGGCTCCCCTGGGCCGATTGAACGCTGCCGATGGCATGGCCACTCCGAAGGCACAGGAGGCCTACGAGCAATTCTACGACACTCTGGGGGGCAAGCCCTGCCACCTCACACTGGCCACCCACTGGGCGAGGATCATCGAGATGATCTACGCAGCGGAGAGGATGGTGGAGCTTCTCGAAGACCCGGAGATAGTGGACCAGAACGTGAGAAACCTGCCCAGCGAGAAGCCCGAGGAGGGCATCGGCGTTGTTGAGGCGCCAAGGGGCACACTGATCCACCACTACACGACTGACGAGAGGGGCATTCTGACCGAAGTGAACCTCCTTGTTGCCACACAGCACAACGCGGCGAGGATAGCGCTTTCCGTGGACAAGGCAGCAAGAGCGCTGATCAAGGGCGTGGCGGTCGATGAGGGAACGCTGAACATGATCGAGATGGCCTTCAGAGCCTACGATCCTTGCATGGCCTGTGCCACTCACGCCTTGACCGATGCAATGCCGCTGCTGTTCTCTTTCCGGTCTTCAACGAATGGCAAGATCATAGCCGAGCTGAAGGCGCGCCAGTAGTCTGCTACCTGCGCCTGATCCGGATCGCCTCCCGCACCGCCACCTGGATCTTGCGGATCGCCTGGGCCTGGATCTGCCGCACCCGCTCCCTGGTGATCCCCAGCTCGCGGCCCACCTCCTCCAGCGTCTGGGCCAGCTGCCCGTCGAGACCGAACCTGCGCCGCACCACCTCCTTCTCACGGTCCCTCAGCGAGCCCATCGCCTTCAGGATGCGCTCCCACTGCCCCTTGTTGCTCACCTCGTCAAAGGGCGTCGGCGCCTCCTTGTCGGAGATCAGCGTTCCCAGCTCGGTCTCGCCGTCCTCGCCCACCGGCAGCTCCCAGCGCAGCGTCTTGCGCGAGGCCTCCATGATCTCCACCACCCGCTCCACCGGAATGCCCAGGCGCTGCGCCAGCTCCTCGGTGGTCGGCTCGCGGCCGGACTCCATCACGTGACGCTGGCTCTCCGAGACCAGACGCCGGATCTCGTCGCGGATATGGACCGGCAGTCGAATGGTGCGGCTCTGGTTGGCGATCGCCCGGGAGATGGCGTGCCGGATCCACCAGGTGCCGTAGGTCGAGAACTTGTAGCCACGACGGTAGTCGAACTTGTCGACCGCGCGCATCAGCCCCAGGTTGCCCTCCTGCACCAGCTCGAGGAAAGGGAGCCCGCGGTTGACGTACTTGCCGGCGATGTGGACCACCAGCCGCTGGTTGGCCAGCACCAGCTCGTCCTTTGCGCGCTGGGTCCGCCGTTCCCCCTCGAGGATCGCCTGATGGACCCGACCGAGCTCCCGGCCGGACAGCTTGGTGCGGCGCTCGATGGTGCGGATGCGCCGCTCGGCGTTGCGCAGCTTGCGCAGCAATTCGACCTGCTCGTCGGACGGAGCCGGTCGACCGGCTCCGCGGCCGATGCGGCGCAGCTCGGCGGCGTCCATTCCGCTCTGGGTCTCGATCTGTCGGATCTCCTCCTGTGCGTCCTCGAGCCGCGCCAGCAGCTCCTTCAGCCGGCCCACCAGGTGCTTGATATAGGTCTCGCGCAGCGGGATCTGCCAGACCAGATCCTGCATCTTCTGTCGGTTCTCCTGCACCGAAGCCAGCGCCGACTCCCGGGTCGACTCCGGCTCCTGTGCCAGGCGCTGCTCCAGCCTGGCGGTGTCCTGGTCCATCTGTCGCAAATCGCCGATCAGCGCGACGAACCGCTCGCGGACCTGCGCACCGGCCTCCGGCTCGGACTCGTCCGCCAGCTCCTCCTCGGCCATCTCGAGCGGATCCAGCTTTCCCGACCCGAGCCGCCGGCTCAGCTGCTGCAACACCTCGGTGGCCACCTCGGTGCGGAGCGCTGCGGCGAGCACATCCAGGCGGGCGTCCTCCAGCCGCTTGGCCGCCTCCACCTCGGCGGCCCGGCTCAGCAGCGGCACGAGCTTGAGCTGCCGCATGTAGATCGTGACCGGATCCGCCGCCTCCCCCAGCCGCTGCGGTGCCACATCCGCGGGGCTGGCCTCCTCGACCTCCGCATCGGCGTCCAGGCCGACCAGGTCGATTCCATCCTCGTCGAGCTCGGTGAGGAGCTCATCCATCTGCTCGCTCGACTCACTCACCGGCGAGTTGTAGATGATCTCGTCGAGGGTAACGAAGCCCTTCTGCTTGCCTCTGCGCAGCAGCTCATTGCCCGGGTCCTGCCCCGTTCTCTGCTTCGAAGACATCGGGCACCATTCTCTGCCATTTGGCGGCGGAAGACCACACGGCCGTGAGGAATTCCGGCACCCCCCCGGAGCGCCCTTCAGGGCGCGAGGAACCGGAATTCCGCTGTTTCATCCCGCGTGCCGCCGCCGTATCCCGCAGCGCCCCGACAGGGGCGCGAGGACCGGCACGCAGCGCCCCCCCCCGGGGCGCGAGGACCGGCGCGCGCGCGAATCCCGTGATTCTCCAGAATGACAATATTGTTCGACCTGTTGACCTGACGATCTACCTATGTCCCGTGTATAATAGCCAGAGTCGCGCATGCCACCATCCAAGAGCCAGACAGATGAATATGACTGGCTCCTGCGCAGGCCGCTGCAGATCGAGTCGCTGCGCCAGGAGCTGCCCGACACGGAGGACAGCAAGCGTCTTCTGCGCGAGCTGCAGCACTGTCGAGAGAACCTCGACGCGGTGGTCTATGCGCTCAGCAGCCGAAACCTGGCGCCGGACCGACGGGAGCACCTGGTGGAGATGCTCCGGCGGCACCAGCAGTCGCTCGAGGAGTGCTTCAAGCAGCTCGGCGTGACGGTGCAGGGCCAGGGCCGCGCCCCGCTGTGGTACTACAACCAGCTCGACCCCGTGGCGCGGTCGCACCTCTCCGCCATCCTCGGCGTGCCGGAGGAGGCTCCGTTTCACGAGGTGCTCGACATCAAGGCCGAGGAGTACCTGGCCCAGCATTCGGCGTTCCAGACCATCGCCGACCACTACGGATTCAAGGAGCGGCAGTCCCTGTCCAGGTCGGCGAAGCGGTCGGCGCTGGTCCTCACGCTGAGCGGCTCGCTGATCCAGCTCTCGGAGCCGATCTCGCCCAAGGGCGCGCGTCGCTACCTGTACCAGAACATCTACGGCAACGCCCACCCGCCCGAGGGGATCCTGGTGCTCGATCGGGACATCAGCACCGGACATCGCCTGCGGTCGGTGGAGCTGACCACCTCTCCGGTACGGCTGCTCCGCGTGGTGGGGCGCAAGGTGTCCTGGAAGTCCCAGTCCCAGACGTTCGAGCGCATCTCCCGCACCCTGACCTCTCTGGTCAGCCAGTCCAACAGCCAGCTGGCCGCCGCGGGCTGGCACATCAACCCCCAGACCGGCCTCTACCGACAGACCAACCTCAAGGCGGCCGAGCGGGTGCTGAAGCAGGAGTACGGCGAGGGCTTCGAGCACTACGTCCAGCTGCGAAAGCAGTTCCTCGAACACACCGACGAGGCCTCCGACGACAGTCGCAAGGTCGAGGCCGAGCTGCTCACCGTCTGTCACTTCCTGCAGATGGGCGCACGGGAGCTGGGCTTCGAGGCGCGGGCGCTGGACGACCTGCGCGAGTTTACCACCGAGGACGACCACCTGTTCCGGATCGACCCCGAGCGGCCGGGCGTGTTGACCCAGTTCCCGCGCGGAAAGGGGCCCGAGGTCGTGTTCGTGGAGGTGACCGTGGGACGCCAGAGCGTGACCTGCCGGGCCCCCCTGGCCCTGATCGGCCGCGACGGCGGGCTGGTGGAGGTCACGCTGCCGGTGAACAAGCTGCGCCGCAGGTAGCCCCGCGGCTAGCCCTCGACGAACTCCAGCTGCAGCGGTCCGACCTGGACCTTGTCCCCCGGCGCCAGCTGCGTCGGGGCGGTGATCTTGCGGCCGTTGTGCAGCACCGGCTCCCGTCCGGGAGCGGGCTCGAGCCAGTAGCCGTTCGGCCGGCGCACGACCGAGGCGGTCTCGCCCTCCAGGCTGGCGTCCGACAGTGACAGGGTGTGGGCCAGACGCAGGCTCGCTCCCAGCGGCAGGGTCAGGCTCTCGGAGCCGATGACCAGGGCCAGTCGGGCGCCGTCCGTCTGACGCGGGAGGTCCGGCGCGTGGGTCGCCCGCACGTCCGGGGCGCGCACCTCCTGGGAGCGGGCTCCGGCGTCGGACTCCGCCCGCGCGGCCACGGGATCCGGCAGGTGGACCATCGGCATCACCACCTCGGCCGACGGCTCGACGGTGGGCCGCTCCGGACTGATCTCGACGGCCTGTTCGATGACGAAGCGCATCTCGAACGGCCCGACGCGGATCACGTCGCCCGATGTCAGGACGCACGGCCTGTCGATCTTGGTGCCGTTGAGGTAGGTGCCGTTGGAGCTCTGCAGGTCCTCCAGGACGTAGGTCGACGCGTCGTTGCGCTCGATGTGGGCATGGCGACGGGAGACCCGCGCATCGCCCAGCCGCATGTCGCCGGTGCGACCGATGACGAAGCTCTCACCCAGCAGGTGGGGCTGCTCGGCGCGGTCGTCGAGCAACACCAGCTTCGCGGTCAGCGTGCCCATCGCCGCCGCATGAGCCACCTGTGGCGAAATGAGGTGACGGGGGTTGGGCAGCATCGGAGAGGACTCCATCAGGTCCTCCGCCGAGAAGATCATGCTGTGCTCCTGCACCGCGAAGTCCTCCCGGACCATCATCTCGCCGGTCTGGGAGGCCTGCGGTCCGACCGTGCGCGGCTTGGGCTTCTCCCCGGACAGCACCGCCTCGACCAGGTCCCCCAGGTCCTGCTCGGTGTAGTCGGGCGCCGTGCGCCGCTGGTAGCCCTGCACTGCCTCGGCGAACGCCGCGGCGGTCTGATATCGCTCGGCGGGCGCAGGCACCAGGGCACGCATCACGATCTGGTCGAGCTCGGGCGGGATCTCCGGCCTGCGGGTCGACGGGGGATCGATCGTCGCCTTTCGCACGCGCTCCAGCAGCTTGGCCGGGTTCTTCTCCAGATAGAGCGAACCCATGGTCAGCGCCTCGTACAGCACGATGCCGGCGCTGAAGATGTCGGCGCGCTGATCCACGGTGTCGCCCCAGGCCTGCTCCGGCGACATGTAGATCAGCTTGCCCTTGATCACGCCGGCGCGGGTCTTGTGGCTCAGGTTGGCCGCCTTGGCGATGCCGAAGTCGACGATCTTCACCTCCCCGTGGCGCGACAACAGGATGTTCTGCGGGCTGATGTCCCGATGGATGATGTGCAGCGGCTTCCCGTCGGCGTCGATCTTCTTGTGGGCGTAGTCCAGACCGGTGAGCGCCTCGTGCACCGCGTGGAGCGCCGCGTCGACCGGGATGTCGACATCCATGTCGCTGAGGCCCTTGAGGATCTGGAAGAAGTCGGCCCCGTCGACATACTCCATCGAGATGAAGTAGCAGCCGGAGATCTTGCCCAGGTCGAAGGTCTGGGCGATGTTCGGGTGATTGAGACCAACGGCGATCTTGGCCTCGTCCACCAGCATCTGAACGAACTGGTCGTTGCCGGCGAGATCGGGCTGGATCACCTTCAGCACGAGCTGCTTCTCGAAGCCGGCCAGCCCGCGGGTCCGGGCCAGGTAGATCTCCGCCATGCCGCCGATGGCGATCAGCTTCTCTAGGTGGTAGGGGCCGAAAAAGGATCCGACCTCAAGGGTGCCGGCGACCATGACGAGTCGATACTATCGCCAGAGCTGCTGCGAGGTCCAGTGGCCTGTCAGCATCGACTCACCAGCGACTCAGCCCGCTCGCCCGGAGACGAGGATGGTCGGCTCGGCCAGGTTGCCCCGCTCGCCCAGCAGCGTCAGATCCACCTCGAACACCGCCGCCGGCTGCACCAGCTTGTGGCGCTCGAGCACCTCGGGGTGGAGCTCCCCCACCAGGCCGGCTGCCCGGCGCAGGGCGCCCCGGCCCAGCACCACCTTCGCCCCACGCCCGGGTATGAAGCAGGGCGAGTCGTCAGGCTCGGTGACCAGGTCCCAGCCGAACTCGCGCACCAGCGCCTGGCACACGGCCCGGATCTCGGCGTAGTCCGCCCTGGGGCCGATCACGCCCCCGGCGACGCGGGGCAGCTCCCTCGCGCCGGTCTCCGCCTTCGCGTCGAACAGCGAGATGTTGCCCACCTCGAAGATGCGCTGGGGCAGCTCGTGGCTCAGGTTGTTGGCGAAGGTGTCGAGCAGACCGGGGAGCAGCGTGGTCCTGATCATGGTCTGCTCCACGCTGATCGGGTTGTCGATCTGCACGGAGTCGTCGCGGCGGGGGAGCCGCAGCGCGTCGAAGTCGGCCTCCTCCGAGGAGAGGAGCAGGGTCAACACCTCGGAGTAGCCCAGGCCGCACATGGCCCGCCGCGCGACCTCCATCCAGTGCTCGGACATCCGCTCGCGGCCCACGGTCATGCTGGGCACCATCCTCGGCACGATGTTGTGATAGCCGTAGGCGATGGCCACATCCTCCACCAGGTCGATGGGGTGCATGATGTCGTTTCGATAGGCCGGCACGCCGACCTGCAGCATGCCGGCGTCGTCCGCCGTCACCTCGTGTCCCATCTGACGCAGGTGGCGCTCCACGTCCTTTGGGCTCAGCTCGACGCCGATGGTGCGGGCCGCCCAGCCGGGGTCCAGCTCCACCGCCTGGACCGTCAGATCGGGGGTCACCGTCTCCCGGTCGGGGTAGGCGATGGTCACCTGCTCGAGGACGACCTGCGGCGCCAGCTCGGCCAGCGAGGTGACGAGGATGTTGAGGCAGCGGCTGACGATCCGCTCGCCGGTGCCGGTCACGTCGACGAAGAAGCTGCTGGTCTCCCCCCGCACCCGGGTCTGCTCGCTGTTGATGATGGGGGGCATCGACAGCACCTGGCCATCGGCGTCGGTCAACAGCGGGTAGCGCGAGAAGGGGTGCAGCAGGCGGGCGTAGGCCTTGCCCTTGGGGTGCTGCTCCAGGATCTGCGCCGGGGTGAGGCGGGCGCCCGGGTCGTCGGGATCGTAGCCCAGAGGCACGAACTCGAGCTCCCGCGGGCCCACCGAGCGGTAGGACAGCTGCGGCCCCCTGACGCGATCCAGGTCGTAGACGCCGATGGATGCGTGCTTGCGGTCGCGGCCCAGCGCCCAGTGCAGGTTCTCCTGCAGCTTCATCACCACCTTGATCAGATCGTCGTCCAGCGTCAGGTTGCGCACGATGGCGCAGGCGATGGCAGGACGGTTGCACTGGGCGGTCGCGACCTGCGGGTCGACCTTCACCCGGCAGGTGGGCGGCTCGAGCCTGTAGTGGGCCGGCTCGGAGCTCTGCCCCAGGTAGTTGCGCAGCACGCGGGCCAGCCCGCCCGGGTCGAACATGTCGGGACGCACCGCCAGCAGCTCCATCCGGATCACGTCCTGCATCCCGAGCTCCCTCAGCTGGTCCGACGCCTCCTTGAAGTCGACGCCGCAGCGATCGCACATCACCGGCGGGTTCTCGGTCTCGGTGATCTCCGTCATGTTGTCGCAGCGCAGGCAGCGGAAGCGCCTGACGGTGGCGTAGCCCTCCACGTCGCAGCCCAGGTGCTGCAGGTGCTCGACCAGCTCCGCGCGCTCCAGCCTGGTGGAGACGCGGTCGAGCAGCATGTTGACCGGAATGCCTACCACCGGCATAGCGCCGCCTCCTTGAGCCAGCCGATGCGGGCCCGGTATAGCTCCGAGATGCTCGAGAGGTCGTAGCGGAACAGGGCCAGACGCTCGAGGCCCAGGCCCCAGGCCAGCACCGGGACCTTGCAGCCCAGCGGTCGCGTCACCTCGGGGCGGAACATGCCGGCCCCCCCCATCTCGACCCAGTCCCGCTTGGCCTCGGCCCAGACGAAGACCTCGACGCTCGGCTCGGTGTAGGGGAAGAAGGCCGGCCGGAACTGAAAGCGCGCGAAGCCCATCTTGCTGTAGAACGCGCTCAGGGTGCCCAGCAGGCTGGCGAAGCTCGCCTGCTCGTCGATGATGATCCCGTCGACCTGGTGAAACACCGGCAGGTGCTTGTAGTCCACCGTCTCGCGGCGAAAGACCGGGCCGACGCAGAACACCTTGCGCGGCGGCCGCGGGTCGTCGGCCAGGGCGCGGATGGTGGAGGCCGTCGTGTGCGTCCTGAGCACGGGGCGGTGCGCCAGGTCCAGGTTCCAGCGATAGCGCCACCCCACCGACCCCGTCTCCCCGCCGTCCTCGTGAGTCCGTCGCACGCGCTCCACCACCTCCTCGCGCGGGAGTCGACAGCGCCCGGGACGGCCGACGTAGAACGTATCCTGCATGTCGCGCGCCGGGTGGTCCTGGGGCTGGAACAGGGCGTCGAAGTCCCAGAAGCTGGACTCCACGTAGGGGCTGACGATCTCCGAGAACCCCATCTCCAGGAACACCCTTCGCGTCTGCTGGAACACCGTGACCAGCGGGTGCTCCTTCGCGGGATAGACCGGCTCCGAGGGCAGCGTGACGTCGTAGGGCCGGATCTGCGCCTCGCGCCACTGTCCGGAGATCAGCAGCTCGGAGGTGAGCTGGGTCAGCTCCCTGCGCGGCTTGATGCCCCGACCCACGAGAGCGCGCCCGGCGTCGGAGAGGCGCACCCGGCGGCGCCTGCGCTCCTTGCGCTCGACCACGCCGGTACGTCCGTCGAGCAGCGCCAGCGCCGCGGCCACGTCGATCCCACCCCCTTGCAGCTCCTCCTCGGTCGCGGAGCCGATCTCGGACAGGGCCGCGATCAGCCGCTCGTCCTCGAGCGGCGGCTGTCCCACGGCCTGCCGACCCGCGCCTGTCAGGCTCACCGTCTTGCCCTGCTTGTCGGCCCACCCCTTGGTCTTGAGCCAGCGCAGGGACTGCCCGACCTCCTTGGCCTCGAGCCCCGTCAGCCGGGCCAGCTCGGGCATCTCGGCCGACCCACTGGCACGCTGCAGCGCCTCGATGATGGTGCGCTCCGGCAGCGGGAGGCCCTGCCCCCTCGAGCCCAGCTTCAGCTCGAACAGCGACAGCTCCTCCAGCTCGATCTGACCCTGCTCGGCGTGGGCCAGGCAGGCGGCGGTGACCTTCGACTGGTCCTGGCCCAGCTCCCGCGACAGGTCCAGCACGTCGACCGGGTCTTTCCTGTCGGCGAGCGCGGTCAGCACCTGGTAGTCGATCTCTGGTAGGACGGTCGGCGGCATCTGCTCACATCTCCTCGAGCACCTCGATGCCAAGCAGGCCCAGCCCTGCACGCAGGGTGTGCCCGATGGCGGTCACCAGCATCAGCCGCGCGCGCCTGAGCTCCTGGTCCTCGCAGGTGACGATCGGGTGGTTGACCTTGTCGGTGAAGATGAAGGCGAAGCTCTTGCACAGGTCGAACAGGTACTCGGCGACCCTCGAGGGATCCAGGCCGCCGGCGGCCCGCGTCACCACCTCGGGGAACGCGGCGAGCAGGCGCACCAGCTCCAGCTCCCGGTCGGTGCCGAGCCGGGCCAGCGTCTCGAGCTGCAGCTCGGGATCGCGTTCCTCGCGCCCCTGCGGGGCGGGGTGCGCGTGCCGGTCCTCGCGCCCCTGTCGGGGCGCTCCGGGATGAGTCTGCGGCACGCCCTCGCGCCCCGGTCGGGGCGCTGCGGGGTGCGGCAGCGGCACGCCCCCGCCCGCCCGCCGCAGCAGGGAGCGCGTGCGCGCGTAGTTGAACAGGCAGTAGGGGCCGGTCTGACCGAGAAAGTCGATGCTCTCCTTCGGGTCGTACTCGAATGACTTGCGCGGCGTGAACTTGAGCAGGAAGTACTTCAGCGCCGCCATGCCGACGCCCTCGGCGCGGTGCTCCAGCTCCTCCTGGCTCAGATCGGCGGTGTGGGCCTTGCCATCCTCGGCCCGCGACAGGGTCTCCTCCCGGGCCAGCCGATGCATCTCGTCCATCAGATCGTCGGCGTCGACCACGGTGCCCTCGCGGCTCTTCATCCTGCCCTCGGGCAGACGGATCATGCCGTAGGCCAGGTGGTAGCACGCCTCGGACAGCCCCGGCCTCAGCAGGCCCAGGACGCGAAACAGCACGTCGAAGTGGTAGATCTGCTCGTCCCCCACCACGTAGACCAGCCGATCGATGTCGAAGCGCTCGAATCGCTCCGCGGCGGTGCCCAGGTCCTGCGTCATGTAGACGCTGGTGCCGTCGGAGCGCAGCAGCACCTTGTCGCCCCTGAGCCCGACCTGGCTCAGGTCGCACACCACGGCCCCGTCGCTCAGTCTGGTCAGCACCCCCTGCTCGAGCCCCTCCTGCACCAGGGACTTTCCCAGCTTGTATGTCTCGCTCTCGAGCTGCACGTGGTCGAACCCGACGCCCATGCGACTGTAGCTGCGGTCGAATCCGTCCATCACCCAGCGGTTCATCCGCTGCCAGAGCGAGCGCACCTCGGGGTCGCCCTCCTCCCAGTCGAGCAGCATCTGCCGCACCTGCGCGCCCAGCGGCGACTCGTTGTTGAAGTACTCGTCGCGGAAGGCCTTGAAGAACACCACCTGAGGCCCGGGCGCGCCCGGGTCCCTGTCCTGGGCCTCGAGCGCCGCACGGCCGGCCTTGGTTCCGAGCCACCGCTGCAGCTTCTGCCGGGCTGCGTCGGTCTGCTGCCAACCCTCGTACTCCTCGGCGAACCTGGCCTCGAACAGCACGTAGAACTGTCCGACCAGGTGATCGCCCTTCTTCCCCGTGTGCTCCGGCTCGGCGCCGTCGCCCCAGCGCTGGTAGGCCAGCATCGACTTGCAGATGTGCACGCCCCTGTCGTTGACCAGGTTGATGCGGGTCACCCGGTGGCCATGGAACGCCAGGATGCGGGCCAGCGAGGCCCCGAGCAGGTTGTTGCGCAGGTGCCCCAGGTGCAGCGGCTTGTTGGTGTTGGGCGCCGAGTACTCCACCATCCAGTGCCGGGCGGGGTGAGCCAGGCCGGAGCCATAGCGCTCACCCTCGCGCAGGATCTGACCCAGCACCACGCGGATCAACGCCTGCGGCCGCAGCTGGAAGTTGACGTAGGCCTTGTCGGTGCCGACCCGCGCGATCAGGGCATCCGGCTCGATCTGTCGCGCCAGCTGCTCGGCGATCAGCGGGGGGGCCTTGCGCAGCGCCCTGGCCAGGACGAAGCAGGGGAAGCCCAGCTCCCCCATGGCGGGATCCGGCGGCGGCGCCAGCTCGGGCTCGAAGTCGGTCTCCACCCCCATCGCCCCGATGGCCGCCAGCGCTCGACGACGCAGGTGGTCCCGGATGTCCGGCACGGTGAGTTGATCCAGATCCAGTTCCATCGCGGCTCCCATGGCGGGGCAGCGTAGTGCAGTCGGCCAGGGCAATCAAGCAGCGCAGCCGGGGCGCCGCCGGGGCGCCGGGGCCCGCTGCGGTCGCGTCGACGTTGTCTTTTCCAACGCCGTACCCCTTGCGCCGACAGAAGAACTGCAGAAACATCGATGGCCCGACCCTTGCACGTGCCGGGTCGGCTGATGGAAAAGGAGACGGGCCCATGTTCAAGACGCGCACGGTATCCCTCGCGGTTGCTCTGCTCTGGCCGGCCATGGCCGCCACCCAGCCCACCGTCGACGGCGCGGTGGACGCGCTCTACGGCAGCGCGGCGGCCACCGACCCGTCCGGCGACGGCAACGGCAGCGCGGTGATGGACCTGACGGCGCTGCACCTGTGGCATGACAGCACCGACCTGTACATCACGCTGTCGGTCACCGCCGACATCACGGCCTCGGCCAGCAACTGGGGCAAGTACATCATCTACATCGACACGACCAACGACTCCAGCGGCGCGACCAGCGACGCCTGGACCCGCAACGTGGCGGCCCTGGACCCACACAAGCCGGAGTACTCGATCAACACCTGGGTCGACCAGGCGCCCTACGGGGCCAACCGGGTCGAGCTGTGGCAGTGGTCGGGCAGCTGGACCAAGAGCAGCACCGGCGTCACCGCCGCGGCGCTCGCGAGCGGCATCCAGGGCTCGGTCATCGAGCTCAGGGTCCCGCTGGCGCAGCTCGGCAGCCCGCAGCAGATCTGGATCGAGGCCTTCTCGACCGGCAACGGCAGCACCGACAACGCCCAGGACACGGTGAACAGCCCGGCCGACGACTGGAACGCCACCGACTGGTCCACGCAGTCCCAGCTCAAGGTCTCCACCAACTACAGCCTCGCCAGCGTCACCCCCGACGGCGGCCCCCCCGCCGACAGCACGGTCCCCGACAGCGCCCCGCCGGCGCCGGACGCCGGCCCGGGCCTCGACAGCTGCTGCGGCTTCGACCAGACCATCCCGACCCCGGATCAGACCGTACCGACCCCGGACCAGACCACGCCCTCGCCGGACCAGACCACGCCCTCGCCGGACATGCAGCAGACCGACGGCCCGCCGGCCTCCGACCTGGCCCCGGGCGACGACGTCTTCAACGACGACGCCCATCCCACGATCGACAGCTTCGTGGACAGCGGACCAACCAAGCCCAAGCAGGACGAGGGCTGCGCCTGCGCGGTGGGCGCCGTCGACCCGGCGGCCGGCCTGCCCTGGCTGGCGCTGCTCGGCCTGCTCGCGCTGCTGCGGCGCAGGCGGTCATGACCCGGGACCGACCGCCACGGGCCGCCCTGCTCATGTCCCTCGGGACGGTCCTGATGTCGACGACCATTCTGTTCCAGTACCTGCGTCCGCCACCTCAGTCGGGCTGGTTCCTCCCAATGGTCGGGCTGACCCTCGTCTCGACCGGAGCGGGCGCTCTGCTGGTCATCTTCGCGGCGGTGCTGCTGCTGCGGCGGTAGCCCCGCGCGCGCGGGCGGCCACTCGCGGGGAGCTCACAAAAGCGTCTCGGGTCAACTCGGCCTCGGCCCGGCGCGACACAAACCCGACATTGGCCGGTCAATACGCCAACAGTGTCGCGTTTTCCGGACACAAACCCAACATTGGCCGGCCAATACGGCGCCAGTGTCGCGTTTTCCGGACACAAACCCGACGTTGGCCGGCCAACACGGCAACAGTGTCGCCCCGGCGACGGTGCAGGATGTACTCAAATGCCCGCTGACCGCCGGCCGGCTCAGATGCCGAAGATCAGCGGCACCTTCGAATGCTCCAGGATCTTCTGGGCGGTCGAGCCGAACAGCATGCGCCGGACCTTGCCCGCGTCGTAGGCGCCCATGACGATCGCGTCCGCCTCGCGCTCCTGGACCACATCGAGGATCGCCTTTGACGGCACGAGGTTGCGCACCACGACCTCGGCGTGGATCCCGTGCTCTGAGAGGTACTCCACGCCGTCCTCGAAGTCCTCCGGGTCGTAGGTGCCCTCGCGGTCGGCGTGGACGATGAGGTACTCCGATCCGGGGAACGGCCTCAGGTGCACCATCATGTACAGCACGCGCGAGCAGGTGACCGAGAGGTCATGGGCGAACACGACCCTGCGGATCTCCCGCCGCTCGTCGGGCACCACCATCACCAGCCGGGTGGTGATGTGCAGCATCTCGAACAGGGTGTCCCCCGGTTTGTCCTGCGACTCGAACTGGAAGTTGATCTCCCGCGACATCACCACGATATCGGAGCGCAGCGCCCGCCTGGCGATCACCTCGTGCACCGGCCCGGCGTCGTTGATGCACACCACCTTGACCCGCCGTGTTTCGAGGTCCTGCTTGATCTCGTCGAGGAAATGCCCCAGGTTCGTCCGCGCCTCGTCCAGGCGCCGCTCCCGCAGATCCTTCGCGTAGTGGCTGGCGCCGGTGCCGGCGGTGGACGACGAGCGCTCGATCCCCGGCACGTCCACGACCCCGAGGGCGTAGATCGTCGCGCTGTGTCGCCGCGCCAGATCCTCGGCGTAGCGGGCCGCTGCGCGACTGTGGTCGGTCGTGTCGACGGGGAGGAGGATTCGTCGGATCATCGGGGCGCTCCTGTCTGTCAGGCCACAGATTGTAGTCGGTCGGCCTTCCTTGCGAAAGTGCTCCGTGCCGGTTTTCTCCCTTATTTCCCCGCCCTTCGAACATCGGCCGCGCCCGTCAAAAAAACTGAGCCGGTTGTCGAGGCAGGCGCGTCTACCTCCCCAGATCATGAAAACCACAAGCTGGACAAAGAAAGAAGGTGAGACGATGAGAACGACACGCCAGAGCGCAACGATCCTCCTTGCTGCTGCAGCCTTGCTCGCCGTCGGATGCTCCGATGAGGCATCGCTCATGAGCGACTCGGACGGAGATGGTCTGACCGATGAAACGGAGATCTCTCTCGGCACCGACCCGGACAACCCGGACACCGATGGAGACGGCATCAACGACGGAGACGAGGTCGACGCAGGCACCAGCCCGTTCGAGGGAGAGATCGGCGGCTGCGAGTCGGTCCCGGGGCAGGTCTGCAGGACCGCGAGCTGCGGCGGCGGCAACTACCTGGAGTGCAGCGAAGGCAAGGGCGCCTGCGAGGGCGGCAAGCACTGCTGCAAGGGAACCTGCAA
>Ga0180009_10004180_pt1 | contig 16076 bp, 10 predicted proteins | sample OS_PC_MetaG_FD_123537 | JGI IMG/M metagenome (GOLD analysis project Ga0180009, IMG submission 123537) | Groundwater microbial communities from the Aspo Hard Rock Laboratory (HRL) deep subsurface site, Sweden - OS_PC_MetaG | ecosystem: Environmental > Aquatic > Deep subsurface > Groundwater...
CAGGCCTTGGTGGAACAGGGCCGCCTGGGCCCGGCGGAACGCGCCGAGGCCGGCAACGTCCTGGCCCGCCTGGGCGACCCGCGTTTCCGGCCCGGGGCCTTTTTCCTGCCGGCCGAAGATATGCTGGGTTTCGTCGAAGTCCCGGCCGGACCCTTCCTCATGGGCAGCGACAAGAAGCAAGACCCGGAAGCTCGTGATGACGAACTGCCTCGGCACACCATCGAGCTGCCGGTTTATTACATTGGCCGCTATCCCGTGACCGTGGCCCAGTTCCGGACCTATATCGAAGACACCGGACGCAAACCCCAAGACCCGGACAGCCTGAAAGGCCCGGACAACCATCCGGTGACAAGGGTTTCCTGGCACGAGGCCCGGGCCTACTGCGACTGGCTGACCGGGCGGCTGCGCTCCTGGGACGGCACTCCGGAGCCTCTGGCCGTACTATTAAGAAACGGGGCCGGCGACGGGAAGCCTTGGAGCATCATCCTGCCCAGCGAGGCGGAATGGGAAAAGGCGGCCCGGGGCGCGGACGGACGCATCTATCCCTGGGGGAACGAGATCGAACCGGACCGGGCCAACCATGGCGAGACCGGGATCGACGCCGCCAGCCCGGTGGGCTGTTTTCCGGCCGGGGCCGGCCCGTACGGCTGCCTGGACATGGCCGGCAACGTCTGGGAATGGACCCGGAGCCTGTGGGGGAAGAAAGCTGAAAAACCGGATTTCAAGTATCCCTATGACCCGAATGATCGCCGCCGGGAAAATCTGAAGGCGAGTGACGACATTCGCCGGGTCTTGCGCGGCGGGGCGTTCGACTACGTCGGCGGGGTCCTGCGCTGCGCGATTCGGGTCAGGCTCAACCCTGTCGGCGGGCGCAGGAACACGGGGTTTCGGGTGTCGTTGCCCCCATTTTCTTCTCTGAACTCTGGAGACTCTGGACTCTGAAAAATCTGATCTCTGATTTTTCCAGGGGCTGCGTCTGAAAATCAGGGCCAGTGGCCGGTTTCCCCGTTTTCTTTCAGAAAACGGGGAAACCGGCCACTGGCCCTGATTTTCAGGAAAACGTGCCGGGCTTTTTCTGAATGCCCAGCTTTTTCATTCGCGAATACAGGGTGCTGTGATTGATGCCCAGTATTTCGGCGGCCCCGCCGCGTCCCCGGACCTTGCCCCCGGTCTTTTCCAGCGTCCTGACGATCAGGCTGCGCTCGTTGTCCTTCAGGGTCATTTCCGGCTCGGGGGGGATATGGTCCGGAGAATCGAGGTTCAGGGCCGGGACCTGGAACACGGACCCCGAACTCAATATGGTGCCCCGCTCGATGACGTTTTTCAGTTCCCGCACGTTTCCGGGCCAGTGGTAGGCCAGCAGTTTATTCATCTCCGATTCGGAAATCCGGTCAATGGACTTCCGGATCTGGCTGTTGAAAATCTTGAGGAAGTAATGGGCCAGCAAGGGGATGTCCTCTTTCCGGTCCCGGAGCGGAGGGACGTGGATAGGGAAGACGTTGAGCCGGTAGTACAGGTCCTGGCGGAACCGGTTGGCCTTGACGTCCCGGAGGAGGTCCCGGTTGGTGGCGGCCAGAAGGCGAAAGTCTGAAGAAAGCGTTTTTTTACCCCCGACCCGCTCGAACTCCCTGCTCTGAAGCACCCGGAGCAGCCGGACCTGGACCTCCAGGGGCAGGTCCCCGATCTCGTCGAGAAAAAGCGTCCCGCCGTCGGCCAGTTCGAAACGGCCGATCCGTTGTTCAATGGCGCCGGTGAAGGCGCCTTTTTCGTGCCCGAACAGCTCGCTGGAGATCAGACTGCCCGGCAGGGCGCTGCAATGGACCCGGATAAAGGGCCGGGCGGACCGTTCGCCGTGCTGATGGATGGTGCTGGCCACCATTTCCTTGCCCACGCCGGTCTCCCCCAGGATCAGGACGGTGCTGTTGGTGGCCGCCACCCGGTCGATCAGGTCGAAGACCTGCCTGATGACGGGGCTCTTGCCCACAAAATGCTCAAAATAGAGGCTTTCGAGATGCTGCTCCTCGAGGTACTTTTTTTCTTCCTTCAGTTTTTGATTCAGGTCCTGGACCTCTTCGTAGGCCCGGGCGTTGTCCAGGGCAATGGCGGCCTGGGCGGCGAAGTAGGCCAGGATTTTGAGGTCGGATTCGGAAAACGGGCTTTTATGGATGCGGTTGTCGTTGTAGAGCACTCCGACCACCTGGTCCCGGATTTTCATGGGCACGCAGATGCAGGAATGAATGACGTCGATCAAAACGGCAGTCCCCTGGGGCTCCGCGGTCATGTCCTGGATGATGCTTTCACCGGTTTCGGCCGTGTGCTGGATCAGGTCCATGGAGCGTCGAAAATCCGGGTGGCCGATCTCCTCGGCCGTCAGGTTTCTCGCGGCTCTCAGGGTCAGGTTCGGGGCTTCCCGGTCTCCATGGACCAGGAAAATCGCCCCTCTCTGGGCGCCGGTTATCCGATTGACCGTGGAGATGATGTGCTGGACCAGGGTCTTGTTGTCCCGGATGGTGACGACCTCCTGGCCCAGCCTGAGTATCTCCTCGAGCAGGTTGTCGCCCGGGCTCGAGTCCTGGACCAGGTATCTCAAGTCGTCGGGCATCAGGCTTTCATCGACCGCGTCCAGTGTTTTCGAGGCGGCCCGGACTTCCTCCCGGGCCATGTCCTCCATCCCCCGGGAAAGGTAAAAGCGGCCGAGTTCGAGCCGGGTTCCGGCCATTTCAATCTGATGGCCCGAGTTTTCCAGGAAATCCAGGGAATCGTTCAAGGCGTCCACGATGGCCCGGTCGGATCGTCCCTCCCGTTTTTCTATGATGGCCTTGAACCGGCTGGCCACCCCCCGGGTCCAGAGATTTCGGCTTTCAAGGGCATGCGCCATCTCGATTTCAAACGACAGGCCGGTGACGTCGGGGTACTTTCCGTTTTTCGCGGCCCAGGACAACTCGAGCAGAAAGGGAAAGAATTCCGTGTTGAACCGGTTGGGGCCGGTGAACTCGAGGTATTTTTCCAGGTAGGCCAGGGATTTGGGGCAGTCGCCGATGCAATAATTGGCGTAGGCCAGGGCGTTCAGCAGCCAGCACCGGGCCCAGTCGCTCAGGCCGCTCTGTTCCTCCAGGGCCGGGGTCATGCAGCGAACGGCCTCGGCCGGCTGGTTGATGAACATCAAGGCGGTGCCCATGCCCAGGCTGACATGGCCGAACAGGTCCTCGTCCCCGATTGCCTGGCATCGCGAGTAAGCGGCATTGAGCATGCCCAGGCCTTGAGAGACCTGGCCGATGGCGACATAGCAAAGCCCGATGGTCGCCGTGACGAGAAGCGGGAACTTTCCGTGGAGCTGTCTGTCCACGTCGGTGACCAGATTTTCATAGTGCTGGACCGCATCCTTGAACCGGCCGTACCAGTAGTGGAAAAACGGGGTCAGGGTGCTGATGTTTCTCAGAAACAGGGCATCATCGATATGTCTGGCCTTGGTCCAGCACCGGTCGTAATAGTCCAGGGCCTGGCTGTACCGGCCGCGCAGCCATTCGTTCTTGGCCAGATGCATTTCCAGCAAGGCGATCCGGGCCGGGCTGCCCCGGGATATCGCCCGGGCCAGGGCTTCCTCCAGATACTCGACCGCGGTGGATGTATCGCCCGGTACGGTCGAATAGACCCGGGAATGGAGAATGACGGCTTCAAAAAAAAGTTCCCGGGTGCTCTCTCCATCCATGTCCCAAAGATCGCTGACCGCCTTGGCATAGCAGGGCAGGGCGGATTCCGGAGCGAGGTCTTTGCGGTGGAGGTCTCCGGCCCTGAGCAGGCGCCGGCAGCCGTCCGGGTCGTTGGCCACGTGAAGCAACTGGGAGGCAATCAGTTTGGCGGCCCGGTTTTCATCCGGAACGTCCCGCGTGATCAGGGCGGCGACGCGGCGGTGCAAAGTCTCCCGTTCCTCGGCGGACAAGCGGGCCAGAAGGTCCCGGCGTCCGTGCTCGTCCGAAAAGCGGTAAACGCCGGGATTTTTCCGGATCACCAGGCCTTGTCCGACGGCCTCGTCCAGGACCTCGAGCAGCCGGGTGGCCCGGAACGACTCGAGTTCCAGGAGCCAGTCGATCGAGAAATCGTCTTCAAACAGGGCGGCCAGGATCAGGGCGCGGTGATCCTGGCTCACCATGGCCTCCGGGACGGGGACGAGGGATGCCGGCTCCATGCGTCTCTCCTGCCGTGGGGTTCATGCGGTCGGGTCTTTGATGATAGGCCTGATGGTAACAGGGCCGGAGCGGGATGTCAACGACATGGGCTATATTTCAGGCATGATCGATATTTCAACCATCATTCCCGGGGACGCCCGAAGGCTTGATTGTTTAACAAAATGATATTAATGGGAATTATTGTGTCAGGCCCCATGGCACGACAATTGCTCCCCCTTGGGGCACGCCATGATTTACATCCATGAGACATTCTTTGACCCGGACCGGGTCATGATCAAGGTCGAGGGCCGGGTTGACCGGGAGTCGCTGCCCTCCTTGAGGGAAATCTGCGACCCGCATCTGAAAAGCGGCAAGCGGGTGTCGCTCGATTTAAAGGACATCACGCACATCAACAAGGAAGGGCTTGACTATTTCGGGGAAATCCGGGACCGGGTGACTTTCGTTGATATACCGCAATTTCTCAAGCTCGATCTGGAATGGGAACAGGGCGGGAAATCGGGTTAGTCCCTGCCTGGCATCATGACGGGTGTTTCCGCCGGTTCCCGGGGCTGAGGCCGGGAAGCCGAAAACGCCGCCGGGTTGACCGATGCCGGTCGGCAGGGGCGGTTCAGCCCGGAGCGTGGACCATACTGAACTTGCGACTGACAGGATAGACCATGAGCCACAATGAAAAATTGAAGATCGAAAAGGTCGGTCTCAGTTTCGGGGGACTGCAGGCCCTGCGGGACGTCAGTATTCAAGCCAGGGAAGGCGAGATTCTGGCGATTATCGGTCCGAACGGCTCGGGCAAGAGCAGCCTGCTCAACTGCATCAACGGGTTTTATCGTCCCCAGCGGGGCGATATCTACTTCGAGGGAAAACGAATCACCCGGCTGTCTTCCCACAGGATCGCCAAGCTGGGGATCGCCCGGGTGTTCCAGAACGTCGAACTGTACACCGGCCTGACCACGCTGGACAACCTGATGGCCGCCCGGCATTCCCTGATGAAGCAGGGCATCCTGGCCGGGGCCGTGTATTTCGGCTGGAGCCGCCGGGAGGAGGTCCGGCATCGGGAGGTGGTCGAGCGGATCATCGACTTTCTGGAGATCGAAAAAATCCGGAAAACCGAGGTCGGCATTCTGCCTTACGGTCTTCGCAAGCGGGTGGAGCTGGGCCGGGCCCTGGCCCTGGAGCCCAGGCTTCTGCTTTTGGACGAGGCCATGTCCGGCATGAATCTGGAGGAAAAGGAAGACATGGCCCGGTTCATCCTGGACATATTCGAGACCCAGAAAATCCCGATCGTATTGGTGGAACATGACATGGGCCTGGTCATGGACATTGCCGACCGGGTGATCGTGCTGGAACAGGGCTGTCAGATCGCCATGGGAACGCCCGAAGAAATCAGCCGGGACCCCGAGGTCATCAAGGCCTATCTCGGCAAGGAGGATTCCATGCCCAAACGCAGAAGAGAAAGGCATGGGGGGAAGTGATGGGCAGGTCAAAGGCCGCGATTCTCGATTTTTCGGATGCGGACACCTTTCCCAAGATGCTGAGGCGTAACTATCGCAAGCATGGGGCCGGCAGGACGGCTCTGCGCAAGAAGCGCTACGGGGTCTGGCGGAGCCACACCTGGGAGGACTACTACACCCATGTCAGGCAGTTCGCCCTGGGACTGCTGAGCCTCGGTTTCGAGCGCGGGGACAAGGTGGCCATACTCGGGGACAATGATCCGGAGTGGTGGTACGCGGCCCTGGCCGCCCAGTCTCTGGGCGGGGTTCAATATGGCATCTTTGTCGACTGTGTTCCCTCCGAGGTCCAGTATTTCGTCGAAGCGAGCGACGCGGTCTTTGTGGTGGCCAAGGACCAGGAGCAGTGCGACAAGCTTCTCGAGATCAAGGATCAAATTCCCAAGGTCAGGAAGGTCATCTACTGGGAGCCCAAGGGCATGTGGATGTACGACGATTCCCTGTTGATGGACTTTCAGGACGTGCTGGCGCTGGGGATTGAATATGACCGGGCGCATCCGGATGTGTTCGATGAGCACGTGGACCGGGGCGACAAGGAAGATATCGCCTGTTTTTGTTTCACTTCCGGGACCACGGGCATGCCCAAGGCGGCCATGCTTTCCTACCGGGCCTTTTGCGGATGGACGGAAAAACTGTTTCTGTATTTTCCGTGGTCTGAAGGGGACGACTACTTCTCTTTCCTGTGCCCGGCCTGGGGCATGGATCAATGGCTGGGCATCGGGACTTCCCTGATGGTCGCGGCGGTGGTCAATTTCCCGGAGAAGCCGGACACCATCATGGCGGACTCGAGAGAGATCGCCGGACATTTCCAGGCCTCCGGCGCCCGGGCCTGGGAGGAGCAGTACCGGAACCTGCAGGTCAGGCTGGCCGACGCCGACTTCATCAAGCGTTTTTTCTACCGTCTTTTTCTGCCGATCGGTTACCGAAAATCGGACCTGCAAAATCAGAACAAGGAGATGGCCTGGTGGCTCAAGGCCCTTTATCAGGTGGGCGACTGGCTGGTCTTCCGGCCGCTCCGGGACAAGACCGGCACGACCCGGGCCCGGGCCTGCGCCGTGGCCGGGGCCATGATGAGTCCGGAACTTTTCCGGTACTGGCGGGCGCTGGGCGTGCCGCTTTACACCAATTACGGAATGACGGAAATCGGGCTGACGGTCATGGAAAGCCCGGGCGGCATGCGGGTGGGCAGTTCGGGCCGGGTCTTTCCGGGCCGGCAGCTCCGGATATCGGATGACGGCGAGATCATGGTCGCCGTGGACGACCAGATGTTCTCGGGGTACTACAAAAGGCCCGAGGCCTCGGCGGAAAAGATCAGGGACGGCTGGTTCTACACGGGAGATTCCGGCTATATGGATGAGGACGGATATCTGTTCTTCATCGACCGGCTGTCCGAACTCTCGACCCTGGCCGGCGGCGAGAAGTTTTCGCCCACCTACATAGAGGCCAGCCTCCGGTTCAGCGCCTATATCCGGGACGTGATGGTCGTGGGGGCGGACCGGGAGCACGTGGCGGCCCTGGTGGACATCGACCTGGGCAACTGCGCCAAGTTCGCCGAGAAAAACCGCATCGTCTACACCACCCGGGTGGACCTGTCCCAAAAGCCGGAGATTTGCGAACTGATCCGGTCGGAGATCGAGAAGGTCAACAAGACGGCGCCCGAACACTCCCGGGTCAGGAAGTTCGTCAATTTGCACAAGGAGTTCGATCCGGACGAGGCGGAGATGACCCGGACCCGCAAGCTGAAAAGAGGGGTGTTGGAGGAAAAATATGGAACGATCCTTGAAGCCATCTATGCGGCCGATCAGGACTCGGTCGAGGTCCAGACCGAAATCCGGTATCGGGACGGCCGGACCGGGTCTACCGCCACTCAACTCAGGATCGCCAAACTTTGACAACGGCCGTATCGAAACGGGAAAGCGACTCCGGTCCGGTCCATCGAGGATAGCGCATGCTGGTGGTTAACAATATCGAGGTTGTCTACAGTGAGGTCATCTGGGTCCTCAGAGGCGTGACCCTTGAAATTGCCGAAGGGTCCATGGTGGCTCTCCTGGGGGCCAACGGGGCGGGCAAGACGACCACGCTCAAGGCGATCTCCGGGCTGCTCTGGGCCGAGTTGGGGAAAATCACGGCGGGATCGGTCGAGTATGGGGGCCGGAAGATCGACCGGCTCAAGGCGGAAGACATAGCCCGGCTGGGGGTCATTCAGGTCCTCGAGGGACACCGTCTTTTCGAACATCTGACCACGGAAGAGAACCTCCGCATGGGCGGGCATCTTTTCGACGGTCAGGCCATCAAACAGAAGCTGGACATGGTCTACGGCTACTTCCCCCGGCTCCGGGAGCGTCGGGGGGAGATCAGCGGTTATCTGTCCGGCGGCGAGCAGCAGATGCTGGTCATCGGGCGGGCCCTGATGTCCAGCCCCGAACTCATGATGCTCGACGAACCCTCCTTGGGACTGGCGCCGCTCCTGGTCTTGGAAATTTTCGATATCGTTTCGGACATCAATTTTGAAAAGCAGACGGCCATTCTTCTGGTCGAGCAGAATGCCAAGGCGGCCCTGGCCATCACGGACTACGGGTACATCATGGAAAACGGCCGGGTGGTTCTCGAGGGGCCTTCGGAAAAGCTGGTGGAAAACGAGGATATCAAGGAGTTTTACCTGGGCCTGAGCCAGCTTGGAGAACGGAAAAGCTATCGGGAGATCAAACACTACAAACGCCGGAAACGGTGGCTGGGCTGAACCGGACCCGATCAACCAGGTGAGGTGGGACCTTGGACTATTTTTTACAACTGTTTCTTTCCGGGATATGCATCGGCGCGGTTTACGGCCTGGGCGCGATCGGCTTCGTCATCATCTACAAGTCATCCGGCATATTCAACCTGGCCCATGGCGAGATGATGATGGTCGGCGCCTTTTTCGGCGTGACCTTCGCCAACCTGCTGGGCTGGCCCATGTGGCTTGCCTTCATTCTGGCCCTGGTTCTGGCGGCCGTGACCGGGTTTGTCATCCAGTTTCTGGTCATACGCCCCCTGACGGGCCAGTCGCATTTTGCCGTCCTGATGGTCACGGTGGGCCTCATGTTCATCATCAAGGGGGGGACCCTGCTCGTCTGGGGCCACGAGACCTATGATTTCCGGGAACTGCTTTTCCAGGTCGAGTCCCTGGAAATCGGGGAGGCCATTATCGCATCCGAGTACATCGTGGGCTTTATCGTCTCGATCGTTCTGTTCGTCCTGCTGTGGGCCTACTTCAGTTACACCAAGAACGGTCTTTCCATGCGGGCCACCGCGGATGACGAGGAGCTGGCCGAGTCCATGGGCGTGCGCGTGAGGAGGATATTCGGCATGTCCTGGATACTGGCCGGGGTGTCTTCCGCGGTCGGCGGCATCATCATGGGAATGATGACCACGATCGATTACAACATGGGCGAGGTGGGCCTGAAGGTCCTGCCGGTGGTGGTCTTCGGCGGACTGGAGTCCTTTCTGGGGGCCATTGTCGGAGGGATCGTGGTGGGCGTCACCGGCACGCTGAGCGGGGGCTACCTGGACGAGTACCTGACGGGGTTCAAGGAAATCACGCCGTACATCCTCATGCTCCTGGTTCTGCTTATCAAGCCCTTCGGCCTCTTCGGCGAAAAAAAGATAGAAAGGATTTAAGTCCATGGACCCGGCAGGCGTGTACAAGTCCACCTACGAACAGGACATGGCGGTGGTCCGGACCTTCCCCCAGTGGGGCGTGCTGATCGCGGCCGTCATTCTGCTCTTTTGTTCTCCGCTGTTGCTGCCCAATTACCTCCTGGGACTGATGACCCAGATGGGCTGCGTCATCATCGCCGCCTTCGGCATCCAGATACTGACCGGGTACGCCGGCCAGGTCTCCGTGGGCCACGCCGCCTTTTTCGCCACCGGCGCCTATAGCGGGGCCATTCTGATGGCCCAGCTTCATTTCCCCTTTCTGCTGGCCCTGGTCAGCGCCGGTTTTATCGCCGGACTGGTCGGAGTGATCGCCGGGGCCCCCAGCCTGCGGGTCAAGGGCTTCTATCTGGTCATGGGCACCCTGGCCGGCCACTACATCATCCATTATGTCATCCTGCGCTGGCGGAGCCTGACCGGCGGTTCGCTCGGTTACCAGTTCCCCGCGGCCAGTTTTTTCGGGCTGAGCATCAACACCGAGGTTCGCCACTTCTACCTGGTCATGATCGTTCTTCTGATCGCCACCGTTGCGGCGAAAAACATCGTCCGGACGCGAATGGGGCGGGCCTTTGTCGCGGTGCGCGACAACGACCTGGCGGCCAATGTCATGGGCATCAACGTCTGGCTGGTCAAGTTCCAGGCCTTTTTCGTCGGCTGCTTTTTCGCCGGCGTGGGCGGGGCCTTGTGGGCCCATTGGGCGGGCAGCATCACCCCCGGGCTGTTTCCGCTGATGAACGGCATCTGGTACCTGGGCTACATCATCATCGGGGGACTGGGTTCCATCGTGGGCTGTTTTTTTGGCGTCATCACCGTCATGGGCCTGATGGAAGTTTTGTCCCGGGTCCTGCCCGCCGTGGACCCCAGCCTGACCGGTTTCGTGGCCGCGGGAACGGACGTGTTTTTCGGCCTGGTCATCGTCCTCATGTTGATCTTCGAGCCCAGGGGACTGGCCCATCGATGGGAGATATTCAAGTCCTGGTACAGAATCTGGCCCCTGGCCTATTAGAATATATAACAAGGAGGCAAAACCGGGTCCTGGTGGGATTGTCCTGCAAACCAATTAACGATCGATGCAAATCAGGAGGAGGAAAATGGTGGGGAAGATCAGCAAACTATTGGGATTGGCCGTCTTGATTTCAACCTTGGTTTTATCCGCGGGGCCGGTGGCGGCCGAGCAGTTCAAAGGGACCCTCAAGGTCGGCCATATCACCGATCTGACCGGGCCGGCGGCCAAGACGTGCCGGGACGTCACGGCCGGCATCCAGGGGTATGTCCGTTACATCAACGAGGAAAAGGGCGGCGTGGACGGTTACAAGCTGGTCGTCGAGGATTTCGATTCAAAGATCGATTCGAATCTGCTTCTTTCCGCGACCAAGCGCTACTGCGACGAACTGGACGTCAAGTTCATCTACACGGAACTCGCTTCCATCTTTATCCCGGCCATTGACATCGCCCAGGAAAAAAAGGTCGTCATGATGTGCACCTCCGGCCACCCCAAGTACACCGTCCTCTCCAAGGAAGATGAAAAGGCCGGGAAGGAAAACTTCCATTTCATCCATACCCCGACCGTGGTCGGCCGCATGGCCCTGGCCATCGAGTGGATCAAGGATGACTGGAAGAAAAAGGGCAAGGCCGGGGCGCCCAAGATTGCCGGTCTGAACATGGACAACGAGGCCGGGCACATGACCTCGACCGCCTCGAGGGTCTACGCCGAAAGGGCGGGCTTCAAATGGGTGGGGGCCGTGTATCTTGAAAGCAGCAGCAAGGAGGCCGTTTCCCAGGTATCGACCCTCAAAAAATGGGAAGCGGACTATGTGATCGGGGCCGTGATGACCGGGGCGCCCCTCATGGTCTTCATCAAGGACATGTACCGCATGAAATACAAGCCCCAGGTCATGCACCACGGGACCCTGATCAGCCAGTACCTGGCCACCCTGCATCCCGGTTTCGAGGACCAGATGGCCTACCAGTATTGCATAGACTGGACCGACACGGACAACGCCGAGGTCCAGTTGATGCACAAGCTGGAGAAAAAGTGGAACAACAAGGAGAAATACTCGCCTTACTATGTCGTCGGATGGCACGCGGCCATGATCTTCACCGAGGCCCTGCGCCGGGCCGTGGAAAAGTTCGGCCCGGACAAGCTGACCGGTCCCAACATCAAGTGGGCCCTTGAATCATTGAACAACTTCGACGTCAAGGGCCTCTCCGATCCCATCACGTACACCACCTGGGACCACCAGGGCAACCGGTCGATTCGCTGGGTCAAATTCGAAAAAGGCAAGCTGGTTCCGGTCAGCGGATTCAAGACCGCTCCGGAGTTGACCGACGACGAGCGGGACTCCAAGTACTGGCTCCAGAAGGACTGATCCGAACCGGTTTCAAGACCCAGGTCATCTCTCTATCCATGACTCGAAGTTGAGAATGGATACTGAAGCTGACCGCAAGAGGAATTATTTCCGGCCGGGCCCCGCCGGCCAGCCTGAAAAGGGTGGTCCGCGGGGCCTGGAATTATGGGGTTGCATACCTGTCCAACAGGACGTCTACCCTGGATAACCATGGTTTTGCCCCGAACAAAGGAGGAGTTTTCGAATGCCTTTCGAGAGAGAGTTGGAGGAGCTGGCCCGGCGAAAACAGGCGGCCCTGGAAATGGGCGGCCGGGAAAAGGTTGAGAGACAGCACCAGGCGGGCCGGCTGACCGCGCGGGAGCGGATTGGAAAACTGCTCGACCCCGGCTCGTTTCTTGAAATAGGCCTTCTGAACTGCTCCGACGTCCCCGGCATGGAGGACAGGAGCCCGACAGACAGCAAGATTTGCGGGTACGGCGAGATCGACCGGCGTCAGGTCGTGGTTTCGGCCAACGACTTTACGGTCCTGTCGGCCACGTCCAGCCGCGTCGCCGGCAAGAAGGAAGGGGAGGCCAAACGGGTCGCGGAGGACTGGGGCTACCCCCTGGTCTATCTGGCCGAAGCCGGAGGGGCCCGGATGCCGGACATCATGGGCTCGATCGGCCTGGCCTCCTTTGGCGGCGGAGGGTTCGACACGTTTCTGCAGCGCTACAGCCGGGTGCGCCGGGCGCCCATGGTCACGGCCATCATGGGCCAGAGCTGGGGCATGCCGACCTGGATGGGCTGTCTGGCCGATTTCGTGGTCCAGATCAAGGGGAGCGCCTGGGGGGTTTCGGGGCCGAGGGTCGTCTCGCTTGCCTTGAGCGAGTCGGTGACGGAGGAGGAACTGGGCGGATGGAAAGTCCACGCCGAGATGACCGGCATGACCGATGCGGTCGCCGAAACCGAGGATGAATGCTTTGATCTGATCCGGATGTACCTGGGCTACATGCCGGCCCATTGCGACGAACTGCCGCCGGAAGCCGAAGTCCCCGAAGGGTCCGGCCTGAAGATGGCCGACATTTTGAACCGGCTTCCGGAGAAGAGAAACCGGGCCTATGACATGCACCGGCTGCTTCGCTGCATCGTGGATGAAGACAGCCTTTTTCCCCTCAAAGGCCGTTTCGGCCGTTCGGTCATCACCGCCCTGGCCCGGGTGGCCGGCCGGGTGATCGGCATCGTCGCCAACCAGCCCCTCGAACAGGGCGGGGCCATGGATACCGACGGCATCGACAAGGTGACCAGCTTTTTATGCCTTTGCGATTCCTTCAACGTGCCCCTGGTCTTTTTTCACGACATCCCCGGATTCATGGTGGGCAAGCCGGCCGAGCGAAAGCGCGTCGCGGCCAAGGTGATCAATTACGTCAATGCCCTGGCCCTGGTCAGCGTGCCCAAGATTTCGATCATCGTCAGAAAGACGTACGGCATGGCCTACTGGAACATGTGCGGTTCGGGGGCCGGCCCGGACTTTCACGTGGCCTGGCCTTCGGCCGAGATGAGCTTCGTGGACCCGGAAATCGCGGCCCAGGTGGTTTATGGCGGCAAGGGCCTGGATGAAGAGCAGTTGAAGGCCAAGACTCGGGAGATGATAGAAAACGCCTCTCCGTACGGGGCCGCGGGCAGGCATTACATCCAGGACGTCATCGATCCCAGAGAGACCCGGGACTATATCGCTCACGCTCTGAAGATCAGCCAGGGCTCCCGGAGCCGAGGGATCGGCCGGCATGAGCTGGCCAACTGGCCCACCAAATTTTAAACCTCGATGATTCAGCGCCTGAAAAGGCGTTCCAAGGAGGCGGCCGAGACGGAAGGACCGGTTTCGGAGGCCTCCATAAACTGTCGGCGAATGGAGGATAGTTCTGATGAGCAGCGTAAAATGGGAGTCTGAAATATCGGCCCTTGAAGCCCGGCGCCAAAAGGCCCTGGGCATGGGCGGGCCCGAGCGGGTCGAACGCCAGCGCCAGGCCGGCAAGCTGACGGTCCGGGAGCGTATCGACAGCCTGCTGGACCCGGGGTCTTTTCTCGAGTTGGGCATGCTGGCCACAACGCAGAGCACCCGTTCCCAGATGGCGGGCCGATATACGGCCGCTGACGGCCTGATCGTGGGGTACGGCCGGATCAATGGCCGGGAAGTCTTTCTGGGGGCCGAGGATTTCACCGTGCTGGGGGGGTCCGAGGGCATGATCGGCATGATCAAGCGAAATCGGATTCTCGAGATTGCCCTGGAACGCAAATTCCCTTTTATCTGGCTGCTGGACGGCGTGGGCGCCCGGGTCGAGGAAACGCTTCGGGGTTACTGGGTTCAGGGTGATTTTTTCCTGACGATCTCCCGGTTGTCCGGGCAGGTGCCTCAGATCGGGGTGGTCGTGGGGCCTTGCGCCGGGGGACCGGCCCTGATGGCGCCCTTGTTCGACTTCGTCGTGATGGTCGAAGGAATCAGCATGCTTGCCGCCGGGGGGCCGCCCGTCGTCGAAGCGGCCATCGGCGAAAAGATCGGCAAAGAGGAACTGGGCGGAAGCAAGGTCCATTGCTACCTGACCGGAGTGGCGGATAATGAAGCGCCCAGCGAGCAGGCCGCTTTCGACATGGTCAGGCGATACCTTTCCTATTTCCCCCAAAACAGTTGGGAACGGCCCCCCTGTCTGTCCCCGGATCAGGTCCGTCAGCCGCCCGCCGGCGACATAATCGAACTGATTCCGAGGGAGTCGGCTCGCCCCTACGACATGTACGACGTCCTGGAGCTTATCGTGGACCAGGACAGCCTGTTGGAAATCAAGCCGACATACGCGGCCAGCATGATAACGACCCTGGCCCGGATCGAAGGGCAGCCCGTGGGCATCCTGGCCAATCAACCCCTGGTCCTGGCCGGGGCCATCGACTCGGCCGCCGCGGACAAGGCCACGCATTTCATCCAGCTATGTGATGCCTTTCATCTTCCCCTGGTATTTTTTACCGACGTCCCCGGGTACATGACCGGCGGGAAGGCCGAGCGGGAAGCCATCCTGAGGCGTGGCCTCCGGATCGCCTATGTCCTCGGGCAGTGCACCACGCCCCGGATCAGTATCGTGGTCAGGAAGACATTCGGCATGGGAGGCGCGGCCATGTGCGGACAGAAGATGGGCCAGGCCCTGACTCTGGCCTGGCCCACGGCGAACTTCGGGACCATGCCCATGGCAGGGGCGATCCGGGCCGCCCACCATCGCGATCTGGATGAAAGCGCGGCCAGTATGGACGACATTCAAAACAGCCATGAGCGGTATGACGATATCTTTGCCCCGGCCGAATCCTTTCAGATCGACGAGATGATTGATCCCAACGAGACCCGGGCGCGCCTGGCCCGTGTGCTGGAAACGCTTCGGAGCGATTCGCGCCCCGTCAGTTACAAACACGGCATCATGCCCTGAGCCGCTTCATTCCCGGTCCCGCCGGCCTGAAAAGGGCTGCCGGCCGGGTTCCGGGTCATGGGCCTGTCGCCCCCCGCCGGCGGGATACCCTGGAAGATCAAAACCGAGGGGCCAGGGCCGGAGGTTGCCTTTTCACGGTGGAGATGCCCAGTTTTTTCATCCTGGAATACAGGGTGTTGGGGTGGATGTTCAGGATTTCGGCGGCGCCGCCGTGGCCGCGAATCCTGCCGCCGGTCATTTCCAGGACCCGGAGGATGTGGGCCCGCTCGTTTTCCTCGATGCTCATGTCCAGGCGCGGCGAGGGCGATACAGTCTGGGTCGGACCGGTGTCCGGGACCTGGTAGTAGGGGCCGCTGCTCAGGATGACGCCCCGTTCGATGATGTTTTCCAGTTCCCGGACGTTGCCCGGCCAGGGGTATTCCATGAGCTTTTGCATTTCGGACGGCGGAATTTTGTCGATCTTTTTGTTCAGGTTTTTAGCGTAGATCTGCAGGAAGTGGTAGGCCAGCAGGGGCACGTCCTCCCGGCGCTCCCGCAAGGGCGGGACGTGGATTGGGAAGACGTTCAGACGGTAGAAGAGGTCTTTGCGGAACCGGCCGGCTTCCACCTGCTTCTCGAGATCGCGGTTGGTGGCGGCCATGAGCCGGAAATCGGAGCGGATGGTCTCCTGGCCGCCGACCCGTTCGAACTCCTTGCTCTGGAGCACGCGGAGCAGCCGGACCTGGACTTCCAGGGGGATGTCACCGATCTCGTCGAGAAAGATCGTGCCTTCGTTGGCCAGCTCGAATCGGCCGATCCGCCTTCGGGTCGCCCCGGTAAAGGCCCCTTTTTCGTGGCCGAAGAGTTCGCTGGAAATCAGGTGCTCGGAAAAAGCGCTGCAGTTGACCCGGATGAATGGGC
>Ga0180009_10004181_pt1 | contig 16076 bp, 18 predicted proteins | sample OS_PC_MetaG_FD_123537 | JGI IMG/M metagenome (GOLD analysis project Ga0180009, IMG submission 123537) | Groundwater microbial communities from the Aspo Hard Rock Laboratory (HRL) deep subsurface site, Sweden - OS_PC_MetaG | ecosystem: Environmental > Aquatic > Deep subsurface > Groundwater...
CTTCAAAACGGCCGACAAGTTCTTCCAATAGACACTCTCCTGTTATGGGAGATTGTCGAATCGTCAAGACAGCATCTTGAGCAAACTGTTCGGCAATTAAATCTATAGGAAAAGCATTGGGACACTGATCAATATAATTGAGGGCTTTTTGGTAAGTTAGGCCTCCAATATAACCAAAACCGGAATAAAAACGTTCAGGTCTCATTTTTCTGATTGCCGGAACTATGCCAATGTTGGGTTGGCGTATTCCTTGCTATTTATAGTATTAAGGCTATTTCTTCTAGGGCTGTCCGGTAAATTAACGCCCTTTCTTTTGACGGCCTTCTTGACCAAGCGTTCGCGCCCTATCTTAAGGTTTCTAAAATGCTTGGAAAATGTTTTCTGTGTTCCAGAGTCATGAGCCGATTATAGGCACAAGCAAAGCCCATAGCTTGAGGTTAACCTGATTTTTGTCTGTGGGAAGCTGGCGATAAAAGAATAAGTTTAGGATTATAGATGAACCAGATCAAATCTGCTGTTACACAGGTTTGCCCCAGCACCAGACCCGCTGCTGCGGGACGGTGCGGGGTTTCCACGTACCACCACAGTACATGGCAGGTTCGTACATGGCAAAGTCCTGTACCGGCTGGTGCGGGGCAGGCATCCTCTGGGAAAGGGAAGCCACGGGCTTTATCCCGTGGAGGACTCACTCGATTGACTGTTATTGATATGGGAAATAAACAGCATTTTTAATTTAATTCCTCAATAATTGCAAAGCAGCAAAATCGGCCTATAATGCAAGAACATGAAAGAAGGACGCCTCATTCCCATGGATTTCCCCCCAGAAGAAGGCGGTACCGCGGCCAGTCGAGCTGACAGAGAGTGTACCGCAAGAGCAGGAAAAAGACTTTGGCCGATTTTAGGAGGAGAAGGGAACATTGTTGAGCTATTGGTGGCAATAGAAGCTAACGAGGGCGGATTGTATTTTCATGGAAGCGCCGCCAGAGCGGTATTGGTGGAAGAAGAAACGGGAGGCGAGAACTTTGGCGATATTGATTTTGTGGTTGCAGGTATTAACGGAGAAAACTTGGAGAAGGTAGCCAAGGAAGCTTTAGGACCAGATTGGCATGTGGGAGCAAGAAGAGGACACGAGAATGCTGGAGGTATAAAAACGATTGAGGTTGCCAATAAGGAAGGCAGGCAGGTGGCAGACATAGCCTGCGCCAGAAAAGATGATCGGCCCGATCCGGCGGCAACAATCGGCGACCACTTGGACGGATGTTTCACCCCTGACGGAAGATTGGTCGCTTTTGAAATATCTGTTGACAGAGCAGAAAACATTCGGTTGAGACAAATAGAAAGAAAGAAAGAAATATTTTTAGATGCCGATACTGTTCGGCCAGACCATGTCTGGCTTTGGTTTAATGCTTTGGTGACAGGAAAAGTGGCTTTTGGAAGAGAAAATGAAGCAGAACAGATGATAAAAGAATTTATGGAAACAAGAGGAGAAGAGCTGGTGATGTGGAGGCAAGTTGACGAAAGCAATGAAGATTGGATGAAAAGAAGGTATAAAACGCAGGGCGTACCAGAATCGCGTGTCAGGGAAGTGGGAATAAGATCGTTCGGAAGGTACAACGTGGAAGGTGTAGTCGCCAAATTAAGTGCAGCGCTGGTTACTGATCCGGAAAGATTTTGGCGGACCGGAATGGAGACAGGATTGTTGCCGGCAGTATTTCCTGTCTTAAGAGTTGTTGACGAGATGCCTGGTGTTGGGGGAAGAATTGATAGTAATTTAAAATTTGTCCGCGGAATGGAAGCCGAAAAAATATGGTTTGAGGTTTTTGGCCCGATTATGGAAGAAATGTTTGAGCCAATAAGAGAATCTGGAAGAAAGGTAGAATGGTGTGGACACAAAGCCTTTAGCTGGAAAGACGAGGCGAATCCCTTTATTGGAATTGAAAGAATTGCCGGTTTGGGCGGCGAAGCAAGAATGAAAGATACGTTGTTGGAAGAAAGGATTTTAGAAACAAACTGGAGGTGGAAACTGATGCCGTTTTTTGGAGGATATCATGGAGACAGACTATTAAAAATACTAAGAAGACAGCGGAGAGAATTTTCTTCAACCACAGAATTTCCGGTTAGAAGTTTGGCAAGAGTTTCCAGAGAAGCGGCGGCAATTGCGGCAAATAATCCTCTGGAGGTCTATGCGTTATTAACTTCCTATTTACCTTTGGGTGGGGAGAAATTAAGAGGGGAAATAAGAAAAGCTGCTTTAGGCAGCCAAGATTGAAAGGCAGAATCCTCGGCCGCGAAAAGTTGTCAACTTTCTCCGGTCTTCTTTTTTAGCCATTTTATGACGCAACTGGCTGATGATTTTGTCTATTGCCCAATCTGAATATTTTTCCTGCCAGAGATTGCCCCAAATAGCTTGAGCGATAGCGTCTCTGTCAACAATTTGGTTTTGGTTTTGATACAAAAGATTAAATAAATTGAGTTCGCTGGCCGTGAGGTTGTCTGTGAAAGCAAAGCCGTTGGTATTGGACCGAAATCTGTTTTGCAAAATTAGGTATCTGGTAAAAAGAGGACTAAATAGATCTTTCTTTGCGTTTAAAACGCCAAAATTTTTTAAAACGTTAAGATCGAAGCTGTCTTTTTTCATAGTCCTTGTCTTTTTATTTGCCAGGAGCGATAAGATTTGTTTTTGGTGGTCGGAAAAAAAGGGGTAAAGCCGATTGAGAACGTCAACCACTTCTGGAAATTGTTTTAAGATTTGATTTTCGGGAATAATCTCGGGGTTCTCTTTAAGGAGAAGAGCCAGTTTTTTGATTAAAACGGCATAACCGCCGCTTTGGGACAAGATCAGGTTTCTTTGGGCTGGAAAAAAATTAAAACCAGTAATTTGTTGCCATTGATCGATAGCATGATTCGACTCCTCCTGGTTGAATAAGGGGAAAAATAGGATAGCCTCTCCTAAGGAAGTCTTGAGTAAAGGGATCTGTTTAATGAGATCGTAATTTTGATGAAAATTCGTAAGAAGATAAACAAAGCTTAGCCGAGGTCTAAAAGATTGATAGCCTTGAGAAAAAATGGTCTGAAGCACCTGGTTTTGTTTCAAAACAATAGCGGAATCAAGAATAAATACCAACCTGTTTTGTTTATTTTCTTTAAGCCTTGACAAAGATTGCTGCGCCTGCTGGACGAGGGATTTGTGGCCGAGAGTGGTGATGGTTGGTTCTAAGTCCAAATAGAGTATTTGCGTATTGGGTAGAACTTTCAATGACTGTTGCAAGGAAGGGGTGTTCGCCAGCCAGCTAAAAACAGAAGTTTTACCAACGCCCGGAAGGCCAAAGACTTTAACAGATAGTCCTTGGTTAGCATAATTGATAATCGGGCTTAACCGACTGAGAGTGCTTTTTTGAGGAAGGGGCGGTAAAAGTTTCATATGATCTCTATTTTACCACTCACAAACTGTTCTGGTTGGTTAGATAATTGGTTTTCCTCGGCGAAACAGAGGGGAAAAACTTGGCGTTTTAACGATGTTGAAATATTTGGGTAGAATTTAGATTTTAGTTACGGGAACTTGAAGCCCCGAAATAATTCGATTAAATGAATACTTTTCAAAAAGTTTATCAATTAGTCAAAAAGGTTCCTCAAGGAAAAGTGACCAGCTATGGGGAAATTGCCAAAAAATTAAGAATCGGCGACGTTCGGGTAATTGGCTGGGCGCTTCATGCCAATAGGGATTTTGAAACTCCTTGCCACAGGGTGGTTAATAAAAAGGGAGAATTGGCGCCGGGATATGTTTTTGGCGGTTGGCAGAAACAAAAAGAAAAATTGTTAGCCGAAGGAGTTTGTTTTAGCGGCGAAAGAGAGGTTGATTTAAAAAAGTCAGGATTTGTTTTCCGGCCCTCCGGGATTGGGATCGAGAAGATGCCGTCTTGAACCAAACCTGCCAACCTCCGTTTCCCCGGGCCCTCTTTTTTCGAGATTTCCTCCTTCCCCGGTCCGTCTCGGATTAAGACTGCTGTCTGCCGTTTCGGGGGCAGGACCGATTAAACTTTCCCCAAGACAATAACCCTGGCGATTCCTTTCCCAAGTCTTTGTGGCGGTGTAAACGAGTGATCCTTAATCTTTAGCACTGACCTATTTTTCACTCTTTAAACAATATTTTGGATAGTCAGAACAAATATCTGTTAAAAAGCTAAGTTAATTTAGCTCGAATACCACGGTAACTGTTTTTTCAACAGTGGAAGAACCTGACTCAACTGGGATTGCTCCTCCGCCGATCCCATCGGCAAACTTGAGTGGGCTAAAAGACTGGCTTCCTTCGGTAATGCTGACTATTTTACCTAACTTTTTGCCGGTTGAGCCGATGATTGAGCTTGCTTTTTGTTTAGCGTTTTCTAACGCTTTGACCAACAAGTCAGTTTCAACACTGGTGTCTTCGTTGACATAAAAATTCGGCCCCCAGACATTGGTGGCTCCACTTTGAGCCAAAAGTTCAGTCAATTCCGAAGCGCGGTTAACATCCCTTAAAGTTATTTCCAAGGTATTGCCTACTCGCCACTGGCCGGGCCTTGATTTGGTTCTGCCATCTTCCTGGTAAAAGTCTTCCTCTTGATTGATGCTGATAGTTTGAGTTTTAATATCTTTATTTTCAATGCCAAAGTCTTCCAGCCTGGTAATAATTTGGCCGGTGCTGTCGTTGACCTCGTCAACGGCCTGTTGTTTGTTGTCGTTGACTTTCTGCACAGTAGCGGAAAATTGAGCCATTTGGGAAACCTGTTGGCCTTGGGCTCGGCCGGAAACAGTAATCGTTTCCGTGGGTTTGAACTCAATTTTGCCCCAGTTTACTTTTTCCCAATTGAAGAAAGTAACCCCGCCTAAAGCGACAATGACGACGATACTGCCGACAACGATATTTTCAATTAATCTTTTCTGCACCTTTTCTCCTTTCTGCCACCATGTTTTTTAACAGAAACAATACTATTATATAATATTAGTATGGATTGGCAAAATCTAAAAAATAATCAACAGGATTGGCAGATTTTTAAACTAAGAAGCGAACTGATCGGTAGGATCCGCGCTTTTTTCGAAAAGGCAGGTTTTTTAGAAGTCCAAACCCCGCTCTTGTCACCAGCATTAGTGCCGGAATCCTATTTGGAGGTTTTTCAAACCGAGCTTAAAGACAAATTAGGCAACAGCGCCCCGGCGTTTTTGACTCCTTCTCCTGAGCTCTGGCATAAGAAACTATTGGCGGCAGGGTCGGGTAATATTTTCGAGATTACCAAGAGTTTTAGGAATACTGATTTAGGCGGCCGTTTCCATTTACCTGAATTTACCCTTCTGGAATGGTACCGAACCGGGGCGGATTATTTTGACACGATGGAAGATTGCCAGGAATTAATCAGGTCGGCGGCAAGCGGAAATAAGCTTTTTTATCAGGGAAAGAGCGTAAATTTGACACCTCCTTTTGAGCGGATTTCAATAATCGAAGCTTTTGCTAAATACGCCGGCATTGACGACAAAACTTTATTTGATAAAAAAAGCTTGGTCTCCTGGGCTTTAAAAAATAACTACCGGATAAGTTTGGAAGATGATTGGGAAATGGTTTACAACTTAGTCTTTCTAAAAGAGATTGAGCCGAAATTGGGCTTCGGCAGGCCGACAATTATCTATGACTTTCCGGCCGAGTTTGCCCCTTTGGCAAAGACCAATCCTAAAGATTCCAGAGTGAAAGAGCGGTTTGAACTTTACATTGCCGGAGTGGAGTTGGCCGACGCCTATTCCGAGCTGACCGACCCGATCGAACAGAAAAAGCAATTTGAAAAAGAGGTTAAACTAAGAAGGAAAATGGATAAATTGGAACATCCGGTTGATTGGGATTTTATCAAGGCTTTAGAATCGGGTCTGCCCGACTGTTCCGGAGTGGCTTTGGGGGTGGATCGGCTGATAATGTTATTGGCGGATAAAACAGAGATTGGCGAAGTGGTTTTATTCGGGGAAAGCTATGTTAACAATTGACTTGAAGGTTAACCTATAGTGAATCTCCCCGACATAAACGTCGGGACTTCCCTTTCCCAAAGGATGCTTAGCCATGTACTGAACCTGCCATGTACCCTACGTGGTACTATGGTGGTGCCTGGCCTGCCACGTACCGCCACAGTGGGATATGGTATACCACTGTGGTGTATACCACCGTGGCCCCATGGTTTCCCAAATGGTACATGGAAACCCCGCACCGCCCCGACCTTGTGTCGGGACTGGTGCTGGGGCAACAGACAAAACCGTTTCTATAATAAGGAAGTATCTAAAGGAAGGTTTAATCAGGTGGTCGGATCTTATGGTAAAATAGGAGTCATGATCAAAGCGGGCACTATTACTAAAGGGCTTTATATTGACTGGAAACACGAGCCGACCTTGGTGGTGGAGAAAGAGTTTTTCAATCCCGGCAAAGGCGCGGCGGTAGTCCGGTTGAAATTAAAGGGGTTGCTTAACGGCAATGTTACCCGCGAGGTTTTGAAAACGGACGAACAGGTGGAGGAGATTACCGTTGAAAACCGGGCGGCCCAATTTCTTTATCAGACCGGAGACCAGCTGACTTTTATGCACCCTCACAGTTTTGAGCAGTTCCAGGTGGAAAAAAAAGTGGCTGCCGAAAGCAAGGGCTATATCAAAGAAGGCGTCGAATACCAGCTGGTGATTTATCAGGGGAACGTGATCGGGGTAGTCATTCCTAAAAGAATGAATTTTAAAGTGATTGAAACAGAAGATGCGGTTAAGGGCGATACTGTTACCGGAGCAAGCAAATCGGCAAAATTAGATACCGGAATCGAAATTAAAGTGCCGCTTTTTATCAAAAAAAACGAAGAGATTATTGTCAATACCGATACCGGCGACTACGTTGGCAGGAAAAATTGACCTTCTTCAGTTGAAAACCAAACTCCGGAAATTGTAAACTGGGGTAATGGTCAATCTTCCTTCTCCGCCCAAATTAAGTAAGGCAATTGGCCCTTCTTTTATTCTTTTAGGTTTGGCTTTAGGCAGCGGCGAGCTGATTATGTGGCCGTATCTTTCGGCCAATTACGGCCTTGGTTTGATTTGGGGCGCTTTTTTGGGGATTACTTTTCAATTTTTCCTGAATTTGGAAATTATGCGCTACAGTTTGGTTTGGGGGGAGAGTGTCTTTGTCGGTTTTAAGAGGCTGTCTTCTTTTTGGCCTGTCTGGTTTATTGTTTCCACTTTTGTCCCTTGGGCTTTGCCCGGCTTCAGCTCCGCTTCAGCGGAGATTACCGGTAAAGCTTTTTCCTTTCCCGAAACTATTTTTTTCCCGATAGCAATCCTTGTTTTTACCGGTCTGGTTTTGACCTTAGGCAGGACTCTTTACAAGACTATGGAAAAGCTCCAGCGTACTATTATCATCGCGGGCTTGCCCCTGATCCTTTTTCTGGTAATCGTTTTTTCCGGATTGAAAGACTGGCAAAATTTAGCCCTTGGTTTGATCGGCAAAGGCGAGGGCTGGTGGTTTTTTCCGGCCGGCGTGGGACTAGCTTCTTTTTTAGGAGCCTTTGCCTATTCCGGCGCCGGGGGCAATTTAAATTTGGCTCAGTCTTATTACGTTAAAGAAAAAGGTTTGGCGATGGGAAAATACGGCGCTAAGATCACCTCAATTATTAAAGGAAAAACAGCAAAGGCGAAGTTAGAAGGGGAGACTTTTTCTTTAAGCCCGAAGAACATTTCCTGTTTTAGCCGCTGGTGGCGGCTGGTTAACTTGGAGCATTTTTTGATTTTCTGGCTCTTGGGTTTTTTAACCATTATCCTGCTTTCGGTTTTGGCTTACACCACTGTTTTCGGCCGGGCAGTAGAAGGAGGTCTCTCTTTTCTTTACCAGGAAGGAGCGGTAATCGGAAACTGGTTAGGCCCAAAGACAGGCACAGCCTTTTTATTAGTCGCCGCGTTAATGCTTTATTCTACCCAGTTAGGTGTTTTGGAGTCGTCTTCCAGGATTATCAGCGAAAATTTATTGCTGGTAACTTGGAAAAAGGGCAAAAGAGTTAATGCTTCTCTCTGGTTTTACTTGGCTCTCTGGGGACAAATAGGTTTAGGGGCGGTGATTCTCTTGTTAGGTTTTAAAGAACCGAAGTTCTTGTTGACTTTGTCCGCGGTTTTAAACGCTTTGGCAATGACGGTATTATTCCCCTTAATCTGGTATTTAAACCGGAAACGGCTGGACCGAAAACTTCAGCCTCTCTTTTGGCGCCAGCTGATATTATTGGTAGCCTTCTTGTTTTTCGTCGTTTTTTCTTTGATTACCTTAATTTCCCTTTAGTTTGTCAATATAACTGTGCGATCGCACAGTTATATTGACAATGAATGGCGTTTTTATGATAATGAAACAAGGAACTAATGAGAGGAAAAAGTCGTATTCTCCAAATTTTAGAAACAGCAGAAGAAGTGTTGCTTTCGTTTGATAATTACTTTAGCAGGCATCATTGGGTAATTGAAAACAGCGGTTTGAGTCCTATCCGAGGCAAAAAAAACACCTGGTATCTTGTCAATCAGGGAGTGCTTAATAAGGATCTGTCTTTTAGTAAAAAGCCAACTTCTGTTTTAAGGTTGATAAGGAAACCTTGGGACCAAAAATGGCGACTGGTCGCTTTTGATATTCCCGAGAAGGAGAAAGTGACCAGGAACAGTATTAGGAACTCGCTTTTTGATTTGGGTTTCCGTCAGTTTCAACGGTCGGTTTGGGTTTCTCCTTTGGCGGTGGACTCTTTTTTGGTTAAACTCCTCGGGGAGATAGACGAGCAGAGAAACTTTAGTATTTTTTCCGGGAATTTTTTAAACGGAAATTCGAGGGAGTTGGTTCGGGAGTTGTGGCAGATAGAGGATTGGGCAAGCCAGGCGGAGCAATTGATCCGGAAATTTTCTTCAAAAAACAAAAAGAGAATCTTAGTTAAGGAATTAAGACCAGGATTTTGGGATTTAATTTTGGACCACCCTAAAGTCCCCTTGGACCTTTTACCTCCCAACTGGCCGCTTAAGAAGTTAGTAAAAACCTTTTCCAGGATTAATCGTCCGACATAACTATACGATCGTCTAGTTATGTTGATGATTTAGGTACGGAATTATCAGAATTACGAAAACCGCGAAGACCATAGGGGTCATGAAGACCATGAAGACCATGAAGACAGCGAGATTATAAAGATGGTGAAGATTATGAAAATTGTTTTGATTCGGTCAAAAAGAAGAAGGAAAACAGTTGCGGCCCGAGTTAATCAGGGGGTTTTGGAGTTAAGAATCCCTTTTTGGCTGCCGAAGTACAAAGCAGAGCAAATCGCTCAAAAGTTTTTGAAAAAAATAAAAAGGAGAAGAGTAAAAAAAGACTCCGATAGCTTTTTAAAGAAGAGGACGGCGGTTTTTAATAAAAAATATTTCGGTGGCCGGCTGGAAGACTTTTCTATTGGCTGGTCTAACAGACAAAAAAGCGCTTTCGGGATTTGTGATTCAGGTAAAAGAGAGATTCGGATTTCTTTCAGAGTAAAAAAAATGCCTTCCTGGGTGGTTGATTATCTGGTTATTCATGAACTGGCCCATCTTTTGGTTCCGGCTCACAATAAAAAATTTTGGAAACTGGTGAAACAATACCCCGGAGCAAAGGAGGCAAGAGCGTTTTTGAGAGGAGTGCGGTATGGTGAGTTGGGCAAGGTATAATAAGATATGTCTTCTTGGGATTGGCTGGTCAGAAAGGAAATGAAATCTCCTGGCTATATTTCAAGACAAATGGAAGTTGCAACAGCGTTGATGAAACGTTTTCGGGGTGATACCCGACTTGACCCCAGGATTGAGAATCTGGGCCAGGTATTGTATGGAGATAGTTTAAAAGTACAGGTTTTAAGGGAAGGGTCAAAAGGAAAATGACCAAGACTTCTTCAATTTTTATTTGTCAAAAGTGCGGGGCTCAATCGCCGCGATGGGCGGGCCGGTGTTCTGAATGCGGGGCTTGGAGCAGTTTGGTAGAAGAAACCAAAGTTGAGCAAACTTCGGTTCAAAAAGGAAAAAAAGTCAAAAGAGAAGCCAAATTGTTTAGCTTGGGACAAGTTTCGATTAGCGAAAAAGAAAGAGTCAAGACCGGCGTGGAGGAGCTGGACCGGGTTTTGGGCGGCGGCATTGTTGCCGGATCAGTGGTTTTGTTTTCCGGCCAGCCGGGAATCGGCAAATCGACTTTGCTGACCCAGATCGCCCTAAAGCTTTTAAAAAACAAAACCGTTGTTTATGTCTGCGGCGAGGAATCGCCGCAACAGGTAAAACTGAGAATCAGCCGGCTTGGCGGGGGAGGTGAGCTGGCCAACTTTTTCTTGTTTCCGGAAACCGATGTTGATTTGATCATTTCCAAGATTCAAACTTCTAAATTCCAGCTTCCGGATTCCGTTTTGATTATCGATTCGATACAGACTTTGACCACAACCGACTTGTCCAGCGTGGCCGGCTCGGTTGGCCAGGTAAGAGAATCAACCCACCGGCTGATTGATTTAGCAAAGACGAAACAGATCCCGATTTTTTTGGTTGGCCATGTGACCAAACAGGGTTTTTTGGCCGGTCCGAAAACAATCGAGCATGCGGTTGACACAGTTTTGTATTTTGAAGGAGAGCGGTCAGGCGACTTGCGTTTGCTTCGTTCGATTAAAAACCGGTTTGGTCCGACCGATGAAGTCGGAGTTTTTTCCATGGGGGATAAAGGATTGATCGAGGTCAAAAATCCGTCTTTAATTAGTTCCGATCAAAATTCGACTTCAAGGATAGGGTTGGCCTACTCGGTTGTTTTTGAAGGGACCAGACCGATGGTGGTGGAGATCCAATCTTTGGTCACCAAAAGCTTTGCTCCGATCCCAAAAAGAGTGGTTAACGGCTTGGACCGACGCCGTGCAGAAATGTTGATCGCTATTACCCAAAAACACCTACGGTTGCCTCTTTGGGAATACGATGTTTTTATCAATATTGCCGGTGGATTAAAGATTACCGAGCCGGCGGCGGACTTGGCCGTCTGTGCCGCTATTTATTCTTCTTACAAAAACAAAAGTTTGGTTAAGGGCAATTGTCTTATCGGCGAGGTTTCACTTTTGGGGTCAGTTAATTTAATCGGCAACATGGAAAAACGGATCAAACAAGCCAAAGCGGTTGGTTTGACCAAGATTTATTCATCCGGCAATTTGCCCAAAATAAATTTTGTCAGCAAAATTATTTCATAGATATCAGGCTGCGCAGTTGTATGTGAATCCGGAAAACCGCCGGTTCGGCCGCACGGTTTCATCTTGTGAACTCTTCCGCGGTAGTGTTTCTAACCCAAAGATCGCCGATCCAGGATATCTCTGATTCTCTCCACTCCGACTCTTGATTGTCGAGATATTTCTTTTTCGAGCCTCAGATAGTTACCAAGAGAATTTCTTACTGCCTGGACGAAGAGCGGGTCGTTTCCATCATTTCCATTACCCTGCCGTAGGTGAATTTGATCCACCACCATAGATAGTCTTTCTCCAGCCTCAATTAATTTTGGAAATTCCGGATGCTCTACCACCCTGGATACTTGTGCCTGTCTCCTTTTTCGAAGTAACGATTCTATCATTTTGCCCTTATTGTACTCCCTTTTTAAAATCTCTTGTTATAATAACTTATGATCTTTTCCAATCCGAAGCTGAAAAAGCTGATTGAAAAATACCGGCAGATAAAGTTGTTGGGGGAGACAAGGGCAATTTTGGGTTGGGATCTGAATGTTAACTTGCCAGAAAAAGCCGCCCAAGAGCGGGCCGACCAATCTGCTTTTTTAACCGACTTGATGGTTGACCGCTGGCTTGACCCGGAATTTAAAAAACTTTTTGAGACAATAGTTTCAAAAAAGGAAAACCTGACCAAAGAGGAAAAAGCGATGGTGCGGAATTTGGAGCAGTCGGCCAAATTTTACTTTAACATCCCCAAAAAGATTATTGTCGAGTTTGACGAAACTACCTCTAAAGCGTTTATGGTTTGGAAAAAGGCCAAACAAGAAAACAAATTTGCCGACTTCTTGCCTGATTTAAAAAAAATTATCAAGCTTAACCAAATTATTGCTGCTCACTTAGGTTTCAAAACTAACCCTTACGACGCTTTGCTGGATCTTTATGAACCGGAGCTGACCAGCAAAAAATGTGTCCAGATTTTCGACCATCTTCAGCCCGCTTTAACCGCGCTTTTAGCTAAAATCCAGAAAAGTAAAGATTATAGGCCGGAAAGTGACCTCATTAGCGGCGTTCTAAGCTATCCAAAAAGCGATCAGAGGCAACTATCCCTTTTTGTTTTAAAGAAAATGGGTTATGATTTCGCTTCCGGCAGATTGGATGTCTCACCCCACCCGTTTACCACCGAACTTTCCAGAAATGATATCCGGGTCACTACTTGGTATCACGAAAATGATTTCCGGGATTCTTTAACCGCGGCAATGCATGAAGGCGGGCACGGTTTGTATGAGCAGGGAGTGGATACTATATATAATAGCACCCCTTTGTCCGGCGGGGTTTCTTTGGGGATCCATGAATCCCAGTCCCGTTTTTGGGAAAATCAGATCGGCCGCAATCCTGTTTTTTTAAAATTTCTTACTCCCTTGCTCCAGGCGTTTTATCCGGAACAGTTAGGCCAAGCAGGGGAGGAAACAATTATCAAACTTTTTAATTTGGTAAAACCAAGTTTAATCCGGGTCGAGGCCGATGAAGTAACTTACAACTTACACATTGCTTTGCGTTTCCAATTGGAAAACGATCTTATCAACGAAAAAATTAAACCAAAAGATTTGCCCTCCCTTTGGCGGGAGAAAACGAAACAGTTCTTGGGGATTGAGCCGAAAACAGACAGGGAGGGAGTTTTGCAGGATGTTCATTGGTCGTACGGTGATTTTGGTTATTTTCCCACTTACGCTTTGGGCAATTTATACGCGGCTCAATTTACCCGGGCGATGGAAAAAGATTTGGACCTAAAACAACTTTGCGCCAAAGGCGAATTGGGGACAATCCTTTCCTGGCAAAGGGAAAAGATTCACCGGCACGGCAGTTTGTATTGGCCGGATCAGTTAGTTAAGAAAGTGACCGGGGAGGAGTTAAAAGCGGACTACTTCATTGAATATCTTCAGAAGAAGTATGGGGAGATCTATGATCTTTAAAGCTCGAAATCCGAATATCGAAATTCAAAGATCAAATTGCCATATTGCTAAATTGCTGAAGGAATTTCTCGGTTCTGGTTCGACTTTGTCCTTCGACTTCGCTCAGGACTTCGCTCACCATTCGCTCTGTTTGAAGACTCACTCGAAAGATAAGCTACACACGGACTTACGTCCGTGATATTTTCCACCTTCGCTAAAGCTTCGGTGGACACGGTCGACGGACAAGGCCGGAAGGACGAGAGGTGGAGGATTCACTCGCTAATTGGCCAACCACCCCCGGGGTGTTAGGCAGATTTCACCCCGGGGGTGAGTTACTACTCATAACCCGTAACCCGTAACAAGTGGCGAGTAATAGATAGTTCTTAAATTTTAAATCAATGCTTATTTTTGATTTTTAACTTTTAGCTTTTTCCCTCATTCATCCTCTTGTTAATAGATCCGCCTGGCCTGCTACTTGTTTATCACTTTCCCACAACATCTTAAACATATGTTAAATGGGCCTGTTTTATACCTACTTTTCGTAGTAATAAATTCTATCGGATGGTGGGTTTTCCACCCTTTTAAAACTATAGGGCATTGACACAGGGATAAGCCGGTGATAGATTGAAATTATCAATGAAGAAAATTAAACCCTTTTGGAAAAAACTTTGGAAAAAAGCGGCCACTGGCCTAAAAAAGTTTTTTGCCGAAGAAACCGCCAAAGACGGCTGGGCGAAAAAGCAAATTGCCGAGATGGCCAGGCTGGGAGGAAGGCTAGTACTTTAATTTGACATTTGACCATTTGTCATTAAACATTAGTTTGGCAATTTACTGAAGTTTTACACTATCGTCGTTCTGAGCGTAGCCCCGTACCACATAGGGTACAGGGCGAAGCGAAGAACCTGCCTGCCATCGCTACCCGCCCAGAACTACGTAGCTGTTGGCGGGTTGCGGGCGGGGATCCTTCGCCTTCAGTAAACTCAGGCTCAGGATGACAATATAAAAGTGCAAAACTTCAGTGTGGGTCATATCGAGATGGTTGAGACTTACTGGTCAGTAGTAAAAAAGAATAGGCATTGTTGAAGTAAACGCGAGATTGACAAAAAAAGAGCATCGTTATCGTCATTCCGGGCAAGCCTTGGTGGAACGCGCATAACAATGCCCTTTAATTCAAAATAGCAAAGGGACCTATTGTTGTCAACGGGATTTTTGAACGGAAAGAAAGGTAGTTTAGCCAATTTTTATACCTAAAAAAGATACTTTGCCAAAACGCCGATTTTACCAACAAAGACCGGTGTTTGCTTGGGGCAGGAGAACAAATTGGTCTTTGATTTTCTTTTTTTTAGGGTTATAATGCATAGGAAGAGCAGAAACTTTGGTTTCCGCGAAAAAATGAGGGTGGCAGGAGGGGCAGGCCTGGCACCCTCATTTTTGTTTTTGTTCAAAAAGGGGTAAGTTTACCCACAGGAGTTTTAACGAAGGTGGGCCTACTCGCCCTGAACCGAATTCATTCTGGGTCAGAGTTATCCCGTACCACCACCGTACCACGTAGGGTACATGACAGAGTCCGGTACAGGACTTCGCTTTCCGATTTTTTATGCCAAAGCTATTTCAAAGCAGCCATCCCGACCCGGGCTTGTTGGGATCAGGTCAATCGTTTTGAAACCAGCTCACCCCTGTTTGTTCTCTCCGTATTGACTCACGTAAAAAAGTAACAGAACTAGGTATTCGTTGACTCAACTAATTTGTAACGATTGATCCGGTTCAATTTCTGAATTAATTTATTGATTTCACGACGCAACTTGACATGTTGTACAAATATTTGTACAATTCCTTTTAAGATGAACACTGTTGCTATTTCTGACTTAAGATCTAACTTGCCGACCTTGATTCAACAAGTAAGTGAAGATCTGAAGCGGCTAATTGTTACTGTTGGTGGTAAACCAAAAGCGGCGATAATCAGCCTTGATGAGCTGGAATCTCTTGAAGAAACAGCGGAAGTTCTTTCGTTCCCGGACATAATCGAAACGATCAAAAAGTCCAAAAGGCAGATCAAAAAAGGCGAATTTATCAGCATTGGAGATTTGAAAAAGAAATACTGCTTATAAACATGATTGAGGTCGTTCTTTCAAAATCCGCGGAAAAAGACTTTTCAAGACTTCCCAAAAAAGAGATGAAGAAAGCGGTTAGAAAACTGGAATTCCTGGAAAAATCCTCAGAAGGCAAACCGCTGGTAGGCAAACTCAAAAGTTTGTGGTCTCTGCGCGCTTGGCCATATCGGATAATCTATGAGATTGAGAAGTCCCGGATTGTAGTTCATCGGATTATTCACAGAAAGGAAGTTTACCCCAGCACCAGACCCGCTGCTGCGGGACGGTGCGGGGCTAAGCATACCCCGGGAAGAGGAAGCCATGGGTTTTAGTCTGTGGAGGATTTACAGGAAATTAAGATAGCTATGGAAACATTAATCAGTATCCTGACAAGTTAGGTTCTATTTTTTAGGCTTTGGTTTTGGCTTCTCCGGACCAGAATGAAGAGCTACTTCATAATTAGCAGTTGGTAAAAGGTAATCAGGATGTAGAGTCAAAAATCCCACCTACGCCGTCCACTTCGCTAAGGCTATGAGGGTCGAGAAGGCTTTGGTGGGCAGGTAAAATTGCAACTCAAATATCAATATAACTGACCCGACCCCGATACCATGCGGCACGGGGCAAGTCGCCAGTTATATTGACGGTTTAATAGAAGTTCATCGGGACGAGCTATCTACGGGACAGGTAAATAAGTCTCAAAGGTCGAATTTACGGATCGGTCAACTACCTCCGGGGTGTCTGACCTGTGCCTGCCCCGTACCGCCACAGTGGGATACCCCACGTGGTTTCCCATCTGGTACAGGGCCTGCCGGCCCGCTTCGCCGTGAGGCGAGCAGGCAGGA
>Ga0180009_10004182_pt1 | contig 16076 bp, 15 predicted proteins | sample OS_PC_MetaG_FD_123537 | JGI IMG/M metagenome (GOLD analysis project Ga0180009, IMG submission 123537) | Groundwater microbial communities from the Aspo Hard Rock Laboratory (HRL) deep subsurface site, Sweden - OS_PC_MetaG | ecosystem: Environmental > Aquatic > Deep subsurface > Groundwater...
CCGATGCCGCTGTGGACGACCTGGGGAAAAGCGATTTACGCGGCGTTGCCCTGCGCTCGCCCTACGGGCTCCCTCCGCGCAACGCCGCCGCCCCGCCTCCTACACCACCTCCCGGGACGCGCCCGGGGGACCCAAGCAAACTGCGGTGTCCGGGCGTCACGATACGAGCAAAGCGCTCGTAAATATCTGGTCGCTTAGGTTCCCGCCTGCGCGGGAATGACGAACGATGAGTTAGCGCCATCAGGGATCTCATCGCCCGGACTGGGGCTTTTTGGCTGGGGGGCGGACGCCGCGCCCATCATGCGGATCGTAGGTAGCCGGCCCAACACGACTTTAGGAAGTGTTGGCCCAGCAAAGCTCCTAACTTCCCCAGAGCGTGATGGCGGCGGGGCCGAGGATGACGACGAAGAGGACCGGCAGGAAGAACAGGATCATCGGGACGGTCAGTTTCGGCGGCAGGGCGGCGGCCTTCTTTTCGGCTTCCGACATGCGGATGTCGCGGTTCTCCTTGGCCATGACACGCAGGGCCTGCGAGACCGGCGTACCGTAGCGTTCGGCCTGAATCAGGGCGGTCGCCACCGCCTTGACGCCGGGGATGCCGGTGCGCTTGCCGAGGTTTTCGAAGGCGAGCCGGCGTTCCTGCAGGTAGGACAGTTCGGCGGTCGTCAGCGACAGCTCTTCGGCCAGTTCCAGCGAGGTCGCCATGACTTCCTTGGACACCTTGCCGAAGGCGGCTTCGACCGACATGCCGGACTGCACGCAGATCAGCAGCATGTCGAGGGAATCGGGGAACGCCTGCTTGATCGCCTGCTGGCGTTTCTGCACCATGTTGTGGATGAAGACGTTGGGCAGGTAGTAACCGATGAAGCCGGCGATCAGCGCGAAGAATACCTTCACGATCGGCGGATAGGCGAGCTTGGCCATCACGAACATGTAGAACAGCGCGCCGAGGAAGACGATGATCGGCATGGCGATGCGGAAGAACATGTAGGTGACGAGCGGCGCCTGGCCGCGCAGGCCGGCCATCTTCAGTTTCGTTCGCACCTCTTCGGAATCGAAGTGCTTGCGCAGGTTCAGCTGATCGACGATCTGCTGCATGTAGCCCTTGGGAGCCTGCCGCAGACTGGCGCCGGGACGCTCGGTGGCAAGTTCGGCCATGCGCTGCGCACGCATCTTGTCGCGCTCGGTCGCCATGACCTTCATGCGCTGACTCATGCGGTCGGTGGACATGATCGGAATCGCGATCGTCAGCACCGTCGCGAAGGCCGAGACGGCCGCCAGCAGCGTGATGATGAACTGCGGCCGCATGATCGTGTCGATGAATTCCATCATGGCGTTTTCGAGTCCTTGGTCGTGTCTGGCTTGGTCGCCTCTGGCTTCTTCGTATCGGGTGCCGGCGGCAACGCGCCACCTGCGCAGTTCAGGTCAGTACTTGAAGTTGATCATCTTCTGCATCACGAGCACGCCGCAACCCATCCAGAAGAGGCCGAGGGCGATCATGAAGTGGCCCATCTTGGTGGTCAGCAGCGGCATGATGTAGTCAGGCGAGGACAGGTAGACCATGCCCATGACGCCCGGTGGCAGCGAGGCAAGAACGGCCGCCGAGGCGGTCGCTTCCGCCGACAGCGCCTTCACCTTCATGGCCATGCGAATGCGCGAGCGGAGAACTTCGGAGAGGTTGCCGAGGGCTTCGGACAGGTTGCCGCCGGCCTGGGCCTGGATGCCGATGACGATGGTCAGGAAGCGGACTTCAGGCAGCGGCATGCGCTGGGCGAGGCGTTCCAGCGCCTCGCCGAGCGGGATGCCAATGCGCTGCTGATCGACAACCTCGCGGAACTCCGAGCAGATCGGCTCGGGACTTTCGCGGGCGACGATCTGCAGACACTCGTTGAGCGGCAGACCAGACTTGACGCCACGCACGACGACGTCGAGAGAGTTTGCCATCTCAGCCAGGAATTTCTGTTGGCGCCACTTGGTCATCTTGCCGAGGATCCAGCGCGGCAGGCCGAACATGCCTACGAATCCGGCAACCATCGCAGCGACCTGAATGAGCAGCGAACTTTCAAACGACATGACGACGGCAACCGCGCAAATCACTCCGCTGATCGCGCTCGAAATCCAGAAGGCCTGCGGTGTCATCTGGAGGCCGGCGCGTTGCAGGCGGAGACGAAGGGTGATCTTCTCCTTCTGCTTCTGGCGGTCTTCCAAATCCTTGAGTTTGTCGGAAACCTGCTTACGGCGGTTCGCGGCGGCATCGGCCGCGGAGCGTGAGGCAACCTTGACCTGGCGGGTTTCGGTGACGCTGGCCATGCGCTTTTCAGCCGACTTGTCGGCGCCGAACATCGGATAGATTAATGCGAAGATCAAAGCCGCGACGGCAACGCCGCCGAAGACCGGGAACAGGAGATCTGCGTCAACCATTGGAGTCACCTACCGGGTTGCCATGCTCGTCATAGACTTCGGAAGCCGCAAGCGCCTCCGCGAGGCGGTCAGTCTCACCGTAGTAGGAGGCCCGCTCCCAGAAGGCCGGGCGCGAAATACCCGTGGAGCGGTGACGGCCGATCAGCTTGCCGTTGGCGTCCTCGCCGGTGATTTCGTAGACGATGAGGTTCTGCAGCGTCACGACCTCGCCTTCCATGCCCATCACCTCGGTGATGTGCGTGATCTTACGAGTGCCGTCGCGCAGACGCGATGCCTGCACGATGATGTCAACCGATCCGACGATCATTTCGCGGATCGTCGTCACGGGAAGAGCGAAGCCGCCCATCATGATCATCGACTCAAGACGCGAGATGGCTTCACGCGGCGAGTTGGAGTGGAGCGTGCCCATCGAACCGTCGTGGCCCGTGTTCATCGCCTGCAGAAGGTCAAAGGCCTCGGGGCCGCGGACTTCGCCGACGATGATGCGTTCCGGCCGCATACGCAGGCAGTTCTTGACGAGCGCGCGCATGGTGATCTCGCCCTCGCCTTCGAGGTTGGGCGGGCGCGTTTCGAGACGGACGACGTGGGGCTGCTGAAGCTGAAGCTCGGCGGAGTCTTCGCAGGTGATGATGCGTTCGTCGAGGTCGATCGAGCCGGTGAGGCAGTTGAGAAGGGTCGTCTTGCCCGAACCCGTACCCCCCGAGATCAGAATGTTGCAACGTACCCGGCCGATGATCTCAAGGATCGTCTTGGCTTCGGGCGTGATCGACCCGAACTTGACGAGCTGCTCGAGTTTCAGCTTGTCCTTCTTGAACTTACGAATGGTGAGGGCCGGGCCGTCGATGGCGAGCGGCGGGGCGATGACGTTGACGCGGGAACCGTCGGGGAGACGGGCGTCGCATATCGGGCTCGATTCGTCGACGCGGCGGCCGACCTGGCTGACGATGCGCTGGCAGATGTTCATCAGCTGCGTGTTGTCGGCGAAACGGACGCCGGTCTTCTGCACCTTGCCGTTGACTTCGATGAAGGTCGTCGCGGCACCGTTGACCATGATGTCGGCGATGTCGTCGCGGGCCAACAGCGGTTCGAGCGGGCCATAGCCGAGGACGTCGTTGCAGATGTCCTCAAGCAGTTCTTCCTGCTCGGCGATCGACATGACGACGTTCTTGAGCTGGATGATCTCGCTGACGATGTCGCGGATCTCTTCACGCGCCGCAACGGAGTCGAGCTTGGAGAGCTGCGTCAGGTCGATGGTGTCGATCAGAGCGTTGAAGACCGTCGTCTTGACGTCGTAATACTCTTCGGAATGCGAGCGCTGCTTTTCGGGCTCGGGTGCCGGTTTGGGCGGTGCCGACGGTGTTTTTGCAGTGGTAGTGGGCTTGGCTGCGCTCTGCTTCGCCGCCGGAGATGAACTCCCGGCGCCGGCTTTCGGGGCGGTGACCGGCTTCGGCGCCGGGCTCGCTACGCTCGAAGGATCGTTCGTGCGTTTGCCGAACATTGCTTTCTCACTCCTAGAAGTCTTTCCAAACGGATCGTCTCTATTATGAGACCAAGTCCCTAAAGCTTTGTTTCCATACGCTTCTTATCGAGACTCGAAAGCCCGCCCGTTCGCTTGTCAGTTAAAGCGACCGCAGGCGGGCCCCGATGCTGGCGCATAGCGCGGGGTTCGCGACCGTTGCCGGGCGCGACGTCAGCATCATGCACGCTTGAGTTTCAGTTTCTCAAGGAATCCGAGTGCCGACTTCTTCTCCGGACGGACTTCCTGGCGGTGCGCGATGGTCATCGCTATGTCGCGCAGGATGGGGGCGGCCTTGGCCTTCGGATTGAGCTCTTCGATCATCTGGCCGTTGTTGGAAGCTTGGCCGAACGTCTCTGCATCGAATTCGATCTCGGCCAGGACCTTGATGTCGAGCGCCTGCTCGAAATCCTTAGCCGTGATCTCGGGCCGCTTGGGCATCTTGGTCATGTTGAGAACGAGATGAGGCAGCCTGTCGTTTTTGCGCGACTGCTTCAGGAGATCGATAATGTTCTTGGCGTTCCTGAGATTGGCGAGATCGGGCACGGCGGTGATGATCACTTCGTCGGCCTGCAGCAGAAGCCGCTTCGACCAGGCCGTCCACAAGTGCGGCAGATCGAGCGCCACGTAGGGGACGTTCTGGCGGACGACGTCGATAACCGTTTCGCAGGCATCGACCTGAAGATCGTAGTCGCGCTCCAGGAGTACGGGAGCGGCAAAGATCGACAGATGCTCGGAGCACTTGGTCAGCAGGCGGTCGAGCAGAACCTCATCCAGGCGCTCGGGGCTGGAGAGCGCTTCGGCGATGCCCTGCACGGGGTCCTGGTTGAAGTCGAGACCGGTGGTGCCGAATGCCAGATCGAGGTCGGCGATGACGAGATCCGACGACAGTGCTTCGGTCAGAACCCAGGAGGCATTGTGGCAGATCGTCGACGAACCGACGCCGCCCTTGGCGCCGATGAAGGCATAGACGTTGCCGACGGGATCGGCGGTCGGATCGTTGTAGAGGTTCGAAATGCTCTCCATCAGATCGAGCGGGGCGATCGGCGCGATGAGATATTCGCTGACGCCGCGCTTCAACAGCTCGCGATACAGAATCACCTCGTTGACGTGACCGATGACGATCACCTTGGTGCCGGAGTCGCAGGACTCGGCGAGTGCGTCGAGTTCGGCGAGCAGCTGATCGCGGCCGGCAGAACACTCAATCACGATCAGGTTCGGCGTCGGGCTTTCCTGATAATGGGCGACAGCGGCAGGCGCGCCGCCCATGTGGACAGAGACATGCGTCTTCGCGAGGCGGCGGTCCTCGGCGGCCACCTGCACCGCTTCGGCGGTCTTGGCCATTTCGCAGAAGACCTGGATCGAGATCCGGGGAATGGGCCTGGCGCGTTCGGCGCTGCCCTCGTTCGCATGCGCTCCTGCAGCGGGGATCGTGGCCAGCTGCCGGCTCGCCTGGGCGAGTTCGTCGTCGTGATAGTGTTCGGCTTCGTTGGACATGATACTTCCTGCTTCGCTTAGTTGTTGCCCTTGACCTTGACTTTTTCTTCGTCGGTCTTCTTCGAACCCGTCGGCTCGCCCTTGATGTACTTGTTCCAGGTGACGTCGCGGCGCTCGGAGGCTCGCGAAGTCATGCCGCGCGGCTCGAGCAGGTCAGATGCATTGGCGATCTGGGCTGCAAAGTTGCGCTGCGTCGCGCAACCAAGGTTGGGATAGGGCAGATTGGCCGGCTCGCTGGCGAGATTCGTCGGCCACACACCGCAATCAGGAGCCTCGGCGACGTAGCTCATGTAGGAGAGGCGGATCGGCGGCTGCGGCTCGCCTTCGGTGTGGTAGGCCTCGACGTGGATATCGGACTCCGCGGCACCTTCGCTCTGGAGCAGGGCGCGCACCTCATGCACGGCATGCATCGCCGCCAACTCGTTGGACGACCCGCTCGGGGCGTTGATGACGATGCGGCTGCCGCCGGAGTCCTGCGCCCGGAAGTGAGCGTAGAAGTCCAGGATCTGGGCCCGCTGACGCGGCGACAGACCCGAGGAACCGCGGGCGACGCGCAGCGGCAGAACCGTCGGCTCCTGCGACACCAGAATCGGATGGCGCTGGGACGCATCGATCAGGGTCCAGCCGGCGACCCGGGTGCCGGGTTCGGAAGCGTGCATGCAGCCACCGAGGGCAAATGCCGAAACCGTTGCGGCAAGAATGAAGCAGCCGCTGCGGAGGTCTCTCGTCTTGAAGTTCTTCATGTTCTCTCTCCTCGTCCGCTGGCGGTTCATTCAACGATGAAACCGTAGTCACCCTTCAGTCCCCCATCGGGGATGGCGGTGCCGCGGCCGTAGATGCGGTTCATGTGGCCAAGGAAGTTCGCCTTCATGTCGGTGGCGTCGCCCAGTCCGTCGCCTGGACGGGCCAGATCCTTGCGGGCGGTGGGCCGGACGACGTAAGGCGTCACGATGACCACGAGTTCGGTTTCCCGCTTGATGAAGTCGCGTGAGCGGAACAGCGTTCCGATGATCGGGACATCCTTCAAGCCAGGCAGACCGTCGATGTTCTGACGGGTGTCTTCGGAGAGCAGGCCGGCAATCGCGAGCGAGCCTCCGGAGGGCAGTTCCACAGTCGAGTTTGCACGGCGTGTCTTGATGGCAGGGATCTGCAGCGTGCCGATCTGCACAGCGCCCTGGTTGGACAGTTCGGAGACTTCGGTCTCGATCTTCAGCGAGATGCGGCCTTCCGACATGACGTTCGGAGTGAAGGCCACGCCGACACCGAATTCCTTGAAGATGACGCTGGTCTGGCCCTGGGCGTCGACGACCGGAATCGGGAATTCGCCACCCGCCAGGAACTTCGCCGTTTCGCCGGAGACCGCCGTCAGGTTGGGCTCGGCCAGCGTCTTGATGAGACCGTTACGTTCAAGAGCACGCATCGTGTAGGCTGCCGACTGGTTCCCCGTGCCCCAGCCACCGGCTATGCCGGAGTTGCCGAAAGGCAGTGTGTCGTCAGAGCCGCCGCTGCCTCCGAAGCCGTTGAACAATCTCAGCGGCGCACCGGCCAGGGCGGTTGCAACACCGGGCACCGCCAAACTGCCGAGGCCTTCGGCTGTCGTCAGCGGCAGCGAGTTCTCGGTGAGGATGCCCGTGGAGAAGTTGCCCGAGTTGATCTGGGCGCCAAGGTTGATGCCGAACTGCTTGAGCATCGAGCGCTGGACTTCGGCGACGACGACGCGGAGCATCACCTGCTCTTCGCCTTCAACCTGAAGCAGGTTGATGACGACGCTTTCGCTGTCGGTCTTCTCAAAACTCTTGACCGCCGTACCTTCAGCAGTCTCGCCGCCCTTGGTCTCGAATTCGACGGTGACGAACTGCTTGGCGATGTTGGCGGCGCGCGCGGCGTCGGCCGGGTTGCGGACATGGCCGGTCAGGACAACCGTCTGGTTGATCATCTCGACGGCAATCTTGCCGCCCGGAATGAGCCGGTTCAGCATTTCCTGGAGGCCGGCCGTTTCGCGCTCGACAAAGAGCTCAAGCGTCGCAAACTGCTCGCCGTTATGGTCGAAGAAGAAGGCGTTGGCTTCACCGATGCGGCGGGCCAGGAGGAACACCCGGTTCGAAGACAGGACGACTGCATCGACGGCCTGCGGGTTCGAGACCATGACGTCGCGAACATCGCGGGGGAACTCGATCAGCACCGACTTGCCGAGACCGATACGAATGTTCTTGCTGTAGGGCAGGCTGCCACTGTCCGGCACCCGGATCAGCGAGTGGTGGTTCATCGGCCCCGGCGCGCCGGCTGCTTCATAGCCGCCCCGGAGGCTTTGGGCCTCTGCAGGCTGCATACCCATGCCGAAGCCGGCAAGGATGACGTTAAGAATTGCGACCAGAGCGACGCCCCAGATCTTGGAAGTCCTGTCATACATCGTTTTCAGCCTCTTCACGAGCAACAGACGGGCGATCAATTCACGCCGTACGCACGCGACTTGGCTCCATAACGCAAAACACTGACGGAGTTAGTCTCTTCACGATTGAGGGCATTACCGGTCTCGTTCTGCCCATCAGCTTTAAGGTCGGCGACAGAGCGCAGCGACAAGGTGATTTCGCCCATCGAGTTGGCGAGCGCGAGTAGCTCGGCCTGACGCGGCGTCAACTCGAGGGTCGCTGTGGTCGTCGATCCGCTGGTGTCGGCGGCGCGCTTGCCGGTGGCTGCCTCGATCTGCTGACCGATCGCGAGAACGCGGACGTTGCGGAACAAAGTGTCGGCGACGAAATCCTCCTTGCCCGAGCGAGAGCGCAGGGAGCGGATGAGAATCACGTCGACGTGGTCGTTGGGAAGGATCAGGCCGCCGACGGCGGTGCGCGGTTCGATGCGGGTCGACACGGCCCGGAAGCCCGACGGCAGAATGGCGGCGACGACGCCGCCCTGGCCCGCCTTGATGAGCTTGTGCACCGTGATCGGTTCGCCGGCGATGATCGGGGAACGGGCTATCGAGCCTGCAAGTTCGTGCATCTGGGAAGAGCGCGATTCGGTGATCATGCCCGGCTTGACGCCGTCAAGCGGCCACTTCTGCCAGGTGAAGTGATGTTCGGCGACCACTTCGCCGAGCCCGATGTCCTTTGCTGCGACCAGCACTTCCGTCGAGTTGATGACGACTTGCTTGGTGATCGTTTCCTTTTTCTGATTCACCATGCCGTTCATCATCGCGAAGGCGGCAACGCCAGCGACGCCGGCTATCAGAATTCCGATGACTTGTGCTCGTTTCATCGCGCAAAAGGCCCCTCAAGACTGGGCAGGACTTCCCTGCCAATTTCGAGGCTCACTGTGAGCGAGAAACGTCAATACGGGGTTAACCGGCGTCGGAAAGCGAAACAGCAGTCAACCAACTCGAAAGGATCGAGGCTTTTCAGCAACGCCGGTTGGGCTTTTTAATTGCCAACACTTCCTAAAGTCGTGTTGGGCTGGTTCTGCTGCCAACACTTCCTAAAGTCGTGTTGGGCTGGTTCGGCTGCCAACACTTCCGTTGCTCAACACTGCGCAAGCTTGTGTTGAAGTGGTTGCTCAACACTGCGCAAGCTTGTGTTGAAGTGGTTGCTCAACACCCGTTGAGCCAACATCCGGCAGGCCGGTGCTGGCAGGTAGCCCGGTTGATGAGTCAAGGCCCGGCGGGGCGTGCCGTTATCCGGCGATCAACGTATAAAGCTGGGTGAAGGGGAAGGTGATCAGCGCGGCGCCGGCAATGGCGATGCCATAGGGGATGCCATGGCCCTTGTCGTGCAGGCGCATCGCCCACGCAGGCCCTGCAACCGATTCGTCGGGGACCTGGCGATAGATGAGGATGCCGACTGCGAGTGCGCCGCCGATGAGGGCGACGTAAACGAAGAAGTCGGCCAGCGGCACGATGCCGACCCAGAGGCTTGCTGCGGCAAGAAGCTTGGCGTCACCGCCGCCGAGGGTGCCCGTCGAGAAGAGGATGAACCCGACCAGCAGGATGCCGGCGCCGGCCGCGACGTGCATCAGGATCGTCTCAAGGGGAAGCCCGGCCAAGAAGGCGAGCGGGAAGAACACCGCGACCAGGAGGATCGACAGCCGGTTGGGGATCGTCAGAGTGAACAGATCGCTGAGCGCTGCCAGAATCATTACAGCGGGAAATACCAAGAGCAGAGCGTACGCGATCACAACCAACCTCCGAATGCGCGACTGGACGACTTCCGGCGATGATGCCGCGCGTTGCCTAATTTATGCTTAACGTCCGCTGAAAAGCGCGGCGCAGTCCGGCACAAATGCCAACAGCGACACAGAAAGCGTTCAGCCGTCAGTTGTTTAGATACGGGCCGATGCTGGTGAACAGCGCATTCAGCGCCGGCGGCAGCATCTGGAGACCAGACACGATCCCGAGGCCGACGATCGAGGCAATCAATGCGTATTCGATCGCGGTGGCGCCATCTTCCTGTTTCTTGAACGATAGAGCGCGTTCAATTCTGATGGACTCGCGGCCGCGCTCTAAGCCTTTATTTTGTCGCATGTTCGAACCGCAAAACCGCGTACACTTTTGCTGAACATGCTCTAGCAACGTCTTCATTTCCGGCCTCTCCACCTCAACCTGCTTTTTAATTCGGCCCGCGTATTCGCAATGCCGCGCAATTTGTTTGGAAACTGTAGTCCGAAATCCACTAACAGACCGTAGCTGCGTTTACTTCACGAACCTAAGTTTTCCAGAACGCCCAAAAAAGAGTTAACGGCCGCGATTGACGCCGCCTTGGTGCCCGAAACGAAAAGGCCACCCGGCGCGGCCGGGTGGCCCATTGTAAGTCCCAGTCAAGATCCCGCGGCGCTAGTGTTCCGGCACAGACATTTGCCTCCGCCTGAGGCAACCTTGTGAGCAAATGTCTGCGCCATTTGGAACACATACCAAATGTTTGATTCTAGTGTTGCTTTTGTATTTGACGTTGGCTCGCGAGCTGAGCGGCAACTGGGAGGCAACCGTCAAATACGCAACACTAGCCGCGGGGAGCCTTTCCAGCTTAGTTGCCGAGGCTCGTGACGATCGAAGCGAACAGCGTGTTCAGCTCGGTCTTGAGGCTGGTCAGGCCAGTGATGATGCCGACGCCGACGACGGCTGCGATGAGGCCGTATTCAATTGCGGTTGCGCCCGATTCGTCGTTTGCGAAATCGAAGATCTTCTGCATTGTGCACTCTCCCAAGTGGTTTGGTTGTTTGACTTCCAGTCCCCAACGCTTCATCTTCGTGCGCTGTCTTAGACAGAATGCGCTTCAGGCATTACTTTTGAATTAAAGAAACTTCGCTCTCGCCGCTATTATTTGCCGGCCGAGCAACTTTCGGTTTTTCTTCTTCCGCATTTTTCTTAAATACTATTTGTTTCTAATTTTATATTCACTCAACACTTAAGTTGGCGACTGTCAAAATGCAAAAAGCCACCCGGCGAACCGGATGGCTTGTTTTCAATCAGCTCAAAGCCGATGTCTTCGACTGGACCCTGGGGGTCCGTTCAGCTTAGTTGCCGAGGGTCGTGACGATCGAAGCGAAGAGCGTGTTGAGTTCGGTCTTGAGGCTCGTCAGGCCGGTGATGATGCCGACGCCGACAACAGCAGCGATGAGGCCGTATTCGATTGCGGTGGCGCCCGACTCGTCTTTAGCGAAAGCGAAGATCTTCTGCATTGTAACTCTCCCAATGAGATGCAAGATTTGGTGGTCATGTTTGTCCGGCGCGTTGTTTGTTGGCGCCGTCGACAAGAGCAAATCTACGCTCCGGACCTTAATCCTAAGTTACGCCGAAATGTTGCTACGCATTAATCTGCCGCTGATGCAATTGTAACAAGTGTCCCACTTGTAATATTGGCAAGAAAATCCCAGTTTTCTATGGTTAACCGGGAATGTGTGGCCGATATTTACTTAGATACCTCAGATTTTATTGGATTCTCTGTGCTTAATAATTTGTTATTCCGGGAAAGTCCGAAGTAAAAATGGAAATTGAACGCGCTGGGACGCGTCGCCCGGCGGGGCTCGTTATTTTTTTGATCTGGTCAAAATCTAGCGAACTTCGATCAACGGGGCACCGTTCGACCGGCACGTCGAGGGCTTTTGCGACCCAAGGGCGTGCAAACTGACGGCCTGCCAGCGCCATCGTCCCAGCGCGACGCGCGTGTTTGCGATTCATTCATCAATTCCTGGCCTAATCGCGATTGAAACTCCCTGAAAGGAGAGACCTCCATGCCGACGTCGCCTTCCCGCCAAGTCCGCAGCCTCTTGAAAGTCGCCATTGCCGCGACGCTTAGCCTTGGTGCCGGCATCGCCTCCGCCAGCGACCTCATCGTTCGCTACGACCAGTCGCAACTGCTGCGCCTGCCGCGGGCGATCAGCCAGGTGATCATCGGCAATCCGTCGATCGCGGATGCGTCCGTGCAGGGTACGAACCTGATCGTCGTCACCGGCAAGACCTTCGGGGTCACCAACATCATTGCCCTCGACAAACAGGGCAACGTCATTCAGGACCAGCGCGTGATCGTGCAGCGTGACGATGTTCGCATGGTCAACCTGCACAAGGGCAGCCAGCGCCAGTCGTTCACCTGCGCGCCAAACTGCACGCCGACGATCACTATTGGCGACGACAAGGAATTCTTCGAAACGATTTCGGCTCACTCGCAGAAGAAGACGCAGTTTTCGTCGAGCGAGTCCGACAGCGGCGGCGGCGGCGGGCAGTGACGGCTAGCCAGTCGTCTCTCTTTACATAGGGCCGTTGAGACCGGCTGGGAAAGCAGGCGATCACCGCGCCTGCTTTTTCGTTGCTCAGCGTCGCCCATGTTTGAGCAGATTTTGACGTTCGTTGACGATCCTTTTACCAGTTCCGCAACCTTCACATTCTAGAAAGATTTGATTCATAACAATCGCACTAGATTGATCGCCTAAGAAAGTTTCCAGGGATAAAGGCGGGTCAGTTGCATGCGTTACCCCATGTCGCAAAGCCGGGCAGACCGGTCCGGCGTCGCAATCTCCAGCTTCGTGCGCTTCAGACGCGATAAGCAAGGCACGACGGCCATCGAATTCGGTATGGTGGCGCTCCCCTTCCTCATGTTTGCATTCGGCATCATGGGCACGGGGCTGCACTTCTTCACGCAGAATTCGCTCGAGCATGCGGTCGAAACCTCAGCTCGCAAGATCCGCACGGGGCAGGCCCAGCAGAACGGCACGACGGTCAGCCAGTTCAAGCAGATGATCGTCGACGAAGCCGGTCCCATGATCGATGTCAGCAAGCTTCAGGTGCATTTGCAGACCGGCGCCGAATGGACCGACGTGACGCCGCAAGGATGCCTCGACAACACCGGAACGCAGACAAACGGAACCGGCAACTCGGGAGATGCCATCGGTCAACACGCGGGCGGAGCCGGCGAGGTGGTGATGGTCACGGTCTGTTACGAGTGGGATCTCGCCAAGGCGATGCCGTTCCTGCAGTACGGCAATATGGGCAACGGATCAGCGATGATCCAGGCGTCGACGACGTTCCGGACGGAACCCTACGAATAATACCGGAAGCCAGGCGACCGGCGACTGCGGTCGCAAGCCATAGTCGAAAAGTGAAATGGTGCCGGTATTCAGAAAAAATACCTGCGCGGGGGCAAACAAGACTTTCAATCAGAGGCTGCCATGTCGATGTCTTACTTGAAAAACGCCGGTCGCCGCATCAGCGACTTCATGAAACGCGCCATCGCGAACCGCGATGGAATCGCGGCGGTCGAATTCGGTTACATCGCACCCGTCATGCTGTTGATGCTGGTCGGTTCCGTCGAAGCGAGCCGGGCCATCTCCATCGACCGGCGCTTCAGCTCGATTACGTCGATGGTCGGCGATCTCGTTTCGCGTGAGCAGGACATGGGCGTCACCAGCTCCGAGAACATCACCAAGATGACGGCGATCATGAACGCCGTCCAACATATCATGAAACCTCACCCCTACGATACGCTGGAACTCGAAATCATTCCGGTGATGGGCTTCGGCGACGGCACCGACACGAAACTCTACGCACCATCCTACAAGTACGCCGGCGGCAGCGTCACGCAGAGCAAGGCACGCTGCGCGGCCTACACGCTGCCGACCGGACTGGTGGCACCGGGAGGAAGCGTTATCGTGGTCGAAGCCAAGTACACCTATAAGCCGTCGAGCTTTGCAACCTGGATCTTCGGGACGTCGCATGACTGGGAAGACAAGGCGACGCACAGCCCGCGTCACAGCTGCGTCGACTTCGAAGACAATAACTGCGTCGTGACCTGCTGAGCCTGTCGCACAGCATCCGGGGCAACACTTCTGCAGCAAGACGAGGCGGTCCGGTGGGCCGCCTCGATTGGTTTTTGTGCGCTCCGCCTTCGCCATTCCAAGAATTCTGTTTCATCGCCGAGAGGCACGCCTGCCGCTTGCCCGCACGGTTTGACAGCCACTATCGTCACGATCGCAAAGAGATAACCTGTCAATTTTTGGTATAAGAGCGGTGGCGAAGCCGAAATGAACAAGCGGAAAATCAACACACGCAGGCCCAAGCATACTCAAGACGAATTGCGCGAGCTCATTCTCGAAGCAGCGACCAAGTTGATCGATGAGCGGGGACTTGAGGCTTTGTCGGCCCGTGAAGTCGCCCGGCAAATCGGATACTCGCCCGGCACGCTCTATAATGTGTTCAAGGACCGCGACGAAATCATCCTGACGATCCAATCACGGCTCCTCGACAAACTGGCCGTCCATCTCGATGCCGTGCAAAGTACGCGCGGCGACCGTGAGCGCGTCGTCGCGCTGGCGGATTCCTACCTCGCCTTCACGCAGGCCTATCCGAAGCAATGGAACCTGCTGTTCGAGCACAGGCTCATCGAAGGTAAGCCGACGCCCGACTGGTACCAGGAAAAAATCGACGGCCTGATGACCCGGGTCGAGGCGGCGCTTGGCCCACTGGCGGGCGAGAAGAGCCCGACCTCAATGCAGCTGTCGGCCCGCGTTCTGTGGGCGGGAGTGCACGGCATCACGTCGTTGTCGACTGCCGGAAAACTGGCCAGCATCAGCAACGAAGCCGCGCAGACGCTGGTCACGAATCTGGTGTCGACTTATCTCGACGGGCTGACGGGACCTGCCTCCAAGCCGGCACAACGACCTCCAAAGAAGTCTTCGGGTCAATCGGCGTAAAGTGATTGGCCGGTCAGCGTCCCGAAGCCGCGGGAGCGGCCCCGGCTCGACTGCCATCGGCGTTGCCACTCCCAGCAGTTGCAGCAGCCCTTGCGGAGTCGGGCAGCGAGCCGGTGGTGATCTCGCTTGCCGCCTGCGATCCTGGATGTGCAACGGCGCGTTCCGGCCCGATCAGCCCGAACCATTTATCGCTCGGCAACAGTCGGTCTTGCAGACCGGACCAAAGCGATGGCGAGCCAATCGCTTCGAAGAACGGCTTGGGAGTCGGCGCCGCGATCAACAACAAGGCGGTGGCCATTGCCAACGCCAGACTGTGCCCGGGATAACGGGAATCCCAGATCTTGAGGGCTGTGCCGAATGACTGCTTCAGCCGGTTGCCCATGAAGTCGACCGCGTAGACCTCATCGAGGATCAGATGGGTCAGGTAGCCGACGAACATGAAGAGCCCGCCGAGCCAGGCAACGCCCTCATGGCGGCCGAGGAGATAGTGGAACAGGATTGCAGTAAGTCCGGCCCAGAACAGCCCCGCGAGGAGCGAATGCCAGATGCCGCGGTGGACGGAAATGCGGAAGAACAGCGCGCTCAGTCCGTAGCGCACCAGGACGAGAGAGCCGAGCCAGAGGATCCAGAGTTCGGCGATCGAATAGTGTTCCGCATTGATGAAGAGGACGCAGAAGGAGGCAAATACACCGATGCCGGAGAAGAGAATGGTGCTGGCGCGGCTGTCGCGCAGATCGATATCAGGCATTACCGAACCGGCCACGCCTGCGAGCGTCACCGCCATGATGCTCTCCGGGCCGAGAATATCGGCGCCGACGGTCAGTGTAGCGAGGGCGCCGGAGACAACGGTCCCGACGGCGATGTGGGTGGCGTAGTTGGCCATGCGCGTCTCCTCGTGCTGAACGGCGGGTCGGCATGGTTCGAGGTTCCATCTGATTCTTCCCCGTTTGGGGAGCACCTTCTCCCACTGGACGGGATAAAGACGGGGATGATGGGGATGTCCGCCGACGGCGGTCGCATGCCCGAAGGGGCGTCCCGATCGACGGCGCTACCGGCAAAACGCCGCGACTACACCGTCTTCAAGCGCCCGGCGATATTGACCATGAGGGTTGCGAAGGGGTCGAAAACCGGCGCCGATCTCGTGCTGATCGCGGGAGCGGGCAGCAGCGGCTTAATCGAGCGGGCAATGTGCCTGCAGAGCCGGCGCCCGGTCACTGCGCGGTGATCCCAGTATTCGTCGATCAGTTCGTTGAGGCTCGCTTCAAGGCCTGACCGGTCCCCATCGCCGATGCGCACGCCGACATGCTCATCCAAGAATCCGTCAGTGTCGAAGGTGCGGGTTGCCGCATCGATCATGACGATCCCGGAAAACAGTTCGCCGGCGAATTCGGTGTAGCGATCGAGCACGCGCTCGCTTTCGGATTGCGAAAGCATGTCCTTGTGGGTGATGACGAGCAGACTCCGCTCGCGCAGG